>VFQP010005311.1_pt1 | contig 11360 bp, 8 predicted proteins | sample 3512351 | NCBI WGS metagenome assembly VFQP01 (sample SAMN10412372, study PRJNA504923) | tailings metagenome | isolation source: Relicate 1 Philex TSF1 revegetated site | place: Philippines: Tuba, Benguet | collected 2017-08-29
GACGTAAGCGCGCTGGGCGATGCACTGCAGTACATGCTCAACCGCAAGCAGATCGTTGAATCGGCATCGGTCGCGCCCAAGGTGACCCCGCTGGCCCGTATCCCGGCCAATGGCGCCGAGATGAATCAGAGCTTTGCCAAGCAGGTGCTGGATCGCGGTGTCTACGGTGTGATCTGGCCCCATGTCGCGACGGTCGAGCAAGCCTACAACGCCGTGGCATCGTGCCGCTATGCCCGCCCGAAGCATGCACCGTTGTACGAGCCGAAGGGCGTGCGCGGAGATGGTCCGGCCAATGCCGCGCGGTATTGGGGGCTCTCCATGCAGGATTACTACGCGAAGGCCGATGTCTGGCCGCTGGCGCCCGAGGGCGAGATCCTGGTCGGCCTGATGTGCGAGAGCACGCAGGCCATCGAGAACCTCGACGACATCCTGGCCAACGTGCCGGGCGTGGGCTTTATCCTGATCGGCGAAGGCGATCTCAGCCAGGAGCTTGGCTTGCCGCGTCAGTACGAGCATCCGGAGGTGGTGGAAGCCATGCGGCAGATCGTCGAGACATGCAAGAAGCACAACGTCGTGGTAGGCAACCCCCACGTTTCGGCCAAGAACCATCGCCGCCTGATGGACGAAGGCTATCGTTTCCTGATGTCGGCCCCGCAACGTAGCTATGGCGTGGTGGGTCTGGCACGCGAACTGGCTGGCTACTGATGAACGGCGCAGAGAGTCTCGTCGCCACGCTGGTCGGGCAGGGGGTGGACGTCTGTTTCGCCAATCCGGGCACGTCGGAGATGCATTTCCTTGCCGCGCTTGGCAACAATCCTGGCATGCGCAGCGTACTGTGCCTCTTCGAGGGCGTTGCCACCGGCGCGGCCGATGGCTGGTACCGGATGAAGGACAAGCCGGCGTCGACGTTGCTGCATCTGGGACCGGGCCTGGCTAATGGTTTGGCGAATATTCACAATGCCAAGCGCGCATCCTCGGGCATGGTCAATATCGTCGGCGAACACTCCGTGTCGCATCTCAAGTACGACCCGCCGCTGACCTCCGATATCGAGGGATTGGCACGTCCGTTGAGTCACTGGGTGCGACGGGCGGAATCGGCCGACACGATCGCATGGGATGCGGCCCGGGCCGTTGCCAAGGCCAGCGAGCATCCGGGGCAGATTGCCACGCTGATCCTGCCCGGTGATACCTCCTGGCAGGAAGCCGGCAGGTCGCCGACACTGCCGCAGGATGTGCCCGCGCGTAAGGCACCGCGCCAGGATCGTATCGAGCATGTCGCGCAGGTGCTGCGCTCGGGCGAGCCAGCGCTGATCATCCTTGCCAACAAGGCGACACGCGGCACGGCGCTCGACAAGGCTGGCCGGGTAGCGGCGGCCACGGGTGCGCGGCTTGGTTCGCAGTTCTTTACCGCGCGCATCGAGCGTGGTGCCGGCCGTGTGCCGCTTGCGCGAATTCCCTATGCAGTGCCACAGGCCATGGCATTCCTCAAGGAGTTCAAGCACATCGTTACCGTCGAGACTTCCGAGCCCGTGGCGTTCTTCGCCTACCCGGACAAGCCGAGTCTGCTAAAGGGTGAGGGTACCCTGGTGCATACGCTGGTGGAGGCCGACGAGGACAGCGAGCTTGCGTTCGACATGTTGCTGCAGGCGCTCGGCGCCACCGGCGCGGCGCCAGTCCTGCAATCGCGCATCGAAACGCCGGCGCCCACCGGTGCGCTGAACCCCACGACGATTGCCCAGGCGCTGGCTGCGGCGTTGCCTGAGCACTGCATTGTCGTGGACGAGTCGCTGACCACGGGCCGCGAGTCAATGGGCCTGACGATGGGAGCGTTGCCACACGATCTCATCAACAACCTGGGTGGCTCGATAGGCTACGCCACACCGGTGGCTACCGGCGCCGCGCTCGCATGTCCGGATCGGAGGGTGTTCTGCATGGTTGGCGACGGCAGCGCGATGTACACCATCCAGTCGTTGTGGACGCAGGCGCGCGAAGGACTGAACGTCACGACGATCATTTTTGCGAACAACAGCTACGCGATCCTGAAGGCCGAGTACGCCAACATGGGCGCTGGCGCACCCGGAGAGCGCGCGCTCTCGATGATCGACATCGACAAGCCACGCATTGACTGGCTGGCGATGGCCAAAAGCATGGGCGTGCCGGCCGTGGCGGTGGAGACCGCCGAGAGCTTCTGCGCAGCCATGGTCCGGTCGACCCGCGAGCCGGGTCCCTGCCTGATCGAAGTCAGGCTCTGAATATCCCCAAGGAGATCTGTATGGCGCTGAGTCTGCGCACCAACCTGGCCGACTATCCGGTCACCATGGCGATGAAGGACGGCCGTGTGACGTCCGACGTGGTCACGCTGGATTTCTGTGGGCCGACGCCCGCGCACAACGGCTTCAAAGCCATGGTGCGCGAGAACAGGTTCGACGCGGGCGAACTCGCCATCGTCACCTACCTTCAGGCGAAGGCATTCGGCAAACCGTATGTGTTGCTGCCAGCGCCAATCTCGGGCCGCTTCCAGCATCACTGTGCGGGTTTCAATATCGACTTTGGCCATCTCGATCCGAAAGACATTGAAGGCAAGCAGGTCGGTGTGCGGACCTACGCCCAAACCACAGGACTGTGGATACGCGGCGTGCTGCGCCATGAGTACGGCGTGGATCTGGACAAGGTCACCTGGATGACACTGGGCGATGGTCACCTGGCCGAGTATCAGGATCCGGAGAATTGTGTACGCATGCCGGCCGGCTCCAACATTCCCCAGATGATGCTGGACGGAGAGCTCGATGCGGCGCTGCTTGGCGAGGACATGCCCAAGGACCCGCGCGTGCGTACGCTCGTACCCGACGCACACAACGCAGCCAAGACGTGGTTCGGGCGCGCCGGTTTCGTGCCAATCAACCATATGTTCGTGGTCCACCAGGATATTTCGAAGAAGCATCCTGAAGTGGTGCGGGAGATCTACCGGATGATTGCCGAAAGTCGGGCGCAGACATCGGGCGGCGCGCCGGCGGTGTTTCCACCGCTTGGCATGGAGGCCAACCGGAAGGGACTGCAGATCGCGATTGATTGGGCGCTTGACCAGAAGATCATTCCGCGCCGGCTGTCCGTCGATGAGCTGTTCGATGATGTAACCGGCAGCCTGGAGTAAGGGGTTCGAGACAGATCGGACGCGGCACGCCGCGGCAGCCTTCGAGACGGAAGGTGCCGCGGCTTTATGGTTGGTTCATTGTCATTTGTTTTCAGCGGTCGTTTCCGCCAAGGTCGTTGAAACAGCCAAAGGTGTCGTTCAGCACCGACAGGCTTTCAAGCAGGGTCGATTGCCGAGGGCCTTCCGCGTCGCCGATGGGCCCTGCAGGGCCTGCGATCCAATGGAACAGACGCTTGATCCAGCTACACATGAGTTGTCTCCCGATCCATTGACGTATGGTGTGGCGCAGCCGTGCTTCCGAATCTGGCGTTCGTCTGGTGCGGCTACCGGTATCATGGATTCTCCCGAGTTTGATTTCCATTGAGAAAAAGGTAAGACGAGTTAGCTGAATAGTTAACCTTAACCATTGCGGTTAGCCGTTGTGGTTGAGCGTTGCGATTGCTCGCGATGCTTGCCCGATGTCAGCGCTTAACCGTTCGCTCAAACAGGAGGCAACATTTCTCAATGGCTCCGTGGGAACGCACCGGCCATTATTCCAATGCGTTCACTCATAACGAGAACGTGGTTCCACCAGCATGAGGGCAAGCGGGTTTCGATTGCCACGACGGTGGATCACAATACGGAGACAAGCACTGCTATGAACTACAAGACCGCAATGTGCGCCTGCGCTGCGCTCATGTGCATCGCGCCGGCATGGGGCCAGGACGAAGAGGAAGCCGCAACGGCAGCCAAAGGTCGCCGCAGCGAGATTGCGCCGCAGGAAGCAACGGGCGCGCAGCAGGGCCCGGCGTCCCAGCGCGCCGGAGGCCTTCAGTCAGGCGGGAGCTCGGTCACGATCTACGGGCTGATCGACCAGGGCGTGGAGTACGTCAACAATATCGCCAAGGGCTCGACGACCGCGGATACGGTCCGCGTCAGTCACGGTACGGCGACCTCCTATTTCGGCATCCGCGGTACCGAGGATCTGGGCGGCGGCCTGCAGGCGCTCTGGGATCTGCAAGGAGGCTATGCGCCGGATAACGGCACGTCGCTGCAGGGTGGGCGCCTGTTTGGCCGCCAGTCCTATGTAGGCCTGTCCGGGAAATACGGCCGTTTGACATTTGGCCGCCAGTACACGATGCGCTTCTACGCCACGTCGCCCATCAACCCCTTTGGGACGGGTGCACACGGACTCACGACACTGGACAACGGGATTGCCAATGCCCGGGCTGACAACTCCATTGCCTATCGCTATCACGCCGGCGGGCTTGAGCTCGGGGTCAACTACAGTTTCGGCCGTGACGCTGTGGACGGCAAGAGTCAGGTCGCCAGCAATTGTCCGGGCGAAACCGGCTCCGGCTCTCAGTGCCGTGCCTTTGGGGCGATGGTCAAGTACGAAACCAGCAACTGGGGAGTGACCACCGCTTATGACCGGTTGAATGGGGGGACATCGGCAACATTCGGGGGACTCACGTCGCCGGACCGCACGGATACCCGGTATATCCTGGGCGGCTACTTCTTTGTGAGCGGGGCCCGAATCGGCGGCGGCTGGATCCGGCGCATCAACGATGGCCTGTCGACACCAAGAAGTAACCTGTTCTGGGTCTCCGCCAAGGTACCCGTGACGGCCAATTTCTCCATCGATGGAATGGTCGCGCATATCAAGTACGATCAGTCCCCCGACAAGGCTTTGACGTTTGTGTTGCGCGGTATGTACTCGCTGTCCAAACGTACCGCGCTCTATGTCACGGCGGATCACATCAGCAATGGCGGCGCGCTGGCATACTCGGCGACGAATTCATCCCCCTCGGTTCCTCCGCAACCGGGTGGCAAACAGTTGTCTGTCATCGCCGGTGTAAAGCATGTGTTCTGACGGCCAGGAAGGCTGATCGCAAGGCACGCGGAACTTGCGGATCTGTTCCCGGCAGGGGAGGGTGGCCGGTGGCCCTTTCCCCTGCTCGATTCAACGAAGCAATTTCGCGGCGGCATGTGCCGCGGACATGTCGGCGACTTCGGCGAAAGGCTGTTTGCGCCTCAGACTGCCTTGGCGGATGAACATGTCCTGCAAATAGCCGATGTCGGCCGACGTAAGCGAAAGGTCCCTGGAGTAGGGCTGTTGCAACTGGTTGAAGTCCCAGATGGCCTGGGCCGAGGCCCTGTCGAATGTCTTCTGCGCCTGCCGGCGTGCCGCGAAGAAGGCGTCGTGGGCATCCGGTGACATGAGGTAGCCGTATAGCGCCCCATAGGCTGCCATGACGCCCGCCATTCCCTCCTGCTTGTCCCTGAGCGCGAATTCAGACGCGTACGCAGTTTGAAAAACGCACTTCGGTAGTGATTGCCACAGGTTGCCGTCGCTGACCACGGCCAGACCGTCCGGATCGTTCAAATGGGAAATGCTTGCGCAACAGGCATCGGCCTCCCCCCTGACCACGGCTTCGTAGCATTGCTCATTGCTCCCCTTGTCCACGAAGTTTATCCGCGAGGCATCCAACTCTTTCTCGTACAGCAGTTGCAGCATCAGCGTGTGCAGCGTGCCCATGGGCGGGCCAACGGCGACAGTCTTGCCTTGCAGGTCAGCGAGCGTCCTGAAGCTGTCAGGTCTTGCGAAGACCGCGAGCGCGGGCTTTCGCATGCCGGCACCAACGATCTTTACGCTCGCACCTCGTTCGATGCGCGACAGCACCATGTTGTAGCCTGACACCATGCAGACGTCGGCGGCTCCGGACGCGATGGCGTCAAACGGGCCGCTTACGCCAGGTGTCTGCATGATCTCCGCGTCCACGCCGAACATCCTGAAGTAACGCTGCTGTTCCATGAGCAAGTTGAGCGTGGCATTCTCCAGACCGGGATTGCTGACGATTCGAATCCGTGTTGCTGCACCGCGCGCGACATATGGCGCGGCGAGTCCGCCGACGGCAATGCCGAGCCCGAGGATCCCGGTGCTGCGCAGGAACTGGCGGCGATTTAACGTTTGGGTCATTGGGCGATCTCCGTTGTTGCAGATGAGACGCTCCGCACCAGCGGAACGAAGGCGACCAGGCAGACGATCAATGCCGCTGATGACACTTCCACGGCGTGTGAAAGGCCGATCCTGTCGGCGGAGAATCCGATGACCAACGCGCCAAGGGCGGGGCTTCCGCGGGCGATCAACCCATGAATGCTGAGCACCCGCCCACGGAGCACGTCGGGTGTGGTCATCTGTACAAAAGTCTGGGTCGAGACCATGCCGCGTGTGGAGGCAAAGCCGATCATTGCAGCGGCGCCCATGGCCATGACAGGATACGTTGCGTGCGTCAGCACGATCGCGGCCAGCGCACCGAAGCCCCACCATGCGAGGACTTCGCGAAGCAGGTCACGGGCCCTGCCGCGCCCCATGGTCAGGCCAGAGACTACGGCGCCGGCCGCGGCGGAACCGGTAAGTATGGCGAGGCCTTTGGCGCCGTTTGCGAACGTACTCGCGGCGATGGCAGGTATCAGTTCCGTCATCGCCCGCACCATGGAGCCGCCGCATAGCATGACAAGGAGAATCAGCCAAAGCGGTCTGGTTGAAAGAATGTAGAAAATGCCTTCGGTCATCTCTCCCAGGAACGATTGCCGGGCGGCGCGTATTGCCTGGGCGGTGAGCCGAAGCCTCGTGAGGATCAATACGAAAAGGACGGTCACCAGCGCATTGACGATGAAGACCCAGACGACATCCAGGTAAAGAATCATCGCGCCGGCGGCAGCGGGGCCAATCAGTCGAGTAAGGTTGACTGTCACCGAGCTGAGGGCGACCGCTACGCCAGTGTCTTCGCGCGCGACCATTTGCTGAACCATGGCGAGGCGGGCAGGCTGGATGGCGGCTGTAAGGGATCCCTGTGCCGTAACCAGCAGGATCATGGCCCAGAGGCTGAGATGATTCGTTGCAAGCAACACTGCAGTGAGTATCGCAAGCGCTGCCGAAGCGGTCTGTGCCAGTATGTTCTGCCGGAGCCGGTCCCACCTGTCGGCTGCAACACCGGCGAACGGTCCGATGACGACGGACGGAAGCAGGTCGCTTGCGGACAGGATCCCAAGCCAGAATGCCGAATGCGTCCAGTCCCAGACCAGCCAGCCGCAAGCGATGCGCTGCATCCAGGTGCCTACCAGGGACAGTCCGTTACCCCCAAGGAATAGACCAAACTGGGTGCGCAGGAGTACGTGTAGCGCCGGCGGCATGCGCCCGGAGTCATGCATTGCCATCTGACATCAGCGCAAATCCAGAGGCAACAAGTCTTCCGGAAGATTCTGGTAGCAGACTGGGCGCAACCAGCGCCGGATGGAAAACGTGCCGACAGACGTTGCGCCGAAGTTGGTGGACGCCGGATAGGGCCCGCCGTGGACCATTGTGTCGCAGACTTCCACCCCGGTTGGAAACCCGTTGACGAGAACCCGGCCAGCCTTGCGTTCCAGTATCGGAAGCAGGGCACGGGCGCACGCCTTGTCTGCCTGATCGGCTTCATCCAGATGGATGGTGGTGGTCAGTTGGCCGCCGAGCGCGTGGGCAACCTCGGTCATTTCGGCGAGGTTTTCTACCGTGACGATCAGACCCAGGGGGCCGAACACCTCCTCAGCGAGCGCGTGGTTGCGCATCCAGTCGCTTGCAGAGACGCGGCAAAGGTAGGGAGTCGCATTGCGTCGATCGCAGGTCGAAGACAGAAGGGTGTCCACGCCAGCGCCGCCAGCGATGCGGTCGCACCCTGAACGGTAAGCTGCCGCAATACCGTCGGTCAGCATGATTTGCGGCCGGGTTTCCGCCAACGCACGGGTGGCGGCGTGTGCGAACGCATCGCCATCGGCTCCGCGCATGACTACGGCAATGCCAGGGTTGGTGCAGAACTGTCCCGCGCCCATGGTGAGTGAAGCCGCCCAGCCCGCACCGAGTGCTTCCGCACGAGATGCCGCTGCAGCTGGCAAGACGAACATTGGGTTCACGGAGCCCAGTTCGCCGTAGAACGGAATGGGGTTCGGACGCGCCGCACAGAGGTCGAACAATGCCCGGCCACCGCCCAGCGAGCCGGTGAAGCCGACTGCTTGAATCAGCGGATGCTGCACCAGCGCTTCGCCTACCTCGCGGCGTCCGCCCTGGATGAGCGAAAACACACCGGGATGAACGCCGCAACGGGTGACTGCCGCCAGCATGGCTTCGGCAACGATCTCGGACGTTCCTGGGTGGGCGGAATGGCCTTTCACCACGACCGGGCAGCCTGCGGCCAGCGCCGAGGCCGTGTCGCCACCGGCAACGGAGAACGCAAGCGGGAAGTTCGACGCCCCGAAGACTGCAACGGGGCCGATCGGTCGTTGCATGAGACGCAACTCAGGGCGAGGCAGCGGCTGGCGGTCAGGAAGGGCAATATCGTGTCGACGATCGAGATAGTCACCAAGCCGGATGTGGGCCGCGAAGGCGCGCAGTTGCATTACCGTACGGCCGCGCTCGCTGACCAGCCGCGGCACTGGCAAGCCAGTTTCCTGAGTACCGATCTCGGTGATCGCATCAGCGCGGGCTTCGATTTCCTCCGCGATGGCCTCGAGAAAGGCGGCTCGTTCGTGCCGTGCGGTGTAGCCGTACGACCAGAAGGCGTCCTCTGCCGCGCGACATGCCTGGTCGACCAGGGCGGGTGTGCCCGAAGAGAAGGCATGCGCGGTGCCATCTGCCGGCGCCGAGTGGAATTGCGCTTCTGTCGCGATCATCTGGCCGGCAACAAAATGTTGGCCGTGGGGAAGGAAAGATGGCTGGGCGCTCATCGATGGGTTCCTGTCTTTGTCATACGCCGCCACGCCGCAACGCCGCGGGGAAGCCAGATCCTGCGGGCACGGACGCACAACGTTGTTTCGGCTATGGTTGAGGGCCTCAGAGGGTTTCCCCGGATCTTGACGAGGATCTGTTCCGGAGTCGATTGAGTAAAATGGCCTCAGGCTTAACTGTTTGGTAAAACGCTGGAGATTCGCTACGTGCCCGAACTGGATTGGTACCTGCAGGTCAACCTGAAGGCGCGGCACCTGCGGCTGCTGGTGGCGATCGACACCTATCGCAACCTGACCCAGGTAGCCGACGTCACGCATGTGACCGTGCCTGCCGTGTCGAAGTCGCTGGCCGAGCTCGAGAGGGGGCTGGGGCTAACGCTGTTTTCAAGGTCTGCACAGGGACTGATTCCGACCCCCTACGGGGAGTGTCTCATCCGCCATGCGCGGGATATGCTGACCATCCTGCATCAGGCCCGCGATGAGTTGAAGGCCTTGAGTTCGGGCACTGAGGGCAAGGTTCACATCGGCATGTTGCCCGCGTCCGCTTCCCTGTTGCTGCCGCAGGCGCTGGCACTGCTCAAGAAGCGGTCGCCGGGTACCAATGTGATGGTCATCGAGGGAACCACGTCCTCGCTGCTGCCCGAACTCTGGCAAGGCCGGCTCGACATCGTGGTCGGACGCCTGCCGGCCCCGGATACGCTTGGAAGCTTCGAAGAAAAGGAACTGCTCGAAGAACCGGTGATGCTGATGACGGGCCGTCACCATCCGTTGGCACGCAAGAAGTTGCTGGCGTGGTCTGACCTGCGTCCCTATCCGTGGATACTGCCGCCACCGGGTTCCATCATGCGCGAGCCCCTCGAACGTGCGCTTGAAGCGCATGACGTTCCACTGACGAATAATTACATCGAGACACTCTCGTTCCATGTCGCACGCGCGCAGTTGCAGGTCTCGGAGTTCATTGCCGTGATGGCCGGCACGCTGGCCCACGACGCTTCACAACCCCTTCACACACTGCCATTGAGCCTGCCCCGGCTGCTCAGGCCTGCGGGCGTCCTGTGGAACCGGAACCGTGGCCTGTCACCGAGCGCGGAACTGGTCGTGGCTTGCCTGGAAGAGGCCGCCCAGCGCCTGCGCACGGGGCTTGGTACCACCCCGCGCGAGGCTGCGCCCGATGTATCACCGCCACCTCACGCTGTGAAAAGTGATGCCAATGATTCACCGTCCCGCAAGAAGGGGCGTGTGGCGAGCTGAACCTGCCATTGCTGTCAATCGCAATCGTGTTGACTGGCGGCGAACAGGCTGTGTTGCGAGGATTTGCAGAGCCTTAACCATATAGTCAACTCGGGGGCCATTTTTCTCAATGGACCACCCCCGGCGTACCTAGCAGAATTCCAGTGCGTTAACTCAAAAAGAAACGTGATCCCCCACCGGAAGTGTGCGTCTCCGGGGTGCTACGGCGGGACACGGCATGGAGACAGGTACGACTATGAAGTTCAGGACTGCAATATGCGCCTGTGCAGCGCTGCTGGGTGCTATCGCCGCGACGGTTTCCGGGCCGGCACTTGGTCAATCGGCGGTGGAGAATTTTTACCGCGGCAAGGCGGTCACGCTGATTGTCAGCGCCGACGCCGGAACGCCGACAGACATTGTGGCGCGCCAGTTTGCCCGCTTCTTTGCCAAATACATTCCAGGTGAGCCCCAGGCCGTGGTAATGAATGTGGTTGGGGCGGGCGGCATGGTCGCGGCCGCGTCGCTGCAATCTCGCCAGCCGAAGGATGGTACGGTAATCGGCTTCCTGCAGCGCAATAACCTCTACATGCCGCTGCTCGACCCCAGGCAGAAAAGCTTCGATCCTCGTCAGGTGAGGTGGCTCGGTAGCCTGGACAAGGTCGACTATTGCCTGGTCGCGATGACCCGCTCGGGTGTGACCACCGCGGACGACCTGTTCAAGAAGAAGCTCTACATCGGTGCGACCGGATTCTCCAACGAGGATCGGACGATGCCGGCACTGCTGCGCCAGTATCTCGGTACCAGGATCACGATTGTTCCGGGCTATACCGGTCGAGGCGAAGTGTATCTGGCAATGCAGCGCGGCGAAGTCGATGGATGGGCTTCAACCATCGAGGGCCTGAAGCTTGGCGAGCCGAAGAAAATGCTTGCCGATGGCCGGATGAAGGTGCTGCTGCATCTTGGCTGGGAAAGCCATCCCGACTATCCGGACGTGCCGAACCTTAGCGCCTATGTCAAGCAACACGATATCAAGGCGCTGTTCGACCTCTTCCTGTTGCCGTTCCAGGCTGGACGTCCGATTGCGGTTCCCAGGGACGTGCCGCAGGATCGATTCGAAGCGCTCCAGCGTGCGTTCACGAAGGCGATTGCCGATCCTGAGTTCATCGCGTCGATGAAGATGCAGGGCTTCCCGATCGATCCGATCGACGGTGCCGCCGTGGATCAGATCGTGCGAGAG
>VFQP010005313.1_pt1 | contig 11355 bp, 6 predicted proteins | sample 3512351 | NCBI WGS metagenome assembly VFQP01 (sample SAMN10412372, study PRJNA504923) | tailings metagenome | isolation source: Relicate 1 Philex TSF1 revegetated site | place: Philippines: Tuba, Benguet | collected 2017-08-29
CCGGGTGGTTTGGTATATTATGACGGTTCGATCGGAGCGGTCGGTCATTACGCCAATGTATCAGCCAATCCCAAGATCTCGCTCGGTGTTTGGTCGCTTGTGACATACGTGTATGACGGTAAGAAACATACGATGACGTGTTATATCGACGGCGTAAAAGTCACTCACGTCGTTAACACGAATTTGGCCGATCCGACACCGAATCGATACAATTTACGTTCACAGCTGTTAATCTTTGCATCGAATGCACCGGGTGACCAGCAGGGTGGATGTCTGCGGTATGTACGAGTTGTACCTAAAACAACCGACGAGAAAGGAGTGGCGGAATTCTATTCTAAATACAACCCACTCACTGCAAAACTCGCAGAATCCGCGTGGCACTCACTCATTGTCACAACCGAAACCGGTACGAGCGTTAAAGACAGTAAATTGGAGCAAGTCACAACGACTGTTTGGTTGGACGGGAAAGAGGCGACCCGAACCCGCGTTGATTGTGCACCGGGTGCGATCGTACAGCCCTTCCCACCGCGATGGCAAATCAACGGTTATGGTGGTTCGATCCGTCACGTCGCTCTGTGGCGATATGCACTGAAAGAGGAGCAGCCAAACGGCGCGTACCGAATGGGTCTGAAGTTCGTGGAGCAGGATTTTAACGACGAAAAAGACGACGAATTCCACTCTCTGAATGCTTCAGGTTATGACAAAGAATGGATCGATCTCGCTTCCACCACGCTCGGATTTAAAAAGAAGGAGGAACCAACCGCTAAAGCAGCGGGTGACGACAAATCAGACGCCAAAAAACCTACCGACGCAGCTGCCGGTGGAGCGGCCGCATCCTCTGCTGCCACCAAACCGGCGGCGGACGGCAAATCTGCCGACGGTAAATCCGCGGATGGTAAATCGGCTGATGGAAAGGACGGCAAATCCGGTGACGCCAAATCCGGTGACGCGAAATCAGGCGCTGACGACTCGAAATCGAAATCTGATGACTCGAAGAAAGTCGCGGATTCGAAGAAATCGGATAAACCGAAAAAACCGAAAAAACCGAAAGCACCGAAACCGGCCGCTTCCGCCGCACCTCCTGCGGCCGAGTGGACGTGTGCGGATTGCTCTCTCATTAATCCGATGGCTTCGAATACGTGTGACGCGTGCGCTGCACCGCGTCCGGCCAATCTGCCATCGAGCGCGATCCCATCAGCTCCGGGCGGCGATGCGGGATCGGACGAAAGCGGTGACGACGGCTCAGACTCAGACGGTGGTGACGACTCCAAATCCGCATCTGATTCTAAGAAGAAAGACGACAGTAAAGGTGGAGCGAAGAAATCTGACGGACCGGCCGATTCGAAATCGAAATCAGGTGATGTGAAAAAGAAATCGAAAGAGAAAAAGGAACAGCTTACACTGAAACAGCGTCAGCAGCTCTCGGATTGGATCGTTCTGAATGAAAAACAGTTGAAACGAACGCTCGATCTAAAGAAAGCCACAAAATCGCTTTTAGTGTTTGCATACGCGTCGTCTGCACCGGTCGATTTATGTTTGGATGTTTTGGCAGCGAAAGAGGGTAAACTGTCAGTCGCTCTCGATTCGATTCTGACGGAGAAAACCGCCGACATCAAAATCGATAAAGAATTAAGAGCTGAACTGACAGAAATCGCAGCGGAATTCAAATCAACGCTCGATAAACCGGCGCTGGCGGTTTTGAAAACCGGTAAAGAAATTGCAGCGTCTGCGACGGGTACGACCACTCCATCGCGATGGAAATTGATTGACTCACCCGCAGAGCTAAAAGATATCGGTAAAGTGAAATTTGCAAAGAAACCGACCGGCGCGGCTGGTCTGCTCGCTTCGAGTGGTAATAAAGATTTGACCGAATTCAAAGATTTGTTTGAATATATGAATGCGTGTCGTACAGCCGAGGATCGATTGCAGTCAGTGTATGCCCGTCAGGGTGTGTTGGCTCTTTTACGATCGTTTATGGCTGCTGGTGCTTTGCTCGACAAAAAAGAAGCTTTGGAGAAACGCGTCGATTCACTGAAATCATTCGTCGATTTATTGGGTCAGTCTGCTTCGTCCAAACAATTTATCGCCGCGTTTGTGCGATTGATTGTCAGTTCGAATGAGTGGAGCGATATCGAGGAGTTGCGTGCATCACTGTCACAGCTCCTGCACGTCGAGCTCAATGCATTGGACGTTAAAGACACGAAACTGACAGCGGCGTCTGTGCCGTTAGTGAGTCAGTTGGTACACGAATTACGATTGCAGTTAGCGCTGATTTGTGTTCCCGGTTCGACCTCCAATTTACCACTCGTCGTCTTCCTTTTGACGCTGTTTGTGGATGTGGTGGAGGCGCGTCCGCCCACGTCATGTGTCGGTACCGTTTTCTTCCCACCGGCTGTTGTGTTGCCGTGCTTCAATCTGTTGACCCGTTCTACCCTGCTATCGGGTGATGAGGAAGTCGTATCGCATTTCGTGCGTTGTGTGACTCGAATGGTCGCGTTACCACACGCTGAGTTGCGACCGCAATTCTCGGACGATTTGAAAGAGATCTTACAGGCTGCATACACGAGTGGTACCTCCACACAGAATTTCGGTCCGTTATTCGGTGGTTTATTGGAATTGCAATTGGCGCTATTCCGTAATAAATCTCGTATTAAAGTTTCTTTGGTCGATGAGAAGAAAATCGCTGAAGAGAAGAAAAAAGAGGAGGACGAAATGAAACTATTAAGTAAATCCATTCTCGATGTGAAATTCACACATACCGGAGTGATTACACGTACCGCGTTCGCTGCAGCATTCTTTAATCAGTTTTCGTGTCCGTCCACTTCGACTGAATCTCAGATTCAAATCGATGAACCGACACAGGCTATGATTATGGACTGTGCGGGTGAGTGTTTGTGGCAGCAGGATTTGGTGGTCGATCCGAATTGTGGCTTTGTCGTATCGTGTCAGATGTCGTGTAAGGGTGGACCGACCACTGAAACCGGTCCGAACTCGTGGGGTATCGGTTTCTATCTCGGCGTGAACGATATCGTGTTCACACCCGGTGCACCGGGTGGTAACGCTCGTATTGTGGGTGGTGGTGGATTCGAGAATCAGACTCTGCCGTTCACTCCGGCTGAGGATGTATTCCATACGGTTGAGATCAGTTACCAGCCGGCTGGTAATCAGGCGACGCTTAAGATTATCGACGGCACATCCGGTCAGTCGTGGGAGAAACAGTACAATCCGGGTACACCGTATCTGAGTGCTAACCGATTGACAAAGGGACAGTTGGGATGGCGCACGATGGATTGGAAGGAAGGACGATCAGCGCGATTTAAGAATTTTTCCATTCGACAGCTCGCGGGCAAAAAAACGCAATCGCTCACTGTTTTATTCTCGAAATTAACTGATTTTGAGAGTTTGGTGAATTGGTTGAATGCACCTTCCGCCAATCCGTTATCCGATCAACTCATTAAAACGATTAATGACGGCGACAGTAAATTAGATCTCGCCGCTTGGCTCAAAACCCATTCGTCCGTGTTTTCACGTGCGGCGGATTTGGATTTGATGGAGTTGTATAATCGATTGCAGGATAAGGGAGAGAGCTCTGCGATCGCGATTGAAGCGATGATGGCTCGATACAAAACCCTCAATTCGTTGGATAAAAAAGCCGTGCATCAACGTATTAAATTGATTCTTTTCCTCAATAAAATATTTGCAGATATTATGCCGATCGTCGATCTGTCATTGACAGACGCCGGTTCGTGGCTTGCAAAACAGGTGCGTGCATTCCGTGGGTACACCCTCTCTAAACCGAAATTGGTTGAATGGAAGAAAGCACTCGCCACCACACAATCCGGTCATTCGATCAGTATTCAGTTCAACGTATTCCGAGCTCAGGCTTTGGTCGAACAGAAACGAACAGATTTCAAATTTAAATATTCGCTGTTTGGTCAGGCCTATCAACGCTTCAGTAAATTGACCGATCAGGAACGAGTCAAAGTGTTCCGAGTGCCATACAATCAACGTGCATTTATGGTCGATTTCGAAGGATTGAACGCGATCGATGCGGGTGGTCCGTACCGTGATTTGTTGGAGAAATTAACGGCAGAGATTCACACTCCGGCTTTACCGCTGTTTATGGCATCACCGAATCAGCGAACAGACGCGGGTGAAAATCGCGACAAATTCGTACCGCGACCGATACCGGCCGGTGATACATTGCGTATATCAGCGTATGAGTTATTGGGTCAATTCATTGGATTGGCGATTCGAAGTGGTAATTTATTACCGTTTAACTTCCCGTCGATCGTGTGGAAAGCTTTAGTGAGTGAAGAGATCACAACGGATGATGTACGTGCGATGGATTTATTGTCATTCCGAATCGTTAACGAAATCGAAAACACTTTAAACAAAAGAAATCTTACGCCGGAAGTGTTTAATTCAGTGATGGCGGATATGAAATTCGAAGTGCACGGATCGGACGGTTTGGTGTATCCACTGATTGCCGGTGGACATCAGATCTCATTAACTGTCGATAACGCCAAACAGTTTTGTCAGGCGTTCACTCAATTCCGTCTGAATGAATTCTCAACGCAGTGTGAGGCGATGCGTCGTGGATTGGCCACGGTTGTGCCATATCAAATGCTGTCGCTTTTCACATGGCAAGAAATTGAACGAATGACGACCGGTTCTAAATTCGATATCGATTTATTAGAGAAAACGACGAAATATGACGGATACAGTAAACACGATACGACGATTCGTCTGTTTTGGCAGATGATGCGCGATCGATTCAGTGATGATGATCGGGCGAAATTCCTAACGTTTGTTTGGGGCCGATCGCGTCTACCGACGACGGTGGAGGGTTTTGCGAATCAGTTCTTTACGATACAAAAAATGCACCGCGGCGCATCGGGTGATGTAAACAAACAGTTACCGGTTTCACACACGTGTTTCTTCTCCATTGAATTACCGGCATATACCAATCTCGATGCGATGACGAGTCGTGTGACGTGGGCGATGGTCAATACCAGTGCAATCGACGGAGATAGCGTTAATCGGATGAATACGATTTCCACTGATCTCGGAGATGCGGACGACGGACCGTCACTCTTTTCGTAAAACACCAACCGATATTCAACCGACCTCATCTCATCGCTCACACACACCACACACCACACCACCCGTTTTCTCTCTTGTACTGCTCGCTTTGTGTCTCTCAACCACTGCGTGCGTTTTGCTTTTGTGTCTCGTCTCACTACACACTTGGTCGGTCGATAGTTTTGTCCCGTGATTGATTGATTATTTGTCATTTCTCGTGTGTAAATCACCACTTTTAGAACTCCGCCTCCCCTGCAATTGCCTGCGCAGAGCTCGAGCAGCACCAAAAAAGTACACAGCCGAATCCCCCATCTCGGGGCAAAATCAGAGCGAAAAAAGCCGAAATGCAAAAAGAATGGTGGATTCATCACCACTCTGTTCCCGGGTGGTCCCCCACCCCAGTACTAAGAGGGCTCAACACATTTTAAGTTCCGAGTTCAGAAGGGATCGGCGTGTAGCGCATAGCGACTGCTGTAATAATGAGTTAACGTACAAACAGTTTATTTCGAAAGACTCAAACATAAAGATAAGAGTGTCATCAAGCTAGCGGGCGGGTCAGCTAATAGGGTTGTGCATTGATGTGGTGTGAGATCGCCAAACCCACGCAGCAAATCAGACGCCAGACGCACCGACCGGGTTCGATAGTTGTTCCTTTTATTTTGCGCTTTAGGCTTTCGTTTGAAAGCGTTAGTCAAAGTGGTGATGAATTGTTCACACCATTTGCGTTCGAGTACCAAAGGATGAAACGTGATATGATAAGTCATACGTATCACGTTTTGTCCATGCATGTGATAAAATCCGAAACCTGTGTACGAACTGATCGTTACTACCGAATGTGCCCAGTGATTAGGTAATCGAATCATTACACATCGACCGACCATCGCGATACGTAGAGATTTAAGTTTGAGCGCTTCGTCCAAGGTTTCAGTGTATGAATTGCGTTCGAATGAATCGTAATAAAACCATAATTTTGCGCAGTCAGTTCGTGGATTGAAACCCAACGCAGATTTAATACTGTCATCGCAGAACTGGCTCAAAATGCTGGTGTCATCCGGTACCAGCAAACGACCAATTCCTATATTGGTCGTTGGAAGCAAATCTTGAGAGCACAATCCAACCCAACCCAATACCATGGAGTTGGCTGTCAGCGATAGAACACCGCATCGAATGATCAGTCACGTACCAAGTGCCATTGGGTGTAGAATACCGATGGATACAATTGAATACTACCTTTGGTTTGATGTAGATTGAAGCGCGCAGGGTGCATCGGACTGAATCAGGTGATGTTACTCAGAAGCCCACTGATCGGTGCTTCGGCCGTTGCGAGTTTGTTCTCGATCTTTCGCAGTCCGTCGAAAACCGATCGATCCAGTTGGACTGTGGAGTGTTCATGTCCTCCATTTGATCGGAGGATGGTTTTTCTTCGTTTTTTCATTGAGCTCTGTGCATAGCATCATACGATTTGACGGAAGAGAGCAGCGAAGAGTTGCAGAGTGTGAGTGTGATCAAATATTAGTTTCACTAAATGTGACAGAGCGGTGTAGTGCAGGCACCATACCACTGCCGCTGCGATATCATCCACACTGAACGGAGCGCAGACTCGGTACAGCGTCGGTTTAGAGCAGTCGATCGAGCCGTTGGATGGCAGCTCCATCTGCGAGAGAAGAGAGAGCACACTGAGAGAGTGAGTGCGTGCGAGTGAGTGTGTGTTCGGGCTCAAAATCACAAACAGCACAAACAATCGCTGCGTCGAAGAACGTACTGGTAGTTCCAGGCGTTGCGTGAGTGCGTTGATAGAGTCTTCAGTCAGAGCTGTTGGCCAGAACGACGGTCGGTCCCGCATGTGATGACACGCGATGCGTAGCATCTCAGCTACCATCAAATGAGCGTTCTGACGATATCGCACAGTTTCCAAGTTAGTGCGACTGTCAGTCTTATCCTGTGTGGTGGTGGGGAGAACTGGTTTATTGGCGGTTGCTTTCGGTTTGGCGATCGATCGCTGCTTCCTCTGTCCAGACACCACACAATCTGAGTCAGCACCGAGCGATGGAGAGATGAGGGATGGTTGTGATATTGCATACCACTCGTGCCCAACAGTCCTTGTGATATGGGTTGTCGTTGTCTCAGTGCGTGAGTCCCTTTGAAGAGCCCCTGCCACCGCATATCGCGAGACTGCACAACTGACATCGTTTGTGCTGGCTGTAGAAAGGGCTGGTCATTTCGCACGACACCGCTTGTTCCTATGGATATTCACGCACAACATCAAACCGGGTGAAGCACAGCGCAGTGAGTGATCGAACTGATGTGGTTTGGTCGGTGACGATGCATAGGAACGGTCAGTGTGTGCGATGCAGCGACAGCCTCGCCTGCAACCAACACAAAAGCCAAACAAGAAAAAGTCTGTGCAGACGACCGTGAGCAGAATTTTGTGCAGTGCATGTGTATGAGTGTTTTTCGTTGGGTGCGATGACGTGTGTAGACTTTTTTTGTCTTGGATTTTCGACGGACGGATCGATTGATTCGGGTCGAAGAACTGCCACGGACCACATGGCCTGTGACCGGAGCACTGGCGCTAGCATGCAATTGTATCACTTGTGGTGTGTGTCGATCTATCGTGTTGGCGGTTGTACGATATATACCCACGTTTTCGATACATTCGCAGTTTCGCCTCTGATTTTGGATGGAGTTTGAATGGAAGCGGTCCGTCAGTCAGACCGAGCAGACGGAACACATGGCCGTAGCCCGGAACACCTGCGCTAGCATATCAGCGCGACGTATACTGTGTGTGTGTTATGATTATGAAAGAATTTTGTGCAGATCGATACATCCGGCTTTGATACATGCCTTTGAGTGGCGGTTGATTTGTCTGCTCCGTTCAAAGCCGCTCAGCTTCTCACTGTCGTCGGTGCGGGTTTGTGTGATGGTTACAGAACAGGCGAGAGGTCATTTGGAGCGTGTTTCGATCGAATAGTCGTTCCGCGTGTATGTGATATGTGATATGTGAGACCGGCCTTCATTCGGTGTCTGATCCATTCCTCTTCTGTTTTGTTTGTGCAGAGTGATCGAAATGGCCGATTTCTGGTTCGGATGCGATTATACACAACTCCCAGATCCACCCCAAGCGTATGAACCATTTGATGCTGCTGTTTTTGTTGTGACGAACTCACAACGCGTGTCGTGCGTTTGGGTGTTTGGTGCAGCAGCCGCAGCAGCAACAGATGCAGGTGCGGCAGTGGAGGACGACGCACAGCTCGTCCAAAGCCGAATGAGCGTGCGTGAAAGTGTAGATTACGCGATACAGACCATGTAAGTCACTCGATGTTGGATTGGTGTGGCTCTGCGCTATGAACTGATGCTTCTCTCTCGGTTCGACCGCTTTTGTCTCGTGTGTGTGTGTGTGTGTGTGTGTGTGTGTGTGTGTGTGGGTGGTGTAGCGACCCGGAGGAACTCCTGCGGAGTGAACAGGCACGCGAGCACTACAATATGCTGCTGGAAATGCAGTCGGGCTGGGCAGCTGCAAAGAGCGGAGGTGGTGGCTCGATCGGCACTCTCGATTTTGGTGCAGCCGCGGGCGAACCGCCCCTGACACTGCAGCTCTCACCTGTAGCGTATACAAATGAGTATCGCGATATCGAAACAGCGCCTGCAGCTGCTGCGGCTTCATCCTCCTCCGCATCCAGCACTGACGCAGTGGCACAGCTCTCAGCGGCACAGCTCTCAGTGGCACAGCTATCAGTGGCCATTCCAAAACCACCAGCGGATATCAAACCAATCCGAAGACGTCGATCGGAAGATGTACCCGCGGACGAGAAGAGGACGAAAAAGAAAGCACGACCGACCGTCCACAAGCGTGGGCAGTGCATTGGGTATGTCTTGTTTCATCGCTCTCGTGTGTGCTCGCGCCGGTGGGTGGGTAGTGATTTTTGACTAGTGTGGTTGCACGTGTTTGCAGGTGCCGAACCGATCCCTCCAAACCTGCGTGTTCGAATCGACGATACACCGTGGCTGAGCACGTGCCAGACTGTGATCGATGCCGAGCGATCTCTCGCAAGTGCGAGCTCGCCGAACCGCAGGTCACAGCGTCACTCAGTTCCGAACCGACCGCACCGTCATTTGCGCTGCCGATGGATCTGCTCCATCTGCCTCCGACTGCGTTTGGCCCGTCCGCATTTCCCGTGTACCCGCCACCCGTTCTGCCACCCGTATCCGTTCCAATTCTGCCACCGGTCATACCCGATAACAGTCAGTTGGTGGATTCGATGAATCGGTTGACCGACTGTTTGCTTACAGTACACCAGCGCGCTCAGACATTCGTACCACCCCAACCCGTTCGTTGCACCGCAGCTGATCGCTTACCAGAAGTCGTTCCGCCACACACTACTGCAGCCGTCGCGCCGATCGAAACAGATTGTGGTGGTGGAGGCGGCGGCGCAGAATCATGCTCTGAAGACGAACCGTCGTCGCCGCGCGCGAAACACTGTGGTCGGACTGCGAGCATCCCTATCGTTCGATATGCCAATGACACGACCTGTACGATCGTCTCACGTGATATGACAAAAGAGTTTTTTGGAAATGATCAAATCAATATGTAAGTCTGTTACAACCATCACTCGCCTCTTTTTGTTCGATTGCTTGGCATCTCACTCTATCATTCGATGCCATTTTTGTTACAGTCGCGATCGAAGCAAGGACAAGCTCTTGTATTTGGTTGAAGAAACCATCGCGAAACGCAGCGCATGCGGCGATCATCAGCACACGTGTGTTGGATGTAAATCACTGTTGCCGCGTGATTTGGTCTCGAGCGTACGCCGAACGGTCGACCGCAAAACAGAGTCCGTATGGTACTGCGTTGAGTGCCTCGCCCTGCGAGCCAAAGCGAGTAACAACCAATTTAATCGAGTGGCGTTAATCGCTGCGGCTGCGTCGATTTTACAGCACTCGATCGTACCATTTGTCGAGTGCTTCCGACCACACGCAATAAAAATAGGCGTTTCGATTGGCGGTGAGGAACGAAAGAAAGCGTACCGCTCGCCATAGTTCCATCCCGACTCCTTTACGGTCGTGTGTGAGACGCCGTCATACGCGCTTCGATATATCGAAAAATTAGTGTCCGAAACCGTAAACCACTCTGCTGCAGAGTGGGGTCTTCAATCTCTTAACGTCGCAAGCGGAGGCGGTGCGATTGAAAAAAATGATGATATGTCGACCATCTACATCGTGTGCGGCGCTCGCACTGAAGCAACCACCAAACCCAAACCACCGACACCGGCCTCGACAGGCGAAGGATGTAAATTCACCGGTCCGAGTGTTTTGGGTGGCTTGAAATTGAGTTCGCAATTACCTGTCAAATCGAACCGAATGCCGTTCATTCGATCACGCGAAGTGCAGTTCACAGTTCCTCGTCAGTTCGCTTTCGGGACCCAAAAAGCTCATGGTTTATCATCTGTCGATAAACGTGAACCGACGGTTTGCGCGTTGCGCGTGTTTGAAATTGATTCGACCGGTGGCGATCCGAATCATTTATTAATACCTGTGACAGACCTCGCGCGATTCAGTGTGATCGACCCCAGTCAAACACATCAAATTACAAAGAAAATACGAGACTTAAAGGTTGGTGACAATACGGAAGGCAAATTATACTCGTGGGGTGCAATCGTTACTGTGCCTGATAGTTCTATCAACGCGACATCACAAGCCAGACCACCAACTAAATGTCTGTACGTCAAAGTGGCGTGTGAGTATCTCCGGGATCGTCGATTGTTCCCCGGTTTGGACAGTCTGTTATTAGATTGTGTGAAACCATTTCCGTTTGCGAATTACGTCAGGAGCAACACCAAACCCAACAGCCAAAAAGCGAAATCACTGAAATCCAAATCACTCGCTGTTCATCCACCACTGACAAAACCAGTGCCCACAACCGCTGCAGCAGCACCGAAACCAATCGCACAACCCGCTCCTCCACCAGCTCCCAACCCAATCAGTGATGCACCCGCTCCAAAACCACAACGCCCCATCCGTTCGCCATCACCTGAAACCGGTGTGATCGATCTCTCCAATCTCACCACTCAGTCTGTCGCCGCACCTGCTCCACCGCCGCCACCACCGCCTATTCCCAACCCACCCGTATCGCGTCTGAAATTGCGCTGTCGCAAGTAAAAACCTCTATTGTGTTTTTGCTTTGCTTATCGTTCCTGTTTGATTTTTTATAGGCCGTTTAATTTTTTGTTTTCTACTTATATGTTTATGATCGCAGCTCTGTTTTATCATGAT
>VFQP010005314.1_pt1 | contig 11353 bp, 10 predicted proteins | sample 3512351 | NCBI WGS metagenome assembly VFQP01 (sample SAMN10412372, study PRJNA504923) | tailings metagenome | isolation source: Relicate 1 Philex TSF1 revegetated site | place: Philippines: Tuba, Benguet | collected 2017-08-29
GTCGAGCGGCGCTTCGCGGGTCGGTATGGCGTCGAGCATCATCGCGTTATCGGTTTCGTGGATAGAACAGCGAGCCTTGGATCAGCACAGAAATCCTGTGCGGCATGAGTCGCAAGAATAACGCGAGAATATTGTTCAGCAAACCGGGCACGACGACGCGCACGCCCAAATTGTGGGCTGTCCCTGCCCAACGAGCGACATTCTCGGGCGAAAGCGAGGGGATGAGCCAGCGGTAGAGGTCGCTGTCGGCGCCCATTTTGTCGTGGAAGCTCGTGCGCACGGGACCGGGAGCAACGGCGGTGATCCGCACGCCGTCGCGCGCGACCTCAGCGGCGACGGCCTCGGAAAGCGAGAGCATGTAAGCGCGGCTCGCGTAGTAGGCGGCCTGATAGGGCCCGGGTGCGTAGCCGCCAAGCGAAGCTAGATTGATGATGCCGCCGCGGCCCCGCGCCCGCATTCCCGGCAGCACATGGCGCATGAGCCGGGTCGGCGCCGCGACATTGATCGCCACGAGCTGCTCGATGTCAGCCAACGGGAGATCATGGAAGGCGCCCGAGAGGCCGATCCCCGCATTGTTGACCAGGAGGTCGCAGTGGGCGCCGGCGATGACGAGGACCGTATCGATGGCGTCCAGTGCGTCCGGCGCGGTCAGGTCCTGCGCAAGGGTCTCCACGCGGATCGAATGGGCCGCGCGCAACTCATTGGCGAGGCGCGCCAGCGGCTCGGCCCGGCGCGCGATCAGCAGGAGGTCACGCCCCTCGGCGGCATAGCGGCGCGCGAAGGCCCGACCAATGCCCTCGGAGGCGCCCGTGATCACGACCATGGGTCGCGTCATCGATACGCCGCCGGGAGCGTCGGCGCTCAATTCAGACGCTCGATCGCAACGGCCGTCGCCTCGCCGCCACCAATGCAGAGCGAAGCGACCCCCTTGGTCTCGCCGCGCTTCGCCATGGCATTGATCAGCGTCACGATGATGCGCGCGCCGGACGCGCCGACGGGATGGCCGAGTGCGCAGGCGCCGCCGTGGATGTTGACCTTGTCGTGCGGCAGGTCGAGATCGCGCATGGCCGCCATGGTGACGACGGCGAAGGCCTCGTTGATCTCGTAGAGACCGACATCGCTCGCTTTCCAGCCGGCGGCTTCGAGCACTTTCTTCATCGCGCCGATCGGGGCGGTTGTGAACCACGCAGGCGCCTGGGCATGGCTCGCCTGGGCGACAATGCGGGCGAGCGGCTGCAGCTTCCTGCGCGTGGCTTCGCTCTCGCGCATGAGGACGAGGGCCGCCGCGCCATCCGAGATCGAGCTGGAGTTGGCCGGCGTCACCGTGCCGCCATCGCGGAACGCGGGCTTGAGGCTCGGGATCTTCGAGGGATCGGCCGTGAAGGGCTGCTCGTCGCGCGCCACTTCGGTCGAGCCCTTGCGCGACTTGACCATCACCGGGACGATCTCGTTGGCGAACGAGCCGTCCTCGTTGGCGGCCTTGGCGCGGCGCAGGCTCTCGATGGCGTAGGCGTCCTGCTGCTCGCGCGTGAACTGGTAGTGCTGGGCGGTATCCTCGGCATAGGTACCCATGAGGCGGCCCTTGTCGTAGGCATCCTCGAGGCCATCGATGAACATGTGGTCGTAGGCCTGCGTGTGGCCGAGGCGCGCGCCGGATCGCATCTTCGGCAGGATGTAGGGCGTGTTCGTCATGCTCTCGAGGCCGCCCGCGATGATCACATCTTTCGGCCGCGCGTGCAGGGCTTCATAGGCCATCATCACGGTCTTCATGCCCGAGCCGCACATCTTGTTCACGGTCGTGCAGGGCACGCTGTCGGGAAGTCCGCCATAGCGCGCAGCCTGGCGCGCCGGGGCCTGTCCCTGGCCGGCCGGCAGAACGCAACCCATGAGGACCTCGGCGACCTCTTCCGCGGTGACGCCCGTGCGCCCGAGTGCCGACTTGATGGCGGCCGCTCCTAGCTCGGGCGCGGTCATCGCCTGCAGGCTGCCCTGGAAGCTGCCCATGGGCGTGCGGGCGCCCGCGACAATGACTACGGGATCGTTCGTTGGATTGGCCATTCCGGCCTCCTTGTGACTGGGGTGCGGGATTTGGGCTTCAGCATACACCCGGCGTCAAGGGGCTCAATGGCGGGGTGAATGAAGCGACCCACGCCCTGATGGGCGCTCCAAATTCTTAACCTAGGCCGACGTCATTCTCCTCCGAGGCACCACCTCTTAACGACACGCGAAACCCTGTTCGTCAGACTATCGAATCGCAGTCTGGGGATGCAGGCTTATGAACACCGCCGATCTGCCGTCGGATCTCTACGATTTCGTGCCAGCAGTGCTGCGGGGTGCCTGGGCGGCCTCGCGCGTCGGTGGTGTTTGCTACGCAGCTTGGTTTGTCGCCATCTTTTTGAACTCCCCCTTCGCGACCGCCGGAACACTAGCGGAAATCCTGCTCAGTGGAGTTTTCTGGGTCGTGTTTCTGGCAATTGCGGCGCTCGTAGTCACCGGCCCGGTAACCTTGGTCTGCGGCGGGGTGGCCTATCTCATACTGAGGCGGAGCAAACTCATGTCCGTCCAGAATTTTGCAATTGGCGGGTTCGTAGTTGGTTCGGCACTTTGGGCAGCGGGAATGCTCACCATTCCCCCGGAACAGCTCATACTGGGCAATCCCCTGTCGGCGCCGACTATCGGTGGCCTTGCGGGCCTCGCCGGCGGCAGAACCTTTGTACGGCGGATGATGCAGGCAAGTTAAGAGCCTCACCGCATCCAGGGTGGGCGCAGGAAGCTCGCGTTGGACCAGCCGCGGATGCCACGATAGGTCACCGGACACCAGGAACCCGAGCAGGGGGCACCAACAGTCACCCCGCAGGCATCCGGTGGAATGCCGCCGACCTCACGATGCTCGACGCCGGGCCCCGAGCGGATGCGCAGCGTATCGCCCGGCCTCACGCCCATCACGCAATGGGTGTCGCGATCCCCTGTCGCGCCGGTCGCGGCGGGTGGTGCGGGACGCGGCGAGGGTTGTGCCGGCGCGGCCTGTCGTGGTGGCGGCGGAGGCTCAGCGCGCTGTTTTGGCGGAGGGGCCGGGGGAGAGGCTTGCTTTGGAGCCGGCGCCGGAGCTGGCGCAGCGCCGCCCTCCTGCACATTCACCTGACGCGCATCGACCCAACCGCGCCGAGTGCCGAGCGCCACATCGCACCAGCCGGACACGCACTTGCCGACGACCTGGATGCCGCACGCGCCGGCGGGCAGGCTGCCGACGGGATTATGCCGCGAGGAGGGACCACCACGGAGAAAGACCGATTCCTTGCCGACGCACAGCGTGCGCGCCTCGGCCGGACTGGCATTCCAGCCGGTGACTAAAGGCGCCGCCACCACAATCATCGGCAGCGTCCAAGTGCGCCAAACCCTCATCAATCCATTCTTCCCGCCCGAAGCCGATCTCTGCGATTAACCTTAAGCGATGGCCCGCGTTCGCGACAAGGGCTGCAGTCGATTTCGAGCGACGCACCGGCTCAAACTATCGGCCTATGCCTACGCCTTCGCCTTCTCCCGCTTCGCCTTCTCCTCCGCCACCAGCTCCTTCTTGGAGAGCTTGCCGATCATGGTCTTCGGCAGCGCGTCGCGGATTTCGATCTGAGAGGGCAGCTCGATGCGCGAGAGTTTGGGCTCGAGGTGCTTCATCAAGTCAGCGGTTGTGGCCGAGACGCCGGCCTTGAGCTTCACGAAGGCCTTCGGCGCTTCGCCGCGATACTCGTCGGGAATGCCGATGACCGTCACCTCCTCGACGGCCGCGTGCTCGTAAAGTGCTTCCTCGATCCGCCGCGGATAGACGTTGTAGCCCGAGCAGATGATGAGATCCTTGATGCGGTCGACGATGAACAGGAACCCCTGCTCGTCCATGATCGCGACGTCGCCGGTCCTGAGGTAGTCGCCGACGAACTGATCCTCGGTCTCGCGCGGCTTCTTCCAATAGCCCTTCATGACCTGCGGACCCTTCACGCAGATCTCGCCCTTCTCGCCGAGCGCGATTTCCTTGGTCGGATCGTCGAGCGCGCGCAGCGATACGATCGTCTGCGGAATGGGCTGGCCGATCGAGCCCTCCTTGATCGGCCCGCCGAGCGGGTTCGCCGTGACGACCGGTGAGGCTTCACTCAGCCCATAGCCTTCGACGAGGCTGCAGCCCGTAAGCTCCTCGAAACGTTGCTTGATCTCCAGCGGCAGTGCGGCGCCGCCCGAGAGGCAGAACTTGAGCGAGGAGAGATCGAAACTCTTGAGCTTTGGATGATTCATCATGGCGTTGAAGAGCGTCGGCACGCCCGGCATGACCGTTGGCTTGGCCTTGTCGATGAGCTTCAGCGCATCATCGAGCACGAAGCGCGGCATGATGAGGATCTCGGCCGCCTTGGCGACGGCGAAGTTCATGACGACCGTCATCGCGAAGACGTGGAAGAACGGCAGTACGCCGAGGACACGCTCCGTCCCCTCCTCGACCTCGGGCGCCCAGGCCGCGGTCTGCAGCACGTTGGTATAGACGGCAGCGTGCGTGAGCATGGCACCCTTGGGCGTGCCCGTCGTGCCGCCCGTATATTGCAGGACGGCGACGTCCTCGGTGGGCGAGATGGCCGGCGCCTGGAAGCGGCCGTCATTGGCAAGGACGCTCTCCTCGGAAATGACCGAAGCTGCCACCTTGGAGGACGTGACGTTCGCCAGCTCCTTCCCCTTGAAGAGGCGGAAGAGGACCGACTTCGCCGTCGGCAGCAGTGCCGGGAATGGCGCGACGATCGCCCGCTTGAGGGTGCCGGCTGCCATGAGCGCCTCGACCTTGTCGAAGAGCACTTTCAGGTCGAGCGTCACCATGAGGTCGGTCTCGCTGTCCTTCACCTGGAAGGTCAGCTCCTCGACCGTATAGAGGGGATTGAAGTTGACGACCGTGCCGCCGGCCTTGAGCGTTCCGAAGTAGAAGATGATGAAAGTCGGCGAGTTGGGCAGGAACAGGCCGACCTTCGTGCCCTTGGTCACACCGAGCGCCGCGAGCCCGGCGGCGGCCCTGTCCACGAGGCGCGACATCTCGCCATAGGTTATTGTCCGGCCGAGGAAGTTGGTGCAGATACGCGACGGATGTCGCTCGGCAGCACGGTCGAGGAGCTGTTGCAGCGGCGCCGGGGCAATCTGCTGGTGCCAGTTCACGCCGGCGGGATAGTGCGCAAGCCAGGGATAGCTCAGCTTTGCCGGCGCGGCGCCTCCCGTCGTTGCTGTCGTGCCTGCGGACATAGTCTTGATGCCTCCCTGAATCACGTCCATTTAGGACGGTGGGCTGGGGCGCCGCTGGCGCCTCGGTGATCGTCAGCGGCAAGCCAAAGCACTGAAAGTTGCTTTGACGCGCATCATTGCGCGTGCCGCGAGTCGCCTCAACTGTCACGGTTAACGACTTTGAACACTTTTGTCCCGGAGCGCCAGCCTTGATGGTTGTACTGCACACGTAAGCGGAGATCCGAACCCCCCAAGCCCAGAGACAACTGTCCGTGACCGTATGGACTTGAATAGTGTTAACGGTTATGTGAGGCCCAACTTGCGGTCAGACGGGCTTTGCCTTAGCTAAACCAACACATCAGCACCTGTACCCGCAGAGTACTTGGGGGTGGGAGAGACATATGGACGACGTTGCCACCAAGATCATCGAAATCCTCAAGAAGCACATGAAGGAGCCACGTGACGACATCGGGCCCTCCACTGCGCTTACTGACCTGAAGATCGAGTCTCTCGATCTTGCGATGATCGTGTTCGACATTGAGGATTCTTTCGGAATCCAGATCCCTTACAATGCCAACGAAGAAGTTGAAGACTTCAAGACCGTGGGCTCGGTAGTGGATCGCGTGAAGGCTCTGCTGGAGAATTCGGGCACGCCGGCCAAGGCGTGACGCCAGCGCGGATTATCCCACGCGCGCCGGAAGCGTTCCGGCTGCCATAGTAGAAGAAGTGCGTCCCATGACACAGTCTAAGGGCGGGCGTCGCCGCGTTGTCGTAACCGGCGTTGGCGCCGTGACGCCGATCGGGCTCGACGCTCGCGAAATGTGGTCGTCGATGCGGGAGGGCCGCTGTGGCGTCGGCCCCATCGAGACCTTCGATAAGAAAGACCTATACATTCACATCGCGGCCGAGATCAAAGGCTTCGATCCTGCAAAGCACGTCTCGAGCAAGAAGGTCCAGTACGGCGACCGCTACTCCTGGTTCGCTGCGCGCTCGGCCGAAGAGGCCTGGAAGCAGGCCGGTCTCTCGACCCCGATTGCGGACCCATACCGTGCGGCCTGCATATTCGGCTCCGGCGCCGGTGGCTTCAACACCATCGAGACGGCGTATGACGATCTCTTCTTGAAGAACAAGAAGGCGACGAACCCGCTCACGCTGCTCCGCATCATCGGTTCCTCGGCGGCCGCCCACATCGGTATCGAACAGGGCATCAAAGGCCCGACTTTCGCGACCTGCTCGGCCTGCTCGACGGCAACGCACGCGATCGCCATCGGTGCCGATTACATCCGCAACGGCCTCGTCGACGTCGCCGTCACCGGCGCCTCGGAGGCAGTCCTCACGCACGGCTCGCTGCGCACCTGGCAAGCCATGCGCGTCCTCTCACCCGAAGGCTGCTTCCCCTTCTCCAAGAAGCGCAACGGCACCGTCCTGGGCGAGGGCGCGGGCGCATTGATGCTTGAGAGCCTGGAGCACGCCCAGGCGCGCGGCGCGACCATCCTTGCTGAGCTCAAGGGCGTCGGCATGTCTTCCGACAGCAAGGACATGGTCAACCCCGATGTCGAGGGGCCCAGGAGCGCGATGCAAATCGCGCTGGATGACGCGGGCCTGAAGCCCGAGGACATCGGCTACCTCAATGCCCACGGCACGGCGACCACTCTCAACGACGTGAACGAGACCAACGCCGTCAAGATGGTCTTCGGCGATCACGCCAAGAACCTGCCGATCTCGTCCACCAAGTCAATGACGGGCCATCTGCTCGGCGCCGGCGGCGCGGTCGAGGCCATCGCCTGCATCAAGGCGCTGCAGGATGGCTGGCTGCCGCCCACGATCGGCCTCGACGAGGTGGATCCGAAGTGCGACCTCGACTACATCCCGAATGTCGGGCGCGCGGCGAAGGTCGAAAACGTCATGTCGAACTCCTTTGCCTTCGGTGGCCTCAACGCCGTGCTCATTTTCGGCCATCCGCCGGCCTGAGGCACGAACTCACAAACTCTCTTCTCTCCTGACTGACGATGCGGGCCGCCTTCGGGTGGCCCGTATTCGTTTGTGGTGGTGGACGGCAGCGCTGTTTGGCGCCACCCTGAGCGGCAAGGGAATGCCCCGAGCAACAGGAGGAGACATCCAATGCAACCGGGACCAAGGCTCGCCGGCAAGGTCGCGATCGTCACGGGCGCCGCATCGGGCATCGGCGCCGAGACGGCGCGCATGTTCGCGCAGCACGGCGCCAAGGTCCTGCTGACGGACGCCAATGGCGCGCTCGGCCGAGGCATCGCCGAGGAGATCACAGCGAAGGGCGGCACAGCCTCTTTCGCCGAGCAGGACGTAGCGAGCGAAGCCCGCTGGGCCGAGATTGTCGCCGGAGTCGAGAAGCGCTACGGCCGCGTCGATGTTCTCTGCAACATCGCCGGCATCTCGGGGCGCGACCCGCGGCAGAACATGCAGCAGGGCCTCGTCGGCGGCGGCAAGATCCTGGATCAGACTCTCGAGGTCTGGAACAAGGTCATGGAGATCAATGCGACCAGCACGTTCCTCGGCGTGAAGGCGGTGATCCCGGCCATGCAGCGCGCGGGCGGCGGCTCGATCATCAATATCTCGTCGATCTGCGGCATTGTCGGCTCGCACTCCAACGGCGCCTATCACGCCTCGAAGGGCGCGGTGCGCATCTTCTCGAAGGCGGCCGCCATCCAATACGCGCCCGACAAGATCCGCGTGAATTCGATCCATCCAGGCTTCGTCGACACACCCATGACCAAGCCCGGCCACTCGAACCCGGAAGTTGCTGAAGCCCGCATCGCCGCGACGCCGCTCGGCCGCTTCGGGACGCCTGCGGATATCGCCGCCGGCTGCCTCTATCTCGCATCGGACGAGGCCGCGTGGGTCACCGGCAGCGAGCTCGTCATCGACGGCGGCATGACCGCCAACTGAACGACTTGTTGCCATTCGGGGGCGGCCTTTCTACGGTCGCCCCGAGTTTTTCGCAGCGGAAGGAGCGCGCGCATGTTCATCAGATCCGTCGAACGCGATACGTCGCTCGATGCCTTCCGCGCCGAGGTGCGCGATTTCTGCGAGCGCGAGCTGCCGCCCGAGGTTCGCCGCAAGCAGGCACTCGGCCAGCATCTCGAGCGCCACGAATACGACGCCTGGCTGAAGCGGCTCGGCACCAAGGGCTGGATCACCGGCAAATGGCCGAAGGAGCATGGCGGGCTCGGCTGGAGCCCTGCGCAGACCCTCGCCTTCAACGAGGAGCTCGGACGGGCCGGCTCGCCGGCGATCGTCCCCTTCGGCGTGAACATGGCCGGGCCGGTCATCTACACGTTCGGCACTGAAGAGCAGAAGCGCACGTACCTTCCCGGCATCATCAAGAACGATACGTGGTGGTGCCAGGGCTATTCCGAGCCCGGCGCCGGCTCTGATCTCGCTGCGCTCAAGACGAAGGCCGTGCGCGACGGCGATCACTACGTCGTCAACGGCCAGAAGATCTGGACCTCGCTCGCGCACTGGGCCGACTGGATGTTCTGCCTTGTCAGGACGGACGACGGCGGCAAGAAGCAAGAGGGCATTTCCTTCGTGCTGATCGACATGAAGACGCCGGGCATCACCGTCCGCCCGATCATCGCGATCACCATGAGCCACCATCTCAACGAGGTGTTCTTCGACGACGTACGCGTGCCCGTCGAGAACCTCATTGGCCAGGAAGGCAAGGGCTGGACCTACGCCAAGTTCCTGCTCGCAAACGAGCGCGTCGGCAATGTCGAGATCTCGCGTCTCGAGCACGCCCTCGATGCGTTGCGCCGCCTGCTCGCCGAGACTCGCGAAGGCGGCAAGGCACTCGTCGAGGATCCGCTCTGGCGCCGGAAGGTTGCCGAGCACGAGGTGAACCTCGCGACCGTGAAGGCCCTCATGGCGGACCAGCTCGCTGCCACGGCTGAGGAAGGTGGCGCGCCGACGCTGATGGGTGCGGCTGCGCTCAAGCTGCGCGGCACCGAGCTGCAGCAGGCGCTGCATCAGTCGGTCATGGATGTGCTTGGTCGCTATGGGCAGATCTACCAGACGGATGCGCTGCATGGCGGCTGGAATGGCGAGCTGATCGGGCCCGAGGATACGACCGGCCTCGTCTACGAGCACCTCTATCGCCGCGCCGCGACCATCTACGGCGGTTCGAGCGAGGTGCAGAAGAACATCATCGCCAAAGGCGCTCTCGGACTCTGAGGTTTAATTCAATGCCCGCATTTTCGAGTGAGGAGCGCCAGCTCCTGAACGACAGCCTCCGCGACCTGCTCGCCGACAAGTATACGTTCGAGCACTTCAAGAAGGTCGCGCGCGCCGAGGACGGCGATGGCTTCAGCCGCGCGGACTGGGCGACATACGCGGAAATGGGCTGGCTCGGCGCCTCACTGCCGGAGAGCGCGGGCGGCGCAGGTGGTGGCGCGACCGAGCTTGGCATTGTCATGGCGGGCGCAGGGCGCTTCCTGCTGCTGGAGCCGCTGCTCGGCACGATCGTGCTCGGCGCTTCGGCGATCGAGAAGGCCGGCACAGCGGAGCAGCAGAAGCTCCTCGGCGAGATCGCCGAAGGCAAGCTCACGCTCGCCTTTTGTCACGCAGAGCCGGACAGCGGCTATGCCCGCGACTACGTCCGCACGATCGCCCGGCGCGAGGGAAACGACTACGTCATCGACGGCACCAAGAACCACACGATCGCGGCGCACGCCGTCGACACGCTCATCGTCAGCGCGCGCCTCGGCTCGGACAAGGGGCCCGTCGCGCTCTTCCTCGTGCCGCGCACGAGCGCCGGCCTCAAGCTGAGCCCCGCGCCTGCCCTCGATGGCCGCCGGGGTGCTGCGGTTACGCTCACCGGTGTGCGCGTGCCGGCGAGCGCCAAGCTCGGCGATGCCGATCAGTTGGCGACGATCAGCGAAATCCTCGATCGCGGCGCGATCGCGCTCTGCGCCGAAGCCGTCGGCGCCATGGCGGCCGTAACGCAGATCACCGTCGACTATCTCAAGACCCGCAAGCAGTTCGGTGAGCTGCTCTCGAAGTTCCAGGTATTGCAGCACCGTCTCGTCGACATGAGCGTCACGACCGAGGAGGCGCGCGCACTCGTCCACGCGGCCCTCCAGGCCATCGACGACGGCGATCCCAACGCGCGCCAGGCCATCTGGAAAGCCAAGGTCAAAACCGCGCAGTGCGCGCGCTTCGTCGGCGGTCAGGCTATCCAGCTTCACGGCGGCATGGGCATGACCGACGAGTTGGTGGTCGGGCACTACTACAAGCGGCTCGCGCTCTGCGAGTCCCTGCTCGGCGATGCCGAATGGTATCTGAAGCAGCTCGCTGCCGACGTGGCCTAAGCCACAAAACGCGCCAAGAAACACGACGATCACAGGAGCAAACGCCATGAACGACAAGCCCGTCGTCCGCTACGATGTCGAGAACGGCATCGCCGTCATCACCATCGATAATCCGCCCGTCAATGCGCTCGGCCCAGGTGTCACGGAGGGCATTGTCGAGTCGCTGGAGAAGGGCGAGGCCGATCCGAACGTGAAGGCGTTCGTGCTGATCGGCGCAGGGCGCAGCTTCATTGCCGGCGCCGACATCCGCGGCTTCGACAAGTCGCGCCCGCCGCCTAAGCGTCGCAGCTACGACCTGCTCGACGAAGTGAACAAGCCCGTGGTCGCTGCCATCCACGGTTATGCCCTCGGCGGCGGCCTCGAGCACGCGCTCGGCTGCCACTACCGCGTTGCCGTCGCGGACGCGAAGGTGGGTCTGCCCGAGGTGCTGATCGGCATCCTGCCGGGCGGCGGCGGCACACAGCGTCTGCCGCGCCTCATTGGCCCCAAGGCTGCGCTGGACATGATCGTCACCGGCCGTCACGTACCCGCCCCCGAGGCCAAAGAACTCGGCATCATCGACGACATCGTCGACGGCGCTGACCTGCGCGGCGCCGCAGTCGCCTACGCGAAGCGCATTGCCGACGCGCGACCGCTGCCACGCGTCAGCGCACGCACGGACAAGATCGCCGAGGCCAAGGCCGATCCCGGCATGTTCGACGCCATGAGGAAGTCCATCGCGCGCAAGGCCCGCGGCCAGAAAGCGCCCTACCACTGCATTGCCGCCGTGG
>VFQP010005315.1_pt1 | contig 11353 bp, 12 predicted proteins | sample 3512351 | NCBI WGS metagenome assembly VFQP01 (sample SAMN10412372, study PRJNA504923) | tailings metagenome | isolation source: Relicate 1 Philex TSF1 revegetated site | place: Philippines: Tuba, Benguet | collected 2017-08-29
GGGGGGGGGGGGGGGGGGGGGGGGGGGGAGACACGGGACAGCGTCTTCACATGAGCCCGGTGGTGAGCGCCTCGCCGAACGCCAGCGCCTTGCGGGCCTGCTGCAGCGTGGAGAGGATGCCGATGCTCTTCTGCAGCGTCAGGCTCTTGCGCAGCACCGACTGGCGCATGCCGTTGTCCTGGTAGATGAGCGTGGCGCTCTTGCAGCTCCGCATCATGTTGAGCAGGTGCGTGGGGATGGTCTTGGTGCCCGGCGGCAGCTGCAGCGCCACCACGCCCACGCCGTGCTCCTCCACCTGCTCGCACAGCACCGACTCGAGCGGGCCCTCCCCTGAGATGGCCTTGTGGATGGGCGTCTGGTGGCCTGCGGCAAACGGTGCGACGCGGCGAGGCACGGCAGACCGCCTCGTTCGCACGCCAGGCAACCCCATGGGGCCACCCTGCAAGAGATCCTCCACCTCCTCTAAGACTCACTGAAGGCGAGCGTGTGGAAGTTGTCCAGCAGGCGCCGCGTGGCGGCCGCCTGCTGACGCGTGACGTGCGGGCTCGGCGCCACCTGCGTGAGCACCAGCCGGTCCCCGCGTCCGTGCTCCATGGCGTGCTTGCACAGGTACGTGATCATGTTCTTGGCGTGCGGCTCCACCAGCGCCATGAACTTCATCCCCGGCCGCGCCGGCACCTGCGTCCCACAGCCGTTAAGCGAGGTGTGCTCACGAGCAGCACGCACCATCTGTGGGTTCGGGCACGCCCCGCCCACGGACGTCCACAAGGAGCCCACAAGGCTGCGCTCCTTGCCTGCTTGGAGTTGAGGGTGACGACCATGACGGGCGTGCCCGCCAGGCGCTTGATGGCCGACAGCGTGACGCTGCTGGCCATGTAGGAAAAGACGCTGCTGGTGAGCTGGATGCTGCCCATGACCACCAGCGGGCGCGAGGCCTGCTCCTGCGTGGCGTCGGCCACCACGCGCTCGATGCACTCCAGCAGGCCAGCCGTGCGGCGCACCACCACGTGCGTGGTGACCTCGGCCATGGAGCGCAGGGCGGCGCGCCGGTGCACCGCCAGCATCTCCTCGCCGGCCGTCTTTTGCATGTCGCTGGGCACAATGGTGACCAGCATGAGCGTGTCGCGCCCGGCGCGGGCCATGTTGGCGGCGGCATTGACGGTGGCGGCGGCAATCTGGTTGTTGGCCAGGAAGACGATGATGGGGTGCCCCGGCTTTTGCATGCTCTTGTTGCCGGCCACCACCACGGGCATCTGCGCACGTGAAGCGCGCGCGACCACACCACAGTGATGGGTGTTGGTGCGCCAAGTTCTGAGAGCGACGTTCACCACGTTGCCCGCCGCCCCCCGCAACGCACCTCTGGGCTGACGAGGCCGTGCTGCTGCGGCACCAGCTTGAGAACGAGGTCCCTGAAGGCGGGGTCGTGGTCCTGCGCCTGCAGCAGCGGGAGCAGCGCCTCGAGCGACGCCGGCGTGGACAGCATGCCCGGCGCCACGCTGCCCTCCACCGCCAGCGCCCGGCTCTTGTCGTGCACCAGCAGGTCCGCCACGTCCAGGTTGACGTGCAGCAGGTGGCGCGAGAGCGACAGGCGCGGCCGGAACACCGACAGCGAGGTGAGCTGGCCTGCGGCGCGGCGGGCGGACGGCACGCGGCAGTAGCGCGTCACGCGAGGTCCAACACGTTCGCCGAAGGACGAGACCTGAGACAGTAGCTGCTCCGAGTCGACGGGAAGCTCTTGAGGTGAGGAGAGCTGCTCACCTTTGAGCGTGGGCACGTGCCAGAGGTACCGCGACATGCCCAGCGCCAGTCCGCGCCCGCCGGGCGCGGTGCGCAGGCCCTCGATGAGCGAGATGAGCGGCCCCGCCACCAGCTCGGACTGCCGCAGGTCGCTCACGAGGCGCGAGGACGAGGGCTCGCCGCTTCCGCGCGGCCCGCTGTGGTGCAGGACGACGCTGTCGTAGAGCCGCGCCGTGACGGCGCTGTCGGCGTGCGTCACCTCGAGCACGCAGGTCGCGCGCATCTTGTCCCGCAGGTGCATGGCGTGCGCGAGCTGCACCACGTCGAGCACGCCGCCCATGGTGAGCACGCCCAGGTCCCGCGCGCGCCGAGAGACGATCCAGCTGCGGGAGCGGGCACAGCGGTGCGCACGCAGAGCTCGCGTCCTCGGCACGCGCGGGTAAAGTCTTCGGCCCGCGAGCAACAGCAGCAAGGCACGCTCGCGCACTCACTCGACCTTCTTGGACTCGAGGCGTTCGAGCACGGGCACCTGCAGCGGCACGGGCGCGCCGTCGTCGCCGACCGAAAAGGCCTCGCCGGCCCACGCGAGCTGGCACATGGCGGCGCCGCTGCCGAGGCTGGCCAGGTTGGGGTGCTGCCCGCTGGCCGTGGCCGCCAGCGACGTGCCGGCGGTCCAGCTGGCCGCCAGGCTGCTCTCGGCGCCAAACAGCGCGTCCGCCGCGTCCCACCGGTAGCCCGGGTGCCGCGTGCCCACCACCACCAGCACGTTGGCGCGCACCAGCCCGTAGCACTGGTGCGTGTGCAGCTCCTCCACCACCTCCTCCTCCTGGTCCTCGTTCACGTGCAAAATGACGTGCAGGCGCTCGAGCGCGTCGGGCCCCGCCAGCGCCGTCGCCGCCAGCACCAGCTGGCACAGCGCGCGCCCGCACAGCGTGAGCCCCTCGATGCGCGCCGTCGACGGCACGATGCCCGGCCGCGCCGTCTGGATCAGCTCCCACAGGTCCGCCGTCCAGAGGTCCTGCTGGCTGCCCAGGCTCGACGCGCCCTCGGCGCCCCCGCCGCCCGACGAGGCGCCCTGCTGCTGCTGCCCAGCCGCCTTGCTGCCGCCCTTGCCGCGCGGCGGCAGCGCAAAGCTGTCGTCCCCGACCAGCAGCTGCACGGCAATCTGCCCCAGCCGCAGCTGCCGCATCACGTCGGCCTTGTAAACGCTGAACGTGTCGCCCTTGGCCCACTGCGCCAGCTCGCCGCCCGCCGTCACGGCCGCCGGCGCCCACTGCTGCGCCTCGGCCCAGGCGCCGTTGACGCGGTTGATGTACATGCCCATGAGCTTGCTGGAGCGCTTGAGCAGGTCGTACTGCTTGTCCAGCTCCACGCGGATGGCCGCCATGCGAAGGTAGGCGCTGCTGGGCTTGTCGCACGGCGCGCCCTCGCCGCCCGCCTCCACCAGCGCAAGCTGCTGCTGCTGCTGCTGCTGCTGCTGCTGCTGCTGGTCGCTGGTCTGCGCCGTGTCGCGGCCCTCGGGGTTGGACGTGCGCTGCCCTGGCTGGCGCTGCGGCGTGGCGGACGTCGGCGGGCTGATGCTGGTCGGCAGCAGCGGCGGGCGGCCGCCGCCGCCGTTTTGTGGCGCGTGGATATCGGGCAGCGCGATGGCGCCGCCGCCGCCTGCGGCGGCGGCCCCGTCCTGGCCGCCGCCGGGCTGGAAGCGCGACGTGGCGGGCAGGCTGAACTGCCGCTGCACGTTGCGGTGCTGCTGCAGCTGCGGCGAGCCGGCGCCCGCCAGCTGCTGCTGCTGCTGCTGCTGCTGCTGAGGCGAGGCGTCGCTGCCGTTTGCGTCGACCGCACGCGCCGCGCGCCCGCTGCCTGCCCGCACCTGCACGCTGCTCGACCTGGGCACCGCCGCGCCCCACGGCCGCCGCGGAGGCGACATGATGACGCCCACCGACGTGGGCAGCTGCGCGGCAGCTGCCCCGCTGGCGCCGGCGCCGCCGCCCTTCTTGCCGGGCGAACCCGTGTGCACCGAAGGCAGCTTGAGCCCACCAGCGCCCGCGCCGCCCCTTTGGCGGGCGTCCAGCCCGCCGCCGCTGCCGCCCCGCAGCCCGCCGCCCTCGGGCGACAGCTCCTCGTCGTCGCCGCCGCCGCCGGCTGCCCCGCCCACGGCGCCCTCCTCCTGCACGTCGGCCAGCGACCCCAGCGGGCGGCGCTGCTGCAGGTGCTGCAGCGCCGAGGCCGAGCCCCGCTCCTTGTGCCCCTGCATGAGCAGCTCGTCGTCCGACGCCGCCAGGCTCTGCTGCGCGCCGGCGCCCTGCGCGTCCACCGACCGGCTGCGCGTGGACCCGACCGCCGCGTGGGCCCCCCCGCCCGTGTGGCTCTGGCGCCGGGTGGCGGCGCCGGCCACCGCCGGCAGCGCATGCGCCGCCCGGGCGGCGCCGGGGCTGGGCAGGCTGCTGCGCTCCCGGTCGCCGTCAAACGTGACGCGCCGCGACGTGCCGCCGCCGTCGAGCGGCGTGCCGGGGGCGCCGGCGCCCACGCTGTACGTGCTGACCAGCGCGCCGCGGCCGGCCGGCGCCGAGGAGCGCTCAAAATGCTCCGAGGCGGTCTGCAGCAGCGCGCCGCCGCCGGCAGACGTCGCCGCCGACGCGTCCGCGTCCGCCATTGTGGCGGCAGCCGCCGCCGCCGCCGCCCTGCCGCCGCCGTCGGCAAAGCCCGAGGGCGTGCCGGCGTCCGCCACCTGCTGCTCGGCTGGCTGCTGCCGCGCGCCGCCGTTGGTGTTGCTGCTACCGTCCTTGCCCCGGCTGGTGGCGTTGGGCGTGCGCCTGAGCGCGGGCACCGTGCTGGCGGCCGAGCGCAGCAGCTCGTCCAGCTCAGCGCGGGCGGCGGCGATCTGCCGCCGGATGTCGCAGTAGCGCTGCTGCTCGGCCACAAAGCGCCCGCAGTCCTCGGCCAGCAGCTGCGGGCGGGAGACGTTCGTGCCGGGCAGCCGCGCCACACCATGACGTGGTGTGAGGAGGGCCCTGTGGCGGCCTGCCAGCACCTCTGTGCGGACCAGAACGGAGCCTGTGACCCTCTCTCTATCTGTCTGCGCACCTGGGGGATGTAGAAGCCCAGGTCGGCGAAGCGCATCATGCGCCTGGGGTGCCGGTGCCCGCGCTTGAGGAGCAGCATGGTCTTGACCTGCGGTGGGCCGAGCGGGCGCACCCGAGGGCCTGTCATTGCGGCCATTGAGCGCCAGAAAGCGAGGAATCATGCCCAGAGGCGAGCGCACCATGAGCAGCGCGTTGCGGCGCGACTTGTGCACGTGGTGGCGCCACTCGGCGGGCTTGGCCTCGGGCCGTTGCGCCTTGGCTGCGTGGGGGTGCGTGCATGGCCCGTGAACGCGGGCGGCTGCATGTGGGGAGGCCGGGCGAGCGCAGCAGCAGCACGGGCCGCACCTTGCTTCTGCTGCTGCGCCGCCCTGGCGGCCTTTTGCACCTTGAGGTACTCAGCCTGGCTTAGGAAGCGGTGCGTCGGCGCCGCCGCCGGTCCGCTGCAGGAACAGCGCGGAGCGCACGCCACCGAGGGGGCCTTGACGGTCAGGCGCACCGAGAGGAGGGCGTGAGGCGGTGCGGCCCGGCGCGCGGTTCATGGCAACGAGCGGACTCACTCGGCGTCCGCCGCCTGGGCTCTCTCGCCCCGGCGCTCCAGGGCGCGCAGCTGCGTGTACTTGGCGCCCATGACGGCGGCCTGCTTGCGCACCGCCTCCTTGGTGGTGGTGGGCGTGGGCGCCAGCATGCCCTGCATCTTGTCGCCCTGCTCCAGCAGCTGCTCCTGCGTGCGCGCTCGTGGGACGCGACCGTGGCAGGCGCGATTGATCGCGGGCGGGGCGGGCGGGCGGCAGCCACCTGCGCCCCCAAGCACCATGCGCGCCCAACAACGCAACGCACCCCGAGGTACTGCATCTTGGCGTTGAACGACTGGCCCAGCGCCAGGGCGGGACGAGCCAGGCCTGTGTGCCGCAGATGCAGCATGCACGACGACGACATTCTGCCGTGGATGTTGACGCGCGCCAAGGCGCACGGCGACACGGCCGGCACGCACCGGCGCAGCCCAGCAGCATCGCTGTGCGGCAGGAGCAGCGCCTGCCATACTTTGCGCGCGGGCCCACCTGCCGCGCGCTTGCGCCAGCTTTGGGCGCGCGCGAGCTCACCTCCCAGAGCGTCGAGCTCATTGCTCCGCTGCGAGCGCCACGAGCCCTGCACGTAGCTCTTGAAATCAACCTCGCGCTGGGCAATCGAAGAGGAGTGCTGGTTGCCCATCGGAGCTGCGCGTGATGGCGTGCCGCGGGACTGGGGACGCAACGTGGAAAGCTGCGCACAGCGGGCTCAAGGCATCCCCAACGCGTGCAATTGATTCGCGGCGCCGAGTCACGCTGGGCCGCGCAGCGCTTGCGAAATCGAGCGAAAGCCCTGGAATCCATGCGTCCATCCACCGCTGCTGACCGAGAGGCTGAGGAGCAGCAGTTCTTCGACGACGACACCACGAGATGCGGCCGGTGGAGGAGGCGCTCGCGCTGCACGCGGGCGCCCCGCTCGCCTTTCCCGCTTTGCCGGACTGGTGAGAGCCCAGCGTGCGGACAGCGTCTAGCTGCAGCGTGCCTCACGGGTCCAACGCGGCAGATCGCCACTGCTCTGGTGCTATGTCCTGGGGGCGCTCGCTGCCCGTGAGCATTGCTCCATCGCCTCCTCGCGGAACCTGGCGCAGGTGGAACGCTTTGGAGGATGACCCCAAGGTGCAACTGTACAGCAACTACGCGCTCGCGGGGGCCTACGCGCTCGTAGGGCTGGTCGCGCTGGTGAGGAGCGAGAAGGGGGGGCCCACAGCTTCGGTCGCCATCGCAAAACACGTCACGCCGCTCCGCAGCGCAGCCCGCAGCGCGCGCAGCCGCGCCAGCACGAGCGTCGCGGCGGCGTTCAGGTGCCGGGCGCGGCGCGCCAGCCGTGCGCGGTCCTCCTCTCGGGCGCTTCGCGAGAAGAACCCGAGTCCGCAAAGCCAGCCGGCCACCGTGGGAGCAGGCACGCGCACTTCTTACGCGGAGAAGGAGAGCAGCACCCCACAAGGAGTGCGAGGGGTGGCAGGTCAGCCACCTTGGGCGGGTGCCAGGGGGCGCGCAACGCGGCGCTGGATCGACCCCGCCCCTGGCGCTGCTCCTCACGACTGCAGGTGCAACTAGTCCGCATCCACTTGCGAGTGCCAGAGTACGGCTGGACCACGCAAAAGGTGTTCCACCTGCTCAACGTGCTGGTGTGCGGCGTGCGCGTGGGCATCTTTGCGTTCCGGCCCCAAGTCGAGAGCCTGCAGCCGGCCTTTGCCAAGCTGGTGCTGCTCGACCTGCCAGGTGCGGTGCCACCGCACAGGCATCGGCCCGCTTTCAAGGCTGGCGCTCCATAGAGGCCGCACCCCTCGCCCCCCGCTCTGCTTTTCGTGCGAGCCTGCACGCCCCCGCCCCTGCACACGCCGCAGGCCTGCTGTTCTTCACGACCTACACGCTGCTGGTGCTCTTCTGGGCGGAGATTTACAGCCAGGCGCGCTCCATGCCCATTGGCGCGCTGCGGCCCATGTACGTCGGGCTCAACGTGGCCGTCTATGGCATCCAGGTGCGCCGTCGACGGGCGTTTGCAGCCAGCAGGGGCCGAGGGGGGTGCATGCATGTCGTGGCAGAGGGACCGGCGGCGCTCCCTGCAGCTCTCGTGTGGCTCCAGGTCACACGAGCGCCGCGCTCTGGCCCCTGGTGCTCACCCGCACCGTGTGCTCTTGCAGAGCGGGCTGTGGGCGGTCAGCAGCGTGTCCCCCGACCCCAACATGCAGCAGCTGGGCTACCTGTTGTCAGACGCGTTCCTGGCCGCCGTCTCGGTGCTGGCGGCAGCGGGCTTTTTGCTGTACGGCGGGCGGCTCATCTTCATGCTGCAGCGCTTCCCCATTGAGTCGCGGGGCAGGCGCAAGAAGCTCTGGGAGGTCGGGCTCGTCACGTCCATTTGTGCGGGCTGTTTCAGCTTCAGGTGAGCCCCGCACCCAGCTGCGCTCTCTGGGGCCTGGGCTCCAGCGGGGCCCAGCTCCAGCGGGGCGCCCCTGGTGGCAGCGGCCTGTTTGAGCCAGGGAAGGAGCAACGGCGGCGTCCCGCTTGGCCGTTTTGGCCTGTCTTCAGCCGGGCAGCAAGGCCGCGGCGCTTGCTGCGTGCGCGCCGTCAGCACCTGCGCCGCCGTGTGTTGCCGCTGGGCCGCAGGGCGGTCATGGTGGCGCTGTCGGCCGTGGACCGCCAGAACCTCGAGATCGACATGCTCTCGCACCCGCTGCTCAACGTGCTCTACTACGCGCTGGTCGAGGTGCTGCCCACGGCGTGTGTGCTCTTCATCCTCCGCAAGCTGCCGCCCAAGCGCAGCGCCCAGGGCTACACGCAGATCCCGTCCCAGTAGGGACGGTGCGTTTCTTTCCGCCCCTCGCCTGCAAAGTGGTGCCCCCGAAGACCATTAGTGCAAGATGTCTCACGACTCACAGCAGCAGCAGCAGCATCCCTTGCAGGCGGCCGGTGGCGCGCCCTTCCGCGCCCGGCGCTACGCCATCAAGCTTTCGCCTCCGAGCATTTTCCTCGAGTATGAGGACCCCGACGGCAAGCGGCGCGTGCGAGCGGTGAGCGTTCACGACGTCCGCGTGCAGGATTGCTGGCCGTGCGTGGCCAGGGGACGGGGCACGACGGCACGGTGGGCACACACTTTGCGAGAGCGCCCGTGCAGGTCAAGCTGGTGAACATCAGCGCCAGCACGGACGTGGACAGGCTCGCACGCAAGGTAGGTGAATGCCTGTGGCACCTGGCTGCTTGGGGCCACGCCGTCGAGGAGGGGGCCGCCTGCGCCTGCGCCGCGGCCCACCTCTGGTGCGTGTGGCCCGTGCTCTGTGCCTGGGGCTGCTCGCCGCACCCCAGGTCATTCGCAGCTTCCCACGGCGGCTGGACACAGCCTCAGTCAAGTATGAGCAGGTGCGCGGCGGTGGCGGGCGAGCCTTCCGCAGCACGCTGGCGCTCGGGCTACACGGCCGTTCGTGTCTGCGTCAAGATTCTGCGAATGCACAGGTCCGCAAGCTGGTCTTCAAGCTGGTTGAGTCCGTCAGGCAGCAGCAGCAGCATGCCGGGGCGGCGGGGCTGCTGGGCGTGCAGGTGGCGGGCGTCGGCGCCACCGCCGACCAGCCGCACACCAACCAGCCGGCGCTCACCTCACCCGTGCCCGCCCTGTCCCCCAAGCTGAGCAACCCGCAGCTGGCCCGGGTGCAGGGCCAGCTGGTGGCGGGCGGCGAGCTGCGGCACAGCAGCGAGAGCCGCTTCAGCACCAGCACGGACGGGGGGCTGGTGGACGCCAGCGACTTGCAGGGCTTCGTGGAGCAACAACACGGCCAGGCGCACGGCGGCGGCGGGAGCGCAGGAGGAGTCTCCAAGCCGCACGACACGCTGGATGACTTGGACGACGTGCTCGGGGAGCTGGATCGAGAGCTGGGGGGCGGGGCAGGTGAGCTCGCCGCGCGTGCGCCGGTGTGGGGCCTGGGGTGCCTTTTTGCCGTCGCCCCACAGGCAGACCAGCGGCTCATCCTTGGCGGGGCGAGCCTACTGTATGCGCACGTTTGCTGCAGGAGGGGCAGGGGGCGGAGGCGCTCACCTGCAGGGCTCGTACGGGGCAGCGGCGGCGGGCGCGCTAAGGCCGCGCGGCAGCGGCGACCTGCTGGTGGAGCCGGCGCGCACGTCGTGGTCGGGCACGCAGCAGCACCTGCCGTCACGGCTGTCCAACTCAGGCAACAACAACACCGGCGGCGGCGGCGGCGGCGGCGGAAGCAAGCGCGGCGGCGAGCAGCAGGGCGGGCCGTCCAGGCTCGCGCCGCCCGTGGTGCGCCTACGCAGGCAGCGTCCTGGGCACGCCACTCGGGCCCACGAAGGCCGAGAGCTGAGCTTGCCCCTGCCCTGTGTCCGGCGTGCCGAGCTGACTGACTGGCGCTTGCATCTCTGCATCGCGCCGCCGTCGTGCTGCGCAGCCTGCGGCACCGGCGCCAGGCCCGTCTGAGCCCCAGCGGCCAGCGGCGCAACGTGGAGCAGTTGCTGCTGGTGGTGGTGATGACAGTGACGACGACGGGGCGCTGGTGCTTGACGTGGACCTGCCCGAGGACCTGAACAAGGTGACCGAGGTGGAGCTGCAGCTGGCCAAGGCGCGCATGGAGCAGGACTTTCAGCGCAACCAGATCCGGCCAGGGCACAAGGACTACGAGTACGACAAGCAGGTGTGCGGGCGCCCGGGGTGAGGGCCAGGGTTGCGGACCCCAAGCGCGGCGGAAGTGCGAGCAGTGTGGCACGGTGCGTGCGTGCGCAGGTGGAGTTTGCGCCCGCGACAGAGTCGAACGAGTGGTGAGCGCTGCCAGCAGCAGCGTAGCGGCGTGCTGATCATCACGCTGCGCTGTGCTCAGCACCCGGGCGGGCAATTGTGCTCCAGAGCTGGTGTGCGCTCTTGCGTGTGTGCCTGCAGGGACGAGGACTGAAGAGCTTGCCCTTTCGCGCACGCTGCTGTGCCTTGGCGCTTCCCACCTTGAGGCACCCACGTTGAGGTCTTGCTGCTTGCACGCACGCCGGCAACGCGGCAGGGCAGCAGTCTGCGTGGCAGAGAACTGACGTGACGCATGAGCAGCAGCGACTCCACGACGACGCAGCTACTCGCGGCGCTGCCCGCTGTGCACTCCCTCGAGGGGCAGGGCGGAGCAGCCACAATGGAGCAGCAGCCAGGAGCACCACCGCAGCTGCCGCTGAACCTGGTGGTCAAAATGAAAGGCCTGCCGTTCAGGTAGGCGCGCGCGCCTCGCCCACAGCAGGGCGCTTTGGGGCCACAAGTGAGGCGGGCGCACTGCGGGAAGGCCTGTGGAGTGGAGCGCAACACCACATGGCACGCAGAGCGTCGCCCGAGGACATCATCCGCTTCTTCGGCACCGGCTTCTCGCTGCGCGCGGACGCCGTCTTCTTGAGGAGACACCCAGATGGCCGCCCCAATGGAGAGGCGAGCGACGGGGCACGCCAGGGGCGAAGCGGTGTACGCACATGCCATCCAGCATATCATCATGGCTGCGGCCGTGTCGCGCTCGGAGCTCGAGTTGGGGCTCTCGAGCGGCTAGGGGTCGCCGCGGGCAGCAGCCCCTCCCTCTCCTCCTCTGGCCCCACGCGGCCGCGTTTGCAGCGTGGCACAGCAGCGTCAGCGTCAGCTGGAGAGGGCCCACGCGTGCTGCTGGGCTCAGGCCAGCGTGGCAGCTCGCTCGCGGCTCTGGGAGCTCTTGCCAAGTTGTTTGGCCGTCGCGCGCAGGCCTTCATCCTGTTTGAGTCCCAGGACGAGGCCAGGCGCGCCACCCAGAAGGACCGCGAGACGTTCGGAGATAAGTTTGGCGAGCGCTTCGTGCGCGTGTACCCGAGCCTCGAGACCGACACCAACGACCTGGCGCAGGCGGTGCTGCAGCAGCAAGCGCACGCCAACGGAGCGCAGGTGCGCAGCGGCCCAGTGGCCTCTGATGGCCCGGGGGGGGGTCGAAGCAGAACCTCCGGCTTCGCGAAGCTTTGCAGGCCTGATCA
>VFQP010005316.1_pt1 | contig 11353 bp, 9 predicted proteins | sample 3512351 | NCBI WGS metagenome assembly VFQP01 (sample SAMN10412372, study PRJNA504923) | tailings metagenome | isolation source: Relicate 1 Philex TSF1 revegetated site | place: Philippines: Tuba, Benguet | collected 2017-08-29
CAAGATCGTTGGCGTCGATTTGGGCAAGGTCGCACTCAACGTCCACCCGACCCAATGGGGCGGCAACCTGGCGGCGGTTTGAATCGCCAGCACCCGCGCGCGCTTACGCGCGCCGGGTGCCACCCAGCTTCTACGTCTCTGCATACCCTTGCCGTAACAGATCCAGCAACGCGCTGACGTAGCTCCGGGGCCCGAGCGTATCCTTGCGTGCGCACAGGTTCAACGTCCGCGTGGCCCAAGCATCCTTGAGCGCAATGACCTGAAGGCCGTCGCTATTGATCGTCTCAAGGGTGGAACGCGGGACTATCGCCACGCCGGCACCGGAACGAACCATGGAAGCGACCGCCGCAAATCCTGCCACCTGGATACGCACGTCGACGCGCTTACCAAGCTCCGAAGCCTTGGAGAGCAAAAAAGAATGGATCGCGGAGCCATTTTGCTGACTGACAAACGGAAAGCGTAGGCAATCGAGAAACGTCACGGGAGCCGGCTCCTGCCACGCGTCTGCCGCCGATACCAACAGCACGATCTCGTCTTCCTTGTAGGGGAAATACACCAGATCAGGGTGCGGATCGGCCTGCGTAAGGATGCCAATATCGGCGCGTCCTTCGACCACCGCGACGAGAACGTCGCGGCTTACGTGCTCTTCGAGCGTAATGCGCGCTTTAGGGTGCGCCTTCAGGAAACTCTGGAGATCGCCAGGCAGAAAGCTGGCGATCGCGCTGCTGTTCGCGTAGATGACAACCTGTGCATGCACGTCCTCTGAGAACGGGACGAGGCCGGCTTGCATCTCCTCGAGTTCGCCAAGGCAACGCCGGCAATGATCGACCATGATCTGCCCCGCCCTGGTCGTTGACACGCCACGCGGCTCTCTTTTGAAAAGCCGAGTGCCAATGATCTGCTCGAGGTGCTTGATCCGCAGGCTGGCGGTTGAGGGCGCCAGAAAGCACGCCGCCCCGCCCTTCGTCATGTTTCCCGCATCCGCGATGGCAACCACCAACTTCAGATCCATGATGCTGCAATGCATCAGCCTTTGCATTTCTCAAACTCTGGTCTTTGAACTACTCGTTTGTCGGAATGAGTCTGCACCTACAGACTTGGTCTGCCGGCATTGTGCTCGACCTTTTGGAAAACGCAAATGTTCAATTCAACGCAGCAGTCCTCCGCTTCCCTCACCGACCTGACCAGTTCGATCGACCGGATTCTTGATGGGTCGGGACAACCCGACATTAGGGCTATCAAAAACGCCATCCAGCACGCCTTCAGCACGGGAAACTGGATTCCCGACGAGATGCGCAAACCCAATATCGAAAGCTACGCGCGCCACGTTCTCCACAGCGATCAGCGACGCCGCTACTCGCTTCTGGCCTTGGTGTGGAACGAAGGTCAGATGAGTCCGGTTCATGCGCACCACACCTGGTGCGCCTATTCGGTGGTGTCCGGCGAGCTATTCGAAGAGCAATTCGCGTACGACCTTGACTCCCATGCCGCGGTGGCCCGTGGCGGTGCGCCAAGGGAGAAAGGAGACGGCGCATACGGACCGGCAGGCTTGAATCAAATTCATCGCATTCGCAACGTGCAGCGCGAGACCGCCATGTCAGTGCATGTTTATGGCGTCCCTGCAACGGAGTTGAGCAGCGGCGTCAACAACGTCCTGCGCATGGTTGAACCTGCCACCGTCTAAGGGAGCCCTCGTCATGAAGCCTGATCATTGGAAACGCATCGAAAACACCCTGCGTGGCGACGCGAGCGAATCGGTCCCGGTCTCCCTGTGGCGCCACTTTCCCGTAGAGGATATGGATGCCGGCACACTTGCCCGGCGCACGGTGGAGTGGCAGGAAAAATGGGGGTTCGATTTTGTCAAATTCATGCCCCCCGGCACATACAGCGTCGAAGACTGGGGCGCGACAACGGAGTATGCGGGCGCCAAGAACGGCGCGCGAATCGTATCTGACCCACCCGTCAAGCACACCGAAGACTGGGCCAAAATTCGGCACATTAGCGCGCGATCGGGGTCGTGGGGCCAGCAAAACACTGCGTTGGCCAAAGCCGCCCGTCATCTCAATGGAACAACTCCCCTGCTCCAAACCGTTTTCAGCCCCTTGACGACGGCGCGCAAACTCGCGACCGAGCGGATGTTTGCCGATATCCGATGCAACCCCGACGCTTTGGAGGCAGCGCTGCGTGTCATCACGGACGTGACCATTGAGTTCTGCATCGACGCAATTCGCGCCGGCGCTCACGGCATTTTCTTCGCCACACAACTGGCCTCCCATCGACTCCTCACGACAGCGGAGTATGAACGCTTCGGAAGGAAGTATGACCTCGAAGTGCTGCAAGCTCTGAAAGGGCATTCACGAGTCAATATGCTCCATGCGCATGGCGACGACATCATGTTTGACCTGCTATCTGACTACCCCGTGGAGTTGTTCAACTGGCATGATCGCCTTACCGACCCCGATCTGCGCCGCGCACAAGCCCGACTGTCCCAGGTTCTCGTGGGTGGACTGAATGAGCACCAGACGCTGGTACACGGCAACCGCGAAGAGATCATGCACGAGGTAGAAGATGCAATCGAGCAGACTGAAGGCCGCCGCTTGATCATAGGGCCCGGATGCGTTCTGCCCGTCGCGACGACGGAGACTTCTATTCAGGCCGTCATGGAAGCTGCGCGCAACTGCCGTACCGTTTCCGTGTAAGTAGAATTCGAGACAAATAAGAGAACACCATGAGGAGACACGCCATGTGGAAGCTGCTTCTGAAAATCCAGGTTTCTGCGTTGTTGGTGGCCATCGGGCAATCAGGACATGCGGAACCATGGCCCGAACCCTCGAAGCCAATCAGCCTGATAGTGCCCGCACCAGGCGGCGGCGGTACGGGTGACACGATTGCCCGCGTGTTGGCACAGCGCCTCAAGCGGGAACTCAATGCAACCGTAGTCGTCGACAATCGCGGAGGCGCCAACGGAAACATCGGTGCAGCACTGGCTGCGTCGGCGAAGCCAAATGGCTATACCTTCCTCCTGTCATGGGCCGGCACATTGGCCGTCAACCCGAGCTTGTACCGCAAACTCCCATTCGATCCTCAGTCAAGCTTCGCGCCAGTCTCAATGGTCGCGGAAGTCCCGAACGTTCTGGTGGTCAACAACACCCTGCCCGTTAACTCATTGACCGAGTTCATCGCCTACGCCAAATCGCACAACGGGGAACTGAACTACGGCAGTTCGGGAAATGGAAGCTCCATGCACCTGGCAGGCGAACTCTTCGACCGGGAGACTGGCGTACAGATGACCCACGTTCCTTACAGCGCGCCGGGAACCGCCACGACAAATCTTCTTGCCAATGACATTCAGGCGATGTTCCAGTTGGTGCCAGGCATTGTCAGCCAGGTGAAGGCCAACAAGGTAAAAGCCTTGGCAATCATGTCGACCAAGCGGTCTCCCGCATTGCCGGACGTTCCCACAACGACGGAGCTGGGTCACCCCTCACTGCAGTCATCGACGTGGTTTGCGGTGCTTGCACCAAAAGGTACGCCAGAGCCGATCCTGAATCGCATGAACCAAGCGATAAACAAGGTGCTCGCCGATCCAGAAGTGATCAAGGCTTTCACCGAGATGGGCGCAGCGCCGCTCGGCGGGGAACCGGCGAAGCTTGCGAACACCTTGTCGGCCGATTTGAGCAAATGGCGCTCAGTGGTGAGGCAAGCGAATATAGAGCTTCAATGACTTTGCGGTAATCGACGCCACACGATCAAACATGAATGCCTACGACGTTGGCTATCTCGGCTCTTCCATTCATCATTGCTAGTGTGGCTTGCAACGCTGCGTCATCGTCGAACGGCCTGTAGTACCACCAGCCTGAGCTACGACCACAGTCCGGTGTTGGCCTGATCAGGTTGACTCGCCGAGGGGGAGATGCGCGATCAGGTATGGTGCATATTGGCGCTTAATTGCACTCTTCCCTTGCGCGACCGTGACAGTCTGCCGTCGACACTGTAGAGCGATCGCCACAGCGCTGAATTCTTCAAATATTCAGACGGCCTCCCACCAATGGTCGCGACTGCTCGCAGACGCGGCGCAGACAGCCTATATTGCACACGCAACGATTGCGCAGAAAAAACCGGGGGGAACCATGGCCCGCATCACCACGTGGACGGCAACCCGCCCCCTCGCCGAATCAGCCGCACGTCCCGGCGAGCGGCCCCCTTTCCTCGATAAGACACAAATTTAGGTAGAACGAAGATACAAATTTAGGGGTGTCAGCGGGCGAAGTTTTGCCCCACAACACACCGCTATATCGATAACAAACATTAGCGATACTGCTCGATTTCTGTGTATTCGCGTTCTGCCTGGCCCAGATCCCTACCCTGAGTACCACGACGAATTTCGTCGTCCATCCGATCGCGAGCATCATCGTGGCGAAGGTAGACTGTCGTCGCCGGGTCGCGCAGTGGGAACGCTAGCGATCAGTCTGGGCGGTTCAAATGTGGCTCGACGATGTACACGCTTGCTGAAATCGCCATTGCGATAATGCTGCTATCACGACACCAACCCGCGCCTGACCAACGAAGCGGCCCGGACAGGCCGCTCCGTTGCCCCGACCTCCTCAGGACAGGCACTCCCCGCTGTCGCGCGCAGCGCTGCGGGCGCCGTCGGTGAAGCCATCGCGCGAGCTGATGCGGGCGCCATCGGTGTATGGATCAGGCTTGCGCATGCCGTCCGAGAACGGGTCGAAGCCGCGGATCGCGCAGACGGACATGGACCTGCCCTGATAAGCGGCCACGGGTAGCATCGTGGCGTCGGCGGCTGGACTGCGCGCGCCATCGGTAAAGGGGTCTCGCGGACCGTTGTGTCCCGGCGCGGCAACGATCAGCGCATCGGAATATGCACCGGCGTGGGCGTTCAGGCTGAGACTGGCGGCCAGTGCGGCAGCGGCGAGCAGGGTCTTGGCAAGAGTGTTTTGCATTGCTATCTCCAACAGGAGTGTCGGCGGCATTGCCGCGGCGGCGCTCCTCATGCAGGCGATCAGTTTCGGAACGCTACGGCCCGCACGGGATCGCCTCTGCCGTGCAAGCCGTTGCGTCACGCAGGCCTGATGTTCTGATTCACGCGGAACAGGTTGGCCGGGTCGTATTTGCGCTTGATCTCCGCCAGTCGCGCATAGTTGTCGCGATAGGACGCCTTCACGTTGTCGTTGCCTTCGTCCATCATCATGTTGATGTAGCCGCCGCCAGCGGAGTGCGGATGCAGGGCCAGCCAGTAGTCCTTGGCCCACTGCACGATGCGGTCGTTGTTGGCTGGGTCGGGATCCACGCCGACAATCACGCTGGCAAAGTTGGCATCGCGGTAGCTGAAGGCTGTGTCGTCGCATCCGGCGCGATGCGCGGCGCCATTGATCGGATACAGGTGCATGGTCGAGTGCATCGACGGCAGCTGCTGCCCGTACTTGATATGCAGATCGATGGCCTTGTCGCTCAGGTCGCCAACGAAGTCGGCTTTCCAGTACCACTGCAAGCCCGCCGGATACAGCCCGTCGAACAGGCTCTGCAGGACAGGCCAGGGGATTGGCCCGGCAAAGTCCACGGCTGGCGGCATGGCCTCGCGAATCGGACGGAAATGCGCTTCGGCCTGATCGAGCGGGCCGGTGTAGCACCACACCACGGCGCACATCTTCTGCAGGTGAACTTCCTCTGGGAACGGTGCGGCGGGCGGCACCGTCACAAAACCGAACCACCCGTTGATGTGCTCCGGCGCGTCCAGGATAAAGTCACGCCACCATTGCATCAGCTCGCGTGCCTGTTCCATCGGCCACAGCATCGGGCCGCCATAGACCGTGGCAACCGAGTGAGCCTTGAACTCGAACGACGTCACCACGCCGAAGTTGCCACCGCCGCCGCGCAACGCCCAGAACAGGTCCGCGTTTTCGTCATCGCTTGCGGTGACGATGCGCCCGTCGGCCAGCACGACCTCGGCGCTGAGCAGATTGTCGATCGTCAGGCCGTGGGCACGGCTGAGGTAGCCAATACCGCCGCCGAGCGTCAGCCCGCCCACGCCAGTGGTCGAGATGAAGCCACTCGGCGTCGCCAGCCCATAAGCGCTGGCGGCGTGATCCACATCGCCCCAGGTGCAGCCACCGCCAACCCGCAGCGTCTTGCGCCCGGTGTCGACAAACACGCCCTTCATTGGCGACAGGTCGATCACCAGTCCGCCGTCGCATGTGCCGAGCCCGGCGCCGTTGTGCGCTCCGCCACGCACGGCCAGCAGCATCCCGCTGTCGCGTGCGGCGTTCACCGCCGCGCGACGACGTCCGCAACGTCGACGCAGCGCGCGATGATTGCCGGGCGCTTGTCGATCATTCCGTTGTACACGGCTCGCGCCTGGTCGTAAGCCGCATCGCCCGGCTGAATCAGTTGTCCGCGAAAATGCGCCTTGAGTGCGGTTGCGACGGGTTCGCTCAATGAAGCTTCCATGGTTGCCTCCTGTCCGGGTGGTATGCAGGAGTTTTAGCAACCTCGGCGTTTCCAGAGCGTTAGGTGAGCCGTTACATTGGGGAGTTTTCCTCCCGACCACATGCCGTTGTCGAGCCGAAACTAACGCGCGAGTAACGCCCGCGCCTTGTTGACGTCAGGCTTATCGAAGCCCTCGGTGAACCGCGCAAGCACCGGCTCGATCACGTTGTGTGGATTGGCGCACCCCTGCGAAGTTCGCAGCGCTGTCCATGACAGGGTGGCACGCAGTTCAAGCGGGAGCGTGCGTTGGGCTGCTGCGATCTCCATCGCCTTCATCAACGATGCCTCGGCGTCGCCAAGGTTTGCGCTGCTGCGAAGTAGCATTTCACCGCGCAGACGGTACAGCTCGGCGTCGACCCAGTGCTCGCCAGTGCGCCCGGCGCATTCGAACGCCTCGTCCACCGCCGCCAACGCGGCCTTGGTCTCTCCCACATCGCCCAGGCATTCAGCCAGCATGGCCAGATAGAGCGGCAGCCGCAGGCGCGCGCCGGTCGCGTGAAAGCCCCCGAGCGCCGCCTGCATCGCCGCCACGGCATCGGGGCTGGGCGACTGTTTGGCGTTCGCCCACGCGAGCAGCAAGTCTGCCCAGGCAAGGTAGTAGCCTACGTGGTACCGCTCGGCTATCTCATATGCCTGTCGGGCATAGTGCAGTGTGAGACCGTGCTCGTGCCGCAGCGCATGCTGGGTCGCGATATATGACAGCGCGAGCGCCCTGGAGAATGGGTGCGCAACCCGGTTTGCCACATCCAACGCTTCGTGTCCACGCTGCAGCGCCTGATCGGCAAGCCCTCTGAACCACAATGCGTGCGCCGACCACGCGGTGGCCAGCACGCCGAAGTTACCGCCCATCAGGGACGCATGCTCGGCGTGCTGGGCTTCGTCATAAGCGCTGTGCGCACGTTGATACGCCGGCTCGGCAGCCATCCAGTCGCCTTGCTGTACCAGGCTACCCATAACACTGGTCCATGCCATCACCGAGTAAGTATCGGCGCCCACCGATCCCAAGCCCGCAATCACTTCCTCGCTCAGGCTACGTGCCTGCGCAAGTTCCGCCCTCACTGCCATGAAGAATGACAGGCTGACCTGGGCACGTGCCTGCTGACTGCTATCACCGGCCAGCCGACTCAGTTCCACCGCACGTCGCAGCGGCGCCTCCAGTTCGGGGGCCGCCCAGCCGCGGGCGATGCGAATGGGTGGCGCAAGGTCGAGTTGCAGGGCCAGCGATTGCGTGGCGCGCTCCTGCGGATCTGCAATCTGGTCCGCTTGCAGCAGTCCGCGCGTCAGCAATGCAATCGCATCGTCATAGGCATACACATTCTGCGCAACGCCGGCTGCGCGCCGATAGAATGCCGCCGCCTGAGCTGGCAGGCCCGCGTGCTCATAGTGAGAGGCGATCTGCGCGCTTGCCGCGTCGAGCGCATCGCCCGATGCCCGCTCGAACGCTCGCGCCACGCGCAAATGCAGGCGGCGGCGCTGCAGCGGACTCACTTCGGCGTATGCCACGTCGCGGATCTTGTCATGGCTGAAGTCAAACGCCAGGCCGCCACCGTCGGTCTGGCGTACGATGCGCCGCTGCCACAGTTCGTCCAGCGCGCCTGCCAGCGCATCGTCGCCGAGGTCGCTTGCCTGGGCGAGGATGTCGGTCGTGAACGCCCTTCCAATGATTGCAGCAACGCCGACGATTTCGCGTGCGCCCAGAGGAAGCTGTGCCAGCCGGTTCGAGATGACGGCGTAAACCTTGGGCGGCAGCTTCGACGCCATGCCGCCCTGTGCATCCCCGACCGGCATGGTGTCAAAGTGAGAACGCATCATTTCGACCGCAAACAACGGATTGCCCTCGCTCTCTTCGAACAGCCTGGTTGCCTCCGTGTCGCCCAGCGGCCGGTCCAGGATCTGGGCCGCTATCTTTGCCGTTTCGGCGGCATCGAGTGTTCCCAATGAGATCTCGATGAACTGGTCGTCGCGGCGTAGTGCGTCCAGCAGCCGGTTCGCCGCGTGTAGCGGCATGATTTCCTCGGGGCGCGCCGTTGCGACCACCATGAGCCTCGCCATCGTGTCGAAACGCATCAGGAAGCGCAGCCATTCGAGCGTTTCGCCGTCACACCATTGCAGGTCGTCGAGCAACAGCAGAAGCGGGCCGCCTTGCGCAAGCACCGCGCGCGCAAGCGCCTCGAAGAACCGTTGGCGTTGCCAGTATTCGGTCAGCGGCGACGGCGCCGACAGTCCCGCTTGCTGGGTCAGGAGTTCGGGCAACAGGCGCGTGACCTCGGTGAGCCACAGTCTGTCGAGTTTGCCGATCGCACCGCTCAAGGCAGCGCTGCGCAGCCAACCGGTCACCGGCGCAAACGCGAGCTGCCCCTCGGCCGCATAGGCACGCGAATGCGCCACGGTAATGCCTTGCTCAGCCAGATTGACGAGCAGTTCCTCCGCCAGGCGCGATTTGCCGATGCCGGCTTCGCCAAGGATCAGGACAAACTGCTTGTCGCCCAACTGGGCGCGCTGCCAGACTTCAAGAAGCCGGCGCCATTCGCCATGCCGGCCAATCATCGGGAGCATGGCATCGCGCGGGCGCTGGCGCTGCATTGACCCAGCCTGCGCAGCCAGCCGCGCATAGGCCTCGCGCATGGGTTCGCCGGGCAGGACGCCCAGTTCGCGAGCGAGCGCTTCCACGCAGCTGCGATAAGCGCGCATGGCCGATGCGTGATCGTGGCTCAGCGCATGCAGACGCATCAGCGCCAGGCAGGTAGGTTCGCGGCACGGGTCTAGACGCTGCGACTGCTGCGTGTATTTCAACGCCTTTGCATAGTCTCGCCGGTCCTCACTCAGTTGACCAAGGCGCGCGAGCGCCGCGATGCACTGGTCGCGCAACCTTTCGCGTTCGGGGTGGATCCATTCGTCATAGCAGTTGGCCAGCAGGTCACCGCGATAGAGATCGGCGGCATACGTCAACAGCTCTTCTTCAGCGCCTGCGTCGCCGTGCTTCGAGGCCCTGGCCGCAGCCGCAAGCGCGGACTGGAACTGCGCGACGTCGAGGTCGAGCGCCGAATCGGCCAGCCATCGCACCGTTTGCGCATCGGCCTGCACAAACTTGTCGACCTCCGGCCAGGACTTGCGCAGTTGAAACAGCATTTGGCGCAAGGCGTTACGCGCCTGCGCCTGCGAGGAATCGGGCCAGAACAGTACGGCGAGTTGCTGCCGCGTCTGCGGTGCATCGCGATGCAGGACAAGGCATGCGAGCAGCGCCTGCAAGCGGGGAGCGTTTGCATTGAACCGGGGCGCGTCGGCGCCGTCGAGCTGGAACTCGCCGAACAACCGCACGGAGAAACGGGCTTGGGACGTCATGCTGGAGCGCAATGCGACACAAAGCGATGGGGGCTCCTGCAGGCGGCATGCGGTGCGCACTGCGGCAGCGCGCAGGATCGAGCCAATCTCCACAACATCCAGCGCGCGCGAGCACTATTCGTGACTATAGTCGGGTTGGGCCCCCACCAACAATATGCCTTGGCATAATCATTCATGAAAATTTATCTATCTACATAATTTTCTGAGAAATGCTATGCTATTTCATATCCTGACTAGATGACGTTCTCGTGGCTGCCTTCGACTCTCAGCTTCGTTCGCTTCGCAAACTTCGGGGCCTTTCCCTGGCGGATATTGGTCGGGTAATCGGCATGGCCGCTTCAAACCTGTCGGTCGCATTGAGTGGCAAGCAGGATGTGCGCGCTTCTACGCTTTCGGCGATTGCCACCGCGCTTGACGCCGAGTGGATACTCGTACCAAAGGAGCAAGTGGACGAAGTGCGGCAAGTGATGAGCGGCAAGTCGGCAGGTCCCGACCGCGCGGCGCCGACCTCTGTCGACCTGTTGTTGGGGGATGAAGCGTGACTGACGATCTTCGCCCCCGATACCTGGCGGTGCAGCTGCATGGGGAGCTTTGCGGCTACTTGTGCGAGGCTGGGCGGACCACGCGCTTCGTCCCGGGCGAACAGTTTCGCGGCGACCCCGGCCGGCCCACCTTGAGTCTTTCGCTGACCATCCCTGGCAACGAAGCATTGACCGCCACCATTCTGTCAAACCCGTTCCATCCGGCGCTCTACAACACCAATGGCGAACTGCCGCCCTACTTCGCCGGCCTGCTGCCTGAAGGTGAACTGCGCAAGCGACTCGAAGCCACCCGCCATCATCCGGACGACCGCGACGACTTTGGCGTGCTTGCCGCGGCCGGCGAGGATCTGCCCGGCGCCCTGATCGTCCAGCCGGCCGACATCGACGCACTGCCCGGACATGTTCGCGCGGTCGGCGTCACCGGTGGTGCGGACAATCTTGAGATTGCCGTGGTCGAAGGCGCGACCGAAGGCGCGGCGTCGGTATCCGGCGTGCAGAACAAGCTGGCCCTGTCGACCGCGCATGCGGGCAGGCGCTATACGATGCCAACGCACGGGCGCTTGTCGGACCTGATCGCCAAGCTGCCGGCACGTAACGACGACAGCCAGATCTTCAACGAATACGTGGCAATGCAGTTGGCCCAGGCGGCAGGTGTTGCCGTGGCCGTGTGCAAGCCGCAGCCGCTGACCGCCATCGATGTGCCGGGTCTTTCCGATGCGCTTGGGCCCGACCAGCATTTCCTGGCCGTGGACCGTTTCGACCGCGAGCCCGGCGGCCGCGTGCATGCCGAGGACGGCTGCCAGATCCTGACGCGCATGCCAGCACGCAAATACGCTGGCAATGACGCCTACGTGGCAATCGTGCGCCTGCTGGACCGACTCAGTGTGCGTGGCATCGAAGATGTCAGGCAGTTCTTCATGCGCCAGGCCGTCAATACGCTGCTGGGCAACAGCGATGCGCAT
>VFQP010005317.1_pt1 | contig 11349 bp, 13 predicted proteins | sample 3512351 | NCBI WGS metagenome assembly VFQP01 (sample SAMN10412372, study PRJNA504923) | tailings metagenome | isolation source: Relicate 1 Philex TSF1 revegetated site | place: Philippines: Tuba, Benguet | collected 2017-08-29
CGCTGCTGCAGCGGCTGCAGTACGTCGCCCAGGTGAGCCTGACGGGTGGGCGCTTGCATTGAGGGCCCCCATGGTCGCTTGCGAGCGTGCCCGTTGAGCGCATGCCCGATGCGCGCGGCCTGCCCTGCACATTTCACGCGTGCACACCGCCGTCCACCGACGGTTGCGGCTGCTGGTGGCATGCTGCTTGCTTCCCCCCCCCAAGCAGGCGCGGGCGCCGCTGGCCGAGCTGCGCCGCGTGACGGTGTCGGACATGTTTGCCGAGAACGCCGGCAGCCCGCTGGCGCTGCTGCGGGTGCTGGTGCGGCGCGCGCTGCAGGACACCGAGCTGCCTGACCTCAAGCAGGTGCGGACTTTTCAGGGTTGCTCTGTCACTGTGATGGGCGTGACAGTGACTGACCTTTCGATCATGTGAGCAGGCCTTGTTTGCTCCCACCCTTTCGGGCCGTCGTTGTCATGCGTGGCGTCGTGGTGCTGCAGCCCCTGACCAGATTGGGCCGACACGCTCTGCATGTGGTGCGCTCAGCACGGCGTGCCGACCAGCGCGAATGAACGCCGCCGCCCCGCGTAGGTGACGCCAGAGTCGCTGGGCGGCCTGCTGACCAAGGGCCTGGGGCGGCTGGGCCTGGCGGGCGGGCTGCTGGGTGCCGTGGCGGGCAGCGTGGCGGCGGCGGCGCGCACGCGCGCGCCGACGCCCCGCCGCCTGCGCGAGTGCGGCACCCTGCTGGTGTTTGTGGTGGGCGGCATGAGCCTGGCCGAGCTGCGCGAGGTGCGTGCAGATCTGCACCCCTTGGGCATCGACGCCTGGTTAGCGGGGATGACGGCGGCTTGGTGCACAACAGCCCTGCCAGCTGCCTGAAGGGTTGGTGGTCGGCGGCTGAGTGCGAACTCGGGCTGGAAACTTCGCGCCCACCCTCAACGGCATCCTCCCGTACGGCGCGGTGCGCAGGTGCGCCAGGAGGCCGAGGCGGCGGGCGGCGCGGCGCCGCTAGTGCTGGTGGGGGGAAAGACCTTGGTGTCGCCATGCGACGTGCTGCGGACGCTCGCTGCCTGAGCGTGAGACCAAAAATCACCCCATGCAAAAGTGAGGGTGCAGGAGAGCTGCGCAGCAAGGAGCGCAAGGGCGAGCAGCACCGGAGCGAGCTAGGTGTTGGACGCGTCCCAGAGTACCGCAGCGGCGCAACTCAGCGGCGTTTTCGCGCGCGTCTGGTCTTCACAGCGAAAGGGCGCTCCAGTCTGAGCGCGCCTGCGGCTGCGCGGAGGAGCAGGCCAGCAGAGGAGTGCCATGGGCAACTGCCTGTCCAGCGCGGGCCCTGCCAGCGCTCAGGGCGGCGCAAAGGTGATGACGAGCGCTGCGCCACCGGGAGGGAGCCCGCACCACCAGAGCGAGGGGGCGGTGCGGCGCCAGGGCCTCCAGGGGTTATCGGCAGCCTGAGCAGCGCAGCGACGCTGGAGAATTCAGGCAGCGCAGTGCGGAGGCGCGAGGCGCCAGGATGGTCCCTCGCGCCGAGGACGTGGCGGCAATGCTTCACCCGACGAGAGGAGGTCCCGCGCGCGCGCTCTCACGCGCGCAGGAGCGGGACGTCACGACGGATGTCGTCAAGCAGCAGGACGCCGGAGCCGCTGTCGCGGTCCCGGAGCCGCTCAAGCCACACGCCTCCGAGAGCGCCTGCAAGGCGCCCAAGCAGCAGGAGCAGGAGGAGGAGCACCTGGACCTCACGCGCCCGGGAGAGGTGCCCAACGCGGTGGTGAACCCCGACACGGACCTCATCCTCAACATGCTCGACCCGGAGAACGGGCCCGCCGCCGGCCTTCCGTACCAGGTGCGGGGAGGCGGGCCCTGGGGCAGCGACGCAGCAGCACCAGCAGCGTGGAGCAGCAAGGAACGTGCTGCGCACCTCCGGGACAGACGCAGCTCCCAGGAGGGAGGGCGGGCGGCGTCTGGCGGCGACGCCGCGCGCACGCACCGGGTGCGGAGCCTCGCCTCAGGTTTTTCGATTGAGGGGAGCACGCAGAGCCGAGCCTCCCTGCGATGCGGCTGCACGCATCTCAGGTGCACTACCTGGGTCCGCCGCGGCCGCCGTGCGAGGCGGAGCGGCTGGCGACGGTGGAGATGCTGGGCAAGGTGAACGACGCCCTGGGGCCCGACCCAGAGATCCAGTGCATCCTCAAGCTGGTGGCCAACGTGTTCAAGGTGGGCAGGGGAAGCGCAGCAAAGTGCAGCATGCAGGGCGATCGTGGGCGGGGAGCAGGGTTGCAGCAGGTCGTATTCCACGCCCGTTGGTTAGGCGGCGCTGAGGACGTATCTTTGCTTGTTCGCCCGCAGGCGCCGGCGGCGCTGTGCGCGCTGTTTGACGCCAAGCGCGTGTTCATCAGCGAGCAGGAGGGCGACGTTATCCCCTGCGGCACCTTTCCCTGGCGGTGGACGCTGTGCGGGTGGAGCATGGCGTTCAAGAACCCCCAGGTGCTGGTGATCCAGGACACACTGCAGGACGCCAGGTGAGGGGGCCGGCGGCACCGGCGATTTCTGGCTTGCGGCGGGATGGGGTGGCAGCGAGTCGCATCCGCGCGTCGCCAGCCGGTCGCGCGCACCTTGGCTGCAGCACCGCGGGAGCCAGACGGGATGGCAGAAGTGCTGTGGTTGTGGTGGCGCTTGGGCCCTCTCAACGGTGGGCCCGTTGCTGTGCTGAAGTGGCTCCCACCTGACCACGTTGTGCGCTGCGCCCCACGCCCTCATGCCGTGCAGGTTCCGCAACAACGAGAAGGCGAGAGTGGGAGAAGGACAGCGCTGGCACTGATGTGCGCCGCCATGCGTAGAGCACGCTCGCGTGCCAGCAGCAGCCAAGCCTTCCCACTCGTATCCAACGGGGATGCAGCACGCACAACCGACCGTGGCCCCAGTAACAAGCACACCAACACACCACCAACAGAGAATGGGCAGCAGGCGCCCGTAGGCACAGGCTGCCGTCCAGCAAGGGCCGCAGCGCTGCGCCGCCACGGAGCCCCGCATGAGCCGACCTGACAGCCGCCCGCCAAGCTCTTCGCGCCCCCGCCCCCCCCCCCGCCCCTTGCCATGTAGGTGAAGAACCCTGGTGTACGCTTCTACTGCGGCGCGCCCCTTGTGGCTTCGAATAACCAGCGCCTGGGCACGCTGTGCTTCGCCGACGTCAAGCCGCGCAAGTTCGACATGGCGTCGTGCGTGCTCATCAACAACCTGAGCGAGCTCGTCGTCAGGCAGCTGGAAAAGGTGCGCAGGGGCTGTGGCGGGTGGGCAGCTGGGCTTTTCGCGAGAGAGTGTGTGCGTGTGTGTGTGTTTGCGGCGGGGGAGCGGCGTGCGTGGCATGCCGGCGGCCGCGCACCAGCGGGGTTCTGGGTGGGCGCCCCTCCTTTGGGGCAGGCTGGCACCAGCAGCAGCGCCCGTCTGGACAGGGGCACAGGCAATGTCGGGCAGGCGGCACAATTTCAGCAGCGTCGCTGTTGCGGCCAGCCAGGTCTTGACGCGCTGTGGGCGTGCTGTGGACGTGCTGCGGTCATGCTGCGCCTTGCCTTGGCCCTGCTCTGCAGGACATGGCCATCCGGCTCAAGGAGAAGGCCAACAAGCAGCTGCTCGACACCTTCCGCAACCTGCAGCGCGCCGTCGACTGCTACGAGCACTGCGTGGTGCTGCTGGACACGAGCCAGGAGGGATGGAAGGTCATGTACGCCAACGCCGCCTGGACCAAGCACACGGGTGAGATTTGCATCGCGCTATCTGAGCTTGTCGCCCCTCTTGCCAGGGCCGTTGCCCCTCTGGCCCTTCTTCGCCTCTGCCGCCACCCTCTCCGCCTTCCCGTGGTCGGCTGCTGCCCTGTGCCCCTCGCCTCAGCTGCCGCCCTTTGGCGCTGGCGCAAACGCAAGCTGCTGACGTTCCTGCCTTGATTGGATGCCAGCGCTTGTCGTGCCGGGCGCCCTGCGCAGGCCTGCCGCGCGAGCAGCTGCTGGGCAACTCCCTGAGCGAGGTGCTCGAGGCGACCGACGGCACGCAGCTGCCCTCGCCGGCGCTGCTCAAGGCCGTGCGCGACGTCAAGGGCGCCGGGGTGCCGCTGGCGCGCGTCAAGGACGCCAGCGTCACCAAGACCTTTGCGCTCACCTTCCGGTGCGGCCGCGGGGAACCTTTCGTCGTTCGATGAGATGACGACCCCGTCGAGGTGGCAGGGTCGCACGAATGATTTGTCGCTTTCGCCTCGCTCCTGATGATCGCAGGCCCGCCGGCCGCCAGGTGCTGGACGAGAGCACCATCCCCATCGGCGTGCCGTCCTTCCTGGCGCTCGACGGCGAGGACGACGTCGCGCACGTGAGCTTTGTCGCGCTTGTTCGCTGTCTTTTCCCCATCGCCCCTGCTCGTCGCTCACACACTGCCCCTCCTCGCCTCGCCCCTCGCCCCGTCGCGCAGCGCTTCTACTTCATGACCATCGCGGCGCCCGGCGAGCGCAAGGTGTCCTCCTCCAGCGCCTCGCAGTTCGGAGGTGCGCCTTGCCCCGTCCTTCCGTCGAGCCCCCAATCGCCCCGCCCACCTCGTCCGCGCCCCTCACCTACCCCGGCGCCCCACGGATCTATCTCATCACGCCCCCACTGCCCTGCGCAGGCATGGCGTCGTTGCTCAGCTCCTACTCGTCCTCCAGCATCCTCGAGAGCAGCATCGCCTCGAGCATGCTGGGCGGCGCCGCCAACAACAACAGCATGCAGGGCCTCGAGCTGGCGCACCTGCTCGGTCGCGGCTCCTTCGGCTGGGTCTACTACGGCCTCTGGTGAGCGCGCTCGCCTCCCTTGGCTGTCTCGCGCGCCGCCCCTACACACCTTCCCACGCAGCTCCTCGTGTTTCCCTTCTCGCTGCTCCGCTTCTTCGCCCTCCGGCGCGGAGCGCCGCGCGCGCAGCGCAGCAGTCTCCAACGCCTGCCCTACGCGCCGCCCTTCTTCGCGCTCGACCACCCCGCGCACCCTGACGGCAGCGCTCGCCAGAGCAGAGTGGCTCGATACGCGCCCTTGGCGCAGGGGCCCAGTGCCTCTCGGTGTGCCCTCTGCCTGTTTCGCCTCACTCAGTATCTCTCTCTGTCTCTCTCGCCCTCTGTTGGGGCGCAGGTACGGCACGCCGGTCGCCGTCAAGGTGATTGACGAGGACGTGCGCCCCTCAGCCAAGCAGCAGGTGCCGGGCAGCCGCCGCAGCGGCGACTCGGCGTCCGTCTACAGCAGCGCGGCGGGCGGCGGCGGCGGGCTGGTGCCTCACCTCGAGGCGCTCATGGCGCACGAGCTGCGCCACCCCAACATCGTCGCCACGCTCAAGTACGGCACCACCATGGTGAGCGCCTCGAGCAAAGAAAGGCTGGGACGCCTGTTCTAGGCGCGGGTGTGCACGACCAGGACGCAGGCGCGGCTGCCACTCAACCTCCGTATGCCACCACCACCATGCTGAGGCCTCACGCGTGGAGCACTGCTGCGCTGCAGCATCGCGGACTTGTGGAGAGGTGGCGAGGGCACGCATGTTGCGAGGCGGTCACTGCACGCCCGTGAATCACGCCTCTCACGGCGGAATGCAGTCATGCGGCGCCAACGCGGCGAGAGCAAAGACAGCCGCCCGTGCGCTCACATGTGCCGTGCATGCTGTGCATGCCTCTCGCCCGCGCACAGGTGCCGTGCGGCCGCGCGCCCGACCTGGAGGACTACGCGCCCGGCGCCGGCGGCGCCGGCCACCCGCGCAACAGCAGCAGCAACGCCGCCTCGGGCCCGCAGGCGCTGCCGCCGGCGTCGCCGCTGCAGCCGCCGACCACGCCCGCCGACGCCTCGTCGGTGGCGCTGGCCGCCGCCGCGCACCCCAGCAGCATCAGCGCGCCGCAGAACGCAATGGTGCCCGCCGAGGCGCTGGCCAGCACCGGCGCCGCCAGCAGCGCTGCCATGGTGACGGCGCAGAGCGGCCTCGCCGTGAGTGGCAGCCATGCCAACGCCAACGGCGCCAGCAGCCTCCTCACCAGCAGCGCCGAGGAGCAGCTGCACTCTGGCTCGGCGGCGGTGGCGTCCTCGGCGGCGGCAGGCGGCGAGGGCGTGGCGGTGCCGCACGGCTGGGTGGTCATCGACGCGGCGGCGGGCGCCGCCGCCGGCGAGCTGGAGCTGGACGAGGAGGCGGAGGAGGACGGCGAGGGCGGTGGCAAGCGGGCAGCCGAGGGCGCCGAGGGCAGCGCGGCGATGAACGTAGCGCTGCAGGTGCGGCCCGACGCGTGGCACCACCTGGCACCGGCGGCGGCGCCGGGCGCGCAGCTGCTCTCGTCGCACGCCAGCGGCACCCAGCTCCACTCGGCCTCGTCGGCCGCGGCCGGTGGCAAGCAGCTGTCGGCGGGCGCCAACAGCCAGAGCACGGCGGCGGCGGCCGTGGCCAGCCTGCAGGCCAAGTCGCCGGCGGCGGCGGCCAAGGCCGAGGCGTCCATGATGATGAAGCAGACGTGGTGCGTTTGCCCGTGTGCTTTGTGCAACCCCGCCGCGCAAAGACGGCGTCCCTCGCTGCGGCGGAGCTGTGACGTTGCGCGGTGTGGTGGTGCGCACGGCGTGGTGTGGCCGCAGGATGGTGATGGAGTTTTGCGACCGGGGCACGGTGCAGGACGCCATCGATCGCGGCTGGCTCCGCACAGAGCGCGACTGCCTCCGCTCCGAGGTGCGCGCCCCGCGCCACACGCGCTGCGGCTCTCCCTCCCTCTCTCCCTGCCCCTCCCCCTCCTATGCGGCCCTTGGAGAAGCGCCCGCAGCCAGCGCGGCAAGGCGGCGGTGGTTGCTGTTGGTCGGTTGCTGTTGGCCAACCGCACCGCAGGCCAACTGGCTGGGCGTGGTGGCGACGGCGTACGACATTGCCAGCGCCATGCAGTACCTCCACGCGCACGACGTGGTGCACGGGGACCTCACCGGTGCGCGCGCGCCTTCATCCTGCTGCCCCGTCGCGCGCCGCCCGCCTGCGCTGCTGCCTGCGGCATGCCTCGCCGCCTCGCCAGTCACCGCCGGTCTGAGCTGCTGCCCAACCCGTTGTGATGTCGTGACGTTTCCGCGCGTGTGCGTGCGCAGGGTGGAACGTGATGCTGAGCTCCTCTGGTGCCGGCAGCACGCTGGGCCAGCGCGGCTTCGTGGCCAAGGTGGCCGACTTTGGCCTCAGCCGCTGCATGGAGATGCGCACCACCATCCAGACCAAGACGTACGGCACGCTCTCGCACATGCCCCCCGAGGTAGGCGCGGCGCACAGCATGCGCTTGTGTGCGTGTGTGTGTGTGGAATTTGCATCTGTTTGGATACCTCGGCGGGGCCGGAGCCCAGCTACCGGGCATATCAGATGTCCCGCGGCACAGCCGCTCACGGGCAAGAACACAAGACCAAAGATCAGGCGAATCCATAAAGGAACACACGCCAACAGGCACCAGGCACCGGGCCATCAACGTTTGTGTGTGTGTGTGTTGGATTTGCGTCTGTTTGGACGCCTCGGCGGGGCCGGAGCCCTACTACGGGGCGCATCAGATGTGCTTGTCGACACGCACCTTGGAGACCAAAGTTTGTGCGGTCTCCCACGCTTCGGCACGAGCGGCACTTGACGGACGTTGCGCCTGCGCCTGGCGCGCTTGTGTGCGTGTGCCGCAGCTGCTGGCGCACGGCACCATCAGTAAGGCGGTGGACGTCTACTCGTTCGGCGTGCTGCTGTGGCAAATGTACTCGGGCTCGCGGCCCTGGAGCGGCCTCACGCACGCGCAAATCATCTTCAAGGTGCGCCGCCCTGCCCGCCCCCCCCTGCCCCCCGCCACCTCCTACCCACCTCCCGCTCCTTCCCCACACCCCACGTTGCCCATCGCTTGCCTTCTTGCTGCAAGGGCCCCTAGCGCTGACGCACGCCCCCTCTCCTTTTCCCATGTGCGCCCACCGCAGGTGGTCCAGGAGCGGCAGCGGCTGCACTGGGGCGCCGACGCGCTGCCCGTCTACCGCCAGCTGGCCGAGGCCTGCATGGCCTACGACCCGCAAGCCCGGCCAGGGTTTGCCGCCGTCGTCGAGACGCTCGACGCGCTGCGCAGCTCCCTCATGGAGTGAGCCCCCCTAGGGCTTTGGGGCTTGGCGGCGGCCGCGCCGGGCGCGCGTGCAGGCGCGGAGGAGGCACGGGAAGAGTTTGGGAGGGAGCTCGCGGTTTCTGCGGTCTTGGCGCGTCGACCCCCTCGACCCTGCATCTCACGCCGTCCTCTAAACGCCGTCGCCGCCCCTGGCGGGCGGCTCTGAGGGCGGCCCGCGCCTCCCCAGGCCTTGGCGCTCGCGCCTCCGCTTTTTTGCCTCCCCGGCTAAGCACACGCGCCCCGTGCACACGTGCCACCTCAGCGCGCGTGCCCACGCGGCGGTGACGGCCCCATGCATGCAGCGCGCTCGGATGTCCTGCGTCCCTCGTTCGTAGCGCACTCCCTCCCCTCCTTTGTCTTGTATCTTGTCCCACAGAGCCGCGCCAGAGCGGCCGCCAGTAACGGAACACCCCAGTGAGGCGCACCTGCCTGCACGCGCACTGCGTCATCCAACCTCCTCTGGCGCCCAGTTCCCTGACGAGAGCTATCCCGCACCCACGACAACGGGAGGCCGTAGCGCGGGGCGCGGCCCTCCGCCTCACGCGCCCGAGGCGCCAGCACGGCGGCGGTGGCGCGCCGCCGCTGCCGTCTTCACGGCGCCCTGAGCTGAGTCGCGCGCGCACCGGCGTCGCACGCATGCGCACCCCGTGGCGCGTGCGTGGGCGCGAGGGTTGGTGCTGGGGCGTCGACGCAGGCGGGGCGGGGCGTGCCCCATCCCCCAACATGCGCGTGCGTGAGCCAGCACTGGCGCCGGCGGGGCAAAACAAGAGGTGACCGGCCGGTAACTGAAGGGGTGCACGCAGCCATGCCTTCGGAGTCGCGCCGCCCTCCCGAGGGCGCCGGTCTTCCTTCCAGGAGTCGGCCGGGGTGCAAGCGGCATCGAGCACAGCATTTCCCCCACCCCTGTGCAGCAGCGGCGCGCAGCAACAGCCAACAACTGCCGGCTTCTCGTTCCTTTCCTCTCCTTCCGCACCGCCCCGCCTTTCCCGGTTGAGATTCGGTTTGCAGGCTCGGGTGCTCTGTTTCAGGGGGTTGGTTGCTGCCTGGCCTGTGCCTTTTCAGGGGCGTCGCGCCTTGGGGGTTGGGATGCCGGCTTGGCTGGGGCGCGCATAACCCTCATCGCCCCGTCCTCGTGCGGCTGAGGAGGGGCGGGGCGGAGGAGGTTGCCTGCATGCCTGCATGGGCTAGGTCGCGCGTGGCGCCGTGGAGAGCGGCGCGGCGCGGGCGAGGGCACCCTGCCCTCTCTGTCCCGAAGGCTGTTCGTGTCTTGAGGGCCTGTGCGGCCGTGGGGTGCGGCTTTATCTGGAGGAGCGGTGTGGCGCGTGCGGTTGAGGCGGAGGCATACGCGCACGCTGCGCCTGGTTCTGCAGCCTGTCAGAGAGGTACACAACACTTGGGCCTGACGCCGCCCAAAGGCCCCCGCGCTCGCCCGCTGCGCAAGCCAGTTCGAGGGGCCCGGGTGGGCCGGTGGGGGGTTTTGCCTTTTCCAACCGCGACTGGTGCGTCTCGGCACTTAATCCTAGTCCTTTTGGGTTGCGGCCGTGTGGGCGAGGCGGGCTGGCTTCCTTACGACGAACGTGTGGGCAGGGCGGAGCGTGTGTGCACAGCAACACCATGCACATGCGCCGCGCGGGCGTCTTTGCGGTCTGGGCGAACGTACCCTCCCTTCCTCCCCTCCTGTCAAGTCTTGGGTGGGTGGGCGTCATCTTCCATGGGCCGTTCGCATGGATCCATCTCTCCCCATTGTGTGCAGAGGCTCGCCGATCTCGCAGTGCATGGTCCGCAGGGTTGAGGTGCTGTCTCGAGTTGGCGTGGGCGGCAGCCCCACGAGTCTGTTCTGACCACCACCACTCCCTCGTGTGATGGTAGGGTCGAGAGCTCTTTGGCGAAGATGCACGTGTCCTTGGGAGAGAGCGCGCGCGCGGAAGACGCCGCAAGCCTTCCGCCCCGCAGTGCACGACGCGGGGCAATCCGCCGCGCGAGGGCGCGGCCCTCGGGAGGGAGGCGCCCGCAGGGCAGTCGGGGCGGGCCGCGCGGCTCGCGTGGCGGGGCGTCCTCTTGGCGCACGCAGCACCGTTGTCGTCGCCCCCTTGCGCGCGCGCGCGGCGCGGAGGGTCGTTGCCGTGTGACCCTTTTGGACGCCTGGGGGGGCGGCGGGGGAGGCGGGCACGCCCCTTGCCCCTTTCTATTCCCCTCCTGCCCCGCGCCCCCCTCTTCACACCACACAACTCTGGCCGAACTTACGCACGATGACTGAGTGCGGCACCGCAAGCGATGATGACGACGACGACAACGACGGCATTGTGTGCGGACGCTGGAGACCTAAACCCCCCGTTGCTTGTGTGTGCTTTGGACGTGTGCGCCGCCGGTATGGCTGCCGGCCTCTTCGGACACAAGGAGGGAGCCGCGGGAGCGGCGGCAAGCGCCGTCCGCGCGGCCGCGCTTTGTATGTGGGGTGCGGCGGTGGCGCAGAGGCGGCGCACCAAAGCAGTGGGTGGACAGTGCACGCGCAAAACCATGATGGAAAAGCAAGCGCCGTAGCAGCAAACGGAGCAACGTTTGTATGTGCGCGTGTGCACGTGCGTCGTGTGTGTGCGCGGAGGGGGGGGAGTTGAGACGTTTGGTTGCCCGCTTCGCCCGTGCGCCACCTGCTGTGTGGCGTGGCGGCACGTGATACATGCACGCAAGCACACCCGACCAGCGCTGGACGCAAGCACGGGACGCAAGCAGTTCACGCCCACCCCTGACTCTCTTTCGCGGCTCTGGCTCTCCTCCTTTGGGATGACGACCTGTCTTTCGCAGTTTTGCCTCTGCCCCCCCCCCCCTCTTTACAGTGCTCTTTGTGGTGCTGCTGCTACTGTTGTTGCGCATGCGGGCCGCCTGCAACGTCGGGCCGTACGGCTGTGAAGCATGGGGCAGCGGCAGTGGGCAAGATGGGGCGCCAAAAGAAAACACGTGGCCCCTAGCACCCGCAGTAGGCAGCAGGCAGGGCGACTGGGCGGATGGAGCACCCTGCGGCCCCCGGCACCCACAAAAGGCAGCAGGCAGAGCGAGTGGAGCCCCTGCAGCCCCGCAAAAGGCAGGCAGAGCGAGAAGAGCACCCTGCGGCCCCCGGCACCCACAAAAGGCTAGGTAGAGCGAGAGGAGCACCCTGCAGGCCCCAGCACCGCAGAAGGCCAGCAAAGGGCAAGTGGAGCACCCTGCAGGCCCCAGCGCCCCAGCAAAAGGAAAGTGAAACAAGAGGAGC
>VFQP010005318.1_pt1 | contig 11349 bp, 15 predicted proteins | sample 3512351 | NCBI WGS metagenome assembly VFQP01 (sample SAMN10412372, study PRJNA504923) | tailings metagenome | isolation source: Relicate 1 Philex TSF1 revegetated site | place: Philippines: Tuba, Benguet | collected 2017-08-29
ATGACCTTCGCATTACAAGTGCGCTGCTCTACCAACTGAGCTAACCCGGCATTTCAGGAAGGCGCAACTATATCACTTTTTTTGAGAAGTAATCTAGTGCTTTTTAAGAATTTTTTATTTTTTGCTGAAAAAAGGCCATTAAGCCAATCCCCACAGGCCAATCACGCCACAAAGCATGACAAGCCACCCGCTATTACTTCACCACTTTAAGGTGAGACTTTTTAGCAACGGTCGCCTCCGGCACGGGGTCCGCATCAGCGGCCGTGCGGGTTCCCGGCTCAGGCGCCTGGCCATCGACCACTTCAAAGAACATACCCTGGCCATTCTCGCGGGCGAACACACCGCCGACACGGTTAATCGGCACATAAATATGCTGCGCGACACCACTGAAACGGGCAGAAAACACCACCGCATCATTATCAATATGCAAGTCTTTGACTGCAGTGTAATTCATATTCAGTACGATTTCGCCATTTTTCACATAAGCCATAGGCACCCGCGTATGCGCATCAACCTTCACCAGTAAATGTGGCGTCAATCCGTTATCAACACACCACTCATGAATGGCGCGTATCAGGTAAGCGGTGGTAGGGATCAAAGTGCTCATACGACTTTCCTTAAAAAAACAGCGCGAAGGGTATTCGCGCTGCTTATGGGACTGACTGATATTATTTACGCATAGCCTTTTCAGAAGGCGTCATGGCTTCAGCGTACATTGGACGCGAGAACAGACGCTCTGCGTATTTCAGCAATGGTGATGCCTGGTTAGGCAATTCAATGCCATAATGACCCAAGCGCCACAGCAATGGCGTGATGGCTACGTCAAGCATGGAGTACTCATCACCCATCAGGTAACTTTGCTTACCGAAAATTGGCACCAGTTGCGTCAGATTATCGCGCACCACTTTACGCGCCTTGTCTGCCGTTTCTTCATCGCTGGACTCAATATCCTTGATATGACTGAACAAGTCTTTTTCAAAGTTGTAGAGGAACAGTCGCGCACGCGCACGCATCACAGGATCCGCTGGCATTAACTGCGGATGTGGAAAACGCTCATCAATATACTCATTGATGATATTGGCTTCCGACAACACGAGGTCGCGCTCAACCAACACCGGCACTTCACCATATGGATTCAAAATGGCCAAATCTTCGGTCTTGTTGGTCAAATCAACATCAATGACTTCAAAGTCCATGCCCTTTTCGAACAATACGATACGGCAACGGTGACTGTAAGGATCGACAGTACCCGAATACAATCTCATCATAATTTATTTTCCCTATAAAAAAAGACACCAAGGCCTCACGCCTTGGTGTCGGACTTGGTTTGCAGTTAGCGAATATCTTTCCAGTATTCGGTTTTGATTTTCTTCACCAAGACGAACAGTACAGACAGGAACAGCAACACCACGACGCCAATCCAGTAGCGGGATTGTTTTGCTGGCTCGGCCATAAAGGCCAGGAAGTTGGTCAGATCACCCGCAAACTGGTCATACTCTTGAGGACTCAATTTACCAGCCCTTTCCAGCTTTAGCGTGTGTGTTTCATGATCCAGCACCTGCACACCTTGCAACTCATACAACACATGTGGCATGGCCACTTTGTCAAACACCTGGTTATTCCAGCCGGTTGGACGTGTGTCATCCTTGTAGAAACTACGCAGATAGGCATACACCCAGTCCGCACCACGCGCACGCACTTCAACGCTCAAATCAGGCGGTGCAGCACCAAACCATTTCTTGGCATCTTTAGGATTCATGCTGACGCGCATGGTTTCACCAACCTTTTCACCAGCAAACAGCAAGTTTTCCTTGATCTGTTTGTCGGTCAGGCCAATATCCTGCAAACGGTTGTAGCGCATGTAGTTCGCGCTATGGCAGTTTAAGCAGTAGTTCACAAAGTTTTTGGCACCACGTTGCAAAGAGGCCTTATCACTCATGCTGATTGGCGCTTTCACGTCAATGTGCACTTCATTGGCCAATGCCACGCCAGAAACCAGCAGTGTCAGGCTTGCAAAAGCCTGCAAAAACATTTTCTTCATCATTAGTATGTCACCCTTTCTGGCACAGGCTTGGTTTGATCTTTTTTAGTGTACCAAGGCATCAAGGCAAAGAATGCGAAGTACACCACGCTACAAATACGGGCAAGCACTGTTGCACGGTCTGCACGACCCAACCATGGTCCGAATTGACCCCAAATATCACCTGGAACCGTGCCCAGATAACCCAGGATCACAAAGCTCACGACAAACGCAGCCAACCAGCGCTTGTACAGCTTGCCACGATAACGGATAGATTTCACCGGGCTCTTGTCCAGCCAAGGCAGGAATGCAAAGGCAACCACAGACAAGCCCATCGCCACCACACCAGGGAATTGTGAAATACCGATAGGCGGTACAGCACGCAAAATGGAGTAGTAAGGCGTGAAATACCAGACCGGTGCAATGTGCGCAGGTGTTTTCAGCGGATCAGCCGGCACAAAGTTGTTGGCCTCCAGGAAGTAACCACCCATTTCAGGCATAAAGAACACAATGGCAAAGAACACCATCAGGAACGCCACCACACCCACCAGGTCTTTCACTGAGTAATAAGGATGGAAAGGAATGCCATCCAACGGGATGCCAGTTGCCTTGTCCTTGGTTGCTTTAATCTCAACGCCGTCAGGGTTATTGGAACCCACTTCATGCAAGGCCACGATGTGCACGGCCACCAGACCCAACAAGACCAGCGGCAATGCAATCACATGGAAAGCAAAGAAACGGTTCAATGTTGCATCGGAAACCAGGTAATCACCACGCAACCACTCGGACAAGTCAGGACCGATAAATGGCACGGTAGAGAACAGGTTCACAATCACTTGCGCACCCCAGTAGGACATTTGGCCCCATGGCAGCAGGTAGCCGAAAAAGGCCTCACCCATCAACACCAGGAAAATACCCACACCAAACAGCCAGATCAGCTCACGTGGCGTTCTGTAGGAGCCGTAAATGATGCCACGGAACATATGCAGGTAAACCACCACAAAGAACATGGAGGCGCCGGTAGAGTGCATGTAACGAATAATGTTGCCGCCAAACACATCGCGCATGATGTATTCAACAGAAGCAAATGCCAATTCAGCATCTGGCTTGTAGTTCATGGTTAAAAAGATACCGGTGACGATTTGCAGCACCAGCACCAATAAAGCCAATGAACCAAAGAAATACCAGAAATTGAAGTTTTTTGGCGCGTAATATTCGGTCAGGTGTCCCTTGATAGTACTGGTCAGTGGAAATCTGGCATCAACCCAGTCCAACACACCAGCGGCAATTGTTTTTTTATTAGTTGCCATGATATTTACGCCTCCGCCTTTTTATCTTCGCCAATCAGCAGCGTTGTGTCTGTCAGGTATTGGTGTGGTGGGATCAACAGATTTTTTGGTGCAGGGGAGCCCTTGAACACACGACCAGACAAATCGAATTTAGAGCCGTGGCATGGACAGACAAAACCGCCATCCCACTCTGCTGTTGCAACAAAGTTGTCGTTTGGTGAGCAACCCAAATGCGTGCATGTACCCAACATCACAGCGAACTCAGGTTTAATCGAACGATCTTTGTTTTTGCAGTATTCAGGCTGTTGCGGCACTTCCAGATTAGGATCAGACAACTGATCGTCATGCTTGACCAGCTTGGCCAGCATCTCTGGGGTACGACGCACAATCCATACCGGCTGACCGCGCCATTCGGCCGTCATTTTTTCACCCGGTTTCAGCTTGCTGATATCCACTTCGACGGGTGCACCGGCCGCTTTGGCGCGCTCACTCGGCAGCATGCTGCCGACAAACGGCACCGCGACCGCGGCAACACCCACAGCGCCTGTAGCAGCAGTGGCTTTTACCAAGAAATCGCGTTTTTGCAAATCCACCTCAGATGGCTGGCAAAACGACAAACAGTTGTTGTCAATTTTGTTTTCTGACATTGGCTTCCTTAATCTACCCTTTTGAGGTAACAGTGTGATCAAAACTTGAGTCGCGATTATACATTTTTCGCAGAAACAAGCCAAATTTAATTCAATAAGTCATTGATATTAATCAATTAAACCGGGTTGTCCAGCTCAACGTAAATGTGTTCTATGCCATATTTTTCGGCGATCCACTGACCCAATGCCTGTACGCCGTAGCGCTCAGTCGCGTGATGGCCAGCGCTGATATAAGCGGTCTCGGTTTCACACACGGTATGCCAGGTCTGCTCTGAAACCTCGCCACTGATAAACACATCCACGCCGGCATTCACAGCCTGCTGAATATAGGATTGCGCAGCGCCGGTGCACCAGGCCACCGTTCGCACCTGTTTTTGCGGATCACCCAGCAACTGCGCCTGCCGACCCAGGCTGGCACTCACACGCTCGCCAAGTTGCGCGAGCGTCATTGCTTGCGACAACTCAGCCATGGGCAGCATATTTTTATCATCAAGATAACGCGTGATCGGCCACTCGAACACGTGCCCCAGCTGCACGTTATTGCCGACTTCAGCATGCGCATCCAGCGGCAAGTGATAAGCCAGCAGGCTCAGATCATGCGTCAGCAAACGCTTGAGGCGATTGCGCTTGAGCCCGGTCACTTCGGCCGCCTCTCCACGCCAGAAGTAGCCATGGTGCACCAGAATCGCATCGGCATCTGCGTTGATTGCTGCCTCAATCAACGCCTGGCTAGCCGTGACGCCACTGACAATACGCCGCACCTGCGGCCGCCCTTCTACCTGCAACCCATTTGGGCAATAATCTTGAAATTTGCCAACTTGTAAAAAATTGGCCAGCTCTGTGACAAGAAGATTTAATTCCATCTCTGACTCTCATATATACTAGGCATTGTTAAGACATTCACTTACTTTTGCAATTATGCGACATCTCTGGTCTATCTTCTCACAAGCCGTCACCGTTTGCCTGGGCATTTTGTTTGTGTTGAAACTATTCTACCCTGGCGTGCTAACACAACCCGCCAGTCAGCCGGCCAGCAAACAAGTCGCGACCAACACCACGGCCGCCATTGCAAAAAACGGCTACCGCACGGCGGTCAGCAAAGCCATGCCTTCAGTGGTCAATATATTCACCACTGCACGCATTAGCCAGGACCCGCACCATGCCCTCAAAAATGACCCGCTGTTCCGTCATTTTTTTGGCGATGAAATGGAGGAAGAAGATGAGCAACCAGAAAACAGCCTGGGGAGCGGCGTGATTGTCAGTGCTGACGGCCTGATTTTAACCAACAACCATGTGATCAGCTCTGCCGACCAGATTGAAGTGGCGCTCAGCGATGGTAGCAAGTCTTCTGCGACTGTCGTAGGCACAGACCCGGACACGGACCTGGCGGTGCTTAAGATTGACCGTAAAGACCTGCCAGCGATTACGTTTAGCAATAGCGACCAGATGAAAGTCGGCGACGTGGTGCTAGCCATTGGCAACCCGTTCGGCGTTGGCCAGACGGTCACCCAGGGGATTATCAGCGCCCTGGGCCGTAACCATTTGGGCATCAATACCTTTGAAAACTTTATCCAGACCGACGCCTCAATCAACCCTGGCAACTCTGGTGGTGCGCTCATTGACGTCAACGGCAACCTGATCGGCATTAACAGTGCGATTTACTCTCGCAACGGCGGCAGCATGGGCATAGGCTTTGCCATTCCAGTCAGTATTGCCAAACAGGTGATGGAACAAATCAGCTCCAGCGGCACCGTCACCCGCGGCTGGATTGGCATTGAAGCACAAGACATCACGCCAGAACTGGCAGAGTCATTTAACCTGAAATCAGCCAACGGGTCGTTGATTGCCGGTGTATTGCTGGATAGCCCGGCTGATCATGCCGGTTTGCGCCCTGGGGATATTTTGGTAGGCATTGATGACAAGCCGGTGGCAGACAGTCAATCCATGCTGAACATCATTGCCATGCTCAAGCCACGTGAAAAAGCCACTTTGTCTATCATACGCGCCGGCAAAAAAGTGAATATCGCACTCGTCGTAGGTAAGCGCCCACTACCCAACAAAATCCCGCAATAATTAGCTTGTAGCAGAATCGCTGGCTGGCGCTGTCGGTAGCCAGCGCACCACCAGCAAGCCAATTTCATAGAGCAGCCATAGCGGGATGGCGAGCATACACTGGGAAACAATATCCGGTGGCGTAAAAATTGCCCCCAGTACAAAAGCGCCCACAATCACATAAGAACGTGATTCTTTGAGCTGCGCCAGCGTGACCCATCCCATGAGCGCCATCAACACCACAGCGACCGGCACTTCAAACGCAAAGCCAAACGCCACGAACAGGCCGATGACGAAATCAAGGTACTCGGCAATATCCGTCATCACGGTCACGCCTTGCGGAGCACTCCCGACAAGGAAGCTGAACACCACAGGGAACACTACAAAATAGGCAAATGCCATGCCGACAAAAAACAGCACGATGGCAGCGGCCAGCAAGGGCCTAATCAGGCGTTTTTCATGCGTATACAAGCCCGGGGAGACGAATGCCCAGCATTGATAAATCATCCAGGGTAGCGCAATCAGGAATGCCGTTAACATGGTGACTTTCATCGGCACGAAAAACGGCGTGGTCACCGCCGTCGCAATCATTTGCGCCCCTTGCGGCAGCTTGCTTAGCAACGGCGCCGCCAACAAGCTATACAGTTTATCGGCAAACGGAAACAAGGCCACAAACACCAGCAGCCACCCCACAATGGCACGCAGCAAGCGGTTACGCAATTCGATCAGGTGTGAAATGAAGCTCTCGGTGGGGGTCATGATCATGCAATCCGGAAAGGCTTAAGCAAGCGGCTTTTGTTCCGCCGCACGCACGACGTCATCGTCTTTTTTAACAGTCTTGCGCGCACGGCGTACTTTCTTGTTCTCATCGACAGGCATCGCAAACAATTGCGCTTGTGGATCAGCACTCACCAAAGGGGACTCATCGGTTTGCGCAGTGCTCTCCGTCACGGGCAGGGCTGCCTTGCGCACACGTGGTTTACGTGGCTTTTTTACCGCAACAACTTCAGCTTCTATGATCGCAGGCATAGCCTCCGGCACTGGGTCAGGCAAAATACTTTGCTCAATTTCACCATAGCCCTGCCGCAAGCCGGACTGCACTTCCTGTTGCAGCGTTTGCAGTTCGGCAAAACGCGTTTCGCGATTCACTTCGTCTTTCACCTGCGTGACAAAACGTTGCAAGCGACCAAAAAAAGCGCCCGCAGTGCGGGCGACTTTTGGTAATTTTTCCGGCCCGATCACCACCAGGGCAACCAGAGCAATGACTAGCAATTCTGAGAATGAAATATCAAACACAATGCGTCAGCACTTATTTGTTTTTGTCAGACAACTCTTCAGGCTTGGACTCAGCCTTGCCTTCATTGACCGCTTTTTTAAATTCATTCACTGCACCGCCAACATCGCCGCCAATATTGCGCAATTTCTTGGTACCAAATACCAGCACCACAATCAGCAACACAATCAGCCAATGCCACAAACTAAATGAACCCATGGTAATCTCCTTTATCTTATCCGGCGATATCAGGCAACAGCGCCGCCACCAAACACATGCAGATGAATATGAAATACTTCCTGACCACCTTCACGGCCAACATTCATCATGGTCTTATAGCCAACCAGGCCTTGCTCAGCCGCTAACTTGGCCGCTAACAACATCATTTTCCCTAACAGCGACTGATGCTCGGCTGTACAGTCTTTGAGTGTTTCAATGTGTGCTTTGGGCACAATCAGGAAATGTGTTTTTGCCAAAGGACGAATATCGTGGAACACGATGACATCTTCGTCCTCGTACAGCATTTTAGACGGAATAGTGCCAGCAGCGATTTTGCAAAAAATACAATCCGCACTCATTCTGTTCTACTCGCTTTCTCGGCAATGCCTGACAAGCCTTCACGCCTCGCCAGTTCGTCCAGCACATCCTGCGCACTCAACCCGGCGTGACTCAACATCACCAAGGTATGAAACCATAAATCGGCGGTTTCATAAATAATTTCATCCGCCTTGCCGCCTTTAGCTGCAATCACGGTTTCAGTGGCTTCTTCACCAATTTTTTTCAGGATGCTGTCCATGCCTTTGGCATAGAGTTTGGCCACATAAGAAGAAGACGGATCGGCCGCTTTACGCTGCTCCATCAACTCAGACAGTCGGTTTAATACATCACTCATGGTAAATCGCTTTCGGATCTTTGATCACCGGCTCTACCGTGACCCAGGCATCGTCTTGCAACTGCTGAAAAAAGCAATTGTGTCGACCGGTATGACAGGCAATGCCACCTAGTTGTTCGACGGTAATTAAAACAACGTCGTCGTCGCAATCGAGGCGGATATCATGCACGATTTGTGTATGGCCAGACTCTTCGCCCTTGTGCCATAACTTGTTGCGGGAACGTGAGAAATACACGGCATGCCCGGTATCGCGCGTCAGTTGTAACGCCTCACGGTTCATCCAGGCAAACATCAAAATTTTGCCGGTGTCTTTTTCCTGCGCAATCACAGGCACCAGGCCATCCGCAGTCCAGGCGACTTGATCTAGCCAGCTCATCTTACTTCCAGCCCGTGTTCACGCATATAGTCTTTGGCCTGTTGCACCGTGAATTCACCATAGTGAAAAATACTCGCCGCTAACACCGCATCGGCGCCACCCATCGTCACGCCATCCACCAGGTGCTGCAAATTACCGACGCCGCCCGAGGCAATCAACGGCACATCCACCGCTTCGCTAATGGCTTTATTCAGCGGGTTATTGAAACCAATTTTGGTACCGTCACGATCCATGCTGGTCACCAGCAACTCGCCAGCGCCCAAACTCACCATCTTCTGCGCCCACTTCACGGCGTCCAGACCTGTGGCATGACGGCCGCCATGCGTAAAGACTTCCCACTCAAACGGCTGGTTATCGACTTTTTTGGCATCAATCGCCACCACAATACATTGCGAACCAAAGCGACTGGCCGCATCTTCAACCACCTGCGGATTGAGCACTGCCGTGGTATTGATGCTGACTTTATCCGCCCCCGCATTCAACAACCTGCGGACATCTTCCACCTTACGCACGCCACCACCAACAGTGAGTGGAATAAATATCTGCTCGGCGACGCGTTCGATAATATGCAAGATCAGGTCGCGGTTATCAGAACTGGCGGTAATATCAAGGAAAGTCAGCTCATCTGCCCCTTGATCATTGTAGCGCTGCGCGATTTCAACCGGATCCCCGGCATCGCGCAACTCAAGGAAGTTCACCCCTTTGACCACGCGGCCATCGGTGACATCCAGGCAAGGAATAATGCGTTTGGCACAGCCCATTATCGACCGCTCAGCTCATCAGCCAGCTGTTGTGCCGCCGCAAAATCCAGCGTGCCTTCATAAATGGCGCGGCCGGTAATGCTGCCGATAATGCCTTCATCCTGCACCGCACACAGTTTGCGCACATCATCCAGGTTAGTCACGCCGCCGCTGGCAATCACAGGAATGGTCAATGCCTGCGCCAAGGCAACAGTGGCTTCAATGTTGACACCAGTCAACATGCCATCACGGCCAATATCCGTATAAACAATGCTTTCGACACCGTAGTCTTCAAACTTCTTCGCCAGGTCAATCACGTCATGCCCTGTCAGTTTCGACCAGCCATCGACGGCCACTTTGCCATCTTTGGCATCCAGCCCGACCATGATCTGGCCAGGGAAAGCGTAGCAGGCTTCGTGCAAGAAACCTGGGTTCTTCACCGCGGCTGTGCCGATAATGACGTAGCTGATGCCATCATCCAAGTAACGCTCAATGGTGTCGAGGTCACGAATACCACCACCCAACTGGATAGGAATATCGCCACCTACTGCCGCGACAATCGACTTGATGGCATCTTCGTTGACAGGTTTTCCGGCAAACGCGCCGTTCAAATCCACCAGGTGCAAACGTTTACCGCCTTTATCTACCCAATGTCTGGCCATGGCGCCCGGGTCTTCGGAAAATACTGTGGACTCTTCCATCAGGCCCTGCTTCAAACGGACGCAGTGACCATCTTTTAAATCAATTGCTGGAATAATTAACATGTTGTTTTCAATAGATAAATAACGAGTAGTGACTAAAACGACTGAAAATCCGTTTAGGGTTTCCAGTTTACAAAATTACGCAAAAGTTGCAAGCCTGCATTAGCGCTCTTTTCCGGGTGAAACTGCACAGCAAATACGTTATCGCGGGCAATCGCCCCCGTATAATCAAACGGATAAGCCGTTGTCGCAGCAGTTAACGCAGCTTCTTCTGGCGCGACATAATAACTGTGCACATAATAGAAACGTGCCAGATCCGGAATCTCTGACCACAGTGCGTGTGCCTGCGTTTGATGCACCTGGCTCCAGCCCATATGCGGCACTTTCAGCTTGGCGCCCTGCTCATCATGCATTTTGTCTGCAGGAAAGCGCTTTACCTCACCTCGGTAGACACCCAGGCCAGGTACATCCCCTTCTTCAGAATGCTCAAACAGCATTTGCAAACCGATGCAAATACCCAGAAATGGCTTTTGCTGTGTGGCATCAACGACGGCCTGACGTAAGTGACGCGCATCGAGCTCACGGATACAATCTGGCATCGCGCCCTGACCAGGAAACACCACGCGCTCAGCCTGTGCAATCTGCTCAGGATCGCTGGTGACGGCGACAGAAATGGAAGGGGCCACCGCTTTAAAAGCGTTGGCCACCGATCTTAAATTACCCATGCCATAATCAACAATGGCAACTTGCAAGCGACTCATGATAAGCAATCAGGCGTTATAACGCACCCTTGGTTGATGGCATTAATCCAGCCATACGTGGATCAGGGGTCGCGGCCATACGCAGCGCACGACCAAAGGCTTTGAATATGGTCTCAGCCTGGTGATGGGCATTATGACCTTTGAGGTTATCGATATGCAGCGTCACCAGGGCATGATTAACAAAGCCCTGGAAAAATTCATGGAACAGATCGACATCAAACTCACCGATCATGGCACGCGTAAAGGTGCAATCAAACGCCAGCCCTGGACGGCCAGACAAGTCTAGTGCGACACGGCTCAAAGCCTCATCCAGTGGCACATAGCTGTGGCCATAGCGGGTCAAGCCTTTTTTATCGCCCAGCGCTTTGGCAAAGGCCTGGCCCAGCGTAATGCCGATATCTTCTACCGTGTGGTGGCCATCAATATGCAAATCACCTTTGGCGTGCACTTTCAAATCAACCATACCATGACGGGCAACTTGATCCAGCATATGGTCCAAAAAGCCCAAACCACTGTGCAACTCGGATTGACCGGTGCCATCGAGGTTAATCGAGACAGTAATTTGTGTTTCTAGCGTATTACGCGTGACTTCAGCTTG
>VFQP010005319.1_pt1 | contig 11347 bp, 9 predicted proteins | sample 3512351 | NCBI WGS metagenome assembly VFQP01 (sample SAMN10412372, study PRJNA504923) | tailings metagenome | isolation source: Relicate 1 Philex TSF1 revegetated site | place: Philippines: Tuba, Benguet | collected 2017-08-29
CGGCCAGCAGGAAGGCGCCCATGCTGGCGGCCATGCCCACGCACAGCGTGGACACGTCGGGCTTGATGAAGTTCATGGTGTCGAAGATCGCCATGCCGGCGCTGACCGAGCCGCCGGGCGAGTTGATGTAGAGCGAGATGTCCTTGTCGGGGTTTTCGCTTTCCAGGAACAGCAGCTGCGCCACCACCAGGTTGGCCGACTGGTCGTTGACCGGGCCCACCAGAAAGATCACGCGCTCCTTGAGCAGGCGCGAGTAGATGTCGTAGGCGCGTTCGCCGCGACCCGATTGCTCGATGACCATGGGCACCATGCCCAGGGCCTGGATGTCCAGTGCACTCATTGTTGGCTCCGATAAGGTGACAGCGGCTACTTTAACCAAACCGCCAGTGGCGTTTTTCCGACATGGGGCCAAAACACCAAAAAGAAAGGGGGCAGCCCGGCTGCCCCCTCTTCCGTCCGGCTGGCGCCCGTAGGCGATCAGCCTTGCTGGCCCATCAGTTCGTCGAAATCGACGGCCTTCTGCGTCACCTTGGCCTTGGCCAGGACGAATTCGGTCACGTTGTTCTCGATCACTACGGCCTCGACCTCGGCCATGCGGCGGTTGTCGCCCTGGTACCAGCGGATGACGTCGGCCGGCTTCTCGTAGGAAGCGGCCAGTTCCTCGACATGGGCCTTGATCTGCTCGGGCTTGGCCTGCAGTTCATGGGCGCGCACCAGCTCGGCCACCACCAGGCCCAGGCGCACGCGGCGCTCGGCCTGCGGGCGGAACAGGTCGTCGGGGATGGGGGCCTTCTCGGCATCCTTCACGCCGCGCTGCTTCAGGTCGGCGCGAGCGCCTTCCACCAGGCGGTCCAGCTCGGCCTGCACCACGCTCTTGGGCAGGTCCAGCTCGGCCTGCGCCACCAGGGCGTCCATGGCAGCCTGCTTGTTGCGGGCCTGCAGGCGGAACTTGACTTCACGCTCCAGGTTCTTGCGGATGTCGGCGCGCAGGCCGTCGACAGTGGCGTCGGCGATACCCAGCGACTTGGCAAAGGCTTCGTTGACCTCGGGCAGGTGGGCGGCTTCGATCTTGTTGACCGTGACCAGGAAATCGGCGGTCTTGCCGGCCACTTCCTGGCCGTGGTAATCGGCGGGAAAGTTCAGCGGGAAGGTCTTGGACTCGCCGGACTTCATGCCGCGCACGGCGTCTTCGAATTCCTTGAGCATCTGGCCTTCGCCCACCAGGAACTGGAAGCCCTGGGCCTTGCCACCCTCGAAGGGTTCGCCGTCGATCTTGCCTTCGAAATCGATGGTCACGCGGTCGCCGTCCTGGGCGGCGCCGTCGGCCGGACGCTGGGCGAAGGTGCGGCGCTGCTTGCGCAGGATGTCGAGCGTGCGGTCGATGGCGGCGTCGCTGACCTCGCTGGACACCTTTTCCACCTCGGCGGCGGTCAGGTCGCCGATCTTGACTTCGGGGTAGACCTCGAACACGGCGTCAAAGGCCAGCTCGCCCTCGGGCGCGCCTTCCTTTTCGGTGATGGTGGGCTGGCCGGCCACGCGCAGCTTGGCCTCGTTGGCGGCCACGGCAAACGCCTCGCCGACCTTGTCGTTCATGACTTCGTAGTGCACCGAGTAGCCGTAGCGCTGGGCCACGACGTTGAACGGCACCTTGCCGGGACGGAAACCGTCCATCTTGACCTGGCGCGCCATGCGCTTGAGGCGGGTGTCCACCTCGTTCTTGATCACGTCGACCGGCAGCGTCAGGGTGATCTTGCGCTCCAGCTTTTCCAGGGTTTCCACGTTGACGGCCATCGTTCTCTCCAAATGTAAAGGGGCGCTGCGCTGCCGCCATGGCAGGGGTCGCGGCAGCAGCGCTTTCGTTTGTCCTGGTGCGCGGGGGGGGACTCGAACCCCCACACCATCAACTGGCGTCAGGACCTAAACCTGGTGCGTCTACCAATTTCGCCACCCGCGCAACACATGTGCCTTTTGCCGCGCCACGCCCAGGGGCGCGAAAAGACGGCAAAAGGTGGATTGTATCGGTTGGCGGACGCCCGATCAGGCGCCCGACACCGACAGACGGCGTCGCAGCAGCGCCACCGCGCTGTCCGGCGTGGTCAGCACCCGCAGCCCGGGCAGCGCCTGCTGCACCACCGGCCGGGCCCGGGCCATGCTGAACTGGGCCAGGGCGATCACGCCACAGCCGGCGGCGGCCAGGCGCTGCGCGGCGGCCACCACGGCCGCGTCGTGGGCCGTGCCATCCCTCCGGTCCAGCGCATGCATGGCACCCTCGGCGAGTTCGGTCCGCAGGTCGGCTCCGGGCGGGAATTCCGGCGGCATGCTCTGCAGCGTGGGCGCAAACGACGCCACCAGGCCGATGCGCCGCCCGTCGACCACCGCATCGGCCACCATGGCCTCGTTGGGCTTGAGGACCGGCAGGTGGGGCCGGCGCCGCGCCGCCGCCTCGATGCAGGGCCCGAAGGCGGAGCAGGTGAACAGGATGGCCTGGGCACCGGTGCCTTCGGCGTAAGCGGTCAGTTGCTCGAAGCGCTGGTGCATGTCGGCATCCAGCCCGCGGCCACCACGCGCCAGGTCGGCCGACAGGCTGTCGTCGAGCAGGTTCATGCGCACGGCGTCCGGCCAGTCGCGCGCCAGGGCCTCGTTGATGGGCGCCACCGAATGGGCCAGCGCGTGGATCAGGGCGATGCGGGTCATGCGGAGCGTGCTTTCAGGCGGCGGCCCTGGTTCCACCACACGAAACCGACCAGCAGCAGCGCGGGCAGGTAGAACCAGTGGGGCGTGGGCCGGTCGGTGGGCACCTGCACGGCACTCACGTCCCAACCCTGTTCAAAGCCGGATTTGGCGGCGCGGGTACCGAACTTGACCTGACCGATCTGAACAGCATCGCCCAGCGGCACAAGTTGCAGGCCGGCATCGAGCAGGCGTTTGCGGCCATCCGGTCCCGCCTCGCCCAGCTGGAGTGCCACCGTCTTGGTGACTTCGTCGCCTTCGATGGTGGTGCCCTGAATGACCATCACCACCCGGTCGTCGGCCGGCACCTGCCGCGCCACGTCGAACACCTGGGCTGCGGGCACCGGCTGGTAGGCGGGCGTGATGCGGTCCATGAAGAAGTCCGGGCGGAACAGCAGGACCACGGCGGCGGCCAGCAGCAGCGTTTCCCACCAGTGGCTACGCACCCGGAACCAGTTCATGGTCACGGCCGCGAACAGCAGCGTGGCCAGCGTGCAGGCCGCGACCAGACGCAACAACTCACCCCAGGTGTGGATATCGATCAGCAGCAGTTGCGGGTTGAAGATCCAGATGAACGGCAGGATGACCGTGCGCAGCGCGTAGACGGCCCCCTGAACGCCGGTCTGGATGGCGTCCTCGCCCGAGATGGCCGCCGCCGCGAAGGTGGCCAACCCCACCGGGGGCGTGATGTCCCCCATGATCCCGTAGTAGAAGACGAACAGGTGGACCGCAATCAGCGGGATGATGAGACCGGACTGCGCGCCGAGCTCCACCACCACGGGGGCCATCAGCGTGGCCACCAGCACGTAGTTGGCCGTGGTCGGCACGCCCAGGCCCAGCACCAGGCAGACAAAGGCGATGAAGAACAGCATGGCCATCACGTTGCCCTGCGCCACGAACTCGACGAACTCGGTCATGCGCAGGCCCAGGCCGGTGAGCGTGATGGCGCCGACGATGACGCCGGCCGTGGCCGTGGCCACGCCGATGCCGATCATGTTGCGTGAGCCGTCGGTGAAGCCACTGACGACCGAATCAAACCCCGCCTTCCAGGCCCCAGGCGCCGCGGCGCCACGGAAGAAGGCAATCAGCGGCCCCTGTGTGAGCATGAGCACCACCAACGTGACCACCGCCCAGAAGGCTGAGAGCGCCGGCGACATGGTCTCCACCATCAGGCACCAGATCAGCACCGCGATCGGCATGATGTAGTGAAGACCGGCGCGCACCGTGGGCCAGGTCTGCAGGGGCTTGGGGTTCTCGATGTCGATGTCGTCCGGCAGATCGGGGCTGCGTGCGGCCTGCTGCACCGAGAAAAGGTACAAGGCCAGCACCACGGCGCCCACCGCGTAGGGCGCCACGGCGCCCAGCGCGGCCTTGATGCCCAGGATCAGGTAGTAAATGGCGCACACCACCGCGATGCTGCCGCTGATGCCGATGAGGTTTCGCATCAGGCGCACGCGCCAGGGTTTGGGCGCCACGTTCACGATCGGGTTCATGCCGAGCTTGAGCGCCTCCAGGTGCACGATGTAGAGCAGGCCGATGTAGGACAACGTGGCCGGCAGAAACGCGTGCTTGACGATTTCGGCGTACGGAATGCCGACGTACTCGACCATCAGGAACGCGGCAGCCCCCATCACGGGGGGCATGATCTGGCCGTTGACCGAGCTCATGGTCTCGATGGCCCCGGCCTTGATGCCGCCATAGCCGGCCTTCTTCATGAGCGGGATGGTGAAGATGCCGCCAGAAACCACGTTGGACACCGAGCTGCCGGAAATCATGCCGTTGAGCGCCGACGACACCACGGCCACCTTGGCCGGGCCGCCACGCAGGTGGCCCAGGGCCGCAAAGCTCACCTGCATCATGTAGTTGCCGCCGCCTGCGCGATCGAGCAGCGCACCGAAAAGCACGTAGACGAAGATGGTGCCGGCCGACACACCCAGCGCAATGCCGAACACACCTTCGGTGGTCAGCCACATGTGCGAGAGCAACCGGTTGAGCGAGGCGCCCTTGTGCGCCAGCACATCGGGCAGAAAGGGCCCGAGCATGCTGTAGGCGATGAAGATGGCGGCCAGCGCCGCCATTGGCCAACCCACGGCACGGCGTGTGGCCTCCAGCAAGAGCACCAGACCGATGGTGGCCACCACGATGTCCGTGGTGGTGGGCTGGCCGGGGCGTGTGGCCAGCTCGGCGTAGAAGAGCATCAGATAGGCTGCGGCGAACGCGCCAGCCAGTGCAAGCACCCAGTCGACCACGGGTACGTGCTTTCGGGGCGACCACTTGAAGGCCGGCCAGGCCAGGAAGGCCAGAAAGAGCGCGAACGCCAGGTGGATGGCGCGCGCTTCGGTGTCATTGAGGATGCCGAAACCCAGCTCGAAGGGCAGCGGCGAGGCGTACCAGAACTGGAACAGGGCCCACAGAAGGGCCGTGGCGAAGATGATGCCGGCCGTGATGCCGGTGGGCTTGCGCCCGCCGGTGTCGCTGTCGGCCACGAGTTGTTGCAGCGCTTCCGGGGCTTTTTCGATGTCGGTGCTCATGGTGGTGCGCTCCGGGGAATGAAACGGGATCGGTCAAAAAAAATGGCGAAGTCTGCCTTCGCCATGTTGGTGAGGTGGGGGCCCGTTTCCACCAGGAAAGGGCCCCCGCTCATCACTTGATCCAGCCTTTTTCCTTGTAGTAGCGCGCGGCACCCTCGTGCAGCGGTGCGCTCAGACCGTCCTTGACCATGCCCTCGGGCGTGAGGTTGGCCAGCGCCGGGTGCAGCTTCTTGAACTCGTCGAAGTTGTCGAACACCGCCTTGACCACGTTGTAGACCGTATCGGCCGGCGTCTTGGACGAGACCACCACCGTGGCCAGCACACCGTAGGTGGTGGTGGGCTGCGGGTTGTTGGGGTACAGGCCGCCGGGCAGCGTGACCTTGGCGTAGTAGGGCTTGTCGGCCACCAGCTTGTCCACGGCCGGGCCGGTCAGAGACACCAGCTTGGCGCCGCAGGAGGTGGTCGGGTCCTGGATGTTGGCGCTGGGGTGGCCCACGCCGTAGAAGAAGCCGTCGATCTTGCCGTCGCACAGCGCGGGGCCGTGCTCGTCGGCCTTGAGTTCGGAGGCCAGGGAGAAGTCGCTGGTTTTCCAGCCCAGCGCACCCAGCAGCTCTTCCATGGACGAGCGGGTGCCCGAGCCGGGGTTGCCGATGTTGAAGCGTTTGCCCTTGAAGTCCTCGAACTTGCCGATGTTGGCTTCCTTGCGCGCCACCACGGTGAAGGGCTCGGGGTGCACGGCGAACACGGCGCGCAGGTCGGACACGGCACCGGCATCCTTGAACTGGCCCACGCCCTTGGTGGCGTTGAACTGCACGTCGGACTGGGTGAAGCCGAAATCCAGCTCGCCGGCCTTGATGGTGTTCACGTTGAAGACCGAACCCCCGGTGGATTCGACCGAGCAGCGGATGCCGTGTTTGGCACGGTCCTTGTTGACCAGGCGGCAGATGGCGCCACCGGCTGCGTAGTACACGCCAGTGACCCCACCGGTGCCGATGGTGACGAACTTCTGTTGCGCCTGGACCGCACCAAACGGCGTGGACAGCACCAGGGCCGTGGCGGCCAGCGAAAGCACCTTCTTCATTCGAATCTCCTAGGACGTAGTGAAAATCAGGGCTGGTCGCCCCACCGGATGCCACGGACGGTCCGGTCGGAACCACCCGCAAGAACAATGCCCGCCACGTGCACGGATGACACCCGTGCCCGCGGCCTGCTTGCAGACCGACGATCGTACGGCTGCCAGGCCCGAAGCGACATGGGGACAAACACCCGTCAGCCCCCCGCCACCGCCGCGTCCAGCGCGCCACGCAGGCGGTGCACGATCTGGTCGATATCGGCCTCGGTGCTGATGAACGGTGGCGCCAGCAGCACGTGGTCACCCGCGTGGCCGTCCACCGTGCCACCCATGGGGTAGACCATCAGCCCACGCGCCATGGCTTCGGCCTTCACCCGCGCATGCAGGCGGCGCGCGGGGTCGAACCACTGCCGGCTGGTGCGGTCGCTCACCAGCTCCACCCCCCAGAACAGGCCACGGCCGCGCACGTCGCCCACGTTGGGGTGCTCGCCCAGCGCGGCAAGCAGCGCCTGCTGCAGGTAACGGCCACGCTCGCGCACCTGCCCCAGCAGGCCATCGCGCTCGATGACCTGCTGCACCGCCAGGGCCGCCGCACAGGCCACCGCGTGGCCCAGGTAGGTATGGCCGTGCTGGAACAGGCCGCTGCCCGCGCGAAACGCCTCCACGATGCGCGCTTGTGTCAGCACCGCGCCTATGGGCTGGTAGCCACCGCCCAGGCCCTTGGCTATGGTCATGAGGTCGGGCACGATGCCTTCCTGTTCGCAGGCGTGCAGGGTGCCGGTGCGGCCCATGCCACACATCACCTCATCCAGGATCAGCAGAATGCCGTGGCGGTCGCACAGCTCGCGCACGCCCTTGAAGTAACCGGGCACCGGGGTCAGCACCCCCGCCGTGGCACCACCCACGGTCTCGGCCACGAAAGCGATCACGTTCTCGCCGCCCAGGCGGTCGATGGTGTCGGACAGCTCGGCCACCAGGCGCTGGCCGTATTGCTCGGGCGTCTCGTCGGCGCGGCGGTCGCGGTATTCGTAGCAGGGCGACACATGGGTGACCTCGATCAGCAGCGGTTTGAACTGCTGGCGCCGCCATTCGTTGCCCCCCACAGCCAGCGCACCCAGCGTGTTGCCGTGGTAGCTCTGGCGCCGGGCGATGAAGTGGCGCCGCTGCGGCTGGCCGATCTCGACGAAATACTGCCGCGCCATCTTGAGCGCGGCCTCCACGGCTTCCGATCCGCCGCTCACGAAGTAGGTGTGGCTCATGCCCTCGGGCGCGGTCGCCACCAAGCGTTCGGCAAGGGCTTCGGCCACGGTGGTGGTGAAAAAGCTGGTGTGCGCGTAGGCCAGCTGGTCGATCTGCGCGTGCATGGCCGCCAGCACGTCGGGGTGCCCATGCCCCAGGCAGGACACCGCTGCACCACCCGAGGCGTCGATGTAGGTCCGGCCTTCGCTGTCGGTCAGGGTCACGCCCTGCCCGCTCACGGCAACGGGCAAGGGTTGGCGCAGTTGGCGGTGGAAAACGCGCGAGGTGCTCATGCAGTGGGGCCAGATGGATGGAACCGGATGGGCGCAGTGTAGGCACCGCCTGCACACGCCGAAAAATGCCTTTTTCACCGCGCCCCATGCCCTGAGGTTATGGGTTCAGGCCGCCCACCCATGATTTCCCGGCATGGGCGGTGTCTCGTTTGGCATTTTTCCTGTGCCGCCGCCCGGCCTACAGTTCCGGGCATGAACGTTTCGTCCGCTCCCCATGTGTGCGTGCTGGGCGCCGGCATCGTCGGGCTGGCCACCGCCTGGCAACTGCAGCGCGACGGCTGGCGTGTCACCGTGATCGACCGCCAGCAGGCGGGCATGGGCGCGAGCGCCGCCAACGGTGCCCAGCTGAGCTACGCCTACGTGCAGCCCCTGGCCGACCCCGGTCTGTGGTGGCAGTTGCCCCGGCTGCTGTTCGCCGCCGACTCGCCGCTCAAGGTGCGCCTGCGCCCAGACCCGCACCAGTGGGCCTGGGGTCTGCAGTTCCTGGCGGCCTGCCGCGCCAGCGTGTCGCAGCGCACCACCGCCAGCCTGCTGGCACTGGCTGCCGAAAGCCGCGCGGGTTTTGAACGCCTGATGGCCGAAGAGGCACTGGACTGCGACTTCTCCGCCACTGGCAAGCTGGTGCTCTACCCCGACGAGGCCAGCTTTGCCTCGGCACGCCGCCAGATGGCGCTGCAGCGCACGCTGGGCAGCGTGCAGCACGCGCTGACGGCCGCCGAAAGTGTGGCCGTGGAGCCCGCACTGGCCGGTTACGCCCCCCGTTTTGCCGGCGCCATCCACACCCCCAGCGAATGTGCGGCCGACTGCCTCCAGGTCTGCCACGCCCTGCACCGGCTGCTGCAGGCGCGCGGCGTGCGTTTCCTGTTCGACACACCGGTGACTCGGCTGCTGGCGTCCGGCCAGCGTGTGGTGGCGGCTGAAACACCACAAGGCGCGGTCGAGGCCGATGCGTTTGTGGTCGCACTGGGCACGGCATCGCACCCGCTGGCGCGCACGCTGGGCCTGCGGGTACCTGTCTACCCCATCAAGGGCTACAGCCTCACGGTGGATGTGGACGGTGTGCCGGGTGGCGCGCCGCAGGTGAACGTGACCGATGCGGCGCGCAAGGTGGTGTTCGCCCGCCTGGGCAACCGGCTGCGCGTGGCCGGCATGGCCGAGCTGGTGGGGCACGACCTGGGTGTGCCCGACAGCCGGGTCGCCTCGCTGCTGGACAGCGCCAGGGCCGTGTTTCCCGACGCCAGCCGCTACACCGAGTTGCGCCCCTGGGCCGGCCTGCGCCCGGCCACCCCCACCGGGATTCCGGTCACCGGCCTCCTGCCCGGCTCGCCCGACAACCTGCTGTTCAACACCGGGCACGGCGCGCTGGGCTTCACGCTGGCGTTCGGCAGTGCCGCACGCATCGCCGCGCAACTCGCACCCCGGGCCAGCAGCGGCCTCAGTCCATCTGCTCCAGCGCCTGCTGCATGCAGCGCGTGAAGGCGCGCGCGGTCAGCGAGTTGGGGCGCGCCGCCGGGCGCAGCATGCGCACCGTGGTCGGCACGGCCGGCTCCAGCGCCAGCACATCCACCTTGGACGGATCGGCCGATGCCGCCGTGCAGCCTTCCACCATGGCCACGCCCACGCCGTGGTGGGCCAGAGCCAGCGCCACGTGGTAGGTCTGCACCGTCATCACCGCCTGCAACCCGGCCCCGCTGTCGCGCACGGTGTGCGCCAGCAACACGCCCAGCGGGTCCTTGCCGTCCAGTGCAATCACCGGCAGCCTGGCCAGCTGCGCCAGCGTGATGCTGCCGGTTCGCACCTGGCGCGCGGGCAGCAGGCCCTTGGGCACCACACACACCACGCGGCGCTCGGCCAGCTGTTCCTGCACCAGCGCGGGGTGCGAGACCGCGCTGAACACATACCCCACGTCGGCCTCCTGCAGCACCAGCGATGAAACGATCTGCGGCGAGTGCAGGGCCTCGTGGTGCACCAGCACTGCGGGGTACTTCTCGCGGAACAGCCGCATGGCGCGGGGAAACACCTCGTAGCTCAGCGCCAGCACGGTCAGCACCCTCAGTTCGCCCTTGCCCCGCCCGGCGCGCAGGCTGGCCGACAGGCGCTGCACCTCGTCGAGCTGGGCAAACAGCCTTTCGATGTGCGGGTACAGCGTCTGGGCCTCCTCGGTGGGGCGCAGGCGCCCACCGACACGCTGGAACAGCGGAAACCCGAGCTGCAGCTCGGCGTGCTGCAGCGTGCGGCTCACCGCCGGCTGGGTGACGTTGATCATGCGCGCGGCCGCGCTCACGCTGCCGCTCAGCATGACGGCGTTGAAAACCTCGATGTGTCGCAGTCGCATGGAAGCGTATTGTGTCGCCAGCCGTCAACGATTGATTACAAGTGCCGGCCTCACCTGCAGGCACGGACTGGGCTACAGTGGGCGCCGTGTACAACCACTGAGAGGAAACCAGAACATGTGGAACCTGATCGTCACCCTTTTTGTCGGCCTCATCGTCGGCCTGATTGCCCGCGCGCTGATGCCGGGCAAACAGAGCCTGGGCCTCATCATGACTGCGCTGCTGGGCATTGCCGGCTCCTTCGTGGCGTCCTATGCCGGCCAGTTCATGGGCTGGTACGCACCGGGCGCGGCCGCCGGCTGGATCGCCTCGGTGGTGGGCGCCATCGTGGTGCTGTTCGTCTACACCCGGCTCGTGAAGTGATGGAACAGGGACTGGCGGCGGCGGATGCCGCCCTGGACGGTGCCGCACAGCGCTGCCGCCGGCTGCTGCACCGCAAGGCTCTGCTGGCCGGCGTGGCCAGCGCGGTACCGGTGCCCGGCCTGGACTGGCTGGTGGACGCTGCGCTGCTGAGCCGGCTGATCCCCGAGATCAACGCCCAGTTCGGCCTCACGCCGCTGCAACTGGACCAGCTGGACCCCGACCGGCGTGAACAGGCCCAGAAAGCCATTGCCCTGGTGGGTTCGGTGCTGGTGGGCAAGTTCATCACCCAGGACCTGGTGCTGCGCGCCGCCCGGCGCATCGGCCTGCACCTCACCAGCAAGCAGGCCGCCAAGTTCGTGCCGCTGGCCGGTCAGGCGGTCTCGGCCGCCATCGGCTACGCAGCGCTGCGCTACCTGGGCGAGCAGCACATCCGCGACTGCGAGCGGGTGGCGCGGCTGGCAGGCCTGGCCCTGCCCGCACCCGACAAGCCGGCCCCGCGCCGGCGCGGCTTCAGGAAGGCTGCGACGGCCTGACGCGGAACCACGCCGCGTACATGGCTGGCAGCGCCAGCAGTGTCAGCACCGTGGCCACCACCAGGCCACCCATGATGGCCACGGCCATCGGCCCCCAGAACACGCTGCGCGAGAGCGGAATCATGGCCAGCACGGCGGCGGCAGCCGTCAGAACGATGGGGCGCAGGCGGCGCACCGCCGCTTCCACGATGGCGTCCCAGGTGGGCACGCCGGCCGCGCGGTCCTGCTCGATCTGGTCGATCAGGATCACCGA
>VFQP010005320.1_pt1 | contig 11347 bp, 11 predicted proteins | sample 3512351 | NCBI WGS metagenome assembly VFQP01 (sample SAMN10412372, study PRJNA504923) | tailings metagenome | isolation source: Relicate 1 Philex TSF1 revegetated site | place: Philippines: Tuba, Benguet | collected 2017-08-29
CGCCGCCCTGCCTGGCTTGGAGCGCAGGGCGAGGGCTCTGACAGCGGAGGCGAGGGCGAGGAGCCACCAGCTGCTGCCTCCAAGGCGCCCACCGCTCCCGCTGCCGCCGCCGCCGCCGCCAAGGGCGGCAAGGCCTCCATGGCCGACCCGTTTGCCGAGGCCAGCCAGGCGGCGCTGCCCGCCACCTTGTCCACGCATCCCTCGGGCCAGGCGCTGCCCGACAGCGTCTCCACCAACACGCTCGCGTCGGGCCTCTCCCTGCCCACGCCGCGCTCGGGCGCCAGCAGACGCGTGCAGGTGAACCAGAGAGGGCGCACCGCCTCTGCTCGGCTGCGCCGTTTTGCTCGGCGAACAGGTGCTCTTCTCACCGTCTACTTGATTGCGTGCTCTGCGCCGCGGTTGTGTTCAGGTGAGCATGGACCTGGACTTCAACTGGGAGCCCGACTGCGTGGTGCAGCTGTCGTCTAGCAAGGAGCGGCCCGTGGTGCCGCACGACGTGCTGCACGGGCCCGCGCTCAAGACGGGCCTGGGCAAGCACGACGTCAAGGGCGAGGACAAGTTCTTCGAGGTGCACGGCAGCAGGTGGGAGCTGCCGGCGCTGCAGGCGGCCACCGGCTTCTCCGCCTTTGGCATCTTTGACGGCCACGGAGGCAAGCACTCGGCCACGGTGAGCGCCTGCGCACGATGACGCAACGCTGTGTGCGTTTGCTGGCGCTCACACGCCAGGGCGAGTGCAGTGAGTGACGCCAGGCGCTCGCCCCCTCCCCCCAACCACACCACGCAGTTTGCGGCCAAGAACCTGCTGGCGCTGGTGGCCGACTACACGGGCAAGGCGCGGCAGGCGGGCGGCGCGTCTCCCGAGCCAGTGCGGCTGCCCGGCGCCACCGAGGCGGACGCGCGCGTGTGGGGCGTGCAGGACGTGCTGCTGGAGCGCCTGCCAAAGGTGCGTGTGGGCACAAGGCACGCGCGCCTCGCGCGGGGACAGACAGCGGCCCACCCCATGAGGCGCTGTGCCTTGCTGACGCGTGCGTCGATGTTGGCGCGTGTGTTGGTTGTTTGCGCAGGCGATGCACGCGGCGTTTGTGGACATGGACGCCGAGTGCCGGCGGCGCTTCAAGCAGAGCGGCACGACGGCGACGGTGGCCGCGGTGGTGGGCTGGGAGCTGCTGGTGGCCAACGTGGGCGACAGCTGCGCCTTCCTTGACACGGGCAGCGAGGTCATCCAGGTGCGCGGCGGCCAGGGGCGCATGGCGCGCATGCGCACGGTCGCGCGACACAGCCGCCGCGACGGGGCCCGCGATTGGCATGCGCTGTGCGCTCGTTGCGCAGATCAGCGGCAACCACCGCGTGAGCGAGAACGCCGAGGAGTGCCAGCGCGTGGAGGCGGCGGGCGGCATCATCGCGCAGTCGGATGTGGACGGCGTGGTGGCGGGCCCGCTTAGGGTGTGGCCGGGCGGCCTGGCCATGACGCGCTCCCTGGGCGACGCCGAGCCCGGCGAGATCGTCACGGGTGCGCGCGCGCACTTGCCGAACGGATGCAGCGCTGCACGCGGCACCACCATGTGTCGCGACGCTGAGGATGGTTCGCGCGGCGCGTGCACGGGGCGCGCCGCCGCAGGGGAGCCCGAGATCCGGCAGATCACGCTGCCCATGACGGGCGCCCGCCTCATCGTCGCGTCCGACGGCCTGTGGGACGCCGTGGCGCCAAAGACCATCATCCAAAAGGTGCGCGTGCGCAACGGCGCCCTGCCCTCCCCCCCCCCTCGCTTGCGCACAGGTCCCCTCGCCCGCACCTGGGCTTGCTTGAGGCGAGGCCTGCCGCACGCCGCACGCGTTGGTGTGTGCAGGTGCGGCGCATGGTGGCGGGCCAGGCGGCCAACATGGCGGTGCACGCCGCGCTGGAGAAGAAGGGCTCGTCGGACGACATCACGGTCCTGGTGGTGGACTTTTGCGCCGACCCCGCCGACAAGCAGCCCGCCTCGCTGCTGGGCCACGCGCACCACCACCACCACCTGCACCACGCCTCGGCCAGCGCCGCCAGCCTCACGCCGGCGCACTCGGCCGCCATTGACAAGATGAACCAGGCCGTGCTGCAGGCCTCGGGGGGCAGCCACATGTGGAGGCCGCTCGAGCTGCCCTCCGCCACGTGGAGGTGCGTGCGCTGCCGCTTGCTTGCATGCGGGCACCGCCCCTGCTCTCTCCCGTGGCGGTCTCGGCGCGGCAAGGCGCGTGGTGTCGCCGTGCTGCCGTGTGGCGCGCCGCGCAGGGAGCGGCTGGGCCTCCGTCGCCTGGCGGCGCTGCACAAGATGGCCGTGCACGCCGAGGAGCAGAGGGCGGCGGAGAAGGCGGCCGAGGAGGCGCGCGCCCGGGCGGCCGGCGGCGCGTCGTCGGGCGGCGTCCGGGGCCCGCACGAGGTGTCCGACACGTACCGTGAGCTGGCCGAGCTGCACATTGACATGGAGGACCTGGCGCAGTGAGTGCCCTGCTCCTTTGCATGCGACCGGGCACGTGCGACACCGCTGCCTGGCCGGCCCTCTCTGGCCTTGAGCCTGCCTGGCGCAGGACGGTGCTGGAGGGCGTGTGCTTGTGGTCTCTCACCGCGTGTGCTGTGGCGGTGGTGGGTGCTGTGGCGCCGCGCAGGCTGGACATGATGGCGGGCGAGGGGCCGGCCGGCCAGGCGCTGCTGGAGCGCGCCCTGGCCGAGTCGCGCGCGCACGCCGAGCTGGCAGAGGTGGTGCGCGGCGCCGGCGAGCGGGAGGACGAGGAGCAGGAGGAGGAGGGGGAGCAGGAGCGCGGGGGCGACTGGACCAGCGTCAAGAAGAGCGGCGGGCACGCGCCCCCGTCTTCCGAGCCGCCCGCGCACGCGACGCCGCAGCCCTCCACGCGCGGCGCGGGGAGGGGCGGCCGGCAGGGCGGCGGGCGGGGGCAGGGGGGCCGCGGCGGCGGCGGACGTGGCGGCTACGGCCAGGAGGCGAGCCCTGGAGGTGCGCCGGCGGCCGCGCCGCCGGTGCCACCTGGCGAGGCAAGCGCTGCGGAGGCGGCCGGCAGCCAGAGCGCGCTGGCGGGTGGTCCGCCAGGCGGCCGGGGGCCTGGCAGGGGCCGGGGGGGCCGCGGCGGCCGGGCGGGCCCTCTGCCGCCGCACGACGCGTCCCAGCAGCAGCAGCACCAGCAGGAGTCGCACGAGGCGGGTGGCCCCGACGAGGCGCGCCACGCGCCGCAGGGCTACCACGGCGATTCGGACGGCCGGCGCGGCGGTCCCCCGTACCCGTACGGTTCGCGCGGCGGGCGGGGTGGCCGCGGGGGGAGAGGCGGCCGGGGCCCACCGTTTGAGCCTGGCGTGGCTGGTGTGGAGGGGCGCCAAGGAGGCGGCGGCGACGCGCACGAGGCGCCCTCGCACAGCGGGGGTGGCGCGGCTCCTCCCGCGCCTGGAGGGCGGTTTGGGGGTGGAAGGGGAGGGAGGGGAGGTGCGGGCGACCGGGGGCCGGGCCGGCACGGGCCAAGCCCCGCCGCTGGGCCCCCGCCCCCTCCTGCCGTTGGGGCTGCTGACGGCACAGCTGGCGGGGAGGCTGAGCCAGGGGTGGGTGGTGCGCCTGCCGGCCGGTCGCGCGTCGCGCCGCGGCCCAGGCACCCCAAGGGGCCCCCGCAAAGCGCGCCGCCACACGACGCGCCCGGCGGCGGCGACGCGCCGGCGTACCCCAGCGGGAGGCCCGCCGGCCCCGGCGCGCACGCGGCCGACGGTGGCGCGCCGGTGCCGGCGCCGGGTGGCCGCGGGGTGGGCCGTGGCGGAGGCCGTGGGCGGGGCGCCGCGCACGAGCCGCGGCACCACGGCGGCCCCTACAACCACCCTTCGGGCCAGTCGGGCTACACCGCAGAGCAATCCGCAGCAGGCGGTGGTGGCGGCGAGGGCGCAGGCCAGCACCACGGGCAGCAGCAGCACTACCCGCGGCAGCAGGGTGGCCCGCCGCCGGCGCACGCACCTCCCGTGCCCGAGGTGCTGAGCCTGGGTGACTTTGGCGCCGGCTTTGGTGGTGGGTTTGGCGGTGGCGGCGCGCCGGGCGCCTCGCACGGTGGCGGCGTCGGTGGGGCAGGGGGTCCTGGGGCCGGCCGGGGCGGGGGCCGAGGGCGGCGCGGGGGCGGCGGCGGCGATCGCGGCTACGGTGGGGGCGGTGGCGGGCGTGGAGGCCGTGGCGGTCGTGGTGGGGCCTCGTACGCCGACGGCGGTGCTGCTGCTGCTGCCCAGTAGCTGCCGCGCACCGATCGTGCGCGTGGGCTCGGCGTGTGCGCCGCGCTTGGGCACCCCCCGCTGAAGCTGCTGCTCTGTCTGTTTGCCATGCCCACGTCTTGAAGCGAATGTCTTGCCTTTCGAGAGGCAGCGCGCATGGGCCGAGGCCCTTGGTCGCTGGGGCCGTCGCTCCGGACGCGGGGCACGCCAAACGCGAACGCAGCCCAAGCACTCCCCCACACACAATGGGCCACGCACGTGAACACCATCAACATTAGCAGCAACAACGGCAGCAAGAGGCGCAAGCCTGGGGCGCTCAGCCTGCTGCTGGGGATGGCAGGCGCGTCCTCGGCTCAAGTGGACGAGGAGCGCGCCCTCCTGGTGGGGAGCCCAGAGCCGCCCGCGACGCCCACGACGGCCGCCGCAGCGCCTGCCGCAGCGACAGCGCCGCGCCTGCGCGGCGGCGTCTACAGCGTGGGCTTCGCGCTGGTGGTGTGCGTCGTGTTCTCGCTCTCGGCGCTGCTCCTGGTGGACCACCGCGCGCCCGCGACGGTGGGGCCTTCGCCGCAGCCTCAGCAGCAGAAGCTGCAGCTGCTCGGCAAGGGCGAGGCGGCGTCGGGGCCCGTGCTGTGGCGCCCGAACGGCACGGCGTCGGGAAGCCAGTCAGATGCTGCCGTGGGTGCCGCTGCCGCGGGGGGCAGCAGGAGCACCGCCAGGAGCCCGCAGCACCAGCAGCGGCACCAGGCGGGCGAGGACGCGCCGTCGCTGGAGCAGCTGATGCAGCTGGTCGCCACTCAGCACCCCATCCATCGAAAGCAGTGCGGGCGCTGGGTGCATGACTACACGCAGCTGCACCGTGCCGTTCTCGCTGGCGAGGCACCCCAGCGCTACGCCGTCATGCGCAGCCGGCAGGAGTTCGGCAACGGGCTCGCGGACCGCCTGGCCACCTCGGTCACCATCTTTCTCTACGCGCTGCTCAGCAATCGCGCGTTCCAGTACGACTGGGACCCCGGCCCGCTGCCAGAGCAGGACAGGATGGTGCTGCAGAGGCAGTGCGGCAAGCTGGCCTTCTACGAGCCCAGCACGCACCTCTGGTCCGCGCTGCGCTCCGACTTCATCGACTGGCGCTACAGTGGCCCAGACGTGGGCAACAAGTCCATCGTCATGGACTACAACTGCGACATGCAGACGGAGGTCTACAAGTCCTTCTTCACCGACACGGTGAGCGCGGGGGGGGCGGGGGGGCCAACTAAGGCGCGCGCTGAGCGCCAGCTGGCGCGCCACACGCGTGGACTCGCTTGGCAATTTTCTGCAGCAGCAGCGCATGGCGGCGCGCGCTCTGGGGGGACGGGCGGCCTGCAGCTCGCCGCGTGTGTCAGGGGCCGAGCAGGCGGCGCCACGTGGCGACTAGTGGGCGCGTCACCACCCACGCGCTCACCCCCCCCCTCCCTCACGCACACGGCGCGCAGGACATTGCGCGCCTGCACGACGACTACCACACGGTGGTGTGGCACGCCGACCACGCCATGGTGTACGCGGCCTTTGACAACCCCCGGCTGGCGCCGCGCCTGGCCGAGCTGGGCCTGCAGCGCGAGACGGCCTTTGCCTGCATGTTTGACTTCCTCTACCGGCCCACGCCCGAGGTGCTCGAGCTCTTCCGCCCCGAGCTGGGCGTGCTGCTGGACCCGGCGGTGCTCAAGGTGGGCGTGCAGATCCGCGTGGGCGACTGGCAGCTCTGCGACAGCTACATGTTCAAGCCGCAGAACTACCCCTCGCTGTTCGACCACTACTTTGAGTGCGCGCGGGAGATTGAGGAGGAGCTGGCGGCGCCCGGGCAGCGCGTCGTCTACTACACGCTCTCGGACATCCCGCAGCTGCGCCAGGGCCTGGCCGAGCGCTGGGCCTCGCGCATCCTCGTCAACACGCGCGTGTCGGTGGAGCACATTGTCAAGAGCCGCAACTCGAGCCAGCAGGGCTTTTTCCAGGCGGCCGGCGAGCTGTGGGCCTTCAGCCTCACCACGGCGCACGTCATCACGCGCAAGAGCGGCTTTGGCAAGGTGCCCGCCATGGTGAACGCCAACGGCACGCAGCACATTTTCACCGTCGACTACCCCATGAAGTTTGGGTGGTTTGGCCTGGACAACCGCAAGAACATTGGGTGGATCCGGCGGCTGCGGTGCAGCGCCAAGCACGCCACGCCCCTCTCACAGGTCTGCACTGACTTCACCGGCATTTGAGCGAGCGGCCCGCCGGTGGTGGTGGTGGTGGTGGTGGTGGTGGTTGTGGTGGTCGCCGTGCATGGGCGGACGCTGTGGTGGGCGCTGTGAGCAGGTCTGCGGGGTGGGCGGGGGGAGGGTGCCAGCCGCTGGCTGCTGGCCGCTCCTCCGCCCCCTTCCCACGCACCGCCGTGGCGGCGCGGCGAGGTGATGAACAGGGAGGCCGCGCCGAGGGTGGCGGTGTGCTGCGGCTGCGGGTAGCGTCTGCGGTGACGAGCATAAAACGTGGGGGGTAGAGCTCGTGCTCAGGCGCGCGTGGCTGCGCGCCTAGCTCAGGTTAGGGAGTTTGCCACGGACTTTTTGGGATCGCCCTCTTTGCGCTCCTGAGTGGAAACGTTGTGCACGACGATGGACAGACAGGCTGCCTGCTTCCCTGACGCGATGCGCGATGACCCCTGCTGCCCATGGCGACGGCGCCGAGAGCCCCGCGGTTGATGCGTGTGCGCCCAGTCGTGACGAGCACGTGTGCACCGCACGGGCCTACCACTGAGCACTGGCCGTCGGGATGGCCAGGATCCCCGTGTGGAGGCGTGCGCGCGCCGGGGGAGGGGCACGAAGTCGTTTTGGGCGGGGCGAGTGCGGGGCGGCGCCTGCAGGCAAGGGGAGGACGACTCTGCAGCACCTGAACGGGCAACCATGCATTGCATCTGTGGGACGGACTTGGCATGCTGTCGCGCGTCGTGCGTGTGCCCCGGGGTGAGCAGTTGATGGCCCTGGTGAGGTGTGGCGTCCCGAGGACGGCATTCTTCGCACTTCAACCCCGTGACACCACTGGCCCACACGTGCTTCTTGACTGTGGAGCTGCCAGCGCAACACCACACCCAGGACCGAGTGCTGCTGCGACTGTGCGCCCTTGACGTTTGGTTTGTGTGTGCACGTCTGGGCGGTGCGCCTGTGCCACGTGCGTGGGTCCACTCGACACAGGCTTTGTTCCTTGTGGTTTGTCCCTGAGACAATGGGACGTGAGGAAGCTGGAGGCTGTGTGTGGTGGTGGTTCCCCAGCGTCCCCCCGACTGACATTTTCATCGCGCGCGAGGTCGCGTGTGCTGCCCCCCTGGGCCCGGCACACGGACTTTTCGAGGCGTGACAGTCTGATTGCTCAGAGCCCTGCACAGAGGAGGCCAGACACACAGACTGTGGCCTGCTCAGATGCTCCCCTGCACGTTTGATTGACGAATCGGGTGAGGGTGCTCCGCCCACCCCTCCATGCAGCCCCTGCATGCTTATCTGCCACGCTTTGATGGCGGATTTGCAATTCCTGCTCTCCTCTCGTTTCTCCTTCCGTGGCCGAGGGCGCAGATCGAGATCCCCGTACCGAGCCGCGCCCCAGTCCAGCACGTCCAAGCAGAGGCCCGCAAGCGGATGGCGGAGCGCGAAGCATCATTAATTGGCGCAGCGTGTGAAGGCGCGCTAGAAGGCGACGCAGTTCCAGAGGAGGCCAGCACCAGCGGGGAGCAGCAGCAGCGGGAGAGGGCGGTGCTGGACAAGCTGGCGGCGCTGGAGGTGCAGAGGCGCGCCGGGAGGGATGCGAGGCGCCAGGCAGCGGAGGAGGCGGCCAACCCGCAGGAGAACGTGCAGGTGCGCGGCCCGCTGCAGCGATCCTCAAGTTGCGGCTGTGCAGGAAAGCAGGAGAGCGCCGCACGTGCGCTACGTGGCACCTGTGATTGCGACACGCTTGCCTCTGCTGCTGCAGGCATTCCTGCAGGCGTTCAACGCGCGGCAGCGTGCGGCGCAGCAGCAGCTACGAGCATTGGCCCCCGCGGACAGCGGGTCCGCGCAGGCCAGCGCCGTCACATCAGCGCTGGACGCTCTGGCAGCGGAAATGGCGGCTCAAGAGGCGCGCCTGGCTGAGGCGTCCTACTACTTGCCCAGCTACGACCTCAAGTCCTGCACAGCGCAAGTCTTGGTGCGCAACGCAGGTTGGGCCGCCCGGGCTCCTGCACCATGTTGTTTTCACTTGTGAGACACCAGCCGTGTGGCGCCTGCTCGCCTCGTCGTGCGCAGGAGCTCAAGGGCGAGCTGGAGGCGGCGCGCGCGCAGCTCCTGCCCAAGAAGAAGTTTGCCTTCAACAAAAAGGTCACGCGCGTCAAGGGCGCGGACGTGGGCGGTGCGGCGCAGGGTGCAGCAGACCCCAACACCACCGCTGCCGGCGGCAGCGGCGGTGGCGCGGCTGCAGACAGTAGCGGGCCCAGCGCGCAAGACACGCAGCTCGTGGCGTCCGGCCACGGGTTAGCCAACCTGCAGGGGGAGGTGCGCTGCAGGCCGGGGAGCGGCCTGTCGCCGCGGGCGCAAGCCGTTGTGCCGGAGGCAGCACCGCTAGGGGCTGAGAACTCTTCGTAGCCTTGGCGTGCCGTCGCGACGTGCGCAGGTGGTGTTCCGCACGGCGGAGCAGCTCGCGGGCGCAGACTTTGTCGTCATGGACTGCTCAGGCTGCAGCATCTACCTGCTGGGCCACATGGGCGCGCTGCGCCTGCTGCGGCTCGCCAACTGCACCGTGATTGCCGGACCCGTGACGGGCGCCAGCTTCATGGACGAGATCAGCGAGTGCAGGCTGGTGCTGGCGTCGTACCAGGTCCGTGCGCCGACGTGAGAAGGGGTGGGGGTGCGCCTTGCTGGCGATGCCGTGGCGGGAAGCGAGCGGTGCGCCCGTCTGCCGCCGCCGCTCACGTATGGGCCGCGCAGATCCGCATCCACCGCGCCGTCAAGACGGACTTTTACCTTCGGACCCGCAGCCGGCCCATCATTGAGCACAGCAGCGGGCTGCGCTTCGCTCCCTACCGGCCGCCGCACGCTGACGCGCAGGTGCGCTGGCGTGCGCCGGGCCAGCTGTGTGCGCGGCGACGCGGTGCTGGGTGGCCCACACAGTCTGCCACGCCTCTGCTCTCAAGAGCCCTGCGTGTCCACGCTTTGTGGCCTGATTCAGGCGCTGCTGGCCGCCCACAAGCTCGACGAGGACAACGGCATGCACGCCTGCGTCGACGACTTTGGCTGGATCAAGGCGGCGCAGAGCCCGCACTGGAGCATTTTGCCGGAGGAGAAGCGGGAGGACTTGCAGATACCGGTACAGGTGGCGAGGACGTCACATGAATGAGCCGCCGTTGACCTCGAGGACCTGGCCCGTCACGTACGACGCCCAGGGCGACACAAGCATCATGATGGCACCGGCAGCCTCGTCCACGGTGCCTGTGCGCCGCAGCGGCGTCGCCGCCTTGACCTGCGCAGCGGCCGCGTGCAACCCCGCTCGCCGTGTTGTTGAGTCGGGGCCCGTCTTGCTTGGAGCTCTTGCTGTGGAGCGGCGACAGCATGCAACAACGGCACATGCACCGTGGCCCAGAAGCCGTCTGCTTGAGGGATGCCCAGCGGCACCTTCTTGCCCCCCACCTGCAGCACCATCAAAGGGAAGGCAGCGCGAAACGCGCACAGTCGCTGCAGCAGGGTGCCACCCCAGCGCGGCCACAACCGCAGCGAGCCGGCCCGTGCACGCACCTGGATGCTCTCGCCCGCCTCCTTGGCACCCGTCAGCCGCGTCGCGATGAGCCCAAACGCCAGCGCGTTGCACCGCACGCCAAACGGCCCCCACTCCTGGAGGATCAACAGCACCAGGGAGGAGGCACAGGCTCATGTGTGGAGCAGCGTGCCCTGAAGTCCGGCGGGCGCTCTGCACCCCGTCCCCGCGCCTGGTTGTGCGCACACGCTCCGCTGCTCACCTTGGCGATGCTCTTGGTGAGGCCCACCACGCCCGCCTTGGCTGTGGCGTAGTTGGCCTGGCCGGCGTTCCCGTGTGTGCCCGTGGTGGAGGAGATGTTGATGATGTGCCGAGTGGAGGCCTGCCCCGTCGCCTCGAGCTCCTTCTTGCCCGCCGCCCGCATGTAGGGCTCGGCGGCCTGGATGAACCGAAAGGGCGCCGTGCAGTGCACCTGCGCCGCCCGGCCAGCGCACCGTCACCAGCGTGCCTTGCCGTAAGAGAGAGGAGAGTGCGCACGGCCCTATGGCGCTCGTGAGAAGAGACGCGCGCTGCGGCGCTCTCTCACCAGCAGCATGGTGTCCCACTGCTCCGGCGTCATCTTCTGCACGACGCCGTCCCAGGTGAACCCTGCGCACACGCGTGGGACAGGGCAGGCTCTGGCTTCTTGGGGCACACGGGGCGGGCAGCGAACCCTCGCGGCGGGTGCACTGCCGCCGCTGCTGCAGGTTGCTTCTCTCACCGGCATTGTTGACCAGGATGTCGATGCCGCCAAAGCTGTCGACCGCTGCCTTGACGACGGTCGCCGGCGCGTCGGGGCGCGTGACGTCTGCCGCCACGGCCACCGCCCGGCCGCCCGCGCCCTGAATCTGCTTGACCACCGCCTTGGCCGCAGCGGCGTCCAGGTCGCACACGACGACCGCGGCGCCCTGTGCAGCCATGAGCTTGGCCGCGGCCTCCCCGATGCCTTTGCCGGCGCCGGTGATCACCGCCACCTTGCCGGCCAGCATCAGGCCTCCACCTGGCGCGCTGGTCGAAGCCGCGCACGCCTGCAGAGCCAGCTGGTCATGCTGCCCAGCAGCGACCTGCCCCGTCAGCACGCGCAGGCGACGAGTCGCAGCTGCAGCTGCGCCTGGTTGCTGCTGGGCTCCAGGAGGCAAGGCCTGCATTTTCGTGGCGGTGTTGTGGGTGTGCTCTGCACGAAAGACGGTCTGCGCTCTGCTCCGCCTGAGGCTTGCGGGCCATGCGAGCGTGACGGTTGAAGCGCTGCGCGTGAGAGCGACGTCGTCGAGCGTAGCAGCTACAAGATGGCGGGAGGGCAGACCTACTCAATCACGGTGCGCGAGCGCGAGATGGATGGCCATCACGGGCCTCGCGAGGTGGGGA
>VFQP010005321.1_pt1 | contig 11345 bp, 6 predicted proteins | sample 3512351 | NCBI WGS metagenome assembly VFQP01 (sample SAMN10412372, study PRJNA504923) | tailings metagenome | isolation source: Relicate 1 Philex TSF1 revegetated site | place: Philippines: Tuba, Benguet | collected 2017-08-29
GAGCCATGAGCAGAGGCGGATCACATGCCTGCATCATATGGGGCGGACGAAAAAGCCTCACCTGCCCAGGGCGGCAGCGGAAGGGGCCACACCTGCGCGTGAGAGGATCACATTGGCGCTCGCCATCGTGTTGCTGGTCAAACGCCACGCTCACACCTTGGCCTGGCGGCAGCACAGCGACAGGCCGCTCACCGGACAGACACAGGGCGGGGCGGGGGCCGGTACGATGTCGTCTTTGGTGGCGGGGGCGAGGGAGGAGCGTACCACAAAGGGGGCGGCGGGCTCGGCGATGGAGGAGGCGGGGAAGGGGGAGGGGGCAACGGCGGCGGAGGGGGCCACGGCGACGGCGGCGGAGGGCCTGCAGGACGCGAGCGAGTGAGTGCGAGAGGGTCAGTGGATCGTGCGCTGGGTTCGGCGACTCGCAGCTTATGCACGGCGCCAGGCACCTACTCGGAGGCGGCGGGCTGGGAGGAGGAGGGCTCGGGGACGGAGGCGGAGGGCCTGCACGGCATGGGCGCGTGTGTGGGTGAGTCAGGGGATCGTGCACCTAGAGCACGTGCGGCTTAAGCGCAGCGTCAGGCACCCACTTGGAGGAGGTGGGCTAGGAGGCGGCGGGGACGGTGGCGGCGGCGGCGGCGGGCTGGGAGGGGGCGGACTTGGAGGTGGCGGCGGTGGAGGGCTTGGGGGCGGAGGGCTGGGCGGGGGAGGGGTCGGGCTCGGCGGCGGCGGCGGCGAGTAGACGTAGCCGCCGTCCCCGACGCCAGGTGGCGAAGGCGGCGGCGGGCTGGGCGGCGAGAACCAGTAGCCGCTGTCGTCTGGCTCAGTCTTGAGGGCGCGTGCCGACGACGAACGGCGCGGCGTTGCTTCGGTGGCGCTGCGCGCAACGTGCGCATGCCAGACGGGTGAGCTCAGACAGAGAGCGACATGCCGCACAGTCGGACTGCGGCAGGACGCAGAGGGCTCCTCGTTTACCTCACCTGGCCGTGGCAGCCGCAAGTGCCAGCAGCACCACGCACGCTGCCAGCGGCCGGATCATCACGGCGACCTCTCTGTGCGCGCGCACGGAGAGTGCGCGGGCACGCGCCACATCCTCATTTTCAAGAGTGGCGGCAGCTGAGGAGGCTCCAGGGGCTCCTCCGTGCGCACGCACTCACCTCCGAGGTGCTCACGCGGGCGTTTTGCGTGGATGCGTTGTGGTCCTGCACGAACTGCGGGACGAAGCTGCGGCGGGAGGCCCCTGCGCGGATCCCCTGCGGGCCAAGGACGCACAGTGAGAGCACGACTGCCACTTGCACTACGCAATGCGCGCGTGCGCGGGGGCAATGCGCCGCGCGATGGGGAGCACAGCCGGGACCTCCGCGATGCACCCCACCCCGGACGCGACAGGAGGTGGGCAGAGGCGAGCTGCGCACGCGAGCGGCACTTGATGGCGCGGCACAGGTGCAACTCCACACGCCATAGCTCCCTGGGCCTGGCGCACCTGAGGCGCCAAGCACGCAAGCCGGAGCGAGCGAATCGGCGTGCCGAGCAGGAGGAGCCGCGCGCTGCCGATGCTCTCACGAGAGTGCTGAGTTTCGCGCGCACTGTGTGGCGCGCCGCTGAATGCGTGCACTGAGGCTCGGTGCGCGCCTTGGAGATCCTCTGGAGTCGGTTTCTGTCTGTCTGTCTGACACCAGCAGGGGCGCCAGACCAAATCTTGGATCCTCCTCACCCCCTGGTGGTGAGCCCGAACCTGAAGCTTGTTGCAGCTTGCTTTGAGCAGGAAGCGACAACGGTCCGACGACAGTCCGACAGGGTCAAGTCAGGGGTCAACGCGCTGGGTGCCTACGTGCTAAGCCTACCTGAGGGGGCTACGGTGCTGCTCTGATGACGCGCCTGGGTGTCTACGCAAAAGCTCAAGTATTCCCTTGTTCCCCGTCCCACACGCCCTGGGGTCTCAGCCAAGGCTCCGTCCCGCTGACTCTAACTGTTGCACGCTACGGCTGCTGCTGCTGCCCTCCTCTCCTGGCCGCCACGAGGCGCGCCGTCGCACGCTCGACCAGGTCCATCGACGACGCCAGGCCCTCGTGCATCGCCTGCGCTCAATCGCACGGCGACGCACACACACACACACACACACACAATGACCGCGTGCCTAGAGCACCACTCTCACCACCTGAACTGCTGCCCTCTTGCCAGAGCGCCGGTGCCGCAGCCCAGCGCGCACCTTCATCTCGTGGGCCAGCGCCTCGTTCTGCTCCAAGAGCTGCACCGCCACGCCCAGCAGCCCAACCCGCTGCTCCTCCACCTCCTCTTGCCCAGCAGCACCGCCGCTCACGGGCCTGCCCGCTGCCGGCGCCGCCGACGCCGACGCTCCGCCCGCCAGACGCTCTGCCGGCGCGACGGGCCCTGGCGGGCCCCGCTCCTGCACGCCCCCAGGCGCACGCCGCTGCTCCACGTCCACCTCTGCCGGCACCTGCCCCACGGCCGCCGCCGCCGCCGGCGGCGGCCCAACTGGCAGCTGCAGGGAGCTCCGTGGACGCGCCGCAACCGTGGGCGCCGCCACCGCCGCTGCGGCGGTGGCCCCGGCCCCGGATGAGGCGGGCAGCTGCACCGCGCTGCGGCTGCTCCCAGAGCCACTGGCCCTCGCCGCCGCCGCCGACGACGCCATCCCCTCGGCCGGCAGCCGGTGCAAGGAGCTCATCTGCAGCGCCACCGCCGCCACCGCCTGCGGGCCACCGCTGGCCGCCCCCAGCGCCGCCGCTGCCGTCCTCCCAACGCTGACGCCGGCCGTCGGGTCAGACGACGTGCCCGGCAGCAGCACCGCAGGAGCCGCCGCACTGCCGCCGCCGCCGCCGCCGCCGCCAGCGCCGCTCTCCCTCGGCGGCGGCGCGGGTGGCGACGGCGGCAGCGCGCCGACCTCCCGCAGCTCCCTCAGCGCACTGCGCATGCTGCGCAGGCCGCCGCCGGGCCCGCTGGCGTCCCGCAGCGGCATGGCCACGGCGCCCCGCTCCGACCTTGTCGCCGAGGTCGTCGTCGTGGTGGCCGACGAGCGGCCCGACCCGCTCCCCGACGTCCCCGTGCCCGTCAGCACGCCGCCGTGCCCCGCCGCCGCCGCCGCCGCCGTCCCGCCGCTCGCTGCGCTGCCTAGCTTGACCAGCGGCAGGGATGAGCCGCCCGACAGCGTGGATCCCAGGCTGGAGGACGGCTGCAGCGGCGCCCGGGCGGCGGCGGGCGCCGCCGCCGACGCGGCAGACGTCGACGTGTGCGAGGTGCGCGCCGGCGTGGCGGCGCCGCCGCTGGGCGTGGTGCGGCCGCTGCCGGGCGTGGGGCGGGAGCTGCGGGGCGGCAGCTCCAGCAGGAGCTCCGCGTCGAGGTCCGAGGCGTGGTGGGGCGGCGGCAGCGTGGGGTCGTCAAAGGGGCTCTTGGGGCCCGCGTCGGGGGCGAACGGCCCAGAGTGAGGGGGCGTGGACGGGTGCGGCTGGATCTCCCCCTCACTGGCGCGCTCGGGCGCGTGGGGCAGCGATGAGGCGGTGGCGGCCACCGCGAACGGTGCTGGGGCGTGTGTGGGTGCGGCGGGCGGGGCGGCTGCGGGGACAACTTGTGCAAGGGGGATATCGAGGGAGGCGGGCTGGCGGGCGCGCCAAGAGGAGGTGGCGGGAAGTGCGGCGGGCGCTGGCGTGGGCAGGCCGTCGCCGCTCCTTGCGCGGATGCCGCCGCCGCCGCCGCCTTTGCCGCTGTCCAGTGAGGGCTCGTGGCGCGTCGCCAGAGCTGCTGATGCTGCCAGAGCTGCTGCTGCTGCGATGGCGGCGGAGGGGTGGCGAGGGAGCGCGCCCGGCAGCGGCGCCGCAGGGCTGTGCGTGGCGCCGCCGCTCGCGCGCAGCTTGAGCGACTGGCCGCCGGGCACCACGCGGGAGAGCTGCCGGCGCTGCTGCCGGACCGACTCGTAAAAGTCCGACGAGCCGTCCAGCTGCCACTCCTGCGCTCGCGACGAGCAACGCGTCAAACTCGTGTGCGTGTCGAAGCGCGCCGATCGACGTTCGTGCGCCCGACATTGCGTGCGTCCAGGCACACGCACCGGCAGGCGCTTGCGCGCGGCGTCCTCCTTGACCATGCGCTGCAGCTCGCGCTGCTCCTCCTCCGTCAGCGCCAGCGTCAGCGACGCGCCCGCGGCCGGCCCCGACGACGAGTGGGGCGACAGGTGCCAGCCGCCGCTCAGGACCGTCGACCTCGAAGCGCGCGGCGAGAGCAGGCTCCCCGCCTCAGCCCCAGGAGCCACCGCCGCCACAGAAGATCTGCTGCTAGCTGCTCCCACAGCCCAACCAGACCATCGCTCCGCCGCATGACCCTGCAGCTCGCCGGCACCAGAGACCCTGAAGGGCGAGGGCAGCGCCCCCGCGGCGGCCGTCGGCGACGCAGACGCCTGCCCCACAGCCAGAACGGCACGGGCCGCGGCGGCAGGCGACAGGCGCGAGGTGGAGAACGAGCCGGTAGGCACGGACGGCTGCGACACAAGCGGCGCACCGCCGGGCGCGGCGGCACTCGCCAGCACGGCCCGCGCCGCCGCCATGGGCGACAGCCTCGAGGTGGAGGAGTGCACCAGGGACCTGCGGCCCGCTGCCGCGAGTTGCGGGTCAGGGCCGGCCCCCCCGCCGCCTGGCTGCGGCCCCGCGCGCATGGCGGCGAGGCTGCGGCTGCCGGCGCTGGGGCCGGATTCGCTGGCCCGGGGCGGGGGCGGCGGGGGGGTTGGCTGCGGCGGCGGCTCTTCAGCGGCGGGCGTGAGGCTCACCACGCCGTCCTTGAACTGCAGCACCAGCTTGGGCCTCTGCGACTGCTGCTGCTGCTGCTGCTGCTGGGCGCCTCCTGCTCCGGCAGCGCCGGACGGGGCCGCCGCCGAGCCCCGGCGGACGCTCTGCAGCTCCTCCTCGGGCTGCTGCGCCGCCTCCACCTCCTGTGCCGCCCTCGCCGCGTCACGCCGTCGCAAGGACGCCCGTCCAGGCTGCGGCCGCGGGTCAGGCGGCCCGGGTGCAGGTGCCGCCGCCGGCGCCGCCCCCAGCTGCTGCTGCTGCCTGCTCAACACGATGAGCTGCACCTTGGCCAGCAGCTGCTGCCGCCGCCGCTGCTGCTCCCGCGCCTCCATGGCCCGGAGCTGCTCCTGCTGCCCCACCGTCAACGCCAGCCGCCGCGCCTGGACGCCGCCCTCGCCGCCGGGCGCCGGCGCCGGCGGCGCAGACGGCGGCAGGCGCGACAGCACGGCGTGCGCCAGGCCCAGCAGGCGACGGCGCTCCTCCTCTCGCTCCTCCTCCTCCTCCTCCTCCTCCTCCCGCTCCTGCGCCGCGGTTGTTCCACGCCGGCGTCGCTGAGTCAGCTGGCCCAGCAGCCCTGCCAGGTGCGAGCTCGTCAGCACGGTGCCGTCGCTGAGCTGCAGCGCCGCCGAAGCGACCACCGGCGCGGCGGCCCGGTGCGGCTGCTTTGCTGCGGCTGGGACGTGGTAGCGGGGCGCTGAGCAGCCCAGCCCCACAAGCGCCAAGGCCCGCCGCCACGCCTGCCGCAGCCTGCCGGACGCCGCCTCGCCGCCGTCGTCGCTTGCGCCGGCATGGGAAGCCGGCCCCGTGGCAGGTGCGTCGGCCCCCGGAGCAGCGCCGTGGTCGTCCTCCGTGGCAGCCATACGCCCAGGGCCGCTGACTCTCACCCCGTCCGAGGCCTGCGACTGCGAGGCGCGCGCCGGAGGAGCCCCCGCCGCCGGCTCCTGCCCGCCGGCGCCCGAGCCCCGTGGTCCCCTCCCCGCCTCCACGCCGCCCGACGCGTCCGCGGGGCCGCTGCCCAGGCTGCGCCGCCCGGCGCCCGCCGCCACCGCGCTCAGCAGCCGCCACGCCGCGCTTGCCGCCGACGTCCGCGGGCTGGGCCCCGCGGCCTCGCTGCCGCCGCCTCCCACGCCTCCATCCCCGCTCACATTGCCGCCGCCGCCGCCCCCGCGCTCCTCCTCCGCCGCGGCCACCGTCGGCGTGCTGGGTGTGCTGCTCACCGCACCCTCTGAGTCCCCCTCCTGCACGGGCTCCAACTCCACGGCGTGCAGCGCAGCTAGCGCCGCCGCCTCCAGCAAGTGCGCCCCCGCCGCCCCGCCGCTGAGACGAGGCGGCGGGAAGGCGCTCGCCGCTGCCGCCGGCGCCGCGCCGGGTTCGCCGCCGGGCCCCGCCCAGCCGCCCTGGGCTGTGGCGAGCGAAGCGGCGTCGGGGCCGCTGCCCCAGGTGGAGCCGTCGAAGCTGCGGCCGGTGGGGCCGCGCGGGCCGCCGGTGCCCTGCGCCGCGGCGGAGAAGGGGGTGGGAAGGCGGCCGCTGCCGCTGCCCCACTGCGGCGGCGGCGGGGCTTGGTCGGGCTGCCGCGGCAGGGCGGCGCGGCGGAAGGAGGGGGATGTGGCGAGCCCAGCGAGGACGAAGCTGCTGCCGCCGCTGCCGGCAGCACTGGTGCGGCTGCCGCGCTCCTCCGCGCCGTCCCTGTGCGCATCAGGTGGCATCTTCTTCAACCGCGTTGACTCGCTCTGGCGAGGGCCACGAGCAACGACACCCTGCAACCGTGAGGTGGCAGCGTCAGTTGCGCGCTAGCGGGTCGCGGGGCTCCTCACCTGGGGCTCCTCCCGTGCCGCGACCGAAAGGTGGAGCTGAGGCTGCCGAGGCTCTTGAGCACGCGCGCCGCCGCCACCGCGCCCACGCTGCCCGAGCCGCGCGGGTGGCGCGGGCGGCGCACCACCAGCCGCAGCACCTCGGCCATGTGCTTGTTGGTCGGAGCCTTCTCGCCCCACACCTGCGCGTGCACGTTCGAGAGCCGCCGTGAGTGCCTTCTTGGGATGTCGCGCTAGAGCCGCGTGCTGTGCGTGCGTGCGGCACGGGCGCCGAGTTGTCCTGCGTTGCTTCCACATGTTCAGTGTGAAAGTGGCGGTGGTGGGGAAGGGGCGGTCAAGCGTGCGGCGGACCTGCGCCTGCCAGCGGATGCGGTTGGCCGCGTCATCAAGCACGGTGGGCGGGTGGCCCATGGTGGACCTGCGCTCAGGGCAAAGCACACAGCACCGGGCCAGGCCCCTTGCGTCTGGCCTGCTGCTCGGCAGCCGCAGTGGCATGGATAGCCCCAACTGGTGAACGAGACGCTGCTTGGAAATCCAGCACAGGGCTGGCGTTGAGCCCGTCCCTGTCGGGCGCTGACCTGATTTGGAGGTAGTAGTGCAGCAGCATGGACATGACGAGGATGCCCAGCAGCAGCATGACCCACATGAGGCCCAGCACGCGCAGCAGCACCGCCAGCAGCACCTGCGCCGCGTTGCCCTCGGTGCTGGCGTACTGCGCGCGGGCGGGTGAGGCGGCAGCAGCGCACGGGGAGGAGCTCGGCTGCCGCACGGGCGGAGCGTGCAGCACGCTCCCAGGGGGCAGCGCGGCGCAACGTGAAACGAATGGCTTGCCGCCAGCAGCCGCCAGGCCAGAAGTTCACAAGGGAGGCCGCAGGGCGCACCGACCTGCTGCACGGCGTCCAGCAGCGCCACGCTGGCGTCCGAGTTGATGATGAGCTGCGCCACCACCAGCGCCGCCTCGCCGTACGTGCTTATGTCGCTCTGCAGGCACACCGCATCCAATGGATGCGTGCGATCCTCAACTCAAAAAGTGCCACCTCGCGCCTGAGCCTCAGGCCACGGTGCCGCGACTGCGGCAGGGGCTGTCACGGGCTACGCAGCGGCCGGCCTGTCAGGTGGGAGTCAGCGCCCCAGCCATCTCGACACCCCTGCCAAGCACCCAACGTCTGGTCTCTCAACTCACGAAGAGCGGCCCAAAGCCGATGCACAGCGCGGCGCCCAGCATCACCACGCTGACGAGCAGCGGGCCCAGCAGCAGGTGCAGCATGTCGGGCACGGCGTGGCCCAGCGTCAGCGCAATCACGCGCAGCCGCGGCTGCACCGTCACCAGGCTGATGAGCCGCACCACCAGCATCAGCATGACGGTCGCCTGGAGCAGCGTGTACCACGCCTGCGGGGCGCCGTCAGCGTCGCGTCAGGTCACGTCGGCATAGCAATGAGGTGACGCGGCCCACCAAGTCCTGCATGGCAGAAGCTCCCACCAAATGCGACTCGCATGGCGGGTGGTCCTCCCGCCCTGCCGGCAAAGCGCCAGGCACTCACAAAGATGTCCCACATGGTGCTGACGTCGCGCATCATCGCGGCCACGGCGGGTAGCGCGCTGGGGCGTGCCGGCAGCCGCCACCGCCCCGGCGCCGCCGGCCCCGGCACCTCGCCGCCCCCCTCGGTGGCGTTGAGGCCCACCAGCGGCGCCTGGCCGCCGTCCCCGCTCACACTGAACAGGCCCGCGTCCTCGCGCGCGGGGAGGAGGTAGCGGGCGGGCGCGTACGCGTCTGCGTCGTACACGTCAAACCTGCGCACGGCACAGGGCAGCGCGATGCACACGCTTTTCCTCCGCCCGCGCGACGCTTGCGTGAGGTGCTGCGCTGCCCTGGGCCGGTGGTCTTCTTCGCTGCTGATGCAGCTGTGCCGGAGCGGGGGTCCAACCGGGGGCGGTTGCGCCGCGCACCTGTCCTCCAGGCGCGCCGTGGAGGTCAGGCGGAAGACGTACACGAAGAGCAGCACCAGCGCCGCCAGCATCAGCACGCAGTGGAGCGCCTCGTAGGCCAGCCAGAACAGCGTCTTGGCGCGCCGCCCCGCGCCCAGCAGCCGCTGCACCGTCGCCGCCTCGCGCGCCGCCCGCTCTGCCTCCTCCTCGCCGCCGCCGCCCCACTCAGCCTGCGCTGCCCTCCCGCCCGCTGCGCCGCCGCCGCGCGACACCCGGAACGACGGCGCGGCGGCAGCAGGGCGGAACGCCGCCCAGGACGACGACCGGTCCGACTGAACGCTGGAGCGGTCGTCGCCGCCGGCGTCGCCCGCCGCCCACCCGCCCTGCTGCCACGAGCCCTTGCCCGCCGCGCGCACCGCCGCCGCCGCCTCTGCGTCGTCGTCCAGCTGCATGAGGCGGCGCGCGTCGTTCTTGGCCTTGAGTTGGAAGTAGGTGTCGGCCAGCGTCAGCGCCATGTAGACGACGGTGGTGAGCGCCAGCAGCAGCGTGGGCACGAACTGCTGCCAGTTGGCCAGCGTGATGTGCCCCTGCGAGCGCAGCGCCGCAACGTCGCACACAGCGCCACGAGCGCGCTTTGCTACCCTGCGCCGCCGCCTGAAACCGCCAAGGCCGAGTGACAAAGGCCAGGTGCAACGCGCAAACGCTTGCTGCACTGCGCCGCACGCGTGGATGCCGCGCAATGCCGCCGGTCGGCGGCGCCTCGTCTCCGGCGCGCCGCGCACCTGGTAGAGCATGGCGGGGATGGCGGTGGCCAGCACGCTCCAGTCGATGAGGCCGGTGCGCCGCCACACCCAGCGCAGCTGCACCAGGCCAAACACCGACAGCTGGGGGTTGTACACCACGCCCTCGAGCGTCATGTGGGAGGCGGCGTCCGGCGCCAGGTACACGCCGTCTGCAGCACGCGCACAGCACACTCAGCACGCACACAGCGGCGTGCCTGTCCGCATGCGGCGTGCCCACCACAGCGTCGCGCTGGGGATGTGTGGTGGACGGCCCGCGTGCACGAGGTTGCCACCGCCAGGATGGGAACAAGAGAGGTGGCCGGCGAACGCATCTGCCCAACCAGACCAAGGGACCCACCGGTGAGGTAAAGGCCCATCTCGATGGCCCTTGCCGCCGACAGGACATTGGACAGCCAGACGGGGTACCCGGTTTCGTATCCTGTGGAAGGCAGGGACGGCAGGGATGGAGTGCGTGGTCCCGCAGTGCCGCCACGCACCCAGGCCCTCGCTTGCACTGGCACGCCAGCCATGGCTGACCTGGCAGGGGGTGGTGGAAGAAGCCGAACGGCACCCCCTTGTCGTCCACCTCGCTCGACAGGTTGTACCAGTCCTGACAAGGCACGAGAAGCGGACACAGGCATCAGGACGTGAGCGCCCTGCGGCCACGGCCCACACCCTCAGGGGCACGCCGGCCGGTCGGATCCGCCTAGGGGCCCCGCTCTCATTCGTCAGCAAGCGCGCGAGATGAGGGCAGCAGGCGGCTCCGCAACCGGGGCTTCCTCTGGTCCGGGCTGGCACACAACCTGAACGCTTCCTGCTCGACGCGGGCAGTGGTCCCGTCCCGTCAATGCAAAGCGCGGGCACGCACCTGGGGCTGCAGCTTGGCGTTGTACAGCACGCTGCCGAGGTCAAACACTGGGTCCTGGCCAATGCCCGCCACCGAGCCCGCCGGCGCCGCCGACCCCGCGCCGCGCTGGTAGAACCAGCGCCGCCGCTCGCCGAACGGCCCCGCCGGCGCGCATGCCGCGTCCAGGCGGGCGAAGCGGCTCGAGGCGCAGGCGGCCGCCTCGCCCTGGCCGCTGCTGTCGTTGCCGCCGCTGTACAAAGGAACCACCTTGGGCACCTGACAGCACGCGCGCGTCAGACCGACCACAGACAATCTCATCTGGGTGCATGTTCAGGCGCCAGGTGGTGCGTCGCGTCGCCTAGTTTGGGCAGGGGTGTTCACGCATCCCGGCAGCGCAAGCCCGCGCACCTGGTGCAGCAGCAGGCCGCCCAAGAGGTTGTTGCCGCTGCCCACGCCCAGCACGCGCCGCCTCGCCTTGATCTGCGGCCCGCCAAGCACCCACTCACATGCCCACAGTCAAGTCCATGCCTTGATTGACCCGGGCTGGCGCCCCGTCTCCCTGGCCTGACCCGGCAGAGCAAGATGGCCCCTAAACCGACCCTGAAGCTTTTGAATGCAAACACACCGTGGTGAGCCGCAGGTCGTACTGCACGTCCGCGCGCTGCAGCACCCGGTACCCCTGCCACTCAGACGAGGCAGCCCCGTCGCCGTCGCCCTTGTTGTTGCTGGCCGCCACGCCGCTCGCGCCGCCCCTGGCCAGGCGCCGCCGCCGCTGCGGCCCGGCGCCCTGGTCCGCGGCGGCGCCCGCGCTGTCTACGGCGAAGCTGTAGCTCTGCTGCGGCAGGCGGGCCTCCAGGCACGCGTCGTACTGCTGCCTGGCTTCTGCGCAGGGAGACGTCCACACGGGTCAGCCAGGGAGCGAAACAAGCACTGTCATGGCCAGCTCTGGCGCCTGGCAGCCAGGACCAGCGCGCTGTGCAGCCGGCGTGCCCAGGGCGCGCGGCATCATGCACAGCCATGCCTGCCGTGCGGGGCGGAGGCTCTCTCACACCTGGTGAGGCGTCGTCCGACTGGTTGCCGCCCTCCTGCCAGGGCTTCAGCACGTCCGCCGCCGTGACAGCAGCACTCGCTTGGTCCGCCAGGCTGTGCGCAGGGAGAAAGGGCGACACACCAAGGGCGCGCGTTGCGAAT
>VFQP010005322.1_pt1 | contig 11344 bp, 4 predicted proteins | sample 3512351 | NCBI WGS metagenome assembly VFQP01 (sample SAMN10412372, study PRJNA504923) | tailings metagenome | isolation source: Relicate 1 Philex TSF1 revegetated site | place: Philippines: Tuba, Benguet | collected 2017-08-29
CGCCGTGTGGCGGGGCCTGCGGGGCTTTGCTCACGTGCGCCGTGTGGCGGGGCCTTCGGGGCTTTGCTCACGTGCGCCGTGTGGCGATCTGTTTGGGGCCGCGCTCCGACTCCCTTGCCCAGGCGCCGTCCAAACAGACGCCCACGCCCACACAGAGCCCTGCCGTTGGCCTGCGGCATCGCGTCATCTCAGCGCATGTGCTCTCTCCACCTGGTGCAGTCCGCCCGCCGCTCCTCCACCCCGCCCGCCTCCTGACGACTGTGCTGCTGCTCTCCTTTCCCCTTCGAATACCTTCAGGTACAAGCTCCTGTACATCCACCTCTACCACAACCGCGTCTGCGCCCGCTGCGCGGGGCCCCTCTCGCCCGCCGCCCCGCCGTCCGCGCACCCCTCGGCCCCGCCCAGCCCCCGCCACCGCCCCAACCACCCGGCAACCGACCCGCCGGACGGGCAACCGCAGCCCGACAGCCGCCTGGCAAGCCCACGCGTTGCGGGAACGGGGCACGGCAACGGTGGCGGCGGCGGCGGCGGCGCGTCGCCAAGCGGAGCGCGGGGCCAGCCGCAGCTGCATGGGATGCCGGCCGCCGGTGGGCCCTCGTCGCCGGTCCAGCAGCAACAGCAGCTACGGCAGCACCACCACCACTGGGCGCCAGGCCAGGCAGGGAACGGCATGGCGCCGCCGCCGCCGCCGCCGCCGCCGCCGCCGCAGGCTTCGCCGCCGCAGCAGCACGGCTGGGCGCAGGGCCAGCTGCACCTGGTGGCAGCACAGCAGCAGCCTTTGCCGCAGCAGCACGGCTGGGCGCAGGGCCAGGCAGGAGACGGCGTCGCGCTGCCGCCGCCGCCGCCGGCTTTGCCGCACCAGCAGCACCCGCAGGAGCAGCACCACCACCGCGACGGACGCTGGGCACCAGACCAGGCAGGGGACGGCGTCGCGCCACCGCCGCCGCCACCACCGCCGCAGGCTTCGCCGCCGCTGCAGCACGGCTGGGCGCTGGGGCAGCCGCACCTGGCGGCACCGCCGCCGCCGCCGCCGCCGCAGCAGCAGCAGCAGCAGTGTCCACCGCAGCCCGCCTGGGGTCCAGGGCAGGCGCACGCGGGGCCACAGCAGCAGCAGCAGCAGCAGCAGCAGCAGGCCCTGATGCTGTCGCCCCGCCACCTCACCCCCGGCGCGCGCCTCCCGGCCCCGTCGCTCATGCACCACAACTTCCGCCCCCCACACCAGCGGCAGTCGCCCCACCACGCCTCGCCGTCCACCCGGCCGCACCAGCACTCCCCTGGCGGCGCCCTCCCACCAGCACCACCGCACCAGCACCAAGCGCCGCACCACGCGTCGCCGTCTGCGCCTCTGCACCAGCACTCCCCTGGCGGCGCCGTCCCACCATCACCGCATCAGCAGCAGGCGGCCCACCACGCGTCACTGTCTGAGCGACCGCACCAGCACTCCCCTGGCGGCGCCGTCCCACCATCACCGCATCAGCTGCAGGCGGCCCACCACGCGTCACCGTCCACCCGGCCCCACCACACCACGCCCTTCACGGCAGCGCAGTCCCTCGCGCCGCCTCACGGCCACCCTGCGTCACCCTCCACGCGGCCGCACCACCACGCCGCCGCCGGCCCGTTCCTGCCGCTCCCTCCGCCGCCCGCCGCCGCCCCCGCCGCTGCTTTGCACGCCGGCGCGGCGCTGCACGCCGCTGGTGGCGGCGGCGCAAGTGCGCACCCACACGCAAACACATGGCGCGCTGCGGGCGCCGTGGGTGCTGCGCTGGTGACCTCCCCTGCTGCCGGCTCAGGCGCTCCTCAGCACCCGCCCACGTGGCGCGCGGAGGGCGCCGCTCTGCCGGCTGCGGCCGGTGGGCCCACCGCCTCTCCCGCCGCCGGCCTCGGCGGCGGCGGCGCGCATCCGCCCACGTGGCGCGCAGTCGGCGCCGATGGCGCGGCCGGGCCCACCACGGGCGCTGGGCTCATGGCCTCCCCTGCCGCAGCCGCTGGCGCGCACGCGTGGCGCTCTGACGACACGGCGGTGGGCCGGCAGCTGTTTGCGGCGGCCGCGGGCCCCGTTGGGGGAGTGCTGCAGGAGGGCCCTCTTCCGCCGGCGCTGCCGCCACCAAGCCAGCAGCAGCGTGGCCTGCCGCAGCGAGAGGCGGTGGCGGCGGGGCCGTCCTGGCAGCAGGCACCTCCGCAGCCGCCGCAGCAGGGCCAGGCGCCGATGGGGATGGGTCAGGGGCAGCACGCTGGGCCGTCCTGGCAGCACCCGCCAGCGCTGCCACCGCAGCCGCCGCCGCCGCCGCAGCAGCAGGGCCAGCCGCAGGTGGTGGATCAGCAGCCGCATGCTGGGCCGTCCTGGCAGCACCCGTCAGCGCGGCCGCCGCCCCCGCAGCAGCAGCGGCAGCAGCAGGGCCAGGCATCACCACCATCACCGCACCACCACTTCCAGCACCCGCACCCGCTGCCACCACCCTCCTCTGCGACTGCGGCCGTCGCAGGCGGCGGCTGGCACCTGCTTCCCCAGCAGCCGCACGCTCAGTGGCGGTGGGCGCCGCACCTGCCCCACCCGACGCCGCCGCCGCCGCACCACCATCACCACCCACACCACCACCCGCAGCAGCAGCAGCAGCAGGCGCCCCCGGCTGACCCACCCATGCAATGGCAGCCGCCCGTGGCCACCGCCAACGAGCACCCCAGCACCCACCCGCCACGCGGCGTGCCCACGCCGACGCCCCCCGTGTGGCCGCCGCCGCCGGGCTCCGCCCGGCCCTCGGACCCCGCCATGGCGCCGGCGAGCCCTAACGGGGGCTTGCTGAGGCCCACGGTGCAGCTGGGCGGCGCGCCCGTCGAGTGGGGCCCGCCGACGACGGCGACGCTCCCCAGCGCGTCGTCGTCGGAGGGGGAGGCGTCGGGCGGCGAGGGGCTGCTCGCGGCGGCGGCGGCGGCGGAGATTGAGCACTTTCCAGGTGCGCGTGTGCTCTTTGTCCTTGGGAATTGCATCTGCTTGGGCACCTCGGCGGGGCCAGAGCCCAGCTACCGGGCGTACCAGGTGCGTGTTCGTGTTCGTGTGTGTGGTCGACGGACTTGCATCTGTTTGCGCAACCCCCGGCGGGCTGGAGCCCGCCTGCCGGCGGGTTTGGTGCCAGGGGAATGGGGGACGGTGTGTCGGCGAACCTGTGTGCGCGGCACCCTCTGGCTTTGCGCTCGCGATCCTTGAGCTCTCCTCAGCGGCGGCGCTGGGCCGCAGAGGGTTCTCCGTGCTCGCGCGTCGCTGCTGGCCAGCACGGGCCGGCGGTGCCGGTCGTCCGGCAGGGCGGGAGCTCCTGAGCCATCGACTCGCTGCGCGACCCAAGCCCAGCACGGTGGGGACGAAGCCCGGGTATCCTGCTGCGCGCACTCGTCCGCTCGGTGGTCGAGGCGCCTCGCTTGCCGCCGCGACCGCCGAGCGGGCCGGCGCGCTTGGCGTCGCCAAGGCGCCGTCCCCGTTTGCGCTTTGGGCGCGGCCGTGTCGCGCGCCGCGTGAGCTTGCCTCTCCCGCCCTGCGGTTCACGCCGCAGCACCGTCGGCGCGGCGCGGCGCGACAGCGGCGCGTGCTGTGCCGACGGCTCTCCCGCGGCTCAGCGTGTGTGTTGCTCTTTGGGGGGGTGGGCTTGGGGGGTTGGACCTCTAGCCGCGCTCGCCGTGCCTGCGCGTCATGGGGCGCTTGGCCAGGGGTTGTTGCGCTGCGAGTGCGCATCGCTTGCGCCCTCGACGCGCCTGCCGTGTGGCGGGTGGTCCGGCGTGCCTGGCATCGCGTCCGCGCGAGGCACGATCCGTAGAGCCGCGGTTGGGACGCCGCCCTGGTCCTCGCTGCGCGCACGTCCGCTCGGTGGTCGGGGCGCCTCGCTTGCCGCCGCGATCACCGTGAGGACGGGCGCGTCGGCGTCCGTGGGGCGCCGTCCCCGCTGCGCTTCGGGCGCGCCCGTGCCGCGCGCCGCGTGAGCTTGCCTCTCCCGCCCTGCGGTTCACGCCGCAGCACCGTCGGCGCGGCGGGGCGCGAGGGCGGCGCGTGCGTGGCCGAGAGGCTCCCACGGCTCAGCGACCTTTTGCACGTGGCGTCATGTGAACCTCTACCACGCCGCAGTGTGTGCGTGCGGCTTGCATCAACGGCCCGGGGCCGCAGTGTTACGTTTTGTCCCAGCGGCGCTGGGCCACGGGTTGAGTGGCGTGTGCGCGCCGCTTGCGGGACTCGGCACGACGACAGCGTGAGCGGTTGACCAGGCACGAGGCGGTTTTGCATTCCGCGCGCGACACGGACGTGTCCTTGCGTGGGCGGGACGGCACCTGGCACATTTCCTGCGCTCCTCCCCGCGATGATAACGGCGCCTCGTTCACCGCGAGGATGGTCGCGCGAGCGGGCGCGTTTGGCGTCGTCGCCAGGGCGCCGTCCCCACTGTGCCTAGGACATGGCCGTGTCGCGCGCCACGCGAGCTTGCCTCTCCTGCCCTGTGGATCATGGCGCGGCACCGTCGGCGCGTCGCGGCGCGAGAGCGGCGCATGCGTTTCCAGCGCAACCCGTGGCTCAGCTTGAATGTGTTGCCTTGGGACAGCAACAAGGGGCAGGGACCAGGGGCTGGGGCGGGGGCAGGGGGGCAGGGACAAGCGGCTGGGGCAGGGAGAAGGGGAGACCTTGGGGGTTGGACCTCTAGCCGCGCTCGCCGTGCCGGCGCGTCGGTGGGCTTGCGAGCTGCGTCCCACCGCAGCGGCTCTGAGCCGAGGACGTTGCTTGGCGCGTTGTACGCGTTGCTCGCTGCACTTGCCGGCTGTGTGTGTGTGTGCAGATCTTGCATCAACGGAACGGGCCACCGCCCGGGTCATGCAGGAAGGATCAGCAGGGAGGCAGATTAGGCACCAGCCCAGGCCAGGCTGTGTGGCGTGTGGCCGTTTTGGCACGAGGGGCGGAACGCATCCGCGCGGGCACCACCCCCCACAGCGCACTGGGGACGGCACCAAAACGTGACGTCACCGCGTTCGTCCTCTCTGTTATCATGGCGCCTCGCTTGCCGCTGTGATCACACCGAAGGGCCGGGCGCGGGGTGCCGTCCCCACTGCACTTTGGGTCCGGCGGTGTCGCGCGTCGCGCTTCGCCGGAGCTTTCCCCTCCCGCCCCGCGGGTCCCGCAGCAGCACCGTGCGAGTTAGAGGCTCTCGTGGCTCAGCTTGCGTTCCGCGCGTGGGGACGGGGTGCGGGCAAACCTTCAGCTGTGCGGTCGGGTTTGCGTGCTGGTGGGCTCACGCGCTGCTCCCCACCGCAGCGGCGCTGAGCCGCGGGAGGCACCCACCTCTGCACGCGTCGCTCTCACCCTCGCTCTCCACCCGTCGGTCCCGTGGTGGCTGACCGGGCACGAGGGGGGGCCAGTCCACGTGCGACGCATCCATGCCAAAGTGGGGGGATGGCGCTCTGTCAATGCTGACGTCCTCTCGGAGGGTCGCGGTGCCTCGCTTGGCGCCGCGGCCACCGCGAAGGCGCGCAAGCGTCGGCGTTGCCAGGGCGCCGTCCCAACTGCGCTTCGGGCATGATTCGTCGCGCGTGGCGCGAGCCTGCCTCTCCTGCCCGGCGCTCGCCCCGCAGCGGCGCCGTCGGCGCGCCGAGACCCACCAGCGGCGCGTGCGATGACGGTGCAGCCTGCGGCTCAGCGCCGCACCAAGGGTCGAAGACGTTCCATCGACTGCCCTCTTGTCGTCGCACACACACGCTTGCTGTGGCTCGCTTGCCTCTGCGCTGCGAGACATCGGATGCGCTCGGTAGCTGGGCCCTGGCCCCGCCGAGGCGTCCAAGAAGCTGCAAATCCCTCACATGCTCACACGCTTCCTGTCCGCCGCGTCCTCTTGTTTGCGCAGGCGCCGGCGGCGCGCCCTCCGGCATCGTCACCGCGCCCTCCACCACCACCGCGCCTTCCGGCCCGCTCTTCCCCACCGCCGCACCCCAGCCTGATCACGCCCACGCCGCCCCGCCCGCCATCGCCACCCGCGCCTCCGCCACGCACCCGCCACCGCACGCCCCGCCTCTGGCCGCCCCGGCCAGGTCCGGCGCGGGGTCGGCGCTCACGCCCCGCCAGCCCCGCCGCTCAGCTTCCCTCACCCCGCCGCCGCCGCCTCAACACGCCCAGCACGCCCAGCACGAGCCCGGCGACGCCCAGCACGCCCAGCACGCTCAGCACGAGCCCGGCGACGCCCAGCACGCCCAGCACGAGCCCGGCGACGCCACCGCCATCCTCCACACCGTCGGCGCCGATGCCGCCGCCGCCGAGGCCGCCTCCCGCCCCGACGCCTCCCTCGGCACCACCAAGGGCGCCTCTGGCGCAGCTGCCGACGCCGAAGACGGCAGCGACGGCGCCGTGCCTTCTTCCAAGGCGGCGGCGGCAACAGCGGGCGGCGACGGCAGCAGCAGCCGGCTGTGCGGCGGCGCCTCGTCGCCCACCATGACGCCGCGGCGGGGCGGCAAAGCCGGCGGCCCCGGCGCACCGTCCTGCCAGGCAACGGTGCGCTCCCCGACGGCGGCGCGGCAGCAGCACAGCGGCGGCTGTGGAGGGCGCCGCACGCCGGAGCAGCAGCAACGCCGGCAGCAGCAGCAGCAGCAGCAGCTGGGCGGGGGGTCGCAGCCAGAGGTCAGCTCGCCACCGCTGCGTATGCGCCCGCCGGCGGCGGCGGTCGCCGGCGAGGAGGGCATCGGCGTCGGCAGCGCGGCGACGGGAGGCGGCGGCGCGCCGACGGCGCCGCTGTGGCGTGGCGTGGCGGGCGAGGGGGGCAGTCAGCCGGAGGTCAGCTCGCCGGCCACGGCGTCGCGCAAGCGCCGCCGTGGCGACGTCGCGGGCGCTCTGGCGCCCTCCCTCGGCGCGGCGTCAGGCGGTGCGCTGGGTGGCGGCGGCGGGGCGGAAGCCGCAGACGAGGAGGAGGAGGAGGAAGAGGAGGAGGAGGAGGGCGGCTCGCAGCGCGCGCAGCAGGGCGCCGCTACGACAGCGCCGGCGGCGGCGGCGGCGGCAGCGGCGGGCCCGCAGGCGACAGCGCGGCGGCTCCACGGCATCCCATCATCATCAGCAGCAGCAGGCGCGCTTGCGGGTCTGATGCGCTTCCAGGGGACGGCGGTGTGCGACAGCCTGGGCCAGCTGCGCGTGCCGGAGACGTGCTTCCCCGACCCCTTCCTCGCGCTCGACGGCACTGCTGAGGAGGAGGGTGCGGAGGAGGAGGAGGAGGACGAGGAGGAGGAGGAGGAGGAGGAGGGGGGCCAGGGCGCGGCGGCGCCAGCACGCCTCCTTGCGGCGGCGGCGCCGCCGCCCGGCGACCACCTGACGGTGCTTGCGGGCACCGCCGAGGAGCCAAAGGAGGTGGAGCAGGAGGAGGAGGAGGGCAGGGGCGCGGCGGCGGCGCCGCCCCCGGCCCACACGCTTGCAGCGGCGGCGGCAGCGGCGCCAGGCCGCCTCTTGTGGGCCCTGCCAGGCACTGCGGAGGAGGAGGAACAGCAGGGCGGGGGCGCGGCGCCGCCCTCCGTTCCGCCAGCCACGGCAGGCGAGCCACCGCCGCACCCGCCGCCGGTCGCGCACCCTCACACCTCCGGCGCCGCCGCCGCTTTGCCCGGCCTAGATTCGTCGGCCGCGGGCCAAGCCGCAAGCAGCGTCCTGCCAACCGCCGCCGCCGCGCCGTCGGTTGGGCGTCGGTTGGGCCCTTGCGGCGGCGGCCGCCGCGGCGGCGGCGGCGGCGGCGGCAGCGCGTCTGAGGGGGCGGTGACATCGCCGCTGCTGCCGGGCGGCGGGGCGGCTGACCCTAGCGTCCACGCGCGCGGGGCGGCGGAACCTAGCGTCCGAGCGGGCGGGGCGGCAGACCCTAGCGTCCACGCAGGCGGGGGCACCGGCGCGACACCGCGGCGGCGCCGGCGCGCGGCGGGCGCGGCGGAGGTCGCGGAGCTACGGCAGTGTGAAGCGGGGCAGCAACAGCCTCAGGCAGCATCAGAGCGCGGGCAGCAGGACCTGTCGGGGCCGCGGCAGGACAGCCCCAGCGCGCAGCGTGCACAGCAGCAGCAGCAGCAGGAGGAGGAGGAGGCTGGGAGGGCGCACGCGCCATTGCTGAGCGCGCGCGGGAGGCAGGTGGCCCAGGCGCTCCACGCCGCTGCCGCCGCCGCTGACGGCGCCGCCACTGCCACCACAGTCCCTGCGGCAGCCGCTGCGCCTGGCCCTGCCCCGCCCGCCGCCGCCGCCGCCGCCGTCGCCGCAATGGGCGCAGGCACGTCTCCCACCCTCGCCGCGCTCCTCGCCGCCTACACCTCACCCCCCACCGGCCTGGGCCTTTCAACGGCGGCGGTGGCGGCGGCAGCAACCACCCCCCACCCGCCGCCTCCCTCCGACGCCCCACCAGCAGCAGCACCGGCGCCCGCACCGCTCCTCACCACCGCGCTCGCCGCCGCCGCGCCAGCCGCGCCTCCCACCGCGGCCACCTCCACGCCCGCCGCCGCGCCGGCGGCCCACGGCGAGGGCAAGGCCCACGACGCCAAGCCGTCGAAGAGCCCGGCGTGGCAGTCGCGGGCGCGCTCCCGCGAACCCGCTGCCTCGCAGCCGCCCGCCGCTGGCAATGGCAGGAACGGCAACGGCGGCGGCGCGCGCGCGCTGCCGCCGGCCGCCGCCGCCGGCGCCGGCGGCCGCTCCGGCAAGACCCCCGGCGGCACGCCCCGGCCCATGGCGGCAAACCCTAACCAGGGCAAGACGCTCCGGCAGGCGAGCATCCTGAGCCAGCCGGGGTTCTTCCGGCAGGTGGCCGGCGGCGGCGGCGGCGTGTCGCAGCAGAGGGCCGGCGGGGCGGGCAAGGCGTCAGTGGGGGAGCGGCGGCGCGGGGCTGCTGCTCTGGGCGACGACGACGGCGACGAGGAGGACGAGGAGGAGGAGGAGGAGGAGGAAGAGGTGGCGGCGCGGCAGGGCATGAGCAAGAAGGCGCGGGTGGAGGCGTGGCTGCAGCCCTCAGGTGCGATTCGACCCGCCATGTTTCTGCTGGGCTGCGCGGGAGCGTCGCCCCTCTTCTGCCAAAGCCTCGCGCATGCGGTGGGCTGGGTGCGCGCGTGCGCTGGGGTTTGCATCTGTTTGGGCAAGGCTGGAGAGCCTAGCTACCGTGCGCCTATCAGATGTCTCGCAGCGCTATACGCGTCCGTTTGGACACCTCGGCGGGGCCAGAGCCCAGCTACCGGGCGCACCAGATGCGTGCGCATGCGTTGGGACTCGCGGCATCTGCTTGGACGCCCTCGCGCGTTTCAGACGTTTTTCGAAGCGGCGCGTGCCTCGCAGGGGGTGCGCCGGCGACACCGCCTCAGAGCCCGTTTGCCCACTTCCTGGGCCACCGATGACAAACGCGCAGGCGCAGGCGCAGGCGGAGCGGCGGCGGCGACGCCCGCGCCCACCCCCGCGGCCAAGGGCGGCGCCTCCCGCAACCCTAGCCCCAACCCCGGCTCCGGCAGCGGCGGCGGCGGCGCGTTGCCCGTCGGGGCTGGCGGGCTGGGCGCCACGGCGCGGCTGCGGCCGGCGGACCTGGACGCAGCGGCGGCGGCGGCGGCGGTGCTGCCGGCAGTGGTGGTGACGGCGGCCCGCGATTTGCTCGCCGATGCCAACCCGCCCGCCCCGGGAGCGGCGGCGGCAGCGGCGATGGAGGCGGAGGGGGCAGGTGCAGCGGTTGGCGGCGTCCCCGCGGGGAGGGCGCAAGGGGGCGGCGGTGCGCTGCCGCCTCCGCTGTCGGAGTCTGCCATGGCTGCCGCGCCTGAGCAGCAGCAGCAGCAGCAGGCGGAGGCGTCCGCGGCGGCTGCACCGGGCCCAATCCAGCAGCCGCACAAGCAGCAGCAGCAGGGCGGCCTGGGCAAGGGCTTGGGCGCCATGCTCCGGCGCATTCTGATCGGCGGGCGCGAGTCGCCGCCAAACCTTCACCATGCGGCGCCGGCGCCCTCGCCCGCCCCGCCGCCGCCGCCCGCGCCAGCGGCCACGAGCGCTCTTCTCCCTCTGCCTCCGCAGCCGCCGCCGCCGCCGTCGGCAGCGCCTGATCAGGCGCAGCTGGGCGGCGGCGCCGCCGCCGCTCCCCCAGCAGACGTGGTGATGCGGGGAGAGGGCGGCGGCGCGGCGGAGGCGGCGCCGGCGGCGGGACAGCGGGAGGAGGGGGAAGAGGAGGAGGGGGAGGGGGAGGAGCGGCGGCGGAGGCAGAAGAAGGCCCGCGTGGAGGCTGCTGACGCGGCGGCGCCCTCCCACGCCGCACACCGCCACCACGCACCCTCCAGTGACCCTCCCCAGCGCGAGCAGCAGGCGGGCGGCCCGGCTACGACGGCCCCCGCCCCCGCCGCCGCCTCCACCACCGCCAGCGTCCCAGCGGCATCGGCGGCACCAGCGGCAGCACCCTCCGCGCCTCCCCGCACGGCGCCAGGTCCTGCGCGCGACGCGGCCGCCGGCGCTGCCGCCGCGGGCCGCAAGCACTCGCGGCGGCCGCCCTCCTCCCCCGCCGGAAAGGGCGGCAAGCCGCCTGTAGCGGCGGCGGCGGCGGCGCTGACCAGCCCCAAGCGCTCTCAGCAGCAGCACCACCACTCGTCGCCGCCGCCGTCTTCGTCGCAGCGGGCCTCGGCGGTCCCGCCGCCGTCCTCGCAGCCGCGGGTGGTCCCGGCATCGCTCCAGGGCGGCGCGGCGCGGGCGGCGGGCGGCGGCGGCGGCAGCAAGCCGCCTGCTTCCCAGCAGCGGCAGGAGGGCGGCGGAGGGAGGCGGCCGGAGCCGGCACCCGTCAAGGCCGCAGCGACGGCGGCAGCAGGGGCCACCGGCGGCCAAAAGCAGCAGCAGCAGCAGGGCCGGCCTCCGGCGGCGTCTGAGGGCGCCGGCGCACGCCCCGCCAAGGCGCAGCACGCACAGCAGCGCCAGGGCGCCGCAGCGGCAAAGCCGGCGGCGGCGGCGGGGCAGCCGCGCGCCAACGCCGCCGCTTCCACCGCCGCGCCGGCGCCGCCGCCGCCGCCTTTCCAGCAGCGAAAGCGTTCCGCGCACATCGCCGCCGCCGCCGCACCCACCAGCAACAACGGCGGCGCCTCCCACGCCCCGCCCGCGCCGCCGCCGCCGCAGCAGCAGCAGCAGCCGTTCCGGGTGCGGCAGCCTCCGCGAGGCGCCTTACCGGACCCCCGGGGCACGGAGGCAGACTCCGAGGCGGCGGCCGGGGGCGGGGTGGGCGGCGGCGAGGCGGCGGCGGCGGCCACGGGGGCAGGTGACAAGGAGGCGCAGCAGGGCGGGGGCGGCGGCAGGTTCAAGGCGCGGCGGCGGCCGGAGCAGGAGCAGCGCGAGGAGGAGGAGTTTTCGCTGTCGGCGCGGCCGCCGCCGGCCTTCCGC
>VFQP010005323.1_pt1 | contig 11341 bp, 12 predicted proteins | sample 3512351 | NCBI WGS metagenome assembly VFQP01 (sample SAMN10412372, study PRJNA504923) | tailings metagenome | isolation source: Relicate 1 Philex TSF1 revegetated site | place: Philippines: Tuba, Benguet | collected 2017-08-29
GGTTTCACCGCTCTGCGACACGGCCACCACCAGCATGTTCGGATTGCTGAAAGCCTCGCGATAGCGGTACTCACTCGCGATTTCCACGCGCACTGGCAAATTGGCCAGTTGTTCGATCCAGTAGCTGGCCGTCAGCGCGGCGTGGTAGCTGCCGCCGCAGGCCAGCAGCAGTACTGCATCCACGTTGTCGAGCTGGCGGTATGCCCCGTCGCCGAACAGTTCCGGCATGATCGACGTGATGTCCTGCAGCGTATCGGCCACCGCGCGCGGCTGCTCGAAGATTTCCTTCTGCATGTAGTGCTGGTACAAGCCAAGGTCAGCCGCCGCGCTATGAGCCGCTACGGTATGCACCGCGCGCTCCGCGCGCTGGCCTCGGCCGTCGACGATCCAATGCCGATGCATCTGCACATCCACGACATCGCCATCTTCCAGATAGACGATCTGGTTCGTAACACCCGCCAAGGCAATTGCGTCGGACGCCATGAAGTTCTCGCCCTCTCCCACACCGACCACCAGTGGCATGCCATTGCGCGCACCCACCATCCGGTGTGGCTCGTCGCGACACAGCACTGCGATGGCGAAGCTGCCTTGCAACCGCTTTACTGCCTCGCGCACCGCGTCGAACAGGTCACCGTTGTAGAGATGATCGACCAGATGCGCGATGACCTCGGTGTCGGTCTGGCTGGCAAAGACATAGCCGTGCTGCTCAAGCGTTGCGCGCAGGGTTTCGTGGTTTTCGATAATGCCGTTGTGGGACAGTGCGATCCGTGGCGTGTGATCGTTTGGCGAAACGTGCGGATGGGCATTGGCCGTGACAGGCCGGCCATGGGTGGCCCAGCGTGTGTGAGCAATGCCCGTGAAGCCGTCGATCTGCTGTGCAACGATATCGCGCTGCAATGCCGCCACGCGATCCACACTGCGCGACCGTTCGATGCGGCCACCGTGTAGCGTGGCTACGCCACATGAGTCATAGCCCCGATATTCCAGCCGCTTCAGGCCATCCACCAGTTCGCGCACGATGCTGCGCTGCGCCACGGCGCCAACGATTCCACACATAACCCCTCCCGGATCTGCTTTTGGCATCTGATTCGATGCAATGGAGACAATGGAGCGATGGTAGGGTGACGATGATGAAATTTTCTTTCAGATTTAAGACGAATATGAATGATTCAATTGGCGTATTATCGATCTGAAATTTTCTTTCATCATGGATCGATGCCGGATATTGCCCTCGACGACCTTGATCTGCGCATCCTGCGCGTGCTGCAGACGGACGCTTCCGTGTCCAATGTGGAACTTGCGGCGCGCGTGTTCGCCTCTGCCCCCACGACCATGCGCCGCGTGCGCAGACTCAGGCAGACCGGTGTAATCGCGCGTGAAATCGCGGTGCTCGATGCGGGCAAGCTTGGTGGATCGCTGACGGCCATCATCGAAATCACGCTCGATCGGCAAACCGCCGAGGACTATGAAGCGTTCGAGAGCCACATCTGCGCGGAGCCCGCAGTCACCCAGTGCTATCGGGTATCGCCAGGACCTGATTTTGTCTTGACGGCGGAACTTGCCGACATGGGTGCCTACGATATCTTTGCGCGCCGTCTGTTCACGGGGGTTGGCAACGTCCGCAACGTGCGGACTTTCTTTGCAACGCATCGTGCGAAATTCGAGGCCAACGCACCGGTCGACGTCAGCTGACCCTGTTGGACTTTCCCCGCCAGCCACATCGCCGACGTGTTGGCTCGCACCCACCATCCGGCACCGTGTCCCCGCTGTTTCGCGTCAGTTGCCGCACATCTTGCCCGTTGCATCCATTGGTACGAGTCCTGCGTAAAAGCAAAGGAACGCCACGCTGCGTTCCTGTGTTTTCACCACGTAATGGAGTACCAACATGTCACGCAGATTTACCACCCTCGCTCTTTCCGCCGCCGCTGTTGCCACAGCCCTGATTGCAGGTTCCGCCCTGGCTTCGGGCCCGCGCGACAGCACGCATGCCGGCGACAAGTATGGCTACAGCTTCCGCATCGATACGCGCGACGTGTATAGCGATGGCGCACGCACCGGCCGATTTGACACCTACAGTGAAGGCGCTCGCGAGATTGCGCCGACCACGCGCGATATGAACATCGATCGCTCATTGGCCGGCATGGATCGCCGCGGTGTGTCGGCGGAACCGTCACGCAAGTTCGATGTGTACACCGATGGCGCGCTGGCGGGCATGGACCGTCGTGGCGTCTCGGCCGAGCCCTCGCGCATGGTTGATGTCTATACCGACGGCGCTATGGCCTGAGCTGCTGCATCACGGGTCACGCCAGCCGTGCGTGACCCGTTGTGCGGCGCAACGACCAATGTCATTACGCTGCTTTTGCCACACATTGGTTGCCTTGCCCGGGCGAATTGGCAATAGACTGGAGGCTACCGCGCGCAACAAGGCGCAGCTGCTCCACCAGCCAACCCCCAGCCCAGCGAGCGTATTCCATGTCGATTCCCCACCTGTCTTCCGGCCAGACCACCAGCGTGCTTCCGCTTGGCGCCAACCTGAAGAACACACCGACCACGGCGCTGTTCAAGGCGCCACACCTGGAAGTGGCACGTCTGATACTGCTGGCCGGCAAGCAAATGCCACCGCATGCGGTGGCAGGCCCACTGACCATCCAGTGCCTTGAGGGCGAGATCGAGGTCGCGCTCGATGGTGACTCGCGGCGCTTGCGCCAGGGCGACCTGATCTATCTGGCTGGCAACGTCAGGCACGACGTGAAGGCGCTCAGCGATGCATCGGTATTGCTGACGCTCGTGCTGTTCGATAACGGCGCCTAGCCCGCCTTACGTTCTGCCAGCAGCTTCCTGATGGCGGCCTCGGTCTCCGCGTAGCGGCCCTCGCCGTAGTGCTGATAGACGATGCGTCCGTTGGCGTCGATCAGGTACAGCGCCGGCCAGTACTGGTTGCGATAAGCGGACCAGGTGCCGTACGCATTGTCCTGCGCCACCGGATAGCGGATGTCGAAACGCTTCAGTGCAGCCTGCACATTCGCCGTCGATTTCTCGAACGGGAATTCGGGCGTGTGCACACCCACCACCACCAGCCCCTGGTCCTTGTATTTGTCGTACCACTGTTTCACGTAGGGCAGCGTGTTCACGCAGTTGCCGCATGCGTAGGTCCAGAAGTCGACCAACACCACCTTGCCGCGCAGATCCTGCATCGACAGCGGTGCTGAGTTGAGCCAGTTATTGATGCCGACGAACTCGGGTGCCACGCCCTGGTCACCGACCTTAGGGCTTTCCGCGATCGCGTTCGTGGCAAGGTTGTAGACGACTGCGATGCCGATCGCAGCCAGTACGGCGCGCAGAAGGGTACGACGCATGATTCAGATCCAACGTGACAGCAAGCAGGAAAAAAGCCCCTCGTCCGCACGAGCGAACGAGGGGTACCGACGGTCAGACCAGTTCGGTCTCGATATGGATGTTGCCGTGCAGCGCCTTCGAGTACGGGCAGGTACGGTGCGCCGTTTCCACCAGCGCCTTGGCTACCTCGCGTTCGATGCCGGGAATATGCACACGCAGGCGCGCCTGCAGCAGGTACTCGACACCCGCCGTGCCAAGGTCTACCTCGGCATCCACCGAAAGGTCATCCGGCAGCTTGATCTTCTGCTTGCCGGCCGCCAGGCCAATGGCGCCGATAAAGCACGCCGACCAGCCAGCCGCGAGCAGTTGCTCGGGATTCGTGCCATGGCCCTTGCTGCCGGGCGACGACAGTTCGATATCGAGCTTGCCGTCGTCGCTACGGGCGGCGCCGTCGCGACCGCCAGACGTGATATGGACCTTGCCGGTGTACAGGACTTTTTCAATGCGGCTCATGATGTGCTTCTCGTTTCAGATCAGGTTGGGTTGAGCAATGAATGGCAATCAGGCGTAGGCGCCATCCAGGTACGGATCGATGCTGCGTGCTGGGTCGGCCGAGACGCCGGTACGGTCCATGCCGGCAACGGTGTGTGCGCCGTCGTAGTACGGGCTGCGCGGCTCTTGCACCGACCGGGCGCCTTCGGTGTACGGGTCACGTGCATCCGTCACGGAGCGCGCGCCTTCGCTGAATACGTCACGCGAATCCTGGACCGTACGGGCACCATCCAGGTACGGGTCGCGGGCACTGACGACCGAAGCTTGTGCGCCGGCAGCGGCAGCAACGAGGGCAACGGCAAGAACGAGGCGCTTGGTGAGGTTCGTGGACATGATCGGTTTCCTTGAGATTGGGTAGATTTCAGTTCGTGCTGACGTTATGTCGAAGCAGCGGGTTAGCCAGCGTGTCTGCTATTCGTCTCGCGTCGCGCTGCCATGGAACGTATTTAAGACGGTCCACGTATCGCGCCCGTAGCGTCTTTAGCCCCGTTGTGTGAGGACACGTATCGCCATTGCGGCCTGATACAGACGCGTACAAAAAGGGGGATGGGGATCGGGAAAATGGATGCTCAGGAGGGAAGTACCGCGGTCCTCACCCGCGTTGCGGGCAAGGGGAGACAACCGGCTGTGTTGTTCAGCCCAGGCGGATTTCGGCGGCCAGGCCGCCGCCTTCGCGGTTGCGCAGCTTCAGCGAGCCGCCGATTGCCAGGGCCAGCTGGTGGGCAATGGCAAGGCCCAGCCCGCTGCCGCCGGTCTCGCGGCTGCGTGAGCCTTCGAGCCTCACAAAAGGCTGCAAGACCGCTTCGAGTTTGTCTTCGGGAATGCCGGTGCCACGATCGAGCACCTCGATCGTCACGGTGTCGTGCTCACGGCGCACGATGAGCTCGGCGGCCCCGCCGAACTTGATCGCGTTGTCGACCAGGTTGGTCAGGATGCGTCGCAGCGCGTGCGGACGGGTCAGGATGGCACCGCCCGCGTTCTGCAGGATTGTCACGGCCTTGCCGGTGTCCTGGTAGTCATACACCAGGCTTTCCACAAACGATCCAAGATCGATGCGCGACGCCTTCTCGCCCTCGCCGCTGGTGGTGCGTGCATAAGCCAGACCTTCCTGCACCAGCGTCTGGATCTCGGCGAGGTCGTTCACCATCTTGCGCTTTTCCTCGGAGTCCTCGGCCATTTCGGCGCGCAGCTTCATACGCGTAATCGGCGTCTGCAGGTCGTGCGAGATCGCTGCCAGGATCTGCACGCGCTCCTCGACGAAGTGCGCGATCCGGTCGCCCATCGCATTGAAGGCCCGCGCCGCGCGTGCCAGCTCGGTAGGACCGTTTTCGTCGAGTGGCGGTGATTTCGCATTGGGATTGAGCGAATCGGCGGCCTTGGCCAGCGCCACCAGCGGACGGATCGCCAGGCGCACCGCAAACCAGCAACACAAGATCAGCAATAACAGTTGCAGCACCAGCACATACGGCAGCCAGTCGGCGATCGGTGTCATGCGCGGATGCACGTCGATGGTCAGCGGGCTGCCGTCACTGAGCGTCACGTGCGCCTGCAACTGCTTGCCGTCGCCGGGAATCGACACCACCGTGACCGGAAAGTGGGTGCCGGTGGCTTCCATGATCCGTTCCGCGATGTCCTTGCCGCGTTGGCTCATTTCGGGCACGCCCGGCAAACCCGGCCCGAGGATGTACTGATAGTTGCCACGGTTCACCCGTGGCAACCATTGCGGACGCTCGGCAGCCGGAATGCGGTCCAGGATCGCCACCGACGTGGCCACGTCTGTCTCCAGCGTGCCCAGCATCACCTGCCGCGCCGACATGTAGCGCTCGGAGAACAGCACCGCAAATGACGTGAGATGCGCGATGATCAGCCCCGCCAGCAGGATCAGGAACAGGCGCGACCCCAGAGTGCGCGGCCAGCGCCAGCGGTGAGTGTTCACTGACGCGCCTCCGTGATCTCGACCGGCATCGCGAATACATAGCCTTCGCTACGCACGGTCTTGATATAGGCCGGCTCACGCGCGTCGTCATTGAGCCGTTGGCGCAGCCGGCTCACCAGCAGATCGACCGAGCGTTCGAACATGTCTGCCTCGCGACCCTGCGTCAGGTTCAATAGCTGATCCCGATTGAGCACGCGCTGCGGATGGTCGACAAACACGCGCAGCAGCCGGTATTCGGCCCCGCTCAGTGCCACGATGGTGCCTTCGCGGTCAATCAGGTGGCGCGCCGTGGTATCGAGCTGCCAGTCGCCGAAGGCCAGCATCTGGCCCGCCTCGGTGATCTGCAGGTTGGGCGGCAGCATCCGCGTGCGGCGCAGCACGGCCTTGATGCGGGCCAGCAGTTCGCGTGCGGCAAACGGCTTGGTCAGGTAATCGTCGGCACCCATTTCCAGGCCGACGATGCGGTCGGTCTCGTCGTCGCGCGCGGTCAGCATCAGGATCGGCGTGGCCTTGTGCTTGCTGGCGCGCAGTTCGCGGCACAGCACCAGTCCGTCGTCGCCGGGCATCATGATGTCAAGCACGATCAGGTCCACCGTGTTGGCCTCCAGGAACTGCCGCATATGCCGGCCATCGGGCGCCATGGTCACGCGCAGGCCGTTCTTGGTCAGGTAGGTCGAGACCAGTTCGCGGATTTCCCGGTCGTCATCAACAATCAATACATGGTCGACGTGCGATTCCATCAGAGTCACCCTGGCAAATTGGCGTTGTAAGAATGTGGACGATTCGTCCTGTTGGCGAGATTGTATGGGCGTCGCCAACTTCGCGTGTATCGCAATGTATCTGGCGCTGCCGGCCCCACAAAGCGGTACAACTTCGGCCGTTGGCGACACATTAACGGTAGATCACGGGTGTCTGATCGGGGCATGCCAGATTGCTGGCCCCAAGCCTTCCTGAACGAGCCCCGATCATGACCCTGCTGATCCTTGCCTACCTGGGCGGTGCCCTGACCATCCTGAGCCCGTGCATCCTGCCGGTGTTGCCGTTCGTGCTGAGCGGCAGCGGCCAGCCGTTCATGCGCGGCCGGCTGCCAATGCTGGCCGGCATGGCGCTGACCTTTGCCGCGGTGGCCACGCTGGCGTCGGTAGGCGGCGCCTGGGCCGTTCGGGCCAATGAGTACGGCCGTTACGCGGCGCTGGCCCTGCTGGCGGTCTTCGGCGTATCGCTGCTGGTCCCGAGGCTGGCAGAAGCCTTGACACGGCCGGTCGTGGCGCTGGGCAACCGGCTGGCCGACGGCGATTCGTCGAAGGCATCGTCGCCCTGGGCAGCGCTGCTGCTCGGGGTAGCCACGGGCATGCTCTGGGCGCCCTGCGCCGGTCCGATCCTGGGCATCGTGCTGACCACGGCTGCGTTGCAAGGCGCCAGCGTGCAAAGTTCGCTGCTGTTGCTGGCCTACGCGGCCGGCGCCGCCACCTCGCTGGCAGCGGCCCTGGGCATCGGCGGGCGCCTGTTCGCAGCCATGAAGCGATCGATGGGTACCGGCGAATGGCTGCGCCGGGGTCTGGGCGTGGGCGTACTGGGTGGCGTGGCGGCAATTGCCATCGGTGCCGATACCGGACTGCTGGCACGCTGGTCGATTGGCGCGCCGGCCCGGCTGGAACAGGGCTTGCTCGACCGCTTCCACCGCAATGCCGCGCAGGCCGCCAACGACGTTCCCACTCCGGGTGCCGGTGTATTGCTGGCTGCCAACGACACCAGTGCCGGCCTGGGTAGCCGCCTGCCGGTCGAAGGCCAGTTGCCGCCGCTCGATGGCGCGGTGAAATGGTTCAACACCGGCGCGAATAGCGGCGCCAACACGCCATTGTCGCGCGAGCAGTTGCAGGGCAAGGTCACGATGGTTTATTTCTGGACCTACTCGTGCATCAACTGCATCCGCTCGCTGCCGTACCTGCGCGCCTGGGCCGACAAGTACAAGGATCAGGGCCTGACGGTAATCGGCGTGCACACGCCCGAGTTCGCGTTCGAGAAGAATCCGGAGAACGTGCGCCGTGCGATTGCCGATTTCAAGATTGGCTTCCCGGTGGCCGTGGATAGCGATTTCCGTATCTGGCGCGCTTTCAACAACAACTACTGGCCGGCGGCGTACTTTGTCGATGCGCGCGGCAATATCCGTCATCACCAGTTTGGCGAAGGCGACTATGCCAACTCGGAACGCGTGATCCAGACCCTGCTGGCCGAAGCCGGCAAGCCATCGGCTTCGCGCGAGGTAGTGATTCCCGACGCGCAGGGCGCGCAAGCGGCACCGGATCTCAAGGACGTGCGCTCGGGCGAGACCTATGTCGGTTATCAACAGGCGTCGAACTTTGCTTCGCCAGGTGGCATCCGGCAGGATGTCTCGCACGGCTACACCATTGGCAGTGATCTGCGACTGAACCAGTGGGGACTGTCCGGCCAATGGACGGTCGGGCCGGAACAGGGCACGCTCGACCGCGCCAACGGCAGCATTACATATCGCTTCCATGCCCGCGACCTGCACCTGGTGCTCGGGCCCGCCGCCGACGGCCGTGCCGTACGCTTCCTGGTGAAGATCGACGGCAAGGCGCCTGGTGCCAGCCACGGCGCGGATATCGATGCGAACGGCAACGGCGCCATTACCCAGACGCGGCTCTATCAGTTGGTGCGGCAGGCCGGCGAGGTGGGCGACCACACGTTCGAGATCCGCTTCCTCGATCCCGGCGCACAGGCCTATGCCTTTACGTTTGGCTGAGACGACGATGGTGGGCGATGGTGGTGGACCACGATGATTTTTGACCTGCGTGCTGGCTCGTGGCAGCATCGCAGGTCAAAATCAACGGACCACCATTAGGAGCTTGAATGATCGGGATTCGTCCAGTACTGATCGCCGCCATTGCCATGCCCTTGCTCGCAGCATGCGCCAGCGGCTCGAATATGGAATACCTCGAGTCGCAGGACGGGAAGCAGTTCCATTCCGACGCCAGCGTTGGCGACCTGGTACTGTGCCTGAAACAGAAGCTCGGCGACGATGCCAATGTGCAGGCGTATCCAGAGCCCGGCAAGGTCGACGTACGGGTGGGTTTCGGCCACCGTGCCGATGCCGGCTACTCGTACCTGATCAATCTGCGCGCGGCGCGCCAGGGTACCGATGTCGAGATCCGCAGTGCCGGAGAGTGGCGGCCGATGCTGAGCCAGAGCCGCGTCACGGGCTATATCAAGGACTGCAAACCGGGCACTGCGGCACGCTAAGCTACGTCAGCCTGCCAGACCCATCGTCCGCGCCAAGGCGACGCGCCAGTTCGGCTTCGGCACGATAGCCGTCGACATCCTTGTTGTCGACAAACGCGGCATCGTACGCAAACACACCGGCTTCCGCGGCGGCCGGGCGAGTCTGACGTGGATTAAACAAGTTCGATTTGCGATCTTAGTGCTTTCGTCTGACGCGCCCGAAAGCACCTGCTTGCGTCATACTCGCCAGGCAATACTTTGCCGATTGCCAGGATCATTTCCAACATTCAGGAAAAGGTGAGCCAGTGAACAAGAAACCGATCGTCAACGTCATCGTCGGCCTGACCCTTGTCGGCAGCGGTGTGGCACAAGCCCAGGAGAAGCCGGCCGCCGAAGGCGCCACCGTTCCGGTCACGCTCGACAACTTCGTACGCGCGGAATCGGACATGTACATCGCCGGTCTGGCGAAACAGGGCGGCGTGGGCAAGCTGTTGCACCGGCGCGAACCTGCCTCGATCGACAATCAGACGGTGATCCGTCTGAATCGCGATACGCTGTATTCGTCCGGTGTGTTCGACCTCGACGCCGGGCCCGTGACGATCACCATGCCGAATCCCGGCAAGCGGTTCATGTCGTTGCAGGTCATCAATGAAGACCACTATGTGCCGGCGGTGTACTACGGCGCCGGCAAGCATGTGCTGTCGCGCGAGAACGTTGGCACACGCTACGTGGTAGTTGGCATCCGCACGCTCGTCGATCCTGCCAATGCCGACGACATCAAGCAGGTGCACACGCTACAGGACGCCATCCAGGTCAGCCAGAAGGCCCCGGGTACCCTGGCATTGCCGAACTGGGATCCAGCCAGCCAGAAGAAGGTCCGCGATGCCATTCTGGTGCTGGCATCCACCATGCCGGACTTCAAGGGCGCCTTCGGCAAGAGGGGTGAAGTCGATCCGATCCGCCATCTGGTTGGCACGGCCGCCGGTTGGGGAGGCAATCCTGACAAGGACGCGATGTACCTGAACGTGACACCCGACAAGAACGATGGCAAGACCGTCTATCGGCTTCACGTCACCAAGGTGCCGGTCAATGGCTTCTGGTCAGTCAGCGTCTATAACGCCAAGGGCTACTTCGAAAAGAATGCAGCCGCTGCCTATACGCTGAACAACCTGACCTCGAAAAAGAATGCCGATGGCAGCATCACGATGCAGTTCGGTGGCTGCGACGCGGGCGTGGCCAATTGCCTGCCGATTGTGGACGGCTGGAACTACACGGTGCGGATGTACCAGCCGCAGCGCGATGTACTCAGCGGCAAGTTCAAGTTCCCGGATCCGCAACCCGTGAATTGAATACCAGCGAGGCAGTCATCTGCCTCGCTTTTTTTAACGCCACCAAATCAGTGGCGTTTTTCCTTGTCGCCCGGATTCGCGGCCAGCAGGTCAAGCATCTCGTCGGCGTGCTCTTCTTCCACGGCCAGGATGCTTTCCATCAGGCGGCGCGAGGTCGGATCCTTGGTGCCGATGTACTGCACGATCTCGCGATAGGTATCGATGGCAATACGCTCCGCCACCAGGTTCTCCTTGATCATGTCGCTCAGCGAGTTGCCTTCCACATACTCGGCGTGGCTGCGCGAAGTCAGGCTATTGGGAGACAGGTCAGGTTCTCCGCCGAGCTGCACGATACGCTCGGCGATCTGGTCGGCATGGCCCTGTTCCTCGTTGGAGTGTGCGAGAAATTCCTCGGCCACACCCTTGGAGTTCGGACCCTTGGCCATGAAGTAGTGGCGGCGATAGCGCAAGACGCAGACGATCTCCGTGGCCAGCGCATCGTTCAGCAGCTTGATCACGGTACCGCGCTCGGCATCATAGCCAGCCGTCACGGCGCCGTCGTCGATGTGCTTGCGGGCACGCTCACGCAGCGTCTTGATGTCCGTCAGGAACGGTTGCTTGTCAGACATGGGGACTCCTTCGTCATCGTTCGAATGGTCCCGCTTCCACACGGCGTGCAGGAGCGGACTTTACCGCTGCAGGCAAAATCGGTGCCACTGGGCCAGCCCTAGTAATTCCGTGGCGGGCTTCCGCCAGACGAGTGCTTTTTACAATCGACGCGTGTACAGAGAATGTCGTTCTCCCCGTGGCTTTCTCCTTCTGCCGGCATGGGGGAGAGGAAGCAACTACTACCAACGCGTGACTTGCCTCACCACTTCGATGCGCGTAGTGTGCCGTATCGCGAACATTTGTCGCTTCGATCATAGGGAGAATCAAGATGGAATTGCGC
>VFQP010005324.1_pt1 | contig 11340 bp, 18 predicted proteins | sample 3512351 | NCBI WGS metagenome assembly VFQP01 (sample SAMN10412372, study PRJNA504923) | tailings metagenome | isolation source: Relicate 1 Philex TSF1 revegetated site | place: Philippines: Tuba, Benguet | collected 2017-08-29
TGTGTGTGTGTGTGTGTGTGTGTGTGTGTGTGTGTGTGTGTGTGTGTGTGTGTTATGCATATGTGATGGAATGCATGTATGTGATGGAATGCATGTATGTGATGCGGCCCCACTCCACACACCAACACATCCCAAACACCAACCAACACATCCCACACAAACCACCACACAAATCAACACACCCGTGATGGCTTGCGACCAGGCACATCAAGCGTATTCCTACTCAGCCCTGTCAACAATGAAGACGGGCCCATTGGCAGCACCGACAGCAACGCCGACATATTATTGGTCAGGGACGACCCCACATTATACCCTAGACTGTCGGTGCGTTCAGGTGCCCTACGTTGTGCCAGGTAGTTGACAAGTGTGGTGACAGCATGGTGATCGTTGGGTATGAGCGCGTATCCTTCATCAAATGCACCCAAGCCAAAATCGATGATCTAGGTGTTGTTTGGGTGCGGTGGTGGTGGTGGTGGTGGTGGATTTTTGTGTGGGTATTGTGTGCAATGCATATACACATATACACTTATACAAACTTCACCTATGCATACTACACACGGCTATGCATACTACATACACCTACACATACTGCATACACCTCTGCACACTACACACACACATTCACCCATGCACACTACACACACACACTCACACACACACACCTTGATTTCAGCATACACCTATGCAACCTCTACACACACACACACGTCTACGCGTACTACACACACCTACACAAACTATTCACACACACACCTTGAATTCAGCATGGTCTGCATCCACCCAATCCTCTTTGCGTCTGCCAGTAACCATGATGTTGCCCAGTCGAAAATCAAAATGACTGTGTTTGTGTGGAGAATGATTGTGTTTGTGTGGATAATGATTGCGTTTGTGTAAATGTGATTGTGTTTGTGTGGAAAAGACAGGGGAGGAAATGACAGGGGATGTGTGGAACTGACAGGGGAGGAAATGACAGGGTATGTGTGGAACTGACAGGGGAGGAAATGACAGGGTATGTGTGCAAAGGAGGGTACATGTGTGGAAATGACAGGGTATGTGTGGAAAGGAGGGTGCATGTGTGGAAATGACAGGGTATGTGTGCAAAGGAGGGTACATGTGTGGAAATGACAGGGTATGTGTGGAAAGGAGGGTGCATGTGTGGAAATGACAGGGTATGTGTGCAAAGGAGGGTACATGTGTGGAAACAAAGGGAACATATGGGCATATGACAAAATGGGCATACTGCAGCATCTAGTCCCCCATAAAACCAACCCTCACAATACACCCCTCACAATACAACCAGCCCCCAGACACACATCCCACTTACTGAAATCCCAGCAGCTTTTGTGCCTCATCCAATGCCATCAATGATGTAAACAAACACTTGCGCAACCACCGAATGTCGGTGAACTTTTTATCACGGACAATCTTGTCACATGTTACACCATCAATGCGCTTGATAAACATGCCTGGGGTGTGTACAGATGGTGTGTATACATGGTGTGTTTACGGATGGTGTGTATATATGATGTCTATACAAATGGTGTGAATGTATGATGTCTACAGATTGTGTGTATGCATGCAGGGGTCTGTTGAGGTGCACATCACATCGTACATCTTGCACCCCACCACGCCACACACAACACCATCCTCTCCACACGCACCAACAAACTGCTTCTTGACCTCGCTGCGAATGCTTGGTCCCGTAAACATGAATGTGGGGTTGTTGAGGAGGTTGATGACACGACCAATCTTCCACTCGCGCTCCATGTCATCAAACGCTGTGTGGTGTTGCAGATCCCGGTATTGTGTCTTTTGGAACCTCCTTTACCCCACCCACAAACCCACCCAATGACCCCTACCATTCCTCATGAAGGTGACCTTGAGGAGCCAGTCTGTCTCGTTGTCGTGCTCATCCATGAGCAGGCTTACCTCACCCTGTGGTTGGCAATGTGGTAGTCAATTGTGGTAGCCAATGTGGCAGCCAATGGTAGCCAAACCCATCCCGATACCACCACCCATCCCGGCACCACACCTGCACGCCGTGGCTGAGCACTTTCCCAACAACAAAACCATCACAAATCTTTACGCCCGGTTTCAGCTTGGTACCGTCTGGCACAAAAACCGTATCCAATGACCTCAAATTGGTTGTTTTAAATGAGTCGGAATCCACCATGCTGAGAATGTGGGGGGGACTGTTGGAGTGCCAAAAGGATGTTCAATGCAACCTAAATGCCACAGTGTCGTTGTTAGGTGCTGTTACATGCATTTGATTGTATGCTAGTTGATTGTGAAAAATCTGGTGGTGCAATGTTGAGCAATGTTGATAACTGCAACAGTGCTCTTTTTCGTGCGAGCGCATGCAGGTTGGGGGGCAGCTGTTGGGAAAGGCAGCTCTGTGCGATTTCCTGTGTGATGTTGGTGGGTGGGTGTGATTATCCCAAGGTGTGCACACAAACCATCACATACCAATTCGTGTCGCACAAGTGCCAGTGCAAGCCTGCATGTTGCTGTTGGTAGAGCCGGCAGCACAACACCCACCACACCATGAGGCTGTCCTTCATTGCTCCCCTCTGCCCCTCTGTTCCCCTCTTGTACATTGCCATCTTTGTTTGATACAACACCATCCTCATCATCATCACCCACCGCATGCTCACTCGTTGTTGTCCCCCTGGATGCCACCATCGTGGCTGCCCCACTTATGCTGCGCGGCATGTACCCACCCATGTCATCATCATCAGCGCTCCATGCATTGCGCACACCATCCCTGTGCTGTTGCTCCTCCAGTGCCGCCACTGCTGCTTGTGTTTGGGACATGATGCATTTCTCATCACATGCACGTGCACGCCGAAGCATATCCAACCTGGCCTTCAACTGCTGCTTGGTTGCCTGCACACATATGCTGCGGCGTGCCTTGTCAGCATAGCGCTGCTGCAGCCATTGACGACGCTGCTCATGTGTGCATGCTGCACATGCTGCTTGCTGCCTGGGGTGTGAGTGGGGGGGTGGATGCATCCTGCATACATCAACATACATCAACATGCATCCACATGCATCCACATACACCATGTATCACCAGCATACTGTAGGTAGTGGTGTCGGTGTCCCAGAGCATCCACACGTTGTTGCCGCTGCATCATGATGCGTTGCAATCGTGCACTGTCCACTTGTTCCTGGTATTGTTGCTTTTCCTGTTGTGTTGGTACTAATTGTGTGCTATTCAGGGGCTGGTTGTGGGCAGAGTACAACGTACGCACCTTGCGCCACTGCTGTAGGGTGTGGGCGCGTGCGAGTCCTCGTTCATAGCCATTGCGTGGTGTTGCACAGCTCCGTGGTGTGTTGGGGATTGTGCAAGGTGTGTGCTGCTGGGAGTGATATGCAACACGAGCTTGGGCACGGGCTTGTTCCTGTGTTCCATGGGGAAATGTAGTATTGTGCGAGGGTTCAGGATGCTGAATCAGGAAGTCACGACAATCACCTGTGTGCTTTGTCTAATCAGCTGTCGCATTCGATTCTGACGACGACGCTCGGCGTTGGACAAGATGTGTTCGTATTGATGAAGCATCTGTATTGATGAAGCAACTGCTGTCAAGAACAAAAGATGCTGTGTGTGTGATGGGCTGTGTGATGCTCTTTACATTGTATTAGGATTCCTAAAACACTTCTGTACGTACAGTTTATTGTCAATATTACAACCGACTACCGTTGACCGAGTCTTTTCTTCGCTGTGTTTCGTATTTTCTGCTACAATTTCTCGCTATAATATCCACAATTATATAACAACTCGTCCACCAACACACGCCACACCAACCCTCTTAACACGCACCAACACTGTTTGCATCACCTGCGATTGACACTCGCTCACACTACACTCCCCCAACTAGCACAAACGGTCATGGGCAAGGTCAAGAAGACACGTAAAATTGCAGCCGTCAAGCGCGTGCTCAACCCAAAGACCTTGCAGCCGTATGTTAGGGGCAACATTGATGGTTGGTTGCTGCTTTTTTTGTGGCTTGCTCACAACAAGTCTCCCCATGGACTCAGGCAACATAACAGAAAGCAAAACAAGGAAGAGGATCCCAAACAGCCCAAACATGTGTATGTGATGGCGGTGGTGTGCATTTTCAATGGGGGACACGTTGACATCCACCCATCACCACAATCATTCCACAGGGAAAAAGTGTCCTCTGCGCTCTACTTTCGATACAACACACAGCTTGGCCCTCCCTATCAAGTGCTTGTGGATACCAACTTTATTAATTTTTCCATTCGTAATAAGGTATGTTCGGGATGTGCTTCAGTTTTGCACACATATGTGTGTTTTGCCAGGCACCAACACATATACACGCACCTACACACCCTCAAACACATCCCTGAATACACAGATTGACTTGGTACAGGGCATGGTGGATTGTTTATATGCACAATGCTTCCCATGCATCACCGACTGTGTGTTGGCTGAGTTGGAAAAGCTGGGGCAAAAGTATCGTGTGGCATTGAAAATTGCCAAGGTATGAGGGTTTGTGTGTGTAGGGCTTTGGGCTGTGCATGTTTGACGTATGCGTCAATGGTTGCTTTTTTGTGTGTTTTGGTGGTGTGTTTTGGTGCAAGCGTAAGTGGGGTATACTCATGGTGTGTGCATAGTATATGGTGTACATCAGTGTGTATATTGACTGTCTACGTTGGATGCATGCAACACAATGCACCATACTAATAACACCATGCGATGAGCCAGCATACATGTAGAGTCCCCCCCCCCCACACACACAACATCAACAACAACATTACAGGATCCCCGTGTGGAGCGCATCCCCTGCACACACAAGGGCACGTATGCAGATGATTGCATTGTACAACGCGTGCAGCAACACAAGTGCTACATAGTTGCTACCTGTGATAGGGACCTGCGACGTCGACTACGCAAGGTGTGTGTCTTGGGTGTTGGGTGTTGGGTGTGTATATATTGTGTATTGTGTGTTGGGTGTGTATATAGATATGGTTGGTGTACACCCGAGGTACCATACTCCAACACAACCAACCAACCAACAGATACCTGGTGTACCCATCATGTACATTGCTGCACATCGGTACACCATCGAACGGTTGCCAGAGGCCACTATGGGTGGTGCACCTCGGACGTAGAAGATGAGCAGCACTTGTAAGAACAGTGTTATTTGTCTGTTGGTCCTTCCTACATTCTTCCTTTCTTTCGCAATTTAGCAATCAGTATCAACACACGTTTTGTAAGACTACACGCGCAGCTTGTACCTGAAGGCCGCCAATCCGCAGGTCAAGCAATCTTCATACAGTCTTTCTGTGAACTACTCTCTGTGTACGCTGTTGCTCACCCGCTGCACGTTGCTTCACGATGATGGAGTTGCACATGCAGCGGGCACCGTGCCATCTACGCACAACGACGAGCAGGTAACAAACATGCGCAGGATGTTGGGGTTGCTGCTGCTGTGTTGCTGTTTGCATATGTTGGGAATACAATCAACACACACAACAGGAAACCACTACGAGCGCCCTGGGGTGCTACACCGTCAACAAGCTTGTTGACTAGCAGATCCCCAACACATGGACAGGCACTCGTCAGTCAGCTCAACAGCCTCGCCACAGAAACCAGCAGGTGAGTTGTGTACTGTGCGGGGAGAGTATGTACACCATCATACGTATAGCAATCATATCATTCATAATCAACCACACAGTGTCAAGCCACCCCGCAGCGACATTGATTGGAGCAGCATTGGGTTTAGCATCCAACATGCAGGACAGGTACTTACGCATATCCTTACCATGTACTCCTTACCATGCACTCCTTACCGTGCAACCGTACCCCCTCCTTCCATCACCTCCCCCCCCCTCCCAACAGACCATGTATGTGGGAGAAGCGAGCGCAGATGGCACCTGGACAGGCAGCCTACAACCCTACGGCCCCATCCCCTTGGAACCGAGCGCCCAAGTGCTCAACTACGGCCAATCTGTCTTTGAAGGCATGAAAGCACAGCGCAGCGCCAAGGGACGCATCGTACTCTTTCGCCCCGATTGCAATGCTGCCCGCATGCAGGATGGTGCTGCACGATTGAGCATGGCAGCCCCTGATGCTTCATTCTTCATCAATGCAGTCACACAAACCGTGCTCGCCAACCAAGAACTGGTTCCACCACAAGGAATGGGGTCGCTGTATGTTCGACCACTGCTCCTCGGCACCGGGCCCATTTTGGGGTTGGGCCCCGCCCCGGCCTACAAGCTCTATGTGTACTGTGCAGCAGTGGGTGCGTATTTCAAGGGGGGACAGCTCACCCCCATTGATTTGATTGTGGAAAGCAAATTCCATCGAGCGGCGCCTGGTGGGATGGGTGGTACGAAATGTGCCGGCAATTACTCTCCCGTGTTGCTGGTACAGCTGGCTGCGAAAAAGGCGGGGTATGCGGATGTGGTGTATTTGGATGCAAAAACCGATACCTACCTGGAGGAGGTGTCTTCATGTAATATTTTTGTGGTCAAGGGCACGGTGATCAAGACACCACCACTGTCGGTATGTGTTTGTAGGGGGGTGGTTGTGAGGGTGGTTTGCATGTTGTCCATGTGGTAGTGCTCAGTAGTACACATTGCTGTGTGCATACAAGTGCATACAAGTGTGCTGCATACAAGTGTTCAAACCCTGACAACACCTCACCCTCCCCCTCTCAGGGCACGATCCTCCCAGGCGTCACCCGTCGCTCCATCATTGAACTGGCTCGTGATCGTGGCTACAGTGTGGAGGAGGTGCCTGTGAGTGCCGATGAAGCAATGGAGGCTGATGAGGTGTTTACAACGGGGACAGCAGTGGTGGTGAGCCCTGTGGGGAGCCTGACACACAAGGGCGTACGGCGGCAGTATGGAAAGGAAGGGGAATCTGGTATGTGTGGGTTGGGGGTGTGGGGGGGGGAGGGGGATGGGGTGTTTTGTGTGACAATGGTGTGTGTTACGTGAAGAGTGTGTGTGTTACGTGTGCTTGTCCACCCTTGTCATGCACACCTCATCTCCTCCTCCTATACACCACATCTCCTCCTCCTATACACCAAATCTCCTCCTCCTATACACCAAATCTCCTCCTCATATAGCCCTACCTCACATGTATCCCTCCTCCACATGCAGGTCCCATTGCACTGGAGTTGTACACAGCATTGACTGACCTGCAACAAGAAACCAGTGATGACAAATTTGGCTGGGTGCATGCAGTGTGCTAGTGAATTCATGTTGGTGGTTTGTTGGGGTATTCATGTTGGGTATAGGTTTTCTAGCGTTGGTACACACATCTATTGCTGTACACACCTTTTGGTACATGGTGCATAGTGGGTGTGCTGAAGGGAAGACGTGTACGGAACAATGCGTTGCATGGGGAACAATGTATGTCGTCAAATATGTCATCATTGTGTCAAAATATGTCGTTATTGTAAGCAAGAGCTTGTCAGTAGAAACATACGAGCATAATAAAAGATGGTCAAGTACTTGACGTCAGCACATGAGCATGCGGTAGAAAAAAGAGGGGAGGACACGATGCTTTCCGAAAGAAAAACACACACACAGAAAAACGTCACGTATCATAACGAGCACCATCAACTAAGTATGTAAACAAACATGACATACCATCATCATTATGAGCACCACACAACATCATCATGAGCACCACACAACATCATCATGAGCACTACACAACATCATCAGATCGAGGCGCATCCCCCAGCAGTGAAACCCCCTTATTTTTCCGACCACCACCACCCACCACCTCCTCCTCACCTTCCCCACTACCCACACCACCCACACTACGTACACCACCAGCAACATCACTCCCGAGCAAGCCCTCTTCCTTGAGTGCCACCATCACCAACCGCATCTGCTGTGCTGTTGCCTGCTGTGCTGTTGCTTGAGAAGCACCATTCCCATGCATTCCCACTCCCCCCCTCTCCCCACCACCACTCCCATCACCACCACTCCCTTGTGTGAGTTCCACAACAACATCCCCATCCCCATGTGCACCGAAAGCATGCCTTGAGTCAAAATTATGCATTGCTCCTGTATTATCCGCTGCTCCACTATCATGCCCCGGGCCAAGACCATGTGCTGCTCCTGTATGTTCATGTGCTGCTCTTAATGGCACCACAGTGGACTGTGCAGCACCAAGCAGGTTGTATCTAAACAGCAAGGCATAGGTAGCTGCCTTACACAGGTCTTGTATAACCCACCATAGCAGGCAGTAGAGCCACACCCACAGGGGCCATAGGGTGTAGGCGCCTCGTGTGAGACCCATGACTGGGATATCTGTGTGGTGGTGGTGGGGAATGAGGTGGGGGAGGTGGGATGATGATGATGTGGGAGGTGATGGGGGGGGTGAGGTGCGTGTGGGTGTTGTGCGTGGGGGGAGTGGGGTGGGCGTAGAGCGGGGTATTTTGTGACAGGCAATAAGGTGTAGTTGGTGTATAGGGATATGTGTATAGGGAGTTATGTACAGGAACATTGGCATACAAATGATACAACACGACCACATATTCTACGATTGCATTACCTCACATTGTCACACCCACCCACATACACACACAAAAACAAAAAAACAACACACCATTCAATGAACCAGGTGGCCACACACATGCCAGCAATGTTGACAGTGCTAGTGAAAAACATGCAGCTGCCAATAGGGGCCATGCAGGTGCATTGGAGAAGAAGAAACGCTTTGTGCGGGAGGAAAACAGCGTGAGGAAGTCAGACACAGACACCTTGAGGTACATCATGGTGACCACCTGTTATTGTGTGTGTATGTGTGTGTGTGTGTGTGTGTGTGTGTGGTGGGTGATATGCATGCCACCCTGTCACACACAATATATACACACAATATATACACACACAATATATACACACACAACATATACACACCAATTCCTCACACACACACACACACACACACACACACACATCATACCTGTCCATATTGCAGCCCAGGCAACCCCCAGCTCTGAAACCAACCAGAGGGGCTGTTGGAATCAAGAGCACCCCACAATAACAATAACGAACTGCCACAGGCAACACTCGCGAGCACTGAGGATGTGAGGAACAACACCTGTGTGGGGGGTGCGTGTTTTCATGGGTGTGTGTTTGATGGGAGTGTTTTCATGGGAGTGTTTTCATGGGTGTGTTTTCATGGGTGTGTGTTTTCATGGGTGGGATGGGGTGGATGGGTGTGGGAGAATCAAGTGCATGCCACTACACATGTATACACACACACAAAAAAAAACATTATGAAAGAACAGCACAAAAGCCACAAAATATGTATACACCCACCCACCCACCCCTCACACACTACCTTCAAATTCCACTTCTCGGGTCGTTCCGATGGTGTCACTCTATCATACGCCACACTTATCAACGTGCCGTCATTTAACAGTGTAATAAGCATCAACATGAGCACAGGCAACTGAAAATAGCTGGTGGGTTGTATTCCAGCAGCAGAATCTTGTGGGTTGATGGGGAATGAATCAGGGGGGAAGGCAAAGAGGGCAATGAAGAAGAATAGGAGGAGCTGAAGGGTAGCTGCAATGCGATCTGTGTGGAGGTGATATGTATGTGTTGTGGAAGTGTGGGGTGGGAGGTGCATGTGCAATGCATTTTGTGTGTGCAATGTGTATACATTTATGCACACCCACATGATATGCCCATCCACCTGAACAATACACACATTCGTTCCCAAAACACCCCACTACCAACAAACACCACCAACATGTAAACACCACCCCCACCAACCCCCTCCCAACGTACAATTGAAGAAGTTATATATACGTTGAAAAATACACCTCGCCACCACCAACGCATCCACAATCACAGACAAACCCGGCTCTGTAAGCACAATATCCGCTGCTGCACGTGCTGCATCTGTGCACCCGCTCACAGCAATCCCCACATCGGCTCTTTTCAATGCAGGGGCGTCATTCACGCCATCCCCAGTCATCCCACACGCAAACCCACCCTGCTGGAGGGCAGCAATCAACATGAACTTGTGCTCTGGAAACACCTGTGCAAACCCATCTGCTTGTAGAATTAGACTTCCGAATCGTGTGTGGAGATCACGGGGGAGGGGTTGGGTCATGTCGATGTCGGGGAGGTGCTCTGCGGTGTGTATGGTGGTGCCCATACCCAGCATGCCACAGGTTTCTTGGGCGATGAGATGATGGTCGCCGGTGATCATTTTTACATCCACGCCATATGCGAGGGCACGTTGGATGGTTGTCTATGCAGAATGGGGAGGGGGGGGGGAGGAGAAGGGTGTGGGTGGAGGGGTGTTGGAATGTGGGCGTGGATGTGTGTGGGCGTACGATACAACACGCACATTGTATGAATGCCATGGGTACAGGTACATATACATACGTACACACACATGCACACAGCACTATCAACACACACCCTCAAACACACCTTGCTATCAGGTCTTGGTGGGTCGAGAAATGTCAACACACCCAACAACTGCCATGTATCTACTGCTTGTGATGTTGTGTGTGGTGTTGTTTGTGATGTTGTCGATGTTGGTGTTGTGTGTGGTGTTGTTTGTGCAACAGCTAGTGCACGTATGCCCCTTCGTCCTAGTGCATCCACCTGTGTTGTAGTTGTAGTTGTTTTACTGGTGGTGATGAATGCAAATGCCATGTGTATGTGAACAACATCTGTGTGTGTGTTTGTTTGTGTGTGTGTGTGTGTGTGTGTGTGTGTGTACACACATGATCACTCAACTATGCTGCTAGTATCATCAACCAGCTGTGTTCACAACCATGATACACATACAACCCTGTACACCCTCCCCCCCCTCCCCAATACCGTTGCTTGCACACGCACATGCAACCCCCCCACATCCTCCACCAGCTGTAACACCACATGAGGGGCCCCCTTTGTCACCTTGAATACCCCACTCCCCTCTCGTTTCTTCACAGTGCTCTCTGTTCGTTTGATTGTCGGGTCGAATGGCATGTGGTCAACGAGTTGGTAGGCGGTCAACGCATCATGGTCAACGGCTCCGAGAACCATGGTGTCCAGCGCATCTTTGGGGGGTTCCATCCACTTGGTTGCCAATGCTGCTGCTGTGAGGACATCATGTTTTGTTGTATTGGGTGTAAACGTGGGGCAGTCATCCTAATGTGGGTGGTGGGATGGTGTGTGGGAGGGTAAGATGATGTGGTGTTGTATGTGGGTGATGTGGTGGTTTGTGTGTGGGTGTTGCTGATTTGCAAGTTATAGTCAACACCCCTGTATATACATTTTGCCTGCAACACACACACACACACACACACACACACACACACACACACACACACACACACA
>VFQP010005325.1_pt1 | contig 11340 bp, 13 predicted proteins | sample 3512351 | NCBI WGS metagenome assembly VFQP01 (sample SAMN10412372, study PRJNA504923) | tailings metagenome | isolation source: Relicate 1 Philex TSF1 revegetated site | place: Philippines: Tuba, Benguet | collected 2017-08-29
GGGGGGGGCAAGCATGGCGCGTGCGGGGGGGGGCAAGCATGGCGCGTGCGGGGGGGGCAAGCATGGCGCGTGCGGGGGGGGGCAAGCATGGCGCGTGCGGGGGGCCTCATCACCTGAACCTGGCGGCGGCAAATGCCAGCGTGCTCAGCTGCGGCAGCGTCAGCGGCCGCACCCCTCCCTGCCGCGCCGCGCGCGCGTCGCCGCCTGGCCGGCTGTCCCCGTCCGGCGGGCACGCCGCCGAGGAGGGTTGGGCGAGGTTCTGGGGAGGCGGCGGCGCGGCCAGGGCGGCCTGCAGCATGCCCTTGACCAGGCCCTGGAGGGAGGCCTCGTGCAGCTGCGTGGCGCTCCAGGCCACCAGCGCCGCGCTCTCCCCGTCGGTGAACCTGGCCTGCTGCTGCAGCGCCGCGTGCTGGAGTGCCACCAGCACCTGCGGGCTGGTGCCTGGCAACGAGGTCGCGTCGCCGCCACCGTCCGCTGCTAGTAGGTGCTGCCGCTGCTGGTGCCGCTGCCGCATGCAGGCCAGGGCCCACATGCTCATGGCCAGGTCCTGAGGGCTGAGCTCGTGCGCCCGGGCCTGGAGCGCCTGCAAAGAGGTGGGCGCGGCCGCCAAGGCGGGCGGCGCGGTGCGGTCAGCGCACGCCGATCCCGTCACGTTCGTTCAACCGCCGGCAGGTAGCGAAAGAACAAGAGCGCGCGCACCTGCTGCACCTGCGCCCAGAGCGGGCCAGGCACACGCGGCACCACTGCGCACGACCAAGCAAGCAACGCCAGCTGCTCAGGCGCCAGCTGCTCCTCCCCCGGCGCGCTGCGGATGGCCTCGCTCCGCCGCCACGCCTGCGCCGGGGGCGGCTGCTGCGCCCAAGCGGCAGGAGGAGGAGCGACAGCATGGCCCGGCACGCCGCCGCCGCCGTGCATCGTGCTGGTGGCCAGGCGCGCGGCCAGGGCGTCCATGGCCGCCTGGGGCGGCGTGGGCCACACGGCGCGCGCCTTGGCCAGGAGGTAGACGGCGCGTGCGGCCTGGCCGGGGCTGCAGTGCGGCGCGTAGGTGGGCAGGTGGTCGGCCAGGCGCCGCACCAGGTCCACCATGCGGGGGTCCTCCTCGCACCGCCACGCCTGCGTGCCTCGCAGAGTCGCTCAGGTGACGCGTCACGCGAGTGCTGCTGCAGCTGGGCCCGCGCCGCAGGCGTAGGAGCACCAGTGCCCAGCCCGCAGGCCAAGGTTGCCCAAAGTTTGTCTCGCACCTTGAGCACCTCTTCCAGGCACCTGAGCAGCGCGCCCACCAGCAGCGCACGCTTTGGGGGGTCCTGCGCCGCCAGGGGCAGCTCCTCCACCGCCGCCGCCACCGCGTGCAGCACGCTGTTGGGGACGAGCAGCTTCTGGCGGAGGGGCGCGGCCAGCGCCTGCAGCAGCGCCGTGCGCATGGCGTGCTGCTGCGGCGCTGGCCAGCTGAGCCTGGCCAGCGTCTCCAGCTCGTGCCACGCTTGCCCTGCGCAGGCGGCGCAACGTTTGGAGCACTGGATGCGCTGGATGTGACGCTCCCTGCACGCAGAGCGTCCTGTTGGAATAAGCGGCTGCTCACCTGCTCGCCGGATGCTCCTGAAGCGCGGCACGAAGCAGCGCTCAAGCGCGCCCCGCACCAGCTCCTCACGTGCCACGGTGGCGGAGGAATCCTGCAGCGCTGTTGCTGTTGATAATGATGATGGCCACGCTGCTGACGTTCCGCTGCTGCCCGCCGCGCTTGGGGCCAAGTTCCACCTGCACACACCGGCCATCGCCCTCGCGATCGCTCGCGCGCCGCAAGAGCTAGTGATGCTCACACATGCACAATGCACCCGGCGTTGCGCTCTACCTCGGCTGCGGGCCATCGGCGCTGAGCGGCGGCAGCGCTATGTCGAGCTGCTGAGCTAGGGACGCACTGCCCCGCTGCGCCACGGATGCGTGCTCGCACACGACGCGAAGCGCACGCAGCGCGCGTGCGCCATCTCGGCGCATCGCTCCTGTCTGCTCTTCCAACGCGCGCGGCGTGTGCGTGGGGTGCGACATGAGGGTGGCCGGCACAGAGCGTCGACAAGATGCCTGTTGAACTGCAGAGCACCTAGCACAGAGCCGGGGACGACGACATCAAATGAAGAAGAATAGCCGGCACGCTGCCGCACACGCTGCCCGCGCCCACTCTCTCTCGCGCACGTCTCTCGCCAACGCTCGGCCTCCAACTCAAGCCGCGGTGGCGGCGCCCGCAGGCACCGGCGGCCCTGCCGTGAAGCCCTTGTCCAGGGCGGCCCGGGCGGCCTCCGCCTGCCGGCGCTGCTCGGCGTCGCTCCAGCCCAGCAGCGGCCCCATGAGCGCCGCCACCCTCGGCGCCGCCGCCTTGGCCGCTTGCAGGTCCAGGAAGGCCAGCCGCGTGCGCCGCTCCAGAAAGTCCTCCACCGTCACGCAGTACTCGTGCTGCGCGTGCAATGAGGCACGCGCACACGCAACCGCCTGAGCGTGTGCACGTGCGCGTGGATCCTCGCTACTGGTTGCCCACCACCTCTGCCCACCACCTCTGCCGGGCACATCACATGCCGCTGTGTGCGCCTCGTAATGATCACCGGGCAGCACGTGAGCCGCGCCAGCACACGTGACACCCCTCCCACGCATGCCCTCTACCTGTGTGCAGTAGACCACCTCGGCCTGCAGGAAGGGGTGCCCGGGCACCAGCGGCTGCGCCAGCGCCGGCTGCTCAGAGGCCAGCGCCAGCACCAGCGGCGCGCGGTCGCCGTAGGCGCCCACCAGGTGCCTGACCGTCTCTAGCTGCACGGGCGCAGCCGGGGGGTGAGCGCCCTTGGGCGCCGCCGCCGCCGCCTTGCTGCTGGACCCGCACCACTGCTGCGCCAGCTGCACTCAACATGCAGGCGCCAGGGCGGCAACCGCCGTCATCCCTTTTGTCAGCGTGCTTGAAGATCGTTTTCGTTTCCCGTTCCCCCCCCCCCCCCGCAGGGACCCCGCCACACCTCTGCGACGAGCGTGCGCTTGAAGGTGGTTGCGCCCAGCAGCGGCAGGTGGTGCGTGGCGCAGGGCTTGGCGTTGAGCGGCAGGCGCCCCGAGGCCAGCGCGGCGTCCACCGTCTCCTCGGCCATGCGCCGGTACGTGGTCCACTTGCCGCCCGTCACGTTGAGCAGACCGTCGTCGTCCATGAAGATGACTGCGGCGGGGCAGCAGCGAAGCAACAGGCGCTCGTCAGATGAAGTCGTGCGTGTGGGGGCGCCTTGGCTCCCGCCGGCGAGCGCGTGCAGCAGGGGCACGTGTCCTTGCACCCCATGCATGCGGTGGGCTCGCTTGCTGACGTGCTGTGGGGCATTCTGATGCTTTGGCCCCGCCCAGGTGCCCAAGCAGATGCGGGCATCCCAGGCGCACGCACCGTGGTCGCGGACGACGCTGGCCGTGTCCCTGGCCTGCGCCTTTGGGTTGGAGGGCAGCGGGCGGATGCCCGACCAGGTGGACAGCACGTCGCCGGTGCTGATGCGCACGCCCAGGTAGTCGCTTAGCGTCGCCAGGATGTAGGCCAGCTCCTCCTCGCTGGTGCGCGGCGTGCTCGTCACCTGCGTGCGGGGCACGTGCAGGGTGCAGACGGGCGCGCAACCAACCCCCGCCTTCAGTCGTGCGAGCGGTGGGGGGGCCGGAGAGCTTGAGAGCCCGCACGGCGCCTCAGCAAGCCGGGGATCAGCACACAGCAGGAGCGGGAGGGGAAAAGGAGGCCCCGCACCTCGCACGCCGTGTCAGTGGTGCCGGCGATGACGTGGTTCTGGAACGGGAGCATGAAGACCACGCGCCCGTCCGGCGTCTGCGGCAGCGTGGGAAGGAGCAGCAGCAGCAGGAGCGCCTCAGGGCTGCGGAAGTGCACAGCGGGTGTGCCTCGGCGGCGGCGCGCACAAGTCCTTTGGCAGCGTGCACCTCTTGGCGTGCACCTTAGGGATGATGATGCCGGTGGACCCCGAGCCAAAGTAGCCGGGCAGCGTCACGTGCGCGCCGGCGCTGGTCCGCACCGTGCTGGGCGCCCTGCAGCACCACACGCGGCACACCCGTGCAAGGGCTGCTCTGGCGCGTGGCCCCTCCACGCGCCTCAGCAGTGCGCGCCCCGCCGCCGAGATTTTGTCCCGGGACAGGCGCGGGCGCCAGCGCCGCGCACACGGCGTTGGGACGCGCTCACTGTGGGTCGGACATTCGCCTGACTCCGTCCAGGAAGGGCCCGGTGGCGTTGACCACCACGCGCGCGTACACGTCGGTGCTCTGCCCCGTCAGCACGTCCTCGCACCGCACGCCTACCACCTTGCCCTCGTGGTTCTGCGCACCACATACCACCGCCAGCGGCAAGCGAACCACGTCACCGTGCAGCGCCGCGCCACCACCGCAGCGCGCCGCTCCCACCCGCACCCCAACCACACGTGCAAGCGCAAGCGCACGCACCTTGATGAGGCTCTTGGCGCGCGTGTAGTTGAGCGCCGCCGCGCCCGCCGCCGCCGCCGAGCACGCCAGCGTGACAGCCAGGCGCGCGTCGTCAAACTGGCCGTCGTAGTACATGATCTGCGTGCCGCGGCGAGGCCGTGGGAAGAGTGAGAGGTGCGGGCGGCACGGCGCTGCGCAAGTGCTGTGCTGCGAGCGCGGCGGCCCTTGGCGGAGTGCGTGAGGCCTCACCGATCCCTTGAGGCTGCGGCCCTGGAGCTGCGTGGCCAGCGTGGGCATCATGGACAGCGTCTCGGTGGGGCCCACGTACTTGGACAGGATGAGCTGCTTGGTGCCCGCCACCAAGTCGTACGCCTGCCACGCACGCAGGGAGGGGAGGGTGGGTGGTGGGTGGCGGTGGTGGGGCGCGCGGGGCCCTGCTGCTTGCTCTGGCCGCCGGCCGCGGGCAGCCGGCGCGCGCCTGGTTGGGTGGCCTGAGCGGGTTCGCCTGGCTGGCGCTCGCTGCTGCTGTGCTCGCCCCCCGCCATCCCAGCGTGAGCGGCGCTCACCTTCATGCCCATCCAGTAGTAGGGCACCTCCCACCACTTGTAGCACGGCTGCAGGCGCACACGGCAGGCACACCACGCAGGGGCCAGGTGTCCTCCTCGTGCTGTGTGGTGTCCCGGGCGCTGCAGGATTTCACAACTCGGTGCGCCTCCTGCAGCCCCGCTGCCTGCAGCAGGCGGCAAGCTGCCGCCAACCTGCTCCTGCTGCCGGCTGCGCGCTGTGCACACGCGCGCGCCCTGTGGCTGGCGTGCCACGCCGCCGGCCCCGCACCCTCGGCCTCACCGTGAGGATGGGCAGCGGGTAGCTGAGGTGCGGCGCGTTGTCCAGCAGCACCTTGCGCTCGTGCAGCGCCTCGTACACCAGCTTGAGCTGCCCCATGTCCAGCCCCATCACGGCCTTTTCCAGGTAGCGCACGCCGCCGTGCACCAGCTTGGTGGACTTTGACGACGTGCCGCTGGCCCAGTCGCCGCGCTCCACCAGCGCCGTGCGCAGGCCTCTGCGTCGCGGCGATCGCGCAGCTGGACCACTGCTTGGCGCTGCTGCAGTGCGGCTCTGAGTTGCTGCGCGCCGCAAGGAAGCTGGCCTGAGAACAGGGGGTGCGGTGCTGAGTCGCGGCACGGGCGCGCACCTCGTGGCCGCGTCCACGGCGCAGCCAGTGCCGGTTGCGCCGCCACCGATGATGAGCACGTCAAAGGGCTTGTCCGGGCTGTTGTCCTGCAGCCGCATGAGCTGCTGCGCGCGGCTGGGCACAACATCCGACAGGAGGGGTGCGCGAGGTCCCGAGTCGCCGCTGCCGCCCGTGCGCCAAACAGGCGGCGACGTCTGGGCCTGCACCGCGTAGCCAGCGCCCGCCGAGCTCGCGAGCACCACGACGGCAGGGGCCGCCCAGCGGCTCAGGAACGACGCCTCGCTCCACATCACCGCAACGACCGAACGACGAGCGCAGCCTAGGAGATGAGAGTAGACTGCTGGGTGCTGGTGGTGCTGGTGCTGCTGTGTGTGTGTGCGTGAAATGAAGGTGTGCGCGCTGTGGCTCTCCACTGGGTTTTTGTGTGGGGGCACGCCACGCAGCGCGCCCAGCGGGTGCCGCGCAAAAAGCTGGCAAGCAGAGCTGTCAGCAGGTGGTGTGGGTGGGCCTGAAGACGCGTGCATGCACTTGGCAGCTCTGCTCTTGCGACGTGCATGTCCCGCACGCGCCAGCTGGCGCATCACAATCGGGCCGAGCGGGGTGGGGGCGGGCCATCACCACCATCACCACCACTCTCAAGGCCGCTGAATCGTCATCACCATAGCTGGTGGCGCGCGCTCCTTCTGCTGGTCATGTGCCTTGGCACATGGTCTTTTTCACGCCGTCTCAGGAGCGCAGCAAAGAGCGCGAGCGCGCACACGCTCCCAGCTGCAGCGCGGCGACACAGGATTCCCTCGCCAACACAGCTCTCTGGGTCGCACAGGTTGCTTTCATCGCGGCCCACCCGCGGTCGTCTCGCCCGGTGCACCAGCCCTCCCCGCAGCGCAGCGCTTCCCGCTGGCGGTGGCGCATTAGCTCCTGCTGCTGCTGGAGTTGCGCCTGAGCAGGTCGCGCGCCCATCGCTGCTGCTGCTGGCGCAGAGCTGAGCAGCACGTCGTTGGCGCCCACAGCCCGTCGACGACCCCACAGCAGCGGCCACAGCAGCAGCCATGGCGTCGAGCACGCCTTTCGGCATGACGGCCCGTCCCCACTTTCTCAAGAGCCTCGACCTGGATGAGGTGCTCACGCCCTCGCGCGGAGGGCTGCTCTCGGGTGAGCGTCCGCAGCTGCTCTCGCGTGGCGCCGACGTTTCGCGGCGAGTGGGGGGCCTTTGCTCGCGCACCCTGGCCGCTCGCGCTCGCTGATGAGGGCCCTGGGCGGCCGACTCGCGGGAGGGTTACGGCGATACGGTGGGCGCCGGCGCTCGCGCTCGCAGGCGTCAAGGTGGTGGCCACCATCGGCCCCGCGTGCCACAGCGTGGAGCAGCTGGGCGAGCTGCTGGACTCTGGCACGGTGGGGGCGCGTTTCGACCTGACGTGGGGGCCCCTCGACTTCCACCGCGCCTCGCTGGCCAACCTGCAGGTGCGTAGTCCCCCAGCACTGCAGGTGACACAGGTGGGGCTGGAGCGGTAGTGAGCTGAGGCTCAGCTGCGTTTGCCGGCTCGCAGACGGCCATGGCGCTCAAGCAAAAGCTGTGCTGCACCATGGTCGACACGCTGGGCCGAGAGCTCATGATTCGCCGGCAGGTGAGCCCCCAAAAGTTCGCTCCAGGCAAAAGGGACACATGTTACCGTGTGTGCCTGCGCAGCGACACCCCTGTTCATCGTGTTGCGCGAATTCGCGCTCTGCAGATCAAGATTGACGAGTCGGGCTGGCCCGTGCACGAGGAGCGCTTCACCGTGACGGCGGGCCAGCAGGTCATTGTCACCACGCGCGTGGACGCCGTGGCGTCGGGCAACGTGCTGCCCATCACCTACGAGCGCTTTACCGAGATGGCAGAGCCGGGTGAGGGGGCCTTTGTGAGGGGGTGTGGCGTGACAGGTTGCCGCGTGCCCCTCCGCTGCGGGGCGACCGTGCACGTGCACGCCTCGTGCGTCACCTCCCCGCCTCGTGTGGACATGCCGCTGCAGGCGACACCATTTACGTCGGCCGCTACTTGGTGTGCGGCGCTGACTCGGCGTCCCTGTACCTCGAGGTGGTGTCCGTCACAGGTGAGGGTTGCGGGGGTGAGGAACAGGCCAGCGCACAGCAGCGTGGCGCTTCAGGGGGGTGGCACGTGCAGCCTGGCCTTGCGTCCCACCCCGCGACGCCCTCTCACGCGCGCAGGGCCCGACGTGTTTTGCGTGGCCAAGAACAACGCCGTGCTGGAGGGCCTGCTGACGGTGTTCCACACGGAGCGGTCGACTGACACGCTGCTCAACGTGCAGAACACGCTGCCGCTGCTCTCCCAGTACGACAAGGAGGCCATCGAGGTGCGGTGGGAGAGCGCGGGAACGCATGGGACTCGACGGGGCCTTGGCTCCCATTCAGCGCCCGCTGTCGTGGGCGGGAGGGCGGGCTGACTGTCCGTGCACGCTCCCCCAAACAAGTGCCCTGCTGTGGTTGCGTGGCCCCCTGCGTGCGCAGACGCTGGCCCAGGACTTTGAGATTGACTACCTGTGCCTGTCGTACGTGCGCAGCGAGGACGACATCCACGAGGCGCGCGCCTGGCTCTCCAGCGTGGGCCTGCGCAACACGCGCCTGCTGGCCAAGATTGAGACGCGCCAGAGCCTGCTCAACTTTGAGGCCATCCTCAGCGTGGCCGACGGCATCGTCATCTCGCGAGGTGCATCAATCAACTCGACCCGGGAGGGGAGCACGACGGGCCTGGCAGGACAGTCGGCGGCGGGGGGGCTGACCCGTGCAGCTCCCCCAAGTTGTTTGTCCCGTGCCGCACCGCCCCCTGCAGGCAACCTGGGCCTGGACTGCCCGCCCGAGAAGATGGCCATGGTGCAAAAGACGCTCATCCACGGGTGCAACATGGCGGGCAAGCCCGTGCTCATCACGCGCGTGGTGGACACCATGGTGAGCCGGGCGGGAAGGCAGCGCAGTCTCACACCACGCCACTCCCGGCGCGCGACGCTCAATGGGGCATGCTTTGCATGATGGCCCCGCCTGCAGGTGGAGAATCCGCGCCCCACGCGCGCCGAGGCCACCGACGTGGCCAACGCCGTGCTGGACGGAGTGGACGGCATCCTGCTGGGCGCTGAGACGCTTCGAGGTGCGGTGGGGGTGGGTCCTGGTTTGGAGCACAAGGGGAAGAGCTGCCTGGGCGCGTGTGTCGCGTGGACGCCACGCGACCACCGCATTTCCCGCGCGCGCCTGCTGCTCGTCATCCGCCCCCCCCCCCTCTTTCGCAGGCCGCTTCCCCACCGACACGGTCCGCACCATCACGCGCATCTGCCACTCGGCCGAGAAAGTCTTTGACTTTGGACTCCACTACGAGTGAGTGAGCGTGGCGCGCAGCCTCTGGCCGCGGCGCCGCGTCGGCGCTGCCTCGGCGCAGCGTGACGCTCGTACGCCGCCTGCACTGGTTGGCCATGCTGCGCTGGCATGGGTTGCAGGTACCTGATGGAGCTGGCGCTGGTGCACGAGGACACGCGCACCTCGTCTGCCTCGGGCAAGCCGGTGGGTGAGCTGCGCCTCGTGTGGCCGCGCGGGCAGGCAAAAGGCGGCCGGCGCGATCTTTGGATTTCTGCTGCGGCAGCGAGGAGGGTGGCACGGCGCTGACGCGCCCTTTGCCCCTTTCCGCCGCCCGCGCTCCTCACGCCGCAGCCTCCCGGGCTGCAGGACGGCTGGGGCTCCCTGCAGGTGCTGCCCGCGTCGCACGCCCTGTCCGGCGCCGCCCAGGCGCCCACCACGCCCATGCCGGGCGGCGGCGCCGCCAGCACCAACGGCTCGCTGCACGGCGCCAGCAGCGCCGCCGCCGCCATGGCCGCCGGCAGCCAGGCCGACAGCTCCATCGCCGAGGCGCTGCTGCACGCCTCGCCCAACGGCTCGGCCGGCGACGGTCTGCACGTGAGCCCCGGCCCGCCCTGGCGAGGCCTCCAAGCCACGGCACGCGTGCTGTTTTCTTCCAGGCTGCTCTGGGCGCACGCCGCACAGCGCGCACAGCGTGGCCCTCATGTGTGTGCCCCTGCAGGACAAGCTGGGCAAGTTCCCCGGTGCCAAGGGCAGCAAGGCGGGCCCCACGCTGACCAAGTCGGTGACCGAGGTGGCGCTGAGCGGCGCGGCGGTGGCGGCCACGCCGCACCTGGGCCACGGCATGGGCAGCCTGGCCACCGAGCGCATGAGCCTGACCAACATGGCGGGACTCTCCAGCCTCAACGTCAAGCACGCGGTGCGCTGCCAGGGGCCTGGCGGGAAGAGCTCCGAGGACTCTCGCTGCGGACAGCATGCGCGTGCCTGCCACGCGGCCGCATGCTGAGAGCACGCGCACTGAGAGCAGTGCTGGCTGCCTTTGTGCTGCGCCCTCTGCGCAGAGCTTTGGCCCCTGGCGGTCGCCGTACCTCTCCAAGATGGAGAGCATTGCCAGCAGCGCCGTGCGCGTGGCGCAGAAGGTGAGGCGGCACCCGTCTGTGGCCAGGCGCTGGCGTGGCAGTGGTGAGGCCCTCCCGGGTCACGACCAACTTGCTGGTGGTGTTTGCTTGGCCCTGATCTGCGCGCGTGCAGATCCAGGCCAGCTTGATGCTGGTGTACACGCACACGGGCGCCACGGCTGCGCTCGTGGTGGGTGCCGTGTGCGACCGGCGACGTGAGACCGTGGTCCTGAGCTGCTTTGGGCTTTGGGCCTTGCGTTCTCACCCTTTGCTCACGTGTGAATGGGCGTCCGTTGCAGGCCAAGTACCGCCCGCCCATGCCCATCCTGACCCTCGTGGTGCCGCAGCTCGTCAGGTGCGGAGCCCGCCCGCTTTTCCCTTGGGGCCTGCTTGGCCTCCCCCGCGGCGTGGGGCCCTTGTCCCTTGACCCTACCTGCTTGCCCTCCACCTGCTGCTGCAGTGACGGGCTGAAGTGGAAGATGGAGGGGCGCTCACACGCCAGGCACTGCCTGCTCAACCGCTCGCTGCTGCCGCTGCTCGTCAACCCCAGCGCCGAGGGAGAGGAGGTGAGGGCGAGCGCCACCGCCGCTCAAGTGCCGTGCAGCTGCGCCCACCAATCGGAAGCGACCAAACGACGAAGCGCCCGTTCCCCACGCCTGCAGAACCTCAACTACGCGATTGAGTACGCGGCCAGCCTGGGCATCGTCAAGCCGAACGACCACATTGTGTGCGTGCAGCGGGCGCAGAACGACATCTGCATCAAGGTGAGGGCGCGCCGCCCGGGACTGCCCTGCAATGAAAGCCGCCCTGTAGCTTGCGTCCAGCGTGCGTCCAGCCCCGTGCAGCCGGACTGACCTGATGCTGTCGGCCTGCTGCCCACGTGGCCGGCCGCAGGTGGTGGGCGTGGACCAGCTGGGCATGGGCATCAAGCGCGTGGTCCGGAGCACCACCATCATGCGCCGCAGCGTGCCGGTGCCCCAGTCAGTGCACGTGTCGCTGCCGTTTGCCGGCACGCCGTCCATGCTGAGCCCCAACCTGGACGTGGCCAAGGCCCTCGCGCCGGCGCCCAGCGACCGCCTGGCCGAGCGCAGCACCAGCGCCACCCCTACGCCGCCTCCCTCCACCAAGTGATCTCTCTCATGAGGTGGCGCACGCCCGCCAAGCGTTCCGTGTAGCCGAGTGAGGGACGCGTTGAACAGCCTGCTCTGTAGCCCTTGGTGACCTCTGCTCGCGACCGGCGGCGGGGTCGTGATCCCTTTTGTTCCC
>VFQP010005326.1_pt1 | contig 11339 bp, 9 predicted proteins | sample 3512351 | NCBI WGS metagenome assembly VFQP01 (sample SAMN10412372, study PRJNA504923) | tailings metagenome | isolation source: Relicate 1 Philex TSF1 revegetated site | place: Philippines: Tuba, Benguet | collected 2017-08-29
GTCGGCAGCACGAAGCATATCGTGCGCAGCATGCGGCGTTCAGAATTCGAACGCCACCTGATGACGGCGACGCTGCACACAACACTCAGCACGCAGCAGCAGCACACACGCAGCGGCAGCAAGCGATCATGGACGCGGCGTCAAAGCTGCACGACGCCCTGGCGCGGCACGCTGGGTCGCGCCTCGAGAGCAAGCGGGCCGGGACACGGCTGTGCGTCTTGCAGGACTGCGCGCTGCTGGTCGCCGCGCTGATGGAGCACCGCGCCATGCGACGGCCCATGGGAGGAGCTGCTGGCGCGGCCAGCCTGCTGCGCGCTCCCCTCGCGATAGGGCCTCCTGGGGGCGGCGCGAGCAGCGCAGCGGAGACACGCACGCTGCTGTCGTGCGTCACGCTCCTGGCCGTGGTGCTGGAGCTCACGGCGTCCGGCGCGGCGAGCGTGGCGTCGTCGAGCGTGTGGCTGGGCACGCTCGAGGCCACGACGCAGCTGCTCCACGCCTGCGTGGAGCGCTCGCTCGCCGCGGCCGCGCAGCCAGGCGGCACCGCCTCGCCGCTCGTGCAGGCGAGCGCAGCGCTCGCTTTTGCGGCTCGCCGCGGCGAACCTTCGCGCCAGGCCGCGCGTCCATCACGCCCGTCCTTGCGCCTCTGCGCGTCCTTGCGCGCCTCCGCAGATGGTGACGGAGCGGTGCTTTGAGCGCGTGGCCGTGCTGGTGCAGCAGAGCCTCGCCAACCCCGTGCGCTCCATCAGCACCGGGGCCGGTGAGGGACCTGGTTCTGCTGGGCACAAGACAGCCAAGATTTGCACCTTCGCGGCTCCGCGCGCAGCGCGTGCAGCGCCCCTGACCGTGCCGTGCCTCTCCTTGCTCTCCACAACGCAGCGCACCAGCTGGCGTGCGACGCGCTGTGCGTGCACGGCCGCCTCGCGCACCGCGCCTCCGCGCACCACCGCCCGGCGGCGCACCAGCTGGCGTGCCAGGTGCTCAGCAGCCCGGCGCTGCGCTACGCCCTGCTGCTGCTCATCAAGGGGCAGGCCCTGGCCGCCGCCGAGGCGGCCCAGTGCCCCGAGCAGGCCATCGACCGCGTCAGCACCGTCAGCAAGGTGCGTCCATCGCGCTGCCGCCCCCCAGCCCGTCCGTGCACACACGCGTGGCCCATGCCAACACACCCTTAATTGCCTCACTCCCACTGTTTCCGCAGTGGATGGCGTCCCTGCTGGACGAGCGGTCGCCTGCGCACCTGCCCGTGGACCTCAGCCTCGAGGCGCTCACCTGGATCCTCATGGTGCGTCCGCACGCCTCTCCCACCTCTCCCACACCTGCCTGGCAGCGCTCTTCGCGCAGCCACACGGCCCTCATTCGCTTCGAGTGCGAGTCAGACGCGAGCTCTGTGCCACCCTTCGCGCGTGCGCCAACGTCGACGCAGGTGCAGGCCGACACGCTGGCGCTTCAGGTGCGCACCATGGAGGGCAGCGCCGCCGCCGCCGCCGCCAGCAGCAACCACAGCGCCCCCACTACCAGCAGCGGCGGCGGCCTGGGCTCGCCCCCGCGCTCCTCCTCCTCCTCGGGCTCGTCCGCGTCGAGCCTGGGCCTGGAGGCCATGGTCCGATGCCTGGGCCCGCGCTACGACGGCTGGGCGCTGCCCGACGTGCTGGCCACCGCCAGGCTGCTGGCGGCGCGCTGCGGCGTGCCCGGCGCCTCGACCACCGCGCCGGCCGCGGCCCCTGCGGAGGTGGAGGACCCGGACGGCCTGCTGGACGCGGCTGTGGACGCCCTGGCCAACGTCCTCCCTCAGGTGTGCTGGGTGGGGTCCCTGCTCTTCTCACTGCCCGGCCACACTCGCGAGTGAGTCGTGCGGTTCTCCTTGCGTGTCGCGCGGCGCAGGTGCTGGTGCTGGCGCACGGCGTCATCGGCACGCGCGAGGCGCTCTCGGACCCCTTCCTCCCGCCCTCCTCCTCCGCCTCGGCCGCCACGCCGGCGCCTCCGCTGGCGGCGCCCGCCGCGTTCGCCTCCATCGGTGCGTACCGGCGCGCCTCCTCGAAGGAGGTGGCGCAGGCGGACGCCGACGCGCTGGCTTGCGTGCTGCAGGTGGCGGAGCTCGCGCAGCTGTGCCTGGCCGCCGTGGCCACCGTCCCTCCGGCGGCGGCTCCCAGCGCGCCAGCGGGCGGCAGCGACTGCTCCGACCCGCAGCAGCAGCGGTACCAGCGGCAGCAGCAGCAGCACCGCGCGGCGCAGCACGTCAACGGGCTGCTGGTCGGGCGCGGCAGGCTGCTGCTGCTGCTGGCGCGCGCCTGCGGGCACGTCTCGTCGCGCGTGCCGCCGGCCCAGCAGGTGCGAGGGCTCGCGCTAGAGGTGCTGTTCTCGACTCCCGCCGACGGGCGCGCCGCGAAACGACTCGAGCTTCGCAAGCACCGTAACCTGTCGCAGGTGCGGCTGCTGCGCTGCCTCAGCGGCACGCTGCGCGCACTGTCGAGGTGGTGGGCGCCGCAGCAGATCGAGCCCGACGACCTGGCAGAGGTCGCGCTGGGCGGCAGGCTGCTCCTCGCCCGCCTCTTCGCCCTCGCCCCCACGCCCCGCGCCCCTCCTCCTGCGCCGCCGGCCCTCGCGCCCAAGCCCCCGTCCTGCCGCCCGCCCGCCCACGCCAAGGCCAGCAGCCCCACCGCCCCCCCGGCGGCCCAGCAAGCCAACGGCGCCGCCACGCCGCCGCTCGCCTCGCTCGCCGCCCCGCAGCGCCACCAGGGCACCACCGGCGGGGCCACCGTCGCCGTCTCGCCCGCCGCCACCCCGCCCGCCCTCACACCTCGCTCCGTGCCCCCCGCCGCCGCCGCGCACGGCGCCTCCACCATGGCGGCTGCGGCTGCCGCCACGCTGCAGGCTCTGTCGCTCGCCCCGACGCCGCCGTCCAGCCCCGCCGCCCGCCTGGCGGGCTACCGCAGCGCGCCCCTCCCCTCCCAAGGCTCATCCTCGTCTTCCTCCTCCTCTTCCTCCTGCGCGCCTGCGTATGCCAAGCGCTCGCCAACGTCCCGCGCGCCCAACGACGAGCCCCCCGCTGTGCCCGTGGAGGACCGTGACGCCAGCTGGACAGCCGAGGTGCGCGCCGTGTGCTGGGCCCGTGTGCGCGCGGCTTGCATCAACGGAACGGGCCACCGCCCGCGTCATGCAGCGGATCAGCAGCGAGGAAGATCTCTCGTTCACCGGACTGGTGCGTCCAGGGTGCCCTAAACCCTAGATGCGGGCGTCGCGCGCGCATGCAGGTGTGCGAGGCGGTGACCGAGGCGGCGTGGGCCGTGCACAACCTCTCGGCCGTCGGCAAGCGCAGCGTGCGCCACGTGCACGACGCGTGCCTGGCGCCCAGCCCGGCGGCGGCGCCGCTGCAGTGGCAGTGGCTGCCGGCGGCCACGGCGCTGCTGGAGCGGTGCCTCGAGCGGGACGGCGCCGCGCTGCTCCTGCTGCAGCAGCGGCAGCAGCAGATGGGCGGGGGCAGCGCCGGCGGAGTCGGCGCGGCGACGGAGGCGGAGGCGGCGCAGCTGGAGGAGAGGGCGCAGCGGTGGCTGCGCGGCCTGCCCGACCTGGTGGCCGCGCTGGAGCTGCAGGTGAGGTTGGCGCCGACGTGTGGCTCTGCGTGCGCCAGACGCGTCTCGAGCAGCGACCTCGCTCGACAATCAGTGCGAGGCGTGCGCGCTGCAGGCGCTGGTCGGCACGGAGCACTGCGAGGGCACGGGCGCCACGGCGGCCGAGCTCTTCTGGGGCGGCACGCCGGCGCCGCTGCACCTCCTCGCCGCCGCGCTGCGCTTCGGCGCGCGCGCCATCCCGCACCTCGCCCGCGCGCAGCCGCTGCCGCCACCCGGCGGCGCCCCACCAGCCTCCTCCGCGGCGGCGCCAGCGCCCGCCACTGGTGGCGGCAGCGGCGGCTGCGGCACGCCGGCGAGCGCGGCGCGGCTGGCCACCTGCGCCGACGTGATCGTGGGCCTCGCCGGTGCCGCCGTCCGCGCGCTCGACACGCGCGGGCCGCTCGCGCGCTCAGCTTCCAGCGGCCACAGCCGCGACGGCAAGCGGGACCGCGACGCGCCGAGCGCGTTTGCCGTCACCGGCGGCAGCGGCGGGCGCGACGCGCACCTGGGCCCTGGCTTCCACTGCGCCACCTGGGGGTTCGGCGCGCTGGCCGCCTGGGCCGCCGCCGCCGACGTCGCGCTCTCCGCTGTGGGCGGCGGCGCGGCGGGGGGTGCCGCCGCCGCGGAGGCGGAGGCGTGGGCGGCCATGGCGAGCGCCGTGCTGCGCGCCGCGCCTGGCGTCGCGTCGAGCCTGCTGCTCCGTGCCGCTGAGGAGGTGGTGGCCGCTGCCCGCGACCCGCTGCACCCGCAGCACCGCCTTTGCGCCGCCGCCGCCGCCGGCCCCTCCTCCGCCTTTGCGCCGCTCCCCTTCTCCGCAGCCGTGCCCACGACGCCTTCCACCGCCACCTCCACCCGGCCGCTCAAGCCCGGGGGCCTCTCCCTCGCCTTCCAGCAGCAGCAGGAGCAGCCCCAGCTTGCAGGCGTCCGCCCTGCCAGTACCGCTGTCCCCGTGCCCACGGCGGCCCCGCGGTCGCAGCAGGAGGCCGTCGCGCGGCTGGACGCCGCCCGCCACCGCCTCGCCGTCGCCCTCTCCACCCACGACGCCGCCGTTGCCGACGCCGCGCCCTCCAGGCCCGCCACCGCCGCCGCAGCGCCCTCGCCCGCCGCCACCTCGCAGCCGCCGCCGCGCCACCTGGGCCGCAGCGGGCGGGGCGCCGCGCTGCCGCCGCAGGACCACCTGGCGCTGTGCGTGGCGCTGGCGCAGAGCCTGCGGCCCTTCATCCCGGGCGCGCTGCACGCCGCGCTGCAGCAGCCCAACCCGGCGCCCTCCGAGGCGCCCACGCCGCCAGCCGCCGCGGCCGCGAGCGCCACGGTGGGCGCTTCGCTCGGTGGGGCGGATGGGCTGGCGGCGGCGGCGGGCGCTGCGTGCGGCGGGGCGGCGCCGGAGGAGGAGGTGGTGCCGTGGGGCGCCTGGCACGCGAGCGGCGCGTCGTGGGCGGCGTGGGAGGGCGCGGTGCTGGCGCGGCTGCGGCGCGACGCGCGCGGCTGCTGCAGCCCGCTGTGCGCCAACGCGCTGGCGTTCGAGCTGGGCATGCACGGCGCCATGTCGCCGTGCGGCGCCGCGGGGGCGGCGGGCGGGGGCGCGGTGCCGGCCGCGGGTGGGGGCTGCTGTGGCGGGGTGGCGCGGTACTGCAGCGCAGAGTGCTGCCGGGCGGCATGGGCGCTGGTGCACCGCGAGACGTGCTGGCGGATGGGGCGCGTGGCGGCGCGGCGCGACGCGGGTGCCGGCGGCGCGGCCGGCCCTGGCCCTCAGTGAGGGCCTTTTGTGATTGGTACCCGTGACACGTCGTGAGCAGAACGCGAGCTTGCAGTGATTCGTCGCGTGAGCAGCAGCAGCAGGGCGAGCGCGAGCAGCGGTGACGGTCCGACGAGTCATTGTCCAGGTGCAGCCAAAATGAATGCGGTGCGCGAGCAGCAACGAGCATGAATGAAAAGGGGCGTGGCGGTGCTTAGTGCGCTACGTCTGCGAGGGCCAGGCGTGCCCGGCGTGCCCTCCCGGCACCTCATCGCCCGTGTTCTTCTTCTTCTTTTTCTTCTTCTTCTTCTTCTTGCCTGGAGCTTCCTGCAAGCCACCCACGCCGGCGCCAAAGAGCAGCGCCTCGCGCGCCGCGCGGCTGCTCATCGTTGCGGACGCCGCCGACGGCCTGGGCCTGTCGTCGTCGCCGTCGTCGTCGTCATCGCTGTCGTCGTCCGCTCGCGCGGGCACAGAAGGCTGCTGCTGCTGCTGCTGGTGCCGGTGGTGCTGTGCCACTGGCGTCCCTCCTGCTGGCCGCCCCGCTCCGTTGGCAGCGGCGGGCCACGTCGCCAGCGGGTGCACAATGGTGCGCTGCCTGACCTGCCTCGCCTTGCCCTTGTCCTCCTCTTCCTCGTCGTCGCTGTCATCCTCGTCTGCCGCAGCTGCTGCCTGGCTGCCGTTCTGGCGTGCCGCTCGCGCCGCGCCGGCGCGCTGGTCCTCCTCCTCTGCGGCCCGGGCGCCACGCTTGCGCGCAGCCTCCAGCCGCTTCTTCAGCTTGTCGTCCAGAGCCGCCGCAAAGCCCACGGCCTTGTGGTGCGGCACGTACTTGGCGCCCAGGCCCAGCCTGCGCGGCGCCACGGTGCACGCGACCCACAAGGCCCCCATTGAGCACGCACCAGCTGGCAGCATGAGCATGAGATGCACGGGCGTGGTAGTACTCACAGCGGTGGCCGCCTGGGCAGCAGGCCAGATGCGTCGCCAGCCTGCGGGTCGTCTGCGAGCGCCTCTTCCACGCTCACACCCAGCCATCCGGCCACCTGCGCAGCCAGGATCGAGGGCGCGCGATGGTTGCTCGACGGCGCTCTCGTCCTGCGCGCATCGCAGGTTGCTGGTCGCCTTGCGTCCGCCGCGCACCACACTGAGCGCCTGGCCAGAGGGCACCACGTCCACGGCTTTGCTCTTCTTGTCTCCGCTGGGCTTTGCATCCGAGCTCATGCTTGCTGACAGTGTGTGTGTGCGGCGCAGCGTGCACACGGGGTGTGCACGGGCGCACGGAAGCAATCGATCACGCGATCCGCGACAGCCAGTCCACAGTCAAGCTGCCGAGTCACGCAGGAGCCTTGGCCACGGAAGGTGGTGAGACGGGAACGGGGAAAGCCGCCCACTCGCTCTCCTCGCTGCCCCACCCGCTGACGTCTCCTCTCGCCGGCGCCTTCAACGCCACGTCGGCGCCCTCCTCCTCCTCCTCCTCCTCCTCCTCCTCCTCCTGCCTGGCAAGCCCACCCTGCTGCTGCTGGTCCTCCTCCTCCTCCTCCTGCTGCCGCACGCTGTAGGCGTGCAGCCGCCCCGCCAGGGACGCCGGCACCCTCGCCTTCACCAGCACGCCTGCGCACAAGGGATGAGGCAAGGCGCACACGCGAGCACTTGGCTGCACGCCACGCCAGCATCGACGGAGGGCACCGGCGACAGCGGCACGCCCGGCAGAAACGCACCGGACTCTGTGAACTCTGGCGGGTTGAGCAGCTCCCCAGCGCGGTGGATGTCGTCCAGCAGGTCGCCCGCCGCGTACGGCAGGCGCACGTCCACCTGTGTGTGCACGCACGCGGCGCACGCCGTTCGCGCGGGGCGCTTGCGCTTGCGGAACGGCTAGCTAGCTGAAGGCTCCTTGAGGTGGCTGGCAGTGAGTGGAGCAGAGCACGCAGGAACCAAGCCGCCGTGTTCGGCCGCCTCCTCTGCCGTGCCCGTCCCTCCTCATCCTGGCAGCAGCGCCACCACCAACACCACCGCGCACCTCGGTCATGGAGGCCGAGAGCTTGTCGGCGATGAGCAGCATGAGGTCCTCCAGCCCCTCGCCGGTGCGCCCGCTGAGGCACACCGTGTCGCGGCGCCGTGCCGCCACCCGGCGCACCTTCCGGGGCGACCGCAGCCACACACGCGACGTGCAAGCATGCGGCGGTGATGACCAGAGCGCTCTCCAGCAGGCAAGCTGCTACACGGAGCGAGAAGAGCAGGGGAGCACAGGCCGCCCAGACACGCTGCGAGCGGCGGCGCTGGGCTGAGGTGAGGTGCAGCGGGGCACACCTGCGGGGGGTCGGGGCAGGCGTCCAGCTTGTTCCAGGCCGTCACCAGCGGGATGTGGCTCACGCCCAACTCGTCAAGCACCTGCCCACAGCACAGGCGTTTGCCCAGGGCAAGGGCAGCTCGCCGTGGTTGCGCTGAGCTGCTCGAACGTTGCTCCCTCGCGCCGGGGACATGCATAGCCCTCTCCCTGGCCTGACTGTGCCTCTGGGCCGTCTGCTTTCACCCCCAGCCCAGGCAACAGTGTACCGCGCCACGCCCACCCCCCCGGCGCACCTGCAGCAACGGGCCCTCCCTCTGGCCCTGTTGTGCCCTTCCCTCCACGCCCCAGCCCTGCCATGCTGCGCCCTCCCTCCCCCCCAAGGCGGCGTCACCAGCAGGGGCGTATTTAGGCACGTAGTTTAGGCATACGCCTCCAAAGCGGGAAAAACCCAGAAACCACGATTAGATACGCTTAGATTTAGCTAGCGTCTTTTGGGCGTAGATTTAGCTCTCGCAACCCTGCAAGGCGCACACCTGCAGCACGGCGTCGCACTGCGCGGCGGCGTTGGGGTGGCTGATGTCCACCAGGTGCAGCAGCACGCTCGCGTCCTGCACCTCCTCCAGCGTGGCCCTGCGTGCGCCGGGGCCGCACGCGGCAGCGCAGACACCAACTAGGTTTGCGAAGTCAGCAGCTCACATCTCGCCCCTCCCAGCAGCTTGGCCTGCTGGTGGCCCCGCCCGCGACTCAGAAGCCTGCTCACAGCCCTCGGCGAAGGGCGCACCCCGCACCCAGCGCCCGCACCTGAAGGCAGCCACCAGCTCGGTGGGCAGCTTCTGGATGAAGCCCACCGTGTCGGAGAGCAGCACCTCGCGGTTGCCCGGCTTCATCCGGATCTGCACACAAGCGGGGAGCACACAATGAGGAGCGCAGAGCGCGCACGCATGACGGCCCGCTGGCGGCGGCACCGGCGGCACCTGCGCTGAGGCCCGGACTGCGTGGCGACGCTTTCGCTTTTGCTACCGGGCTGCAAAGCACTGGGACGGCCGTGCGTCTGGGACGCGATGCAACGTGGCGGCGGCGGCGACGTCTGGAGCCCAGGACGCGAGCGCTCCGGCGAACCCGCGTGTCACAGCGCGCCGTGCAATGCAGTTGAGCGTGTGGGCGGGCAGGTGGGCGAGGTGCGTTGTCCGCCCTTCACCTTGCGCGTGGTGGGGTCGAGCGTGGCAAAGAGCTTGTCCTCGGCCAGCACGCCGGCGTCGGTCAGCCGGTTGAGCAGCGTGCTCTTGCCTGCAGGGAGGGGAGCACAGCGCGGCACGCACAGCACGCCGTCGCGCGCGTGGCGCGCCGGCAGAGGAGCGCGGCGCGAGGCGCGAGCAAGCCATCCCTGTCTGTCTTGCTAGCCAGAGAAGGCTGAGCCTCGACGTGCACGGCGAGCGCCGCCCGCTCGCACAAAGCCCCCACAGGCAACACAGGCGACACAGGCAACACAGCCCCCACAGGTGGCACGCGCGCACACCAGCGTTGGTGTGTGCTACTTGCATGACGGGGCGGTTCCCTGGCAAGGTGTAGCCCACCAGCTCGCGCGGAGAGTGCGCCCTAGCGCAAAGCGGCAACAAGCAAGGCGGCACCAGTGTGCGCGCGCACCTGCGTTGGTGTAGCCCACCAGCGCCACCACGGGGATGGGCGCCACGGCGCGGCGCTTGCGGTAGGCGGCGCGGTGCCCGCGCACTGCCTCGAGCTCCTTGCGCAGGGCCGCCGCGCGGTCGCGGAGGATGCGCTTGTCCATCTCAATCTGCTTCTCGCCTGCGGCAGTAAGGGGAGGGCAGAAGGAGCAGTGGTTGTGGGTGCATGGGATTGGATGCGCTTGTCCATCTCAATCTGCTTCTCTCCTGCGGCAGGGAAGGAAAGGGCGTCAAGCACACGGCAACGCTATCATCATGAGGCGGGTCCTGTCTTCGTGTGCGGGACCGTGCACCTCCAGCGTTGCATTCTCTCCGTGCTCTCGCCTTGTTCGATTCCGGCTGCATCAGGCTTCGCGTCTCGGGTGGCCTGTGCAAAGGCAGGCTGGCCGCTGCCCCTCCACACGTCCTGTGCCGCCCACGCCTTCTGATGACATGCCGCACCTGCGCCCTTGACCTGCCCGCCGCCTCCCACGCGGTCCAGATGCGTCCACATGCGCGTCAGGCGAGGCAGCTGGTACTCGACCTGCGCGACGCGGCGCATGCCGCGGGGCTTGGTTAGGGCTCAGCAAGGCGTGCGGGTGCCGTACATGGCCCTGGTGTGTCGTTGACGCCGGGCCCTCCTCCGCTTAGATGGCAGTGAAGCGCCAGCGAGCGTCCTCGCCCTGCCGCCCCCTGCTTGGCGGCCTAGGGCTTAGGGCCGCAAGCCCTCACCTGCGCCAGCTCGACCTGCAACTTGCCCTCGCGCGTGGCGGCGCGCTGGCTGAAAATGTCCAGGATGAGCGCCGTGCGATCCGCCACCTGCGTAGGCGCCCGCACCGCACGCCCTCGCTTGGGGCTTTGACCCATGACCCACGCCCGCTGGCCTTGACAGCTGCAGAACAGAAAGAACGAATGAAAAAAGGGGCAGGAGGGAAGCCTCACCTGCACGCCTGGTGAGTCTGGCCCCGGGTCGCCTCCGAGCGCCTTCTCCAGATTGCGCAGCTGGCCCGGCGACAGCTCGCAGTCAAAGATGACCTGCGCGCCACGCAAGAGCGCACACGCCGCTGATCACGCGATGGTCACCGCATCCACCGTCGCTGCCCCCCGACGGCTGCCGCACTGCTCCGCTACGCGACCCTTGCGGATGCGCTTCACGACCCTTGCGGCTGCAGCAACAGGTGTGCACGTGCGCCGTGCACGCGCTGCACATGCAGTGGGTTAGGGTTCAACGTTAGGGTCCACGCACCGTGTCGGCCTGCAGCGCGCGCACGGCCCGCGCCACCTCGGCCACCTTGCCGCTGCGCAGCACGAAGCACGCAGCAGCTACATGAACGCGTTGCAAGCCATGGGAAAAGCCGCGTGCGCCGCACGGGCCACGCGTCTCTGCTCTGGATGGCGAGCCACTGCTTTCTGCTTTCCAGGGCCGGAGCGAAGCAGCGAGGCGCGGAGCCGCGCGCGCGGCGCACACACCAGGGGGGCGCACCTGCCGATAAAGGTGGCATTGTTGGGCACCTCGATCGCCTGGTACGTGCTGCCCACCACCTGCGCCCACACAGGCACAACGCACGCCCACCACGTCCACCTGCCGCGCCATGCGCTCCGGCGGGCGGGGCAGAGCGCCAGCGTGGCTGCTCCTTGCGGCAGTCTGAACGCTGGCGACATGCAGCCGCTGCCCTGCTGCTCGTTGCCTGTCTGAAATGGGCCCAACGTGCAACCCCGCCGTGTCCTCCAACCTCCATTCGATCGACTAAGCATCCCCCAGCCCCAGCATCCGGTCCCCTGAACAGCGCACCTGCAACCCCACCGTGTCCTCCAACCTCCATTCGATCGACTAAGCATCCCCCAGCCCCAGCACCCGGTCCCCTGAACAGCGCACCTGCAACCCCACCGTGTCCTCCACCCTCCATTCGATCGACTGAGCATCCCCCAGCCCCAGCACCCGGTCCCCTGAACAGCGCACCTGCAACCCCGCCGTGTCCTCCAACCTCCATTCGATCGACTGAGCATCCCCCAGCCCCAGCATCCGGTCCCCTGAACAGCGCACCTGCAACCCCACC
>VFQP010005327.1_pt1 | contig 11336 bp, 9 predicted proteins | sample 3512351 | NCBI WGS metagenome assembly VFQP01 (sample SAMN10412372, study PRJNA504923) | tailings metagenome | isolation source: Relicate 1 Philex TSF1 revegetated site | place: Philippines: Tuba, Benguet | collected 2017-08-29
CGGGAGGGGGGCAGCGTGAGAGAGAGCGGTGGGGATGGAGTCTGTGGGGAGCCAGTGGGTGATGGAGCGCCGCCTGGTGCAGTGTTAACGGGCAGCGAAACCGCTGCTTTGCGTGCGTGGCTGTGTGTGCCGTGTGCCCCCACGTGCAGCGGCGACGGCGCGCGTGCAGTCGTGCCTGACGGCGCTGCGGCAGTGCTGCTGCCACCCGCACATTGTGCGGCGCAGCCAGGCGCAGCAGGGCGCCAAGGGCAACGAGCGCGCCTCCATGCGCCAGATCATGGCCAAGCTCGTCATGCAGGTGCGCGCGTCTGCACCGGCACTCGCTCGCTTGCCGCTGCTGCCCGTCCCGCCGCCGCTCCTTCGCCTCTCTGCCTCCACCCAGGCGCTGGCTCGCTCGCTCCTGCCCGCTAGCTGCTCACTGCTGTTCGCGCCCCCTTGCCCTCGCACCCCTGCTGCTCCCCCTGCGCCGCCTCCTCCGCCTCCCTCAGCCCTCCCGCACCCTCTGCGAACCAGCCCTTCTCCCAGGATTCTCACGGCCCAAAGCTTGTGCACGTGCCCTCCTCCTCACCCCCGCATGCCTCGCAGGCGTACGTCCAGCTGGACAGCGCGCTGGCCACCTGGTACACAGCTCGCATGCTCGTGTCGGCGCTGCTGGAGATTGGGCTCAAGCCCAGGCCCGCCGACCTGCAGGCCGGCAACGCAGGTGGGGAGGTGGGGAGGTGTGGGGCGGGGGTGAGGGGGGGCTCAAGCCCAGGCCCGCCGACCTGCAGGCCGGCAACGCAGGTTGGGAGGTGGGGAGGTGGGGAGGTGGGCGGGGAGATGCTGGGCTCAAGCCCAGGCCTGCAACTCAAAGGCCCGCAACGCCGGGCTGAGACTGTTGCACTCATCAGCGGTACCCGCGACCACACGTGCGGGACTTGCATCTGTTTGGACACCTCGGCGGGGCCAGAGCCCAGCTACCGGGCGTATCAGATGTCTCGCACCGCAAGGGCACGCGAGCCAAGACCTGTCCACGTGCACAGACACGTCCCCCACTGTGTTGGTGTGGGGGTGTGCAGGCGGAGGCGCGCAGGCGCGGCGGGAGGGCGCGCCGCTCGAGCCGCCGCTGGGCCGCCTGCTGGTCGAGGTGCAGGGCAACCGGGCGCTGTCCGAGATGTTTGACTTCCGCGCCACGGCGGCGCTCAGGGACGGCACCGGCGCCGCGCTGCTCGACCCTGAGCAGGTGTGAGCAAGGGTGGGGGGTGGGGGTGAGGGGGAGGCAGGAGGAGGGGCGAAAGCCACGCTGCTTGACGCCGAGCACCTGCGAGCGGCTCCTGCAGAGGAGGTGGGGGAGGGGGGAGAGGCAGGATGCGCAACGGTTGGGGGTGGGGCCGCGCTGCTTGACCCTGAGCAGTTGCGGGGCGGGGAGCGGGGCGGTGGGGGTTGTGCGCGGGAGGAGGAGGCAGGAGGAGGGGTGAAAGCCACGCTGCTTGACGCCGAGCACGTGCGAGCACCAATGCATGCAGAGGAACGCCCCGCTCCAGCGCGGTGCTTCAGGCGGCGGGTGCGCTCGGTGCGCGCGGGGCGTCAAGCGGAAGTTTCCTGCTGACGCCGCGTCGTGTGCCTCTGTTCGCGCAGGTGGACCAGGAGGAGGGCGAGGCGGCGACGGCGCTCGCCGTGGCCTGCGCCGCGCTAGAGTCGGGCACCTCGCACGCCGCCCAGCTCTCCCTCCTCGCCGGCCCCTCGCGCAACCTGCTCCTGCAGCCCGCTGCCACCGCCGCCGCCGCCGCTCCAAACGGCGGCGCGACCGCGGCGCCGGCCGCCAACGGCGCCATGGACGCGGGTGAGGGCGCGGTGGTGGCGGCGGCGGCGGCGGCAGAGGGGGAGGAGGGCGCGGTGTTGGTGCCGTGGTTGGGTGTGCACGACCCGCGGCCGTACGGGCAGCTGCCGGCGGCGGCGTTTGGTGAGGAGGCGGACGTGCGGGCGGTGCTGCCGGCGACAGAGGGCGAGGCGGCGGCGGGCGGCGGCGGCGGCGAGGGCGTGGACGAGGAGCGCGCGACCATGCTGCAGCTGGCGGCCCAGGTGCGGGGCGCTCGAGGTTTCGCCGCTTGCTGGCGCCTGCTGCTTTTCTTTGTCTTGCCTGGTGGAGCTGGATGTGGAGAGCACTGGCGCGCCGGAGCGTGGGCTAGAGTGCGCTCTGCACGCACCTCTCACGCTACGTGGGGCTGCAGATGCACGTGAAGGTGACCACACTCTCGCACCTCTGACCCTCACGTTGCTTGCATCGTGCTTGCACCACGCGTCCTCCCCTCCCCCAGGCGGAGCTGGAGGTGGAGGTCAAGCCCGCCACCTTCCCCAGTCTTGCACCTCTGACCCTCACGTTGCTTGCATCCTGCTTGAACCACGCGTGCTCCCCTCCCCAGGCCGAGCTAGAGGTGGAGGTCAAGGCCGCCACTGAAGCGCAGCGCGACCGCCACCGCCGCTGGGCCAAGCTCGAAGCCGACGTGCTGGCCCTCCACGCCTACGCGCTGCGCAAGGCCAGGCCCAACTGCGCCAACCTCATGCTCGCCGCTGACGCGGCCGCGGCGACGCCCGCGCCGCAGCAGGACGGCGGCGGCGCTGCCGGCCCCTCAGGTCAGCCCTTTCTACCGCTGCTGCTTTCTTCTCTTTTCCGCCGCCGTCACTTGCAGCCCCGGGTGCGGGAAGTGTTGGTGTGGTCCCGACGTGCGTACGCGTGTGATTGCAGGTGGTGGCGTGGGCGGCGGGGTGGCGGCGGCGGTGGCGGGTGGCGAGGCGTGGGGCGCGGGCAGCGAGCCGGAGGACCGGCTGGCGGCGGTGCGGCTGTTGGCGCTGCGGCAGCGGCTCAACACGCTGCGGCTGGGGCTGGGCCTGGAGCCCGTGGTGGACGCCGACACGGCGGAGCTGAGGAGGTCCAAGTGCGTGGTGGTGTTGTGCGTGGGGGGGCGTGGGGGGGAAAGGTGCGACACGGCGGATGGGGCAGCAGTGCTCGGCCGATGCTCGGCAGAAGGTCGGCAGATGGGGCGACTCGGCAGTGCGTGGTGGTGTGTGGGGGAGGCTGGGGTGGACTCCGGGTCTCGGTGGCACATGCCATGCCGGGGGGTCAAAGTCCGACGTGAGAGGGCGATAGGGCAGAGCCGAGGAGTCCAAGTGCGTGTGCTGTGGGTGGCGGGCACGGGTTGGGATGGGCCTGGCGCATCCCAGTGGTGCGTGAGAGCTCACCCACGCGGCAGTTTTGTCCTGCGTTGAACCGCCCTCCCACGGTCCGCCCGCGTCCACGGTCGCTTCATCGGGCTCTGGCGTGCTTGCACGCAACGCAACCGTCGCCGCGCAGGCGCGAGCCGCGGGCCAAGCGCGGCGGCGGCGGCGGCGGCGACAGCGGCGAGGGCGAGGGCGACGGCGGCGACCACTCGGAGGACGACCCCAGCCCCGGGCGCGGCCGCGGCAAGCGGGCCAAGCGCGGCGGCGCCAAGGGCGGGAAGAAGGCGGCGGCGCCGCACCACTCGGAGCTCTCTGCGCTGGAGCTCTTCCTGAGGTGCGGGGGCGGGGGAGCCTAGGGTTCACGGCTCGCTCCACAATGCCCTGCCTCCCGTGCGGCGGCGTCAAGCACGCCGGTGGCCGCTGGCGCGTGCCGCGCGTGCGGTGCCTGGCCCGCATGTCTCTACAGCACCGCCGCTCGTGACGTGCTGTGGCCGTGCCCACGTGCGAAATGCATGTGGTTGCGTTTGTGTCGGGTCATGCCGCAGGAGTGAGCCCGTGGTGCGCAAGCTCGTGTCGCTCATGGAGGTGCGCGAGCCCTTCAAGTCGGCGCTTCACGACCTCGCCAACGCACGCACGGTGCGCGAGCGCCTCGCACGGCCCCCTTCCGCTGCGGCAGCCAGCGAGCGCGCTGCCTGGCTTGCTGACCTTTCCCTTTCCCTTTTTCCTTTTCCCTTTTTCCTTTTTCCTTTTTCCAAACAGGCGCTGCAGAAGGCCAACCACCAGCTGCAGCACATGCTGCACAAGGAGAGCGAGGCGCTGGCCATGATGGCGGCCGCCACCGCCGCCGACCCCGCCGCCGCCGACCCCGCCGCGGCGGCGGCGGCGGCGGCGGCCGCCGCCGCTGCCGCTGTGGGCGCGGCGGAGGCCGAGGCCGCGGCCGGCGGGGCCGCCGCTGGCGACGCCGGCGACCTCAACGGTGGGGCGGACGGCAGCGGCGCCGGCGCCATGGAGGTGGACGGGGAGGGCGCAGGAGGTGGGGGAGGTGCGTCGGCGGCGCCGTCGGCGGCGGCGCAGGCGCTGCTGCGGGCGGCCGAAGCGCAGGGCTTGGGCGGCGGGGCGGCGGGCGGGGCGGCGGCGGGCGCGGCGGGCGGCGGCGGCGCGGACGCGGGGCTGTGCCCCATCTGCCTGGACGTGCCAGAGGTGCGGCGGCTCTCCGCCTCTGTTTCTTTGGGACTGGAAAAACGTTGCCTTGTGTGGCGCGGCTTACGTCGTGGCAGCGCCGTGCACTGACGGCCCTTACCAGCTGGGGGCGCGTTGGTGCGGCGCGAAGTGCATGGCGAGGGCTGCTGGCCGCTGGTTGCTTCGTTGCGTGCCTTGGTGCCCGCAGAGGCGCGTGGTGACGGTGTGCGGGCACGGCTTCTGCTCGGACTGCATCCACAGCCACGTGCTCGAGGGCGCGCGCGCGGCCTGCCCAATCTGCCGCAACGCGCTCACGCGCGCCGACCTGTTTGAGACGCTGACCAAGGTGCGCTGCGGGTGGCCAAGGGCAGAGCACTGGGGGTCGGCAAGGGAGCAGACGTCTTCCAAGCCTTACACCCCTGCTGCCGCTGTGCCATGCGTTGGCTGCCACCGCCCCCACCTCGCCTGCCCCCCACACACACACCCTTCGGACGCTCACGCCAGGCTGGTCCACCTCGCAACCCACGTCTTTGCAGGAGGAGGCGGAGAAGCAGGCGGCGGAGCAGGCGCTGCAGATCGCCGCGTCGGGCGGCCAGAACCTCGAGTACGGCGCCAAGGTGCAGGCGCTGCTGGAGGAGCTCGCCGACATGGCCGCCGCAGACCCTGGTGAGGGCTTTGGACCTGGGTGCCGCGCGCCGCAGCGGGGCGCCGCGCTGTGCATGCCGGTTGGGTGCAGCCCGCGGCGCGCAGCAACACCAGCCGCCGCTGGCACGCGGCCGGCCGTGTGGGCATGCCGCACGTGTGTGCGAGCCGTGCATTCGGTCAGCTGGGAGGGGCCGGAGCCCAGCCGCCGGGCGCGTAAGGTGCACGAGCAAGCACGCCCCCCCCCTGTGTGTGTGTGTGCGTGTGTGTGCAGACGCCAAGGCCCTGGTGCTGAGCAGCTGGGGCCGCCTGCTGCGCCTCGTCCAGGATGCGCTGCAGGTGCGCCCTGCGTGTCGTAGTAGGAGGAGTTGCAACAAGCCTTCGCCTAGATGGTGCTCGGCATCACGCAAGGGGCCAGTCGCAAAGTGGCGTGCGTGCGCGTGCGGGGTGACGGCACGCGCATCTGACTTGGGCACCTCGGCAGAGCCAGAGTCCACCTACCGGGCGTGTGATACTGCATGTCGCGAGTGCCCGACGACGCTCCGTCCTCTCGTCGTTACCCGTGTGCGCACGCTGCCGCCGCCGCTGCCCCTCTCCACCCGGTCGCGCAGGCCAACGGCGTGCAGTTTGCCAGCTTCACGGCGGGCCAGCCGGGCGAGCGCGCCACGGCGCTGCAGCGCTTCCACACCGACCCCCAGTGCAAGGTGAGCCGCGCCGCGCCGCGCCACGCCCCGCGCAGGCCAACACCCGCCCCCCCAACGTCCCGCCCCAGCAACCCCGCACGGCACGGGCCGCGGGGACCCCCCTCGCTTCGCCCACCTGTAGCACTCTGCCCAGACGGAGATGGGGGAGGCCTTGGGAACGAGAGAGCGCCGCCCTGTTTGCAGGACCACCTCCCTCTCACGCGCTGCACTGCGTCGGCCCCGTGCGCCCGCCATTGCCGCCGAGCAGGTGCTGCTGCTCATGATGTCGACGAGCGGCGGCGCGGCGGGCCTCACGCTCACGCGCGCCACCACGGCCTTTCTGCTCGAGCCGCCGCCCAACCCGGGCCTCGAGGCGCAGGCGGCGGCGCGCATCCACCGCCTGGGTGAGCCTCCCTCCGCGAGCGCTTCGCTCCCTGGCAGCTGCGGCGGTAGAACGGCGCGCGTGCGAGGCTCGCGGTCCCGGCATGAGGAGAGTGGTGGACCATGATGGTTGTGCGGTGTGTTGGTTGCGTGGCCGCGCAGGCCAGGTGCGCCCGACGCGCGTGGTGCGGCTGGTGGCGGCCGACACGGTCGAGCAAAAGGTGCTTGCGCTGCAGCGCTTCAAGCTGGAGAGCCAGGTGCGCCACCGGGGGCACTCGCACGTGCCCCACGGCGGCGCGCAGCAGCCGGGCGAGGGCGGCGGCGGCGCGGGGGCCGGCGGCGGCGGCGGCGGAGGTGGGGCAGCGGCGGGTGGCGCACAGGGGGAGCAGGCGGAGGGGGGCGCGGGGGCAGCGGGTGGGGCGGCGACCGCGGAGGCGGGCGGCACGCAGGTGCTGGAGGCGGATGAGGCGGCGGTGCTGGCGTCGGCGGAGCTGGACACGAGCACGTTGCTGCGCTTCTTCGCGGACCTGTGAGGCGGTGGCCTTTGTGGCGGAAGAACAGGTCTATGCATTGTATTGCTTCCCGTGCTGCTGCTGCTGCGTGTCATGTGCAATGGCTGGGTGCTCGTCGGGACTCGGCTGCACCACCGCACATCCCGCGCGCGTCGACGCTGTGAGCTCCGTCGCGTGCGTCTGCGGGGCAGCGTGCGTCTGCGCTGGTGAGCGTGCTCCTCATTGAGGGCGTTCAAGCTCCCGGGGGGCACGAACCGCTCCTCATTCGCCCTCCTGGGCTCTCCAGGCGTGATGCAGTGGCGCTGCTGGCTTGGTGCGGTGCTCCTCGTGCCGGGCTAGCTCCGCTCGAGGGGTTGGCGGTTGGGCGTGCTGGCGGTTGGTCCTGCGGGCAGTTGGGCTTGTCGTGGCAGCCTCCATCCCCGGGCGCTTCTGCAGTGGGCGGCCGTCCCCTGCTCTGCTCTGGTTGCGGCGCGCTCTCCTTCCTGGTCCACCGCGCGCGGTCGAGCAGCCTGAGCCATCGAGCCGCCGCCGCCACAATGCTGCGCGCCGTGCGCCGCTCTTCAGGCGGTATGCCGCCCTGGGTCCCCTCCCCTCTGGCCGAGCGCGCGTGCCGCCCGCTGTCCATACGCCGGCGCTCCGCCTCGGCCCACTCTCTCATGCGTGCCTTCCACCTGGGTTGGTGCGCCCCTCTCCACCATTGCAGTAGCTTGATGCCCGGTGCGGTCCTCACGAGCACAGCGCCCAGGGCGAAGCACACCGCAAAGAGCACGCACAGGTTGGGCTGCAGGTGCGTGCCAAGCACCGGCAGAGGCGGGAGCGTTTTAAGGGTCAACACGAGCCCCAAGGCCAGCGTCATAGCCTGCTCAACCCCATAGCACACGCTCGTGTTCACGTCCGCCACCTCCTCGGGCTCTCGTCCCCGACGCGTCACCCTGCTTCTACGTGGCCTGCAGCAACTCTGCCCAGTGCGGGCGCGCCCTGTCAACGCCTGCGCTACCTGCACTAACACAACCGCACGCCCCAGCGCGCCGTCCACAAATCGCCATCTCATCGCAACCACTCGTGCCGCAGCCGCCGCGGCCATCGACGCGCGCAAGCCCGACGCGATGCGTAGGGGGCAGAGGGCTAGCCTCTATGGGCCGCCATGGGCACGTACAAGTAGACGTGCCAACATGCCAAGAAAAGGGACTGGAGCCAGCGCGCGCCCCCCGGCGCGTCCTGCGGAGGGAATAGAACCCCGCTGCGAGCCAGAGAGCAGGCAGTGTGGGGTGGCATGATGTCCAGAGTTTGCCGAGGTGTGCACTACGTAAGAGTGGCAAGCACCTCTTGAGTCTGGGCCGAGGCGCGTGTGTGTGTGTGGGGGGGGCGGCGTCTTGAACCAAGGGGACCTGGCTCCAGCAGGTAGTGGGAGGTAGGGAGGGCAGGTCTAGGGCGATAAGCGCCCAGGGCAATGATTGGGAAGCAGCGTCCAAACACATAGATCTAGTCGCTGCACATACAGCACACGCACACGCACACGCACAAGGGCTGCACACGCTGCACACGCCTCTCTCACGCTGCACACGCCTCTCTCACGCTGCACACGCCTCTCTCACGCTGCACACGTCTCTCGCGCCACACACGCCTCTCTCACGCTGCACACGCCGCTATCGCGTCGCACACTCCGCTCTGGCGGGAGAACCTAGCCCGCCTCAGCCCCAACGCCGCCTGCCCACAGCGCAGCGCGCCAGCGCGCTCACTTGGGCGAGAACGCCATCGTCGCCGGGCGGCACTGGTGCGTGCCGCCGCGCATGGCACAGGTGCACAAATTGACGTGCTGGCCGGCGCTGTTCTTGTCGCGCGACACGTGCAGCCCGCACGTGGGGCAGAGCATGCCGCGCATGGTCCGCCGGCGCGCGGCGTAGCGGCTGTGGTGGCCCGGCGGCACTGAGGCGTGCTGGTGCTGCAGGCGGCAGAGCTGCGCAGGCGGCTCCTCTGGTGGCGCGTCCAGCACGGGCCACCGGGCGTGCGCCGGCAGCCTGAGGCCGCTGCTGGCGTCGCGCTCCCGCGGGCGCGCAGGTGGCGGCCACCGCAGCATGGTCTCCATGCGCAGCGAGTGGTAAACCCAGCGCATCGTGTCCCGGCAGCACGTCTGCGAGCTGTAGTGCTCCTTGTAGATGGTGCGCCAGGCGTACATGGGCAGCACCACGTCGCGGAAGCGCTGGGTCGGGAAACGCGCGCCAGCCGCCACCTTGACGGCTCCGCTCGGGCCGGCGCAGGCGTGGCCGTGCGCAACAAACATCTGCCGCCGCGGGCACCCGTCCGCGAGCTGCCGGGCCAGCGCGTGCAGCGCCGCCAGCCGCCGGCAGTACGCCTCCCACTGCCACCGCCGCACGCCGCTGGACCACAGCACGTCGTAGACGCCGCACGGCGTGGAGCCGCCTGCGCCTCCAGCCGCCAGCGGCGCTGGCGCCGGCTCTGCTGCTGCTGCTGCGCGCGGCGCCGCCACCTCGCCACGCGCTGGCGCCGCTGCCACGGCGCCCGCACCTCCCACCTCGAGCGCCGCCGCCGCCGCAAAACCGACGTCCTCAGCGACTGCCTGCGCCGGCGTGGCCGCCGCCGCGGCTGCCGCGCCTCCCGCCTGGTCGTCCGCCTGTGCGGCCCGCGGCGCGCCGGCCCCACCGTCACCACCGCCGCCCTCGCGCGCCTGCGGCACGCCGCCGGCAGCGTCCGCCGGCGTCCGCGCGCCGCCGCTGAAGGGGTTGAAGGCCTCGGAGCCCTGCAACGCACACGCAGCGAAGGCGGATCTGCTGCGCCAGAGGGGGGGGGCAGCGCAGCGCGAACGATTCAAGCGCCCCGGCGCGACCATGCCTTGCTTCGCGTGGACGCACACTGCGTCACTCACCAGAGACGAGAAGTAGAAGTGCGTGCGAAAGTACTCGATCAGGCGGATGACCTTGGGCTGGCTGCCCTTGGAGGAGGGCAGGCCCGCCCACACGTCCCGCAGCAGCACCTCAGGCCGCTGCTGCTGCTGCTGCTGCTGTGGCTGCGGCGTGGAGAAGGGAGCGACGTGGGCGCGCTGGCCCAGCGCCTGCATGGCCTGCTTCGAGCGGCCCACGCCGGTCATCCGCCGCCACCGCCCGGCGCTGACGTCCAGCGTGCGGCCACAGAGGTCCATGCAGCACAGGGGGCTGCGCATGCCGGGGTCGCACCCGGCGACGCACAGCTTGCCGCCGCTCCGCTCCTGCTGGCGCGCTCCCAGCGCCGCGCGCCGCTCCCGCTCCGCCGCCAGGAGCCACAGGCGAAACGCCGCCAGCTCGGCGCGCCGCTCCGCCGAAGGCGCACCGTCGCCCTGCCACTGCCGCAGGTGGCGGTTGTAGCAGCGCTGCGCGGCGTCCACCAGGTCCAGCAAGATGCGCGCCGACGAAGCGTCCAGCTGGGGCAGCCGCTGCTGGAAGGCGTACGCGGTGAGCCCCGCTGGTGCGCGCTCCGCCGCCTGCTGCAGCGCGTCGCCGACCCCGCGTACATGCTCCACCTTGAACTCGACCCACCGCGCGGCAAAGTCGTCAGACTGCCACCGCAGGTGCTGCAGCAGCTGCTTGCAGAGCTCATCGTGCCGCTCGCGGGCCGCCGTCGCCGCCGCATCCGCCGCCGCCGCCGTGCGCTGGAAGCGGGGATCAGCAGCGCCGTGGGGCTCCAGCAGCCACCGCACGATCTCGGCCGCCTCGTCGCTCACGCGCGCCGCCACGGCGAGCAGGTCCCACAAGCGCAGCAGCAGGCGGGCGTCCGGCACCATGCGGCTCACGTGCAGGAGGCGCTTGAGCTTGGCCACCAATTTGCCGCCTGGCACGCGACGCCACTCCTCCGCCGCCAGCTCCGTCGCGATCCGCCACCAGTCAGGGGGTCGTGGTGGAGGTGCGTGGGGCTGCGGAGCGGCTGCAGGCTGAGGCGCGAGGGGCGGCGGCACGCGGGCAGGCTGCGGCCCGAGGGGTTGCGGTGCGGGAGGGGGCTGAGGGCCCGGGGGCTGCGCGACGGCGGGCGCTGCAGGAGGAGGGGCGACGTGCGGGTTGAGCGACGCCCACAGGTGGCTGTAGAGAACGCGGGCATACTGCTCCTGCCTGCAGTACGGCAGCGCGGACGGCCGCTGCGCGCCGTCCACCTGCCTCCAGCCGCCCAACGACGCCTGGCGCTGCTGGCGCTGCTGCTCCGACAGGCGGCGGTCCTGCTCCACAAAGTGCGGCCGCCGCTGCGCCATCGCCATTGCCACACGCACGCGCGCCGCGGCGGCCGCGCCCCCCTCCGCGCCGCTGCTGCTGCTGCCGCCGTCGCAAGGCGGCGACGCGCCATGCTGCTGCTGCAGCGGCACGGCGCAGGAAGGCAGCCAGCACGTGGGCCGGGCGGGGGCCAAGCAGCCCATGGCGGCGCGCAGCTCAGCGGCTTGACGGACCGCGCCTTTGGCTGGCGCGAGCGCGGCGCGGGCGTGCGGCTGCTGCGGCGGCGAGGGCCGCTCCAGCGCGTCGCCGTCATCGTCGCTGTCGGACGAGTTCTCCTCAGCGGCGGCAGCGGCGGCGGCCAGCTCCTCGATGCGGGCCTGCTCATCGCCTCCCGCCACCTGCTGCGCGGCCTTCTTGGCGTCAAAGGCCGCCCGCGCCGGCGCGAGCAGGTCCTGCAGGCGCACGATGAGAGCCTCGGCGCCGGGGCCCCGCAGCGCCTCAGCCAGCCGCCTGGCGACGTCTTCGGCGTCCTTCTGCCGCTGCTGCAG
>VFQP010005328.1_pt1 | contig 11336 bp, 20 predicted proteins | sample 3512351 | NCBI WGS metagenome assembly VFQP01 (sample SAMN10412372, study PRJNA504923) | tailings metagenome | isolation source: Relicate 1 Philex TSF1 revegetated site | place: Philippines: Tuba, Benguet | collected 2017-08-29
GGCCCTCACTGCAGGCGTGCTCGCTTTCACTCTGTGAGTCCCTTGGCGCTCTTCCGCGCTCGTTCTTCAGGAGGAAGTCCTGTGGCGCGCTGCTCGATGAGCCAACGCGCACCACCACTACTGTGGCGCGATTCGTACGCGCGCAGGGAGTATGGCGCCGGCCTCAAGGACAAGGACATGTGAGTTTGGGAGCTCGGGGCCTGCTCCTCAGAGGTCGAGCACTGCCAGCGTCTGAGCAGCTCTGGAGAGCGCTGAAGGGCCCGCGCGCTCCCCAGCAGACGGCTGGGGAGGTGCATCTGCAGCACCTCTGTGAGCCAGAGGCCTGCACCTGCGCGCTGAGAGAGGCGGAGCGGTGGGCGCCGTGCCACACCGCCCTGAGCTCAGGTTCGGCAAGCAGGACCCGTTTGCAACCATCACCTGCGGCAACCAGACGTTCAGGACCAAGACGCACATCGACGGAGGCAAGAACCCGGTGAGCCTGGGGCACTTTTTCACCCCCCAGCGTCCCAACGCTCACACGCCACCAACGCACGTAGATCGCCCCGCGTGAGCACGGCCTCCCTGCGTCCAGGTGTGGAACCAGACGTTCCAGCTCAACATCATCAACGAGAACAACGTCGACATCGCCGTTTACGACGAGGACGGTGCGTTGCAGCAGTGGTGCCGCGAGTGGTGCAGCGAGCGCCTGCCCGTCCTGCAGCCACCGACAGGGAGCTCAGAGGGCGCTGTGCCTCCTGAGGTCTGGCGATGGCGCGCCGTGCATCGCCCCGCAGACGCGTCCAGGCACGACCTGATTGGCCGCGCCACCGTCTCGCTCGCCAACGTCCGCCAGAGCGGCAAGGACGTGAGTGCCTCTCCTCGTGTGCCTGTCCAATGCCAGGGGCCGCCCCACCCCTGCTCGCGTGACGCACGCACCCACCCCCTTCCCTCGTCCCTGTGTGCGTGCGCAGCGCCAGTCGGTGTCGCTCATGTCCAAGTCGGGCAAGCAGGCGGGCACCGTCTACGTGGCGCTCACCTTCACGCCCAACGGCGCGCCCCAGCAGCAGCAGCAGCAAGCGCCCAGCGCGCCGCCCGCGCACGCCCCGGCGCCCTACCCCGCCGCCGCCCCAGGTAACCCGTCGGGCGCGCCACACTAATCCGTGCAGTCGACAACGTGGCGATGACGCGGCCTCACCCCTCCGGCGCTCGCGACCCACTGCATGCATCTGCAGGGTACCCGCCTCCTGCCGGGTACCCCCCCCAGCCCGGCGCGCCCCCTCCAGGTGTGGCCCCTCCCCACTCAGTGACTGAGCCCTGTTGCTGCGGGAGCCCTGGTCGCCCTGGTGCACCCGGCGGCACCGCACCTCACGCGCTGTGGGGGTCTCGTGACGCGCAGGCTACCCCGGCTACCCGCCGCCCGCCGCGGCCCAGGCGTACCACGGCTCCTACTCGCACCCCGCGCCGCCGCCCGCCGCCGCGCACGGCTACGGCTCCTACTCGGGCCCCTACCCAGGTGCGTGCGCGAGGGCTGAATTCAGGGCGCGGGCGCGCCCTCCTGCCTCCGGCACGCGGCTTCACCGAGCTCCGAAGTGCGCGGCTCGTTGTTGCAGGCGCGCCGCCGCCGGGCCACTACCCGCCTCCCGCCCCAGGGCACTACCCGCCGCCTGGTGAGTCAGCGCAAGCAGGCGCGCCCGCCACTCTGACGCGCGCACCGTCCGCTCCGCGCCCTCTCTTCTCGACAACCAGCTCGCGTGGCTTTGCGTGTGCGCAGCGGGCTACCCCCCGCCCGCCGGGCCGCCCCACGGCTACCCCCCGCCAGGTCAGCGGAGCCCGCGCAACGACGCCGCATCGCCTGAGCATCGGCCCCTCGGCTCAACGTGCCACAGCCTGACTCCACGGATGCCTGCTCGCTCAATCTCTTGCGATTGATTCCTCACACTGCTGCGCAGCCGGGTACGCGCCGCCCCCGTACCCGCCCCCCTACGGCGCGCCGGGCCCCTCGGTGGGCGTGTACGCGCACGCGCCCGTGCCGGCGGCCGTGGTGGTGCACGGCGGCGTGGCCGGCTACGGCTACGGCCACCACAAGAAGCAGAAGAAGTTCAAGGGTTACAAGCACAAGGGCTTCTGGGGCAAGGGCTTCAAGGTCAAGGGCCCCAAGTGAGCGCTCGCTTCTCAAGTCCAGGGCTGCTCAACGACGCGCGGGGTGCTGCCTCTCCTCCTGGCATCTCGGCTCACCCACCCATGGCCTGCCAAACGTCGCTCGCAGGTGGGGCAAGCGCAAGTGGAAGTAAGGGTCGGCGCGCGCGGAGAGAGCGGCACGAGCCCGCCGGCGGCGGCCCACTTGGCTGCGGCGCTTTGTTCTGACCTCGCCTTGTGAAGCTTTGCCAGGAAGGTTCTTCTAGCTTGCCCTCCCCTGAAGGTCTTTTGTCTTCCCCTTGACCCTCGACGCGCACTTTTTTCTGATGCGGCTCCACCGCCTGTGTGTGCTCGCGGGCGGCAAGCTGTTCTTTCCGTCTGCGTTGCAGTCTGTCGTGCCTGTGTTGGCGGGGCGTTCCCGCAGCAATAATCAGCAGGTCACCCTTGTGACCGCCAACCCAAATGCAACGAAGGGGATACGCATGGGCTCGGAGGAGCCACGCAGTTCATGCACTGCTAAGTAGCATGCCCCAGGTCACAACATGTCGACAAAGTGCAGGGCGCTCTTGAGCCTGCCTCCGCCAGCAGCAGCAGCAGCAGGAGCACCCGAGGGAGGCGCTGCAGACAACGCGCTGGCGCCGCTGCCGCGCTCCACGGCGGCAAGGAACACCCGCGGCAGGCTCGGTGCAGGACCGCCGTTGCCGGGCGATGCTTGCGTCGGAGGCGCCGCCGGGGAACCGCCCGACACTAACAGCCCCGTCCGCTCGCTCTCCACGTCGCGCGCGCTCCGCCCCGCCCCGCCCCAGCGTGCGCCTTCCTCCTGCCGCTCCTCTGCGGCGACCTGTGAGACGCTTGAGGGGTACGAGGGCGTCACCGGGCTCCGCGGCGCCCACACGCCCCGGTCCTCCGTCGCCGTGCTCCTCGTGTACAACTCCTCTGCCCCCGCGCCATCACTGTCGACGTGCTGCGCCGTTGCGGCGCTGCCGCTGCCGTTCTCCAGCTGCTTGCCGCGGGGATCTGCGGCGTCCAGGTGCAGACGGTGGTGGTCCCGGGGCGCGGGGTCGGCCGAGTCGGAGCGCGGGTGCTGCGACAAGAGCCCGTCGCGCTCTCCGCCCTCGGGCGCGCCGTCGCCGTCGTCGCCGCCGTCGCCGCGCGGCGCCTTGCCTGCCTCGCCGCCGCCCCCCGCGCTGGCGCTGCCGTCGTGCTCGTGCAGGTTCGTTTGCGCCTGGTGCGCCTCGCGCTCCCAGTTGACCAGCGCCAGCGTCACGATGTTGAGGATGGCTGCAGGCAAAAAGGCAAAGGGGCGCACAGCCTCGAAATCTCAGGTCTGGCCGGCGCGTGCGATTAACTGCCGTTCTCTCACTGTCGGCGCACGCACCCGCCGTCGTGTCGCCGGACGCGATGCCCCACCAGAGCCCCGTGACGCCCAGGCCGGCGTGGAAGCACAGCAGGTAGCCGAGCAGCACGCCGCACATCCAGAACCCCACTGCACGCATCCAGCCACGCGTGAGAGAGAGGCGCACACCGCTTGACACGTCGACGGGAGACGCCCCGCGCCAAGCCGGGGGAGTGGCACACGCAGCGCTGTGCCTCTTCCCCTTTCAGAGTCTCCAAAGAGTGGGAGCAGCAGCGCTCACCGATGTTGTAGACCATGAGCAGCCTCTGCTTGCCGCAGCCGCGCAGCACGCCCTGGGCGCAGCCCATGACCCCGTCGCTGACCTGTACGCGCGGGGCGGCGGCGGCCGGGAACGCAGCCGGCCGAGCAGTGAGCAGGCGCGCGCGTGAATGCGCGTTCTCACGCCGCACGGCCTTGCACGCCCTAGCGCACGCTCAGATCGGGAGCGGCCCACGCACGGGGGCAGCGCCCAGCACCCGCCTAGCCAGGCGCCTGAACAGGCTGCCTCGCAATCGAGAGCACCGCTGCACACCGACCCCCTGCAAGTGCGCCCGGGCGCCCACCACGTGGCTGAGCAGGCGAGCCCGCCGCGCACACCTGGAACAGCGCGCCCATGGGCGCAATGGTGGCAATGATGGCCACCACCTCTGCGTCGTTGGAGAAGATGCGCCCGATGCTGTCGCGCGTGGCCAGCAGCACCACGGCGCACACGGCCATGAAGGTGCCGCCGATGGCCACCGCCAGCCAGCCCGACTTGCGCGCCGTGCGGGGCATGTGCAGGCCCAGCAGGTTGCCCACGCTGCAGTAGCGGGGGGGCGAGCAAGCAGACACGCGCGCAGGGCCCTCAGGCGGGGCGGAGCGAGGGCACGGATCCCTGGCACGAGCGGGCGGCGTTGAGGGCCCACCGCGGCGCCCGCGGCTCACCGGATGCTGCCGGCGATGCCCACGGCAAACGGGCACGACACCTGCGCAGCATGCGCACGGCGCACGCTCACTCACCCACACGAGCGGCGTCCTGAAAGGCTCGCTGCCCCCGACAAGCGCCCCCCTGCTCCCCCGGCCTCTGACGCGACAGCCGTCACACCGCGCCAACCGACCAAGGCAGGTTGCAGACTCACAAAGGTGAGCCCGATGACGTTGATCATGGCCGAGTGCGCCGCCACGATGCTGGGCCGCCCCAGGTGCCCCGCCATGGCCGTCGTCACGTCGAACGACCCCTGCTCGCACGCCATCATGACGCCGCCTGCAGAGCCGGCAACCGTGCAGCGACAAGGCGCACAAGAGCGCTGCGTCTGGCCGGGCCACAGTCAGGAGCTCAACGTCCCATGCGTTCTCCCCTAGCGCCGGAAGCGATCCAAGCACCTCCACGCCCGCAGCCCAGCGCCCTCTCCTTTCCCCCCACCTCCCCCCAAACACACGCACCGGGCAGGCCCAGCTTGAGGTACGTCCAAAGCAGCGACGGCCTGACCGACGCCTTGGACTCGGCCCAGAGGTACGTGGCCAGCTCCCTCGCGCCGGTGCTCTGACGCAGCAGCCGCCGCTTGACGCCCTCCACACCACCACCCAGCAGTGACCCGCCTTCTCCTTCTCCCTCTCCTCCGCCACCTGCCGGCACGCGCACAGGCGAGGCGGGGCATGCGGTGCGTGAGCGCCAGGGTCGCGCGAACGACAACGACAGAGGCTGCGCTGCCACCGCCGCCTCAAGGGCGCCGCACCTGGCGCCGCGTTGCTGTTGCTGTTGCCGCCGTCGCCGTCGTGCACGCGCACGTCCACCACGCCGTCCACCGAGCGGCCCGTTCTCACGGCGGGGCCCGCCGCCTCTTCCAGCTGCACCACCGCCTCCTCGTCATACCCAGCGAGAGCGTCGACGGTTCCGCCGCCGCTGGAGCGGTGCTTGACGGTTAGGGCCGAGTCTGACCGCACCATGCCGAACCGACCTTGGGGCTGGCGTCCCGACGCCGCGAGGTCCTCCGCGCCACCTGCCGCTGCGACGGCGCCGGCGGTGAGGGCTCCGGCGGAGTCTGGAGCAGTGGTGGCGGCGGGAGCGGAGCGCGAGGAGGGCGGGGCGAGCGCGTCGGCGCCGTCGACGCCCTGGAAGAGCCAGCGGGCGAGGCGGCTGGGCGGGCGCGGCGAGGCGCGCGTGCGCTCGAAAAAGAGCACCATGGCGCACAGCGCGCCGCACTGCACCATGCGGGAGAAGCTGGTGGCCAGCGCCGCGCCCTGCGTTGCGTGGCGTTTGCGTGCGCGCCGCAGTTTTGGAGGCGGCTTTCCCATCAACGACCCCACCTGCCAGCAAGGCGGCGCGTGCGTGCTGCACCCGCACTGAGTGTGGGACGGGGGACGCACCTCAAAGCCGAGCATGGCGATGAAGGCAAAGTTCGAGCCGATGTTGAGCACGAAGGTGGCGGCCGCCAGGATGGCCGGCGCCGCCATGATGTTCTGGATCTGGAGGTACTTCATCAGCACCACGCTCCACATCTGTGCACCGCACGGGCACAGCACTGGCGCGCAGCATCAAAGCGCTGGACGTTGAAAGCTCCAAGAGAGCAGCAGAGCGAGCGCCGCCCGAGGAGCGGCGGCAGCAGGCGTGGGCCGATGCGGCGGGAAGGAGGAGGCGTGGGCGTGCCGCCGCTCACCATTGGCCAGATGCCGGGGATGAGCCCGGCGCAAAACTCCTCCATGAGCATGGAGATCTCTGGGCCCTGGCCCAGCAGCGTGCGGGCCACAGGGTAGCCCAGGCTCATGAGAATCTGCGTCAGGGCGGCGGCGGCGGCGGCACGCACCAAAGGTCCCTCACCCGAGTGCTTCTGCTTGCGGCCCGACCACGCCGGGCGCTGCCCACGCGCGTTGCGCCGCTGTGGCGGCGCGAGGGGCCAGGACGACCATTGAGGGGGCGCACCGTGACGGGGACGCACAGCAGCGTGAGCACGGCAAAGCTCGTGAAGCACCACGTCACCAGGCTGATGCCGCCCTTGACCTGCGCCAATGACGCAGTGCGCGACTGGCCGCGCGGGGTCAAGGCGAGGGGAGGGGGAGCGCAGCGCCGCACATGCATGCGTGCGCACGTTGCGTGCCAGCTCAATCGGGCTCCATGGTTCCTCACCCCGCGCCGCTGTGCGCCGTACGCCTGGCTGCCCAAGGTGTCGAGCGCCGTCGCCGTGCCCAGCAGGAAAAACGTGAGGAACGCCACGTACTGCGGCGTGAGGTGAGGTCAAGGGCAGTGGCACACACAGATGAGTCGGCATTCCATCTGGGGATGGCCCGCTGGCCCCAGGGAGCCAACGGCGGCGCCCACCATGTTTCCGAGCGCGGCGGCGGCCATCTCCTCGGTGCCCAGGTGGCCCAGGAAGATCTGGTCGGTGAACACCATGGCCTGCGGAGGGTGGGCACGCGGAGGGGCGCCGGAGGATGAGCTGTGTGCGCCGGAGCGGGTGAGCGCCCGCCCGTACGCGTGCGCCGCCACCGGCGCACCTGCTGCGAGGCGGTCTGCACGATTGTGGGCCCGGCGAGCTTGAAGAGCATGCTGAACTCCTGCTTGGTGGTGCGGTCGTCGTGGCTGGCAGGCGCCGCGCTGTGCTGCTGCAGCTCGCCCAGCAGCGCGTCGTGCGGCGTGGGCACGCCGTGGTCCGTGCCGCGCGGCTGCTCTGCCGCGTCCTGCTCTGGGGGGCGACCATGGTGCTGCTGCTGCTCAGGTCCCATTGCTGCTGCTGATGCTCACGCGCCGCCTGCACCGCGCTGGACTGAGTGGTGAGGCAGCGCCTTGCCAACCCCGTGCCGCCTTATGCGCGCCTCTGCGCCTGCGAAGAGGTGGTGCGGCGCGCGCCACGTTGCACCGTAGTGCCTCGGTCGCTGGCTGTAGGGCCGAGCTGTAGGGCCGCGCTCGTAGGGCCCTGCCCGCTCTGTGCTGGCGGATGACCAGCGGTGGGCGAGCGGCGATGGGAACCGCGCATCCACTGATGCGGCAGCAAGAGGCGATGGCCGCGCTGGCGGCGCACGCGCTTGGCAGGCAGGGAGGGGACGAGGAAAAGGGAGCCCTGAGCTCGGTCAGTTTCTGGGCCCGCGCCTTCACCATGCGTGCTGTGCGCCTGCAGCTTGCTCGTGCCTGAGCAGCTGCAATGGCGCTCCTGAACGTGAAGCCCGAGGTGGCGGAGGCGCTGCGGGAGGGCAGGCCGGTGGTGGCGCTGGAGAGCACCATCGTCAGCCACGGCATGCCGTACCCGCAGAACCTGCGCACGGCGCTGGAGGTGGAGGCCGTGGTGCGGGCCCACGGGGCGGTGCCGGCGACCATCGCCATCCTGGGCGGGCAGCCGTGCATCGGTGCGTGCCAGAGGCACACGGCGCGTCTGCTCCTGAGTGCAGAGGTGCACCAGTGTCACAGGCACTTCTATGTGCGGCCACCATGCAGGGCTGGACCAAGAGCAGCTCGAGCGCATCGCGCGTGGCGGGCTCGCCGTGCAAAAGGTGTCGCGGCGCGACCTGCCCGGCGTGGTGGCCCGCGGCGCCGACGGCGCCACCACCGTCTCCGCCACCATGCTGCTGGCGCACCGCGCCGGCATCCACGTCTTCGTCACCGGAGGCATCGGCGGCGTGCACAGGTGCGCAGGCGCAACTGAGCATGCTCCAGGGGCACGTCCAATCTCGGGCTCAGCCGACGCCTGCGCCCAGCAAAAGCAGAGAAGGACACGCCCGGCGGCGTGCTTGCGACCAACCACCCATGCAGCGCTGCGACTCGAGAGCGCGGTGCCTCGCTGCGCCACGTCGCGCAGAGGCGGGGAGTTGACGTGGGACGTGAGCGCCGACCTGACCGAGCTGGGGCGCACGCCCGTGGCGGTCGTCTGCGCCGGCGCCAAGTCGGTGAGCGCCTGTCGCACGCGTGCGCCGCCCCCTGAGCGCTTAGGGCTCTCTTTGCCGCCAGCCGCCGCGTATGGCAGGTGCCGGCGTCGCTTGACGTCAGGGTGGCGTCGTGGCTCGTGCACTGGCGGGCCGCACGCGCAGGTGCTCGACATCCCGCGCACGCTGGAGTACCTCGAGACGCAGGGCGTGGCGGTGGTGACGCTGGGCGCGCAGGAGTTCCCCGCCTTTTTCACGCCGCACAGCGGGTGCAAGTCGCCCGCCACCGCCGACACCCCGAAGCAGTGAGCGGAGCGGGGCGTGGCCTCTGCTGCAGACGTGGGCGTCGCTCGCCCGTGCCTGCGTCTTGAACGCCGCCGCAGCCTGCAGTGGGGGCGCGCGCGAGTCTGTGAAGGCGGGGCAGTGCATTCGTCCCCTGCTGTGCACAGGGTTGCGGAGATGCTGGCGGCGGCACAACGGCTGCAGCTGTCGTGCGGCATGGTGGTGGCGGTGCCCATCCCAGCGCAGCACGCGGCCGAGGGGCGGACGGTGAGCCCCGTGCGCACGGTGCAGCACGCATGGTGCAGCGCGCCCTCTCTGGCCCACGTGCCGTTCAGCGGAGCGCGTGTGCGTGCCCCGCATGCCGCACAGGTGGAGGCGGCCATCTCAACAGCGCTCCAGGAGGTGGAGCAGAAGCGCATTGCCGGCAACGAGGTGCGTGCATAGGGTGCGAAAGGGATCAATCACGAGGGCCTGGCCCGGGGGGGAGGCAGGGCATGCGATGGATGCACATTGCCCCTGCTGCGTGCCTTGTCTCACGCACCGTTGTGTTGTGGCAGGTGACGCCGTACCTGCTGGACCGCATCCGCGTGCTGACGGGCGGCAAGTCGCTGGAGGCCAACATCAAGCTGGTCAAGCACAACGCCAGCGTGGGCGCAGCAATCGCCGTGGAGCACGCGCGCCTACCCCTGGCGCAGAAACCTGCTGCGCACAGCCGGCTATAGAGCGCGCCGTCGCGGCGGTTACTTGTACAACAGGAAGTGCGGGACGGGGACCGAGCAGCAGGCACAGCGCGCAGCAGCATGAGCAGCACATTATAGGAGCTGGTTGGAGGATGGGCAGAGCGGCCTCCTGGATGTCCCCCGCGAACGCGAGGTGGACCTTCTTCTGCTGCCTCTTCGTGCTCGCGCTCGTGCACCTCAGCTACCTGAGCGCGTTGCAGAGCGCGCAGCCGATCAAGGGCGCTGCCGTGTCGATCAGCCAGATTGCGCGGAACCTCAAGGAGCGCGGCCGGGCACGACAGACAGATGGCGCTGAGGACAGCAGCGTCAGCGCGGCGCTCAGCAGCTTCAAGCACATATCAGGCACCCCCACGGCGCAGTTTGTGTGCCGGGACGTCAAGCCGCCGCAGGGAGACTGCACCGACGCGTGAGCGCGTCGGGCACGCCTGCAGCGCCATCCATCCGTCCTCGAGCGCACGTGCACAGTTGCTCACGCCCAACGCTTGCTCACGCGCGGCATTGCTGCCCTGCGTCCCAACGACGCAGGCTCTCCCGGGGTCTCTGCGCCGGCCCCACGCTCACGCACTGCCTGGTGCGTCGCCGCGCGACCGCGATCCCTCTGCGCATCCCTCTGATCCAAAGGGCAGCGTGAAACAGGGCCTTGGGACAGGGCCTTTGAGGGCCTTGGGAACGCTCCACTGCCCGCAGAAGACGTGCGGCATGTGCGACGTGGTGGCCAACATGATCGGGGAAGCGGCGGGCGTCAAGACCCTGCAGGCCAGCAGGCTCACCTGCCGGGACGAGGGCAACGGGTGAGAACGCTTCGCCGGCGGCCACCGCCCTCGCGTCGGCCGGTGGAGCAGGGACGCGCAGCGGTGCGGCCCCTGGGGGTGGCGCGGTGACCGCCTGCCGCCGGCACTAACGCCTGTGCATGACTCGGTCCCGCAGGTGCGCCCAGTTTGTCGACCGGGAGCGGTGCGAGACGCACCAGGCGGCGGCGCTGCTCAACTGCAGGGTGCGCACCAGCGTGCTCCTCGTCCGCCCAGGGGGGGGGGTGGAGGTCGTCTCATGCCCAGGCACTGCACTCGCAGCGCGTGCTGGGGGAGGAACGCACACGCCTGTGGGCTCCTCCAGGCTCCAAGGCGAGAACCGCGTTGCGCCAGAGTAGCTCGCACGACATGCCGCTGCCGTTGCGCCGCACCGTCGCAGGCCAGCTGCCGCTTTTGCCAGCAGCACGCCGACGCTCAGGACGAGTGCAGCGACCTCATCGACATTTGCCCGCTGCTGGCCACCAGCAGCAAGATGTGCGGCGCCGGGCCAGAGGCGGCCTGGATGCAGACCGTGTGCCAGCTCAGCTGCGGCGCCTGCGTCGTCGGCGGCGGAGGTGCGCTTGCGTATTGAGGGGTCGGCCGCCACGCCAGCGATGAGGTGGCCGCCGCGCCGAGGGCTCCGGAAAACGCTGCTGCGTGCAGCGTGGGGCGGCGGGCGGACGGGCTGCGGCGGTGGCGGGCTGCCGCGCTGCTGCGCGCAGGGGCGCAGCAGGCTTGGCGCGTGGTGGAGCTCTCCAACCTCCGCAAGCTGGCGGCGGGCACCGAGTGCATCGACTACCACCGCGGTGCGCCGCCGCCGCACACGCGCCTGCGCACGTCGACATCAGGCAGGCAGCGCCCACCAAGTCGCGCCGTCAGGGCAGCAGGTGGATGAGGTGGGGCGCGCTGTGAGGGCGGTGCCGCGCGCTTGCGCGTGCAGGGTGCCACGCCTGGGCGGTGGACGGGCGGTGCAGCACCAACCCGTCGTGGATGGAGCAGCACTGCCGACGCGCCTGCAGCATGTGCACCGACAGCCCCACCACCAACGCGGGCCTCAGCAAGGGACTCTGGAAGGTGCGCGCGGTGCCGGCTGATGCATAGGGGCCTTGAGCGGGCCTCAGCAAGGGGCCATGGAAGGTGCGTGCGGTGCTGGCTGATGCATAGGGGCCTTGAGCGGGCCTCAGC
>VFQP010005329.1_pt1 | contig 11336 bp, 12 predicted proteins | sample 3512351 | NCBI WGS metagenome assembly VFQP01 (sample SAMN10412372, study PRJNA504923) | tailings metagenome | isolation source: Relicate 1 Philex TSF1 revegetated site | place: Philippines: Tuba, Benguet | collected 2017-08-29
GGCGGCATCGACACGCCCGCTCCCGATCTCCTTGCCGGCGAAGCTGACGGTGAACTCGGGTGGTCCGTCATAGGCCTCGCCGCCGAGTGTCAGCGTGACGGTTCCGGCGGCGAAGGCCGCCGGGCTCGTGGCAAGAACCAGGGCCGCTATGGCCAGTCTGCGCATGATCATGATCGCCCTCCACATGCTCGCCCCGGGAGGTTAACGGTCATGTCGGCGATAGTTGGCCGAGATGTTGGCAGGCGTGCCGGATTGCCGCCGCACAAATGCCGGGAAGCGTCAGATGCGATCCGGGCGGTTGAACGGACCCTCGGCGGGCACCACTTCTATGGCCAGCGCGTGGACGCCGGCCCTCAGCTCCGCGTCGAGCGTTTCCATCACCGCCCGGTGTTGCGCCAGCCGCGTCTGGCCGTCAAAATGCCGGGTCGCGATTCTGACACGAAAGTGGGTTTCACCACCCTCGCGCCAGCCGGCATGGCCATGATGACGGTGGCTTTCGTCGACGATGTCGAGGAACGTCGGCGCGAAGCGGTCTTGTAGTTTCTTCTCGATGGTGTCGCGTACGGACATGGGCTCGGTTCGCTGCGGCTCTTGAAGGCATGACGTAGGGGCAATGAAGCTGGATTCCAAGCTGTTCGATCGTATCCGCATCCGGCCCCGGCAGGAGCCGCGGCCCGAAGCGCGGGCCGTGCCGCCTTGCGCCTGGGAAGGCTGCGAGGAGCCGGGGCTCTATCGCGCCCCCAAGGGGCATCGCGCCGAGGGCGAGTATCACTCGTTCTGCCTCGAGCACGTGCGCCACTACAATTCGGCCTTCAACTTCTTTGCCGGCATGACCCCCGAGCAGCTGGAGGAGGCGCTCTACCAGCCGCAGCCGGCGCAGGCGCGGGCCGGCTTCGGCCTCAACGGCAAGCAGGGGCCCGATCCCCGCGTGCGGGCCGAGCGCCAGCACAAGTTCGGCGATCCGTTCGGCGTGTTCGCGCGCTATGCCTGGCGGCAACGCAATGCGCCGAGCGCCGCGCCCAAGGCGCCGCCGCTCAGCGAGCAGGACCGGCGCGCCTTCGAAATGCTCGGCCTCGAGGGCCGTGCCGATTCCGATGCCATCCGCGCCGCCTACAAGACGCTGGTCAAGCGTCACCATCCCGACGCCAATGGCGGCGACAAGAGCTCCGAGGACCGGCTGCGCGCGGTGATCACCGCCTATACGCATCTCAAGAACAAGGGCTACGTCGTCCGGTGACGGCACCGCCCGCCGAACTCCTCACGGAGCGGCTGCGCCTCAGGCCCTACCGGGCCGCCGACCTCGACGCCTATGCCGAGATGAACGCCGACCCCGAAGTCATGGTGTTCCTCGGCAACCGGCCGATGCAGCGCGCCGAGAGCGACGGCATGGCCGGCGAGATCAATGCCTGCTTTTTCGAACGCGGCTACGGCAAGCTGGCCGTCGAGCGCCGGTCGGACGGGGCGTTCCTCGGGATGTGCGGGTTGTCGCGCGAGCGGTGGTTTACCGACGACCTCGAGGTGGGCTGGCGGCTGCTGCCGCGCTATTGGGGGCAGGGCTATGCCACCGAGGCCGGTGCCGCGTGGCTCGCCCATGCTTTCGAGGCGCTCGGCCAGCGGCGCATCGTCTCGGTTGCCGACGTGCCCAACGTGCGCAGCATCGCGGTGATGGAGCGGCTCGGCATGGGTCTCGTCGAGGTTGCCCAGCTCGACGACGGGGATGGCGGCACCTTCGCCGCGGCGGTTCATGCCATTGACCGGACGCAGTGGCTGGCGCGCGCCGGACGAAGCGGTTAATGCGGCTTTCCCCCCGTGGCGCGATGCTGCTATAGAGCGCCGTTTCCCGACCCGCCTGCCACGACCGAGTTTTCGACAATGAGCGACTATTCTAACGTGCCGACCGTGCCCATGAAGGCGCGCGAGGTGTTCGGCATCGACAGCGACCTCGTCGTCAAGGGCTATGCCGAACCCGACGCGCACGTGCCGCCGGTCGATCCGGACTACCTGTTCGACCGCAACACCACGCTCGCCATCCTCGCCGGCTTCCAGTTCAACCGGCGCGTCATGATCCAGGGCTACCACGGCACCGGCAAGTCGACGCATGTCGAGCAGGTGGCGGCGCGGCTCAACTGGCCGCTGGTGCGCGTCAACCTCGATTCGCACGTGTCGCGTATCGACCTCGTGGGCAAGGACGCCATCGTCCTCAAGGACGGCAAGCAGGTCACCGAGTTCCGCGACGGCATCCTGCCGTGGGCGGTGCAGAACAACATCGCGCTGGTGTTCGACGAATACGATGCCGGCCGTCCGGACGTGATGTTCGTCATCCAGCGCGTGCTCGAGCAGTCGGGCCGGCTGACCCTGCTCGACCAGAACCGCGTCATCACCCCGCACCCGGCCTTCCGGCTGTTCGCCACCACCAATACCATCGGCCTTGGCGATACTTCGGGCCTCTACCACGGCACCCAGCAGATCAACCAGGGCCAGATGGACCGCTGGTCGATCGTCACCACGCTCAACTACCTGCCGCACGACAAGGAAGCAGGGATCGTGCTCGCCAAGGCCAAGTCCTGGGCGGGCAGCGACAAGGGCCGCAAGACCGTCTCCAACATGGTGCGGCTCGCCGATCTCACCCGCCAGGCCTTCATCAACGGCGACCTCAGCACGGTAATGAGCCCGCGTACGGTGATCACCTGGGCCGAGAACGCCGAAATCTTCGGCGGCGACCTCGGCTTCGCTTTCCGCCTCACCTTCCTCAACAAGTGCGACGAGCTCGAGCGCCCGGTGGTGGCAGAGCTCTACCAGCGCGTGTTCGGCGAAGACCTTCCCGAAAGCGCCGCCAACCTGGCGGTCACGGCCTAGCCGCCAGGCGCTGACATCGGCAGGTAGCGCATGGTCCAGCCACCCCGCAGCAAGCCCAACAAGCCGGACACCACGGCGCCGTTCAAGGCGGCGATGACGGCCGCGGTGCGCTCGGTCGCGGGCAAGCCCGACCTCGAGGTCTCGTTCACGGCCGACCGGCCGCTGCTGACGGCCGAAAAGGCACGGCTCGCCAACCTGCCGCGGCTGCCGACGCGGCGCGACATCGCCATCGCCCGCGGGCAGGGCGATGCCATGGCCATGCGCGTCGCCAGCCACGACCCCGATGTGCACCGCCGCCGCTCGCCGGCCGATCCGGAGGCGCGGGCCGCCTTCGATGCGCTGGAGCAGGCGCGCTGCGAGGCGCTCGGCATCGTGCGCATGCCCGGCATGGGCGGCAACATCTCGGAAATGCTCGAAGACCGGCTGTTCCGGCAGAACTTCGCCGGCGTCAGCGACCGGGGCGATGCGCCCATAGCCGAAGCGCTGGGCCTGATGCTGCGCGAAAAGGTGGCCGGCATTCCGGTGCCGCCTTCAGGCAATGCCCTTGTCGAGCTGTGGCGGGCCGAGATCGAGCAGCGCGGCGGCGCGGCCCTCGCCAATCTCGCCGGCCGCTTCGAGAACCAGGAAGACTTTTCGCGGCTGGCGCGGCTCCTGCTGCGCGACCTCAACCTCGTGCCCGAGAGCGAGCTCGACGACGGCGAGTCCGAGGAGAGCGAGACCGGCGAGGATAACGACGAGAAGGGCGACAGCTCAGACAAGTCGCCCGAGCAGGGCGAGGGCCAGGACGAGCAGCAGGACTCCGAGGAACAGCAGACGCCCGGCCAGAGCGAGGAGACCGGCGAGGTCGAGGGCGCCGATGTCGACATGGCCGAGACCGACGACGACGCGGCGGCCGAGGCGGGTGAAGACGCGCCCAACCCGCCGCCCGGCGTCAACGAGGATCGCACCGGCAACGCCTTCGCCTACAAGATCTTCACCCAGAAGTTCGACGAGATCGTCAAGGCCGCCGACCTCTGCCCCCCCGACGAGCTCGAACAGCTGCGGGCGCTGCTCGACAAGCAGCTCGAGAACCTCGCCGGGGCCGTCGCGCGGCTCGCCAACAAGCTGCAGCGCCGGCTGATGGCGCAGCAGAACCGCAGCTGGCAGTTCGACCTCGAGGAGGGGCTGCTCGATACGGCGCGCCTGACGCGCGTCGTCATCGACCCGATGCAGCCATTGTCGTTCAAGGTCGAGAAGGACACCGATTTCCGCGACACCGTGGTGACGCTGCTGATCGATAATTCGGGCTCGATGCGCGGACGGCCGATCACCATCGCGGCGATCTGCGGCGACATCCTCGCCCGCACCCTCGAGCGCTGCGGCGTCAAGGTCGAGATCCTCGGCTTCACGACGCGGGCGTGGAAGGGCGGCAAGTCGCGCGAGGCCTGGCTCGAGGCCGGGCGGCCGGCCAATCCCGGCCGCGTCAACGACATCCGCCACATCATCTACAAGTCCGCCGACGAGCCGTGGCGGCACGCGAGGCGCAACCTCGGGCTGATGATGCGCGAGGGCCTGCTGAAGGAGAACATCGACGGCGAGGCGCTGATCTGGGCGCACTCGCGCCTGCTCTACCGGCCCGAGGAACGCCGCATCCTGATGGTCATCTCCGACGGCGCGCCGGTGGACGACTCGACCCTCAGCGTGAACAGCGCGGGCTATCTCGAGGCGCACCTGCGTTCCGTCATCGAATGGATCGAGAAGGTCTCGCCCGTCCAGCTCGTCGCGATCGGCATCGGCCACGACGTGACCCGCTACTACCGCCGTGCGGTGACGATCATGGACGTCGAGCAACTCGGCGGCACGATCATGGAGCAGCTCGCCGAGCTGTTCGAGGACGAGAAGGGCGGCAAGGGGCGGCGGTGAGCCTGCGGCACGCCTCGGAGACGCCGCTCGCTTGGATCTCGCTGCTGGCGACGAGCACCCACTTCGTGCTCGAGACCTTGTATCACCTGACCTGGGGCCAGCCGCTCCAGGCGCTGATCGTCGACTACATCGGCAATGCGCTGATGCTGTCCGCCGCGGTGGCCTCGCTGAGGATCAGGCCGCGCAGCGCCGCCGGGCTGCTGGCGGCGGCCTGGGCCTTCTATCTCGGCTTCAGCTGGCGCAGCGTCTTCGGGCGGCTGGAACTTCGCGAGGCGGGCACGGCCGCCGCCAATGGCGAGGCGGACTTCGTCCTGCCGCTGATCGGCTTCGGGTTCGGCGTTGTGGCGCTTTGTCTCGCATGGTCGCTCTGGCTCGCATGGAAACAGGCAACAGAAGGAAACCACAGGGCATGAACGTCACCGAAGCCGTCACCTCCCGCCGCTCGATCCGCGCCTTTCTCGACAAGCCGGTGCCGCTCGAAGTCATCACCCGTGTGATGGACAAGGCCCGCTGGGCGGCCTCGGGGTGCAATTACCAGCCGTGGGAGGCGACGATCCTCACCGGCCAGCCGCTCGCCGAGCTGCGCGCGCGGATCGCGGACAAGCCGATGGAGCAGCTCGAATACAGCTGGGACGCGCCCGGCCAGCACGAGGCCTACAAGGCGCGGCTCAACGCGGTCTCGGCCGGGATGTTCGGCGCGATGGGGATTGCCCGCGACGACGGCGTCGGGCGGATGCAGGCGATGCTGCGCAACAAGACGAGCTTCGACGCGCCGGTGCTGCTCTTGTGCTACTTCCCGCGCTTCATGCTCGAGCCGCAGTGGTCGGACACCGGCATGTGGCTCCAGACCATCGCCCTGCTGCTGCGCGAGGAGGGGCTCGATTCCTGCTTCCAGGAGTTCATGGCCTTCTATGCGCGCGAAATCCGCGACTTCCTCGGGCTCGACCACGAGAGCACGATGTTCTTCTGCGGCATGGCGATCGGCTACCGCGACCCGGAGGCGCCGGTGAACAACTTCGAGCGCCAGCGCGTGCCGCTGGAAGAGCAGGTGCGGTTCCTCGGCTGGGATTGACGGCCCGCGCGGGCCGACGCAAAGCGCCCGCATGACCGACGCCCCCCTCAAGCTGTTCAACTCGCTCACCCGCCAGGTCGAGGTGTTCGAGCCCGTCCACCCGGGGGAGGCGCGCGTCTACACCTGCGGGCCGACGGTCTACAACTACCCGCACATCGGCAACATGCGCGCCTATGTCTTCGCCGACGTGCTGGGGCGCACGCTGAGCTGGAAGGGCTACAAGCTCACCCACGTCATCAACATCACCGACGTGGGTCACCTTACCGACGATGCCGACGCGGGCGAAGACAAGATGGAGAAGATGGCGGCCGAGAAGGCGCAGTCCATCTGGGACATCGCCGAGCACTACAAGCAGGCCTACTGGGCCGACGTGCGCGCGCTGAACATCCGCCAGCCGGCGCAGTGGACGGTTGCGACCGATTACGTCCCGCAGATGATCGAGTTCGCCAAGGGGGTTGCCGAGAAGCATTGCTACGAGCTGGAGAGCGGCCTCTATTTCGACGTCTCGACCGTCGCCGACTACGGCCGTCTCGCGCGCGCCCAGACCGAAGAGGGCGAAGGGCGGATCGAGGCCGTGGAGGGCAAGCGCAACGCCGCCGACTTCGCGATCTGGCGGAAGACGCCGCCGGGCGAGAGCCGGCAGATGGAATGGGATTCGCCCTGGGGCCGCGGCGCGCCCGGCTGGCACCTTGAATGCTCGGTGATGAGCGGCGAGGTGCTCGGCTTCCCCTTCGACATCCATACCGGCGGGATCGACCACCGCGAGATTCATCACCCCAACGAGATCGCGCAGAACCAGGCCTATTGCTGCACGAACGGCCTAGATGACCCGCGCAATTCGGGCGCGCGGATCTGGATGCACAACAACTTTCTCGTCGAGCGCAGCGGCAAGATGAGCAAGTCCTCGGGCGAGTTCCTGCGGCTGCAACTGCTCGTGGACAAGGGCTACCACCCGCTCGCTTACCGGTTGATGTGCCTGCAGGCGCATTACCGCAGCGAGCTCGAGTTCTCGTGGGAGGGCCTGGGCGCGGCGCTGACGCGGCTCAAGCGAATGGTTATGGCGGTGGAGGCCCTCAAGTCTCGTCATGCCGAACTTGTTTCGACATCCATCGAGCCTCGAGGTCCTGAGCCTGCCGCAGGATGGACCCTGAAACGAGTTCAGGGTGACGATTGGGGGAAGCTCGCGCCCGCGATCGACAAGTTCGATGCCGCCATTGCCGATGACCTCAACACCGCCGTCGCCCTGACTGCGCTCGACGATGTGCTGGCGACAAAGAAGGTCGATGTGGCGAAGAAGGTCGAACTGGCAGCGGCGATGGACGCGGTGCTCGGGCTGAACTTGTTCGCTCTCACCCGCGCCGACCTGCGCTTGCCGCCTAAGTCCGCCACCATCACCGAGGACGAGATCGCGGCCGCGCTCGCCCGTCGCAGGGAGGCGCGGGCTGCCAAGGACTTCGCCACCTCCGACGCGATCCGCGACGAACTCACCGCGCAAGGCGTCGAGGTGATGGACGGCGACCCGCTCGGCTGGGAGTGGAAGCTCGGCTGACCCATTCCCCGTCCCGGGCTTGACCCGGGACCCCGCTGCCTTCACCTCAGCGGCACAAAAAGCTGGGCCCGGGTCCACCCCGGGGCGGGGATGGACAGGTTCAAAGCAAGCGGCTAAACCAGTTGCATGGTGCAACCTATTCTCTGGCTGATCCTCGCCGCCATCCACGCCATGCCCGCGCTCGCGCTGTTCCGGCCCGCGACGCTGACCACGCTCTACCGGCTCCAGCCGGACAACCCGCTGTTCCTGCTCATGCAGCACCGCGCGGGGCTGTTCTTTGGGGTGTTCGTCGCCTGCCTCTTCGCCGCCTTCGTGCCCGAGGGGCGGCGGCTCGCGGTGCTGGTCGTCGGCATCAGCATGGTGAGCTTCCTCCTGCTCTACTGGCAGGCCGGATCGCCGCTGCCGCTCAGGCGCATCGCGCTGGTGGACCTTGCGGGCCTGCCTGTTTGGGCAGGGGTGGCGTGGCTCGCTTTCCGGCAGTGAAAGGCAAGACCGAACCTCGAGACCGATCCCCGTCCCGGGCTTGACCCGGGACCCCGCTGCCTTCAATCCGGCGACGACAAAAGCTGGGCCCCGGTTCAAGACCGGGGCGGGAACAGGGGATTGATCATGACGACCTTGGCCATCTCTGGCCTGATCCGCCCGCTGCTCGAACCGCGCCTGCCCGAGGGCCTCGAGGTGCGCTGGTTCACCACGCGCGAGGAGGCCCTGACAGCGGTCGCCGATGCGGAGATCGGCTGGTTCGACATGTACGACCAGCAGGCGATGGCCGAGACGCTGCGCGCGGCGACGAAGCTCCGGTGGCTGAACTCGATCTACGCCGGGCTCGATTTCCTGCCGATGGACGTGCTGATCGAGCGCGACATCACCGTCACCAACGGGGCGGGGATCAACGCGGTCACCATCGCGGAATACATCCTGATGGGTATGCTCAACGTCGCCAAGGGCTACCGCGAGGTGATGCGCGCGGCCGAGCGGCGCGAGTGGTTGCTCGATTCGCCCGGCAAGCGCGAGCTCGCCGGCACCAAGGCGCTGCTGCTCGGCTATGGCGCGATCGGCAAGGCGGTCGCGCCGCGCCTCGCCGCCTTCGATGTCGAGGTGACCGTGGTGCGCCGCTCTGGCGGGGAGGGAACACTTGGCCCGGACGAATGGCGCGCGCGGCTCGGGGAGTTCGATTGGGTGATCCTCGTGGTGCCCGCGACGCCCGAGACCGAGGTGATGATCGGCGCCGCGGAGCTAGCGGCGATGAAGGCGGACGCGGTGATCCTCAACTTCGCGCGCGGCAGTGTCATCGACCAGCCGGCGCTGGTGGAAGCCTTGCAGAACAAGCGCATCGGGGGCGCCTTTCTCGACGTCACCAGCCCCGAGCCGCTCCCGGCCGACCACCCGCTGTGGAGCCTCGACAACGCGCACATCTCGATGCACCTGTCGGGCCGCGCGCAGGACAAGATGTTCGTGCGCAGCGCCGAGCGTTTCCTCGACAATCTCGGCAAGTACCTGCGCGGCGAGCCCGTCGCCCCGCGCTTCGATCCGCGCCTCGGCTACTGAATCCAGGCCGCGTTTGGCGGCTTGGCGCTTTTCTGCAATACTCAAGCCTTGTGAGAGTCCATCACCGGGCTGTCACAGGCCTGCGCTATCCGCCGGGGAGGGCGGCGCGCAGGGGAGCGGGGGGCTCCGGCACAAGGGGGGAAAAGCGAGCATGAGCGACGGCAAGAAGGCATCGGACCTGTTCATCGAATGCCTCGAGGCGGAGGGCGTCGAATACATCTTCGGCGTGCCCGGCGAGGAGAACCTCGACTTTCTCGAGAGCCTTTCGAAGTCGGAGAAGATCAAGCTGATCCTCACCCGCCACGAACAGGGCGCGGGCTTCATGGCGGCGACTTACGGCCGGCACACCGGCCGGACAGGCGTGTGCATCGCCACCTTGGGCCCGGGCGCGACCAACTTCGTGACGGCGGCCGCCTATGCCCAGCTCGGGGGCATGCCGATGCTGATGATCACCGGGCAGAAGCCGATCAAGAAGTCGAAGCAGGGCCGCTTCCAGATCCTCGACGTGGTGGGGATGATGACGCCCATCACCAAGTTCACCCACCAGCTCGCCAGCGCCGACAACATCCCGAGCCGCGTGCGCGAGGCGATCCGCCTCGCCGAGGAGGAGAAGCCGGGCGCCGTCCACCTCGAGTTCCCCGAGGACATCGCCGAGGAGCACACCACCAGCCGGCCGATCGGCGCGAGCCTCGCCCGCCGGCCCTCCGCCGAGGAGAAGGCGGTGCGCCAGGCGGTGCTCGCGATCGAGGGCGCCAAGGCCCCGATCCTCGTCATCGGCGCGGGCGCCAACCGCAAGATGACGGGGCGGATGCTCCGCCAGCTGATCGACAAGACCGGCATCCCCTTCGTCACCACCCAGATGGGCAAGGGCGTCGTCGACGAGCGCCACCCGCTCTTCCTCGGCTGCGCGGCGCTCTCGGCCGGCGACTTCGTCCACCGCGCGATCCAGGACGCGGACTGCATCGTCAACATCGGCCACGACGTGATCGAGAAGCCGCCCTTCTTCATGCGCAACGACGAGGAAGGCGCGGTCGGGTCGGACAGTCCGCCCAAGGTGATCCACGTCTCGACCCGCACCGCCGAGGTCGATCCGGTCTACTTCCCGCACATCGAGGTGATCGGCGATATCGCCAACGCGATCTACCAGATCAAGGAGGACATCGTCCCGCAAGGGCGCTGGGACTTCCGGCGGATGCTCGAATACCGCGCCGCCGAGGTCGCCCACACCGAGCCGCTCGCCGCCGACACACGCTTCCCGATCTTTCCGCCGCATCTGGTGGCGCAGGTGCGCGGCGCCATGCCCGAGGACGGGATCATCTGCCTCGACAACGGGGTCTACAAGATCTGGTTCGCCCGGGGCTACACCGCCTACCTGCCCAACACCGTGCTGCTCGACAACGCGCTCGCCACGATGGGCGCGGGGCTCCCGTCGGCGATGATGAGCGCCATGCTCTATCCCGGCCGCAAGGTCATGGCGATCTGCGGCGACGGCGGGTTCATGATGAACTCGCAGGAGATGGAGACCGCCGTCCGCCTCGGCCTCAACCTCACCGTGCTGATCCTGCGCGACGATGCCTACGGGATGATCCGGTGGAAGCAGGCCAACATGGGCTTCGCCGATTTCGGCCTGACCTATGGCAACCCCGACTTCGTGCAATACGCCGAAAGCTACGGCGCGATCGGGCACCGGGTGACATCGAGCGAGCACCTCACCGACCTCCTCCAGCACTGCCTCGCCACGCCGGGGGTGCACCTCATCGACTGCCCGGTTGACTACACCGAGAACGACCAGATCCTGAACATCGACATCAAGCGGTTGAGCAAGGAGCTCTAGACGTGTGTCATCCCCGCGAAAGCGGGGACCCAGGGGCGATCATGGAGAAGACTTATCATGTCTACATCCTTGCAAGCGGTCGCAACGGGACGCTCTACGTCGGTGTCACGTCCGACCTTGCTGCGCGCATATGGCAGCACCGGGCGGGAGCGACGCCCGGCTTCACGACCCGCTACGGCGTCTATCGCCTTGTCCATGTCGAAGCCTTTTCGGACGTCAACGAAGCGATTCTGCGGGAGAAGCGGATCAAGAAATGGCGACGGGCTTGGAAGCTCGAACTGATCGAGCAGGACAACCCGCAATGGCTCGATCTTTATGACCGCATCAACGCCTGACGCTTGCCGCTCTGGGTCCCCGCTTTCGCGGGGATGACACGAAGGGAGAATGCGCGTGCAGCTCAAGGATACCTACCCCCTCTATCTCAACAACAAGGCCGTCCAGCCCAACACCGATCTCGAGGTGACCGACAAGTACACCGGCGAGGTCGCCTTCCGCACCGCGCTCGCCACGCCCGACATCATCGAGGAGGGGATCGCGGGCGCGGTACGTGCCGCCGAGCCGATGGCGAAGCTCGC
>VFQP010005330.1_pt1 | contig 11334 bp, 15 predicted proteins | sample 3512351 | NCBI WGS metagenome assembly VFQP01 (sample SAMN10412372, study PRJNA504923) | tailings metagenome | isolation source: Relicate 1 Philex TSF1 revegetated site | place: Philippines: Tuba, Benguet | collected 2017-08-29
GGCGCCGTGCTTGGCCACCGCCCCCGCCACCGCCCGCGCGCCCTACGACCATGCAGGCACGCCACACGCACAAGCAGGCACGAGCGCGGTGCTGCTTGGCGGTGGTGCCGGACGCACCCTGGGCGCTGCATGCAGCTGATTCGTCGCCCCGTCCGCCCCCCAACGCTGCACACGTGTTTGACCTAGCTGCCTGCCTGCCCGTCGCGGCATCGACGCCGGCGACAGGGGGGCGGGCTGGCGTCGGCTACTCACCTGCGCCGTGATTTCGTTGAGCGCCATCTCTAGCTCCTCGAGCCGCGCGGGGCTCTCGGCCACGGCCAGCGCCACCGCCACCGAGCCGTCGTTGCCCAGCGACGTGTCGTTCACGTTGAGCGCCTGCGCCGCAGGGGGCAGCAACGCACGACGACGCGCAAGCATCCGCCGTCAGCCAGCACGCACTGATCACGGCCGCGACGAGTTCTCCCACCAAGAAGTCCGCCTGACTTTGAGCCGGCAGAAAGGAGAGTGTTCTGTGTGCTCCCCTCAGGGTGGACGGCCCCAGCCAACCCCAGCGCGCGTGCTTCTCGCGCGCGGCCATCCACCAAGCGCGAGCGGCATCTCAAGATCTTCTCCCCAGAGCACGCGCGTCGCGGCGGCGGCGGGGCGCACCTTGAGGTGCGGCTGCGACTTGACGAGCGCCGCCAGCGCCGGCGCCACCTTTTCCGTCATGGGGTTGTCGCTGATGTCCAGGCGCACCAGCCGCGTGCCCGCCGCCAGCGCCTGCGCCAGCGCCAGGCCGCCCTTGGGGCCCACGCGCGAGCTGGCCATGCGGAAGTCCTCGATGAGCGGCGCGCGCGCCAGGACGCGAGCGATGTGCTGCGCGCCCTGCGCGCGCGAGGACGGGCGGGGCCGGGCCACGGAGGCGCGGCTGAGGCAGGGTCTGGTGTGAGCCACGTGCGCCTCGGCGCACCCTCGACGCACCTCCCCCCCCCCCCCCGTCGTGCTGCGCCCGTGCTGTGTGGGACGGCGAGGAGACATGGCCCCGCGCAAGTCCATGGTGAGCAAGGCCGCAGCGCGTGCCCAGCTCAACTCCCTCGTACGCCCCTCTCCCGGAGCCCCTCCACCACCGCCGAGCACAAGGAAGACGGGCGGGCAGGCAAGAGGTGCGCGTGCGCGTACCTCGCCGCCGCCCGTGTGGGTGAGGGAGGCGCTGTGCCGCGTTCAGCCCCTCCCAAGGCTGCGTCACCAAACACGAGGAACACAAGGGTTAGCAAGCGGTCAGCCCCGCACCTCGTTGTCGCTCATGTTGTTGAAGAGGTGCAGCTGCCTGAGGTCCTGCGAGGCCACCAGCAGCTCCTCCACCGCCTTGCACGCGTTGATCGAGCACCCCACGTTCTGCAGCGACAGCGACTGCAGCGCCGGCTGCGCACCACCACCACCACCACCACCAGCGCACGCACGCACGCACACGCATGAGCAGCGCTGCGGAGGGTGCGGCGCCTGACATGATGGCAGAGGCGACTGGCGCCGTGCACGTTGGGCCGGCGCAGCCGTCTCTGGCAAGCAGGTGACGCGGGAGCGCGTGGGTCCTCACGCCCTGGCGAGGCGACGGCTGCTGGCGCACTCGCACACGCACCTGCTTGGACAGCACCTCGCCGCACGCCCGCACGCCCTTCTCGCCCAGCGCGTTGTCGCTCAGGTTGAGCCCCTGCAGCTTGGAAGGGAAAGGAAGGAAAAGAACGAAAGGAAATGAATGGAAGAAAGGAAAGGGACGCCGGCAGGCGTGGACGCAGGCCCTCGTGCGTATTCCCAGTCCCAGACGTGCCTGCAGCTTGGAGGCCACCAGCGCTGCGCTCAGCGCGCGCAGCACGTCCAGCGCCTCGTCCTCCGGCCGCCCTGCGCAGGCCGCAGCGCGGCAACGTCGAAACGTCATGCCTGCCCACCCACAGCCACATGATTGTGCCCCACCTGTGCACGCCGCCGGGGGTACGCGGAAACCATGCCGTTCAGGCGGGCGTGGCGCACCGGCGATGACGTCGCTGATGTCGGCGTGCGTGAGGCTGCCCGCCACGTTCTGAAGCGCCTGCGCCGCCACCGCCGCCGCGTCCCGCCCAAAGCTCTTGGTGCTGAACTTGACCTGCGCAGGACGGTCGATTCGAGTTCATCCCCGTTGGTGTCAGCGACCGGGCCCTGCCGGCGGTGCCGTCCAGGAGGCGACAGCCTCAGCGTTTGTGGCAGCTTACTGAGCCACCTCTGGCCCAGTGGCAGGCGCACCTTGCGGATGGTGGAGCCGGGCGCGAGCAGCGGCGCCAGCGCAGACTGCGCCGCTTCCCGGGTCAGGAAGTCGCGGCTGCCGGCCAGGTTCAGCTCCTGCGCCCCGAGCGCGAGCAGGCACGCGGCGTGAGGGACCGCTGCTGGTCCTGCTGGCGAGAGAGGCGAGCGCACCGGGCAGGTGGCGCGCGTACCTCTCCGCCGGCCGCCGCCGCTGCCCCTTCAGGCGTGAACTTGCCCCCGCTCTTGATGAGGTCGATGACCGCCTCCGAGAGCTTCCTGTTTGGTGGCCGGCACGCGCGCACAGGGCCACTGGGAAGGAATGGAAGCAGAAGATCTCCTGGCGCGAGAGCCGCCGCACGGCGAAGAGGGCCCCATTGCGGCCACATTCGTGCGTGCCACGCTCCTCACTGACCGGGCGTAGTTGCGCACGGACTCGCTGTGCGGCCGGTCGCCCGTGGTGGTGCGCGCAGCCACCTCTGCGGCCGTGTAGGCTCTCCGCTCAAAGGCGATGGCGGCCTCCAGCGCCACCTCGTCGCTGATGGGAAGCCCCTTGATGAAGCCCATCGTGAAGATGTTGGCGGCGACGCGGCTGACCGTGTCCTCGCGCTGAGCCTGCGGCAAGCTCCACCCCGTCGCCATCCTGTTGCTTTGCTTTAGGCAACAAGGGAACACTGAGTAATTGAGACCGTGGAGAGCTGTGTGCGCTCCTGCTCAAGGCCTGAGGAGCGTGTGCGGCGGATCTACGAGGGCCTGCGCACAGGGGCGTGGCGCACAGCACCGTGTGCCACGGTGTACCACACAGCAGGCAGACACACATTCACGTTGGCTAGCGCATCATGCAGCGCTGACACATCTGTGACAGGGGCTGGGGCGCGTGCGCGGCGCCCCCCCGTGCCCGGCCGACGCCCGTGGCAACGTAGACAGGGATGGTGCTGCAGTCCTCGGTGGTCAGCATCACCAGCTACCTGGACGGCCTGACGCCTCAGCAGCGCTGGGCGCTGTACGAGAGCCCGTGGACGTGCCAGGCCGTGTTCCGCAGCCTGCCGCGCCTGGCGCAGGCCTACGTGCTGCACCTGCTGCTCATCGACTCGCCGGTGCAGGACGGTGCGCCGAGCGACCACGGTGCCGGCTGGGTGGCAGCCCCTCCAGCGCACGCGCGCCGCACGCGATCGATCATCCAGCGCCCCGGCACGCTGACCGCGGCAGCGCTTGTGCGGCTCACACAAGCGGTAGAACTGTGCTCTGCCACACGCGCGGTGGGTGCTTGGCTGCTTGCAGAGGTGGTGGAGGCGTGGTGCGCCGACCCGCAGCGCTTTGGCCCGCAGCACCGCGCGGCGCTCAAGAAGCTGTTCGACCTCGGCCTCTTCCTCACGCACAAGGAGTGAGCCCCGCTGCTGCTCGCTCCCCAGCGTCTCATGCTGGAAGCTGTGGCGCAGCGCTCGGGGGTGGCCCGGTTAACGCGGGCGGTGGGCGTGCGTGCCTGCTGTGCAGTGCGCACCAGCGGACCACGTACCAGCTTCAGGGCACCTTCCAGACGCGGCTACGGTCCGCCATCGCCTCTGGGTGAGCGCCCGCCGCGCTTTGGGGCCCCGGCTCGCCTTCCTCACGGCGCAGCGCTCCCTGTGGAGGCACCCTCGTGGACCCGCCTAATGGGCGCAGGCTTAGCGTGCTGTGCGGCGCCCACCACCGCTGCTTGCTCCGCAGGGGTCAGATGCTGTCGGACGTGCCCGAGGAGGTCCTGGCGGCGGCGCCCTCGGCGGCAGAGCTGGACGACTGGGCGCACAGCCAGTGGGAGGTGCGTGTGCGAGCGTCTTGCATGATTGCAGTGGGCGCACGGCCAGGTGGGAGGTGCGCGGTGGCGCCCGCACTGCGCCCACATGCCCCGCCCGCCCGACCCTCCGCACGCTGCTTGCCGGTGCTCGCCCTGCTGCCTCCATGGCCCTACAGCAACGCTGCCGGCGATGCTGCCGGCGACTGAGCCGGGTCGGTCTTGAGCCGTTGCCTGACACCACCTGTCTCCCGACCGTGCTGTACGCAGGCGCTGCAGATGTACCTACTCGACGGGGCGAGCAAGGGGCCCCTGCTGCCGGGCCACTTGGGCCTCAAGCCGCTCGACTTCCACCGCCTGCTGGTCAACATCGGCGTGCTGGCGGGCACCCGGTGCGGTGCCTTGCTTCGGGGACGGGGGCCCTTTCGGCTTGATGAAGGGATGGCGGCTGTTTGTATGCTCGTCCACACGCGGCGTGCGGCCGGGCACCAGCAGCGGGTGCTCTGTCGGCCTCACAGCGACGAAGCCCACCACACGCCCGTTTGACCGGCAGCAGCGGGGCGCAGTGGCGCACCACCCTTCCTCGTGTGAGCGCACCGTTCGCGTGCGCGCCCCCTGCCCATGCGCAGGGCGCAGCGGGGCATCACCGACGCGGGGTTCCAGTTCCTGCTCAGCGACAGCCACCGGCAGCTCTGGGCCTTTCTCTCCTTTTACATCAACGACGTGGCCAAGTCATCCACCTCCTCGGGTGAGACGGGGCCGCGCGCCGTGCGCCCCTCCTCTCTGCACACTGCCGGGTGCCCCGGCACTGCATAGGCCACAGCCCTCCTGTGTCAGAGGGCCTTCTGCTGGGGCTGCCGCGCCCGCACACAACCACATGCAGCCAGGGCCGCTGCCAAGGTACGAGGTGCCCTGCCCCCCCAAGCCCGTGTGCTTGTGCGCGCGTGCGCCGCAGACCTGACGGCGCTCATGTCCTTCCTCATGCAGCTAGGGTTCATGCGGGTGGGCCAGCCCTACGAACTGGCGCACATGCAGCCCGTGGAGCAGGACATTGCCGCGCACATGATGCAGCTGGGCCTGCTCATGCCCTTCCAGGTGAGCGGCCGCCGACGCCTAGCGAAGCAACCCACGCACGCCGCCGGGGGCAGGCGCGTCGGTCGGGTACGCGGCGCCTCACAGCAAAGCGCGACTGCTCGGCGGTGCACGCGGCCGCTGCGCCCAGCGAGTGAAGCCGCCTGCCCTGGCTTTGCTTTTGCCTGCCAGGGCGGCTGCGCGGCGCCGGCCCTCGCGCTGGGTGCTCCGCCCGCCCATGGCAACTCAGCACGCCTGGCCTCTGCGTGGCAATCGACCGCGTGTGTGCGCGTCTTCAGGTGGGCTCGAGCGTGTACTACTGCCCCACGCGGCTGGCCAGCTCGCTGTGCGCGGCGGGCGGCGCCGCCGAGAGCACGGCCAACGCCGACATTGCTGGCGGGTGAGGCTGCGTGGAGGGGGAAGGAGGACGAGCGGGGTGCTTGCTGGGCGTGGAGTGCTCGCGCCAAAGAGCACGGCCAACGCCGACATTGCTGGCGGGCGGGTGAGGCTGCGTGAGGGGGGTAAAGGGAGGGGGGAGCCAGGCGCTCGCGAGGCGGCCGGGCGCTGGCACCTGAGCGCACGCGCCAGGGCTCTCTCGCCACCCGAGGTGGCGGAGGCGGTGGAGCAGAGAGAGGGCGTGGCGACGAGCGCGTTGGTGCAGAGCACGCCTGCGCTCTGCTTCACAGTGTGGTGCCCGTCGCCCAGCCCGGCAGACACTCGTGCGCTGCTCCGCCATGCTTGCCCGCCCTCCCTCACTGACCCCCTCCTCATACACACGTGACACAGGTACATCATCGTCGAGTCAAACTTCAAGGTCAACGCGTGGACCACCTCGCGCGTGCAGCGCGCGCTGCTGGCGCTCTTTTGCCGCGTGGAGGCCGTGCTGCCCAACCTGTGGGTGGGCTCGCTCACGCACGACAGCGTCACGGCGGCGTTCAAGGCGGGCATCAGCGCGGACGAGATGGTGGCGTACCTGGAGGCGCACGCGCACCCCAAGCTGGCGGGAGGGGGGCGCCTGGCCATGGTGCCCGAGGTGTGTGTGGGTGGGGAGGGTGGGTGAAGGTTCAAGGGAGGGAGGAGTGGCCTGGAGGCGCACCCCAAGCTGGCGGGAGGGGGGCGCCTGGCCGTGGTGCCCGAGGTGTGTGTGCCTTCAAGCGTGTCGCTGCGTGCCCCCGACTGTGTGTGTGGACCCCGCCGCCCCGCAGAATGTGAGCGACCAGGTTCGGCTGTGGGAGGCCGAGTCGCGGCGCATGCAGCCCACGCCCGCCTACTTTTACGACGGTGCGCGTGGATGTGGTCACTGTTCTCAGGCAGGCAGGAGCTCGCGCCGCTCCTCAGCAGTGCCTGGGGAACGAGGACGGCGCGCCGAGCATTCTGCCCCTGCCCTCTCACCGCCGCGCACACAGAGCCACACCATGCGCACATCCCATGCGCCCCGTGTGATTTGCTTTGGTCGCGCAGCGTGGGACAACCTGGAGCTGTTTGAGGCGACGCTCTCGTACGTGCGCCAGCAGGGCTGGCTGCTGTGGGAGAACCAGACCACCAAGGCCTTTGCGGCCGAGGAGCAGAGTGAGCTGCGGCTGCGTGCACGTTGGAGTCCCTGCGTGCACCTCGTGCTCTGTGTGCGCGCCTCAGCCTGGCCCGGGCTGCGGCGAGCAAGGTGGGAGGCGCGCCCAGATGGGAGCGTGCACCGGGGATCCACGGCAGGCGCTGCCATAGTCTCCTCGCAGGGCACGACAGCATCAAGGCCAAGATCAAGGAGCACAAGGACAGGCAGGCTCGGGGCGAGGTCCTGCCCCGCTACGACTGAGAAGAGGATCGTCCGCGAGCATCCCCGTGTGAGGGCGGACTGGCCGCTGGGTTGGACCGCAACGTTTACGTGAGAGTGACCGCTCGACCCACGGATTCGCCCGGGCTGTTGGTGCCGCTGCTTGCGCACGTTGTGGTGTGTCTGGTTGCCTGTCGAGGATGCATACTTCTGCGCTCCCACTGCACACAACTTGCAAGTTGCTCAACGCTCCCACCTTTCGCACCGTGCGGCACCGCTCTCAAAACGGCCAGCGCCACGCGCGCGCCGCCCCCGCACGGCACGCGCGCAGCCTTTGCACCCTCCCCCTCAATGCACCAACCCGTGCGCGGACCCGCAAGAACCGCAAGCAGCACCAGCACGCTGCCGCCAAGGCGCTCCCAACGCGCCGCCGCCGCCACGCCCCCTCCTCTTCAAAACGATTCACTGCGGCGGCGGCGGCGGCGGCGGCGCAAACGTGTTCTGCATCTCCGCCATGAAGTCCATGTAGCTCCGTTCGTTGGCCTGCTGCTGGTGAGGGTCGCCGCCGCCGCCGGCGCCCGGCGGCGCGCCTGGCGGCAGCGGCGGCGGCGGCGGCGGCGGCGGCACCACCCCCGGCGGCGCCGCCTCGGCCGCCGCCGTCCCCGGAGCCGGGTCGTTCGGAAGCGGCGGCTGCTCCCCCCCCGCCCCCGCCGCGCCCGCCTGCGGCTGCCCCCACGCGTCGTAACCGCCGCCATAACCGCCGTAACCGCCATAGTAGTCGAAGTACCCGCCGCCGTAACTGCTGGGGTAGCCGCCGTAGCTGCTGGGGTAGCCGCCGGCGGCGGCGGCGGCGGAGGGAGGGGCGCCGTAGCCGCCGCCAGGCGGAAGGGCGCCGTAGGAGCTAGGGTAGCCGCCGTAGCCGCCGCTGCTGCCGTGGGGAGGCGGGGGCCCGCCGCGGTGCCCGGGCGGGGGCCCGTAGCCGCCGTGCGGCGGCGGGGGGCCGCCCCAGTGGCCGGGCGGCGGGCCGCCGTAGCCGCCGCCGCCGTGGTAGGGGGGCGGGCCGCCGCCGTAGTGGCCGCCGCCGCCGCCGCGGGGGAAGGGCGGCGGGCCACTGCCCTTCTCGCCCGCCTTCTTGACCACCATGGCGCGGCCCTCGATGGTGTACCTGCATGGGCCGGGTATAGGGCTTGCGGTTAGGGAAGGCTCAGGGCAGGCGGACGAGGGAACGGTGCCAGTGGCGGGGGCAGCAGAGGCCGGGGGAGCGGGCGGCATGTCGCGCAAGCCCTAAAGCCCTCACCCGTTGGCGCCCATGAGCGCGGCCATGAAGTCCTCCTGCGAGGCCATGGTGATGAAGGCGTAGCCGCGGCTCTGGCCCGTCATCTTGTCCGTCACCAGGCGGATGTCCTGCACCTGCGCTCGCGCCCGCGCACGTTTGGCACGCCAAAACCGCCGCTTAAGGCGTTGCCGAGGTGCCTGCAGAGCGTGCGCATGTGGCTTCGTGGAACAGCCATCGTGGTGCCGCCCTGCCCCCTGCCCCAGAGCAAACGCACCTTGCCGAAGGACTCCTCCTAACGCGGCACCACACGCACCCGTCCGCACCCCTCCCTCTCCCAACCCAAGGGTGGCGCACGCACGCACACGCACCCTGCCAAAGGACTCAAAGATGGGCCGGAGGTGCGACTCGTTCACCGTGGGGTTGAGCGCCGTCACGTACAGCGTGTTGGTGTTGTCCTGCGTGCGTCAGGGTTCAGTCAGGGTCGGAGAGGCGTGAGCGGGCGGCCGCCACAAAGCGCGCGTGCAAAGCAGCGACGAAAAAAGCACGCGCGAGAGCGGCTCTGAGGCCGCACGTCTGCGGCCAAGTGCCCCCACCCCCGTACCAAGTAGCGCTAGATGGCTCCTCCCTGCCGCCCCTAGTCCGCAAAACTCACGTGGAAGGGAGGCCCGCCGGGGCCCCTGTCGCCCCTCGGCGGCCCAAAGTCCCCGCTGAAGCCGCCGCCGCCGCCGAATCCGCCGCCCCCGCCGCCAAAGCCGCCGCCGCGGGGCCCCGGCGGGTCACTGCGCACACGCACCACCAGCGGCCGGCCCTCCACCTGCTTGCCCTGCATGAGGGCAGTGGGGCAGCCAGGGCAGTGGCGCGGCGGCACGTGGAAGGGGGGGTGCACCCAGCGCCTCGCTTCGGCCACGCACACAGACGCAGGCACGCAGGAGCAGAAGCGCGCTGCTGCGACGAGCGGCCGAGGGCGGGCGACACCAAACGCCGACGGAGCGCACCGTCCACCAGCATTCAACACCTGGAAGCGCCCCGCCAAGGAGAAAACCCGAACCAAAGACCAAGACCTCACCTGCATGGCCTCGCTGGCGGCGCGCGCCGTGGGCGCGTCGTCAAAGTGAACGAAGCCAAAGCACCGGCTCTGCCCCGTCATGTTGTCCATGACGATGCTGGCGTGGTTGACGTTGCCGTACGGCTCGAAGAGCTGCCGGAGCTGAGAGTCGGTGAAGGAGGGAGGCAGGCTGCCCACGTACAGCTGCGGTCGCGCACAGCACGCACAGCACGCGCAGCGCCGGTGCAATGTGTTTGGCCCGAATGCCTCTGCGCCGCGAGGCATTTGCCACGCCCGGGAGTTGCGCGCCAGTCCAGCGAGGTTCCCAAACAGGCCCGGTTAACGGGCAGGCGCGGGGCGGCTGCGCCGTAGCGGCGTCGAGGGGAGCAGCGCGCGGCGTACGCGGTTCGGGCGGGCGGCCTTGAGGAGCGGCGCGTGAGAGGACGGCGCGTCGCAAGCGCGCGCCGCGGGCGCGGGACGCGCGCTCGGCGGGGCGCCGAGCGTCAACGCACCTTGTGGTCGTCGGGGAGGTCGCGCCCGCGCGGCGGGCCCATGCCGAGCCCTCGCCGGGGCCCGCCAAAGCCCTCGCCCATGAGCTCGGGCGGCGGCGCGCCGCCCAGCTCCCGCAGGAAGCTCTTGTAGTCGTCCTCGGAGGCGACGGCGTCCTGCCCGCGCAGCCGCGCCACGTCGCGCGCGTACTGCTCCTCGACCTGCATGAGGGCATGGGCGCACGGGCGCGGGGGCTCAGGAGGCGGCGCGGTGCCTGCGGCGCCGGCCCCCAGGGGCGGGCTCACGGAGGTGGCTGCCCACAGGAGAAGCGGCATGCTGACCCGCCCCGCACACGCGCCGCCGCGCACAGAGGCGCGGCACAGAGGCGCCGCCGCCTCTGTGCGCGGCGGCGGCAGGGCGCTCCCATCTTCATCTCTACAGTGCAGGTGCAGCAAAGGACGAACCTTGGCCTTGACGTTGTCCGGCAGCACGTATAGCTCGTTCTTCTGGTTGGGGCACTCGTAGCCGCGGTGCGTGAACTCGCCGCAGATGGGGCAAGCCTGCAGCGGTAGAGGAGCGACGGAATCCGTGAGGCAAGCAGCGCGCGAGCGCTGGCCCCTGGCAGGAACCCCGCGCCCGCCTTCATGCCCACCCCAAAACCCGCCTTCCAGCAAGGCCATCCGGCGGGGCTGACTGCAATGTCCCGCTTGGCGCAGTGCCGCTGGCTCGCACCCGCCCGAATGCACTCCCCCAAGCCCTAACCGAGCCCTAACCGGCCGCTCACCACCTCGTCCTTGAGCGTGCCGTTGAGCGCCGCCAGCTCGCGCAGCTGCAGCCGCTTGTGCTCGTTGAGCGAGTCGTCGTCCGGCCGGCACAGCAGCTCGATCATGGCCACCGCCCGGTCCACCTGCACGCCCATGCGTCAGGGCTTGGGTTAGGGCTTGGCGTGTGCATGCCTCCCCTCGCCGCGCTGAGGAACGAGCGGCGAGGCGCCGGCGGGGAAACCTGAGGGCTGCGGCACGTCATGCCCTCCATGCCCAACGCACGGCCACATGCCATGCAGCGTGCCCACCCCCGTCCCAGCGGCTCACGTCGTGCTGCGTGTTGCCCGTGACCAGCACGTGCAGCTCCTCGTCCTCGCCCATGTCGTGCCGAGGGTCCTTGTGCGCGCCCTCCTTGACGCTGCCCCGCCCGCGGATCGCAATCTTGGTGTTGGTCTCTTGCTGCGGACGCGCGGCGCAGCACAGCCGTGGTGCCTTCAACCCCTGCAGCGCCCGGCCCGCCACCCGACGCCCCTGCGGCGCGCCCTCCAGCGGCCCCCACGCACAGAGCCCAAGCGCCTGCCCCTCGCCCCCCGCCAAGGGCCGCTGCGCTCTGCGCACCGTCCGCCCGTGACGCCGCCCCGGCCCCGCTGCGCCTCACCTGCATGCGCTTCTGCGTGTTGCCGCGCGGCCCGATGAGCAGCCCGATAAAGTTGTACGTCGGGTACTCGTCCTGACGCCATAGCAAGCACGACGAGCAGCGCCGCAAAGTGAGCGCACGCGCGAGACAAATGGCCGCCTTGCTCCCTCTGTTCCCCCATGGTGCGCCCACAGTCCCGACAGCTCCGCCGCCGCCGCCCGCCCACGCTGCCGTCTGCGCCCTTTCCCCCCCCCCCCCCCCAC
>VFQP010005331.1_pt1 | contig 11333 bp, 9 predicted proteins | sample 3512351 | NCBI WGS metagenome assembly VFQP01 (sample SAMN10412372, study PRJNA504923) | tailings metagenome | isolation source: Relicate 1 Philex TSF1 revegetated site | place: Philippines: Tuba, Benguet | collected 2017-08-29
GGAGCCCCCGCCCACCCCGGCCCGCACGCCCCCGCTGCCCGCCCACGAGCCGCAGCTGCTCCGCGTGCAGCTCCACGACGTGGACGTGGTGCCGCCCGACAGCGAGCTGGGCCACGCCGTGCTGGACGTGGCGCGCGTGGTGCCCGAGCCCGGCGGCGTGTGGGAGCAGTGGTTGCCGCTGCGGCAGGGCGGCGGCGCCGAGGTGCTGGTCCGCGTGGCGCACCTGGCGCCCTGCTCGGCGGCGCAGGGCGCGCTGCCGCTGCCGCAGCGGTTCGTGCAGGAGCAGCAGCAGCTGGCGCGCGAGGGCCAGCCGGGGCGCCAGCAGGGCGCGGCGGCGCCGGCGGCGGAGACGGCGGCGGCGGGGGCGAGCGTGGAGGGGGGCGCGGGGGCGGAGGGGCTGGGGTCGCTGGTGAGCCGTGGCAACCAGGCGCTGGTGGACTCTGTGGTGGACCAGGTGAGGGGGCGGTCGCTCGGCGGCGCGAGAGAGGCGGGATCAGGTTCTGCGTTGCCGCGCGGATAACTGCGGTGCGGAAACGAACAGCGGACGCGCGCGCGCCGAGAGGCGGAGATAAGCCGCTCAGGGGGGAGAGTGTGTGGCGCCGCCTCCCTGGTCGCGTGGCTGGCCGCCACCCTTGCGCAGATGAAGTTTGCGAACGAGCAGGCCACGGCGGCCGTGCTCGCCACCGAGCAGCTGCGCGTCAAGCTGGGCCAGGACTGGATCCCCAAGCTGCAGGTGCGCCCTAAAGCCCTCATCACGACGCCCTCGGTCGCCCGTGACCTCCCCGCGTCGCGCGCCCAGCGGCTGGCATGCGGTGCAGGCACCGCCCCTTCCCTGCCTCCCTCGTGCTTCCCTCCCTGCTTCCCTTCCCCTTGCTCTGCCCTTTGCCCCCAAGCACACACACACTCCGCACCTGAGCGCGGCGCTAGTGCAGGCACCGCTCCCCCCCCCCTGGCTGCGCATTGCTCAGCACAACGCGGCTGCTCCAACGCCGCGCCCCAACCCCGGCGTGCGTCGCGCCCAAACTCTTGCAACGCGTGGCGCGCAGGGCTGGTGGGGCAGCGCCGTCAAGCAGGCCCAGACCACCATCACCAGCACCGCAGAGATGGTCTCCGCCTCGGCGGCCGCCACCGCCACGGCCGCCACCAACGCCGCCACCAGCGCAACCACCCAGCTGCAGGACGCCGCCACCCGCAAGCCACCACCCGCCACTCCCTCCTCCCCCTCCACCGGTGACGTCACCACCACCACGGCTACCGCCACCACCGCCGCCAGCGCGTCGCCGTCGTCGCCGGCGCCGCCGTCCAGCAACAATGCTGCGTCCGGCGCCTTGCTCCTCGGTGACAGCGACGCCTCCGTTGTGGACCCCTCGGCCTTCTCCTCCGTGGACGACCCCCAGAGCCCGCCTCACGTCTCGCCCTCACCACCGTCGTCGTCGCCGTCGTCGGGCCAGCAGGAGCGGGAGCGGCGTGGGAAGGAGGAGAAGGAGGCGGTGCCGACGATGCCGGCAGCGGCCGAGGCCGCGCGCGCCAGCGGCGGCGGCGCGGCGAAGTCGCCGGGCGGCGCCGGCGGCAGCGGCTTTTGGGTGCAGAGCGCGTCTTTGCTGCAGGGCAGCAACGGCGCGGCAGCGGGGGCGGGGACGGGTCAGCCGCAGCAGGCCGGGGCCAGGCGCGGCGGCGCGGCGGCGGCGGCGGGAGGGGGCCTCACGTGGCTGGGCGCTTGGCTGCAGCAGGGCTGGCCTGCGAGCGGCGCCGCCAGCAACGGCAGCAGCAGCGGCGCCGGCGGCGGTGCTTCGTCGGCGTCTGGAAGTGCCGGCGTGGGCGTCGCGCCGTCCGTGAGCGCGGACTCCGCGCCGGCTGCCGGCAGCGAAGCGACCGGCGTGGCCGTGGCGGTGCCGCCCGTTGTGGAGGGCGGGGCGGAGCACGAGGGCGCAGGGCCTGGGGACGCGGCGGAGGCGGAGGCGGAGGGGGCTGGCGGCGGCGGCGGCGGCGTGAGGACGGCGACGGTGAGCCGCAGCCCCAGCCGGCGCTTGGGCCGGTCGCGGAGCCGCTCCATCTCCCCCGGCGTGGTGAGGACGGTGGAGGACAGCGGCGCCGTGGTGTACGTCTTCTCAGACTCGGAGGACGAGGACGAGGGCGGCAACGAGGACGAGGAGGAGGAGGAGCAGGTGGAGGGGCCGAGCGCTGGGAGCAAGTGGGCGGCGGCGAGCGGCGGCGGGGGGGCTCGGAGTGGTGGCGAGGGCATGGGCAAGGAGGAGGAGAAGGAGGAGACGAAGGGGCGAGTGATGGGGGCGGCGGCGGGCAGCCCTGCTGCTCCTCCGGCGGCGGCGGCGGCGGGGCGGGTGCACGAGCTGCACCCGCCGTGGGCGGCGTGAGGCTGTGAGGTGGTTTGTGCTGTCGGACCCGACTCCGGCGTGAGAGCTGCTGTGAGGGAAGGGAGGGCGAGAGAGGCGTGAGTGGAACGTGAGAGAGAGGCGTTGCTCGTGGTGGGCATTGATGGGGTTGCCGCAGGAGTTGCTTGCACTTGTCAAGAGTCCCATTCTTTTGCTCTGTCTCGTCTCGCTGGGCTGTTGTTGCACCGTGGTGCAAATGCACTGACTCGCACACGAGGCTCTCGAGTGTCCGGTCAGCGGCGTGGCGCCCGCGCTCATGAGTCAGGGTACGGGCCAGCTACGAATGGAGCTGCAAGAGGAGGTGCACAGAACGAGATACCCATTCCAAGGACACGTGTCATCAAACCGCAAGCACGCGCCGGTCAAAGAGCGGCGCCGCACGGTCCAAACACACACATTCTGATATGCAAAAGCTGCTGCGCCGCCGCCGCTGTCCAAGGCTCACATGCAGCGCCACGCATGAGCATGGCAGAAAGCCGCTGCGGTTGCTGCGCTTAATAGTCGTCTCCGCCGCCGCCCATCATGGCCATGGACTTTTGCGCCCGGCTGCCCTTGCGGTCCGCCGTGCGCCACTTGGCGTCCGCGCTGTTGGAGGACCTGCGCAGCCACATCGCAAAAAGCCACAGCGTCACATCATGCCACACACACCTTCACTCAAATGCCGCGCCCACAAGGCTCACGCAGGCGCGCACCTGGTGGCCTTCTTCTCCAGCGCCGAGAGGCGCGGCTTGGGGCCCGCGGCCGGCGTGAACCCAAACACGGCGTGCAGCAGCGGGTTGCTCTGGAGGTGCACCTGCGCAGGGACGCAACGCACGTATCACCACCATGAACAGCTCTTCGGTCTGAGTGCTGCTGCTGCGGGCGGTGCTCTTGCCAGGCTGCTGGTCCTGGCAGGGGGAAGGGCATGCACTCCAACCCACGCATGCGTGTGACCTCGCCCACCCCGGAAGCACGGCGTGCACGCGTGCTGCACGCACCTGGAAGCCTCCAGCCAGCACGCGCCGGAACGCCGCCAGCCTGGCGCTGCCCTCCACAGTGTCCACCACCAGAGCGCCGCCGTGCTGTAGCTTGACCTTGGTCGCCGCCACGGCGCCGCCGCGCTCCACCGACGCCAGAATGCCGCGGAAGGCCGAGCGCTGCGCCGCGCGGTCGCGCTTGCTGCGCCGCAGCGCGTCGGACGAGGGGTGCGCCACCGCCAGCTGGCGCATGCGCGACAGCAGCGCGGGGTCGGGCGCGGCGGCCGCGCCGTCCTCCATCTCCTCGTCCCCGGCAGCGTCCTCCTCCTCGCCCTCCTCCTCCTCCTCGCCCTCCGCCAGGCTCTGCAGCAGCCCGCGGGCGCTGCTGCCGCCGCGCGAGTACACGAGGGACAGCGCCTCGCCCGCCGCCGCCCGCACCTGCGCGCGACGCAAGAGGACGCGATGCGCAACGCGTGGGCAGTCTGGAAGCACTTGCGTGGCAGCATTCTGCACAGGGTCGCTGCGGTGCAAGCGTGCGGGGGCTAGCAGCCCTAGGCGCAGCCCGCACCTCGACGTTGCTGGCGTGGAGCAGCGCGGCCAGCTGCACCAGCGCCGCCTGCTGCGCGGCGGCGGGCAGCGGCCCGTCCAGGCTCGTGAGCACCAGGCCCCAGCCGCGCAGCGCCGCCGTGGCCGTCGCCGCGTCCGCCGCCGGCGCCGCCGCGCCGCCCCGGGGCGCCCACAGCGCGCGAAGCCGCTCCAGCACCTCGCCGCGCACGCCGTCGTCGTCCACGCTGACGAAGCAGCCCATGGCCAGCGCCTCGACGGCCGCCACACGCACCTGCGGGGACGAGGCGGGTGCAGGCAGGACGACGGTGGCGCCCCAACGGCGAGAGCCAGCCGGTGCGGATGCCGAGGAGCTGACAATGTGTTCCTCTCACCTCGGGGGAGGCGCCGGACGCCGCCGACCGCTGCAGCTCAAACTGCGCCTCGAGGAAGTTGCTGCGCGGGGCGAGGGGCAAAGGGAGGACGGGGAGGACGAGGTCAGCCTGCGTTCCGCACGAGCAATCGTGCGGCGTGCCCCAGCCCCCTCTGGATCCGCCCCTCCACGCCAGAAGGTCCTCACTTCTCGTCCTGCTCGGGCAGTGTGACGATGTGCAGCGCTGCGCGCACAAGACGCAGGTGTGCCAGGCACAGCGAAGCGTTGGCCTTCATCCGCCGCCCCCGCCACCGCCGCTGTCCACGTGTCCACTTGAGCACACAGGCACCGCCCTGCACCGAGAAGAGGTCTGTCATTGCACGGTGTGCAGGCGCGCGCACCGTAGAGCTGCGCTGACAGTGCCGCCTCGGCCGCGCCACCTCGCCGCATCCCGTTGATGCAGCGGCCAATGACGGTGGTCTGGCTGCAGGCAGCACAGCACAGAGCACAGCAGTGTGGCTGCCTGCGCCGCTCACGATGCACGTCCACGAGCTGGGTGCACCGCCACCCACGAGCTTCGCGCACTTTTGGCCGGCCTCCTCGGCGCGCCACGCATCTCGGTAGCAGGCCGCCAGCGTCCTGAGCGCCGCCTCCCTGGTGGAGCCCCTGCAGGCGCGCGGGACAGGCCGGCCAGGCCCGCGTGGCGTGGACCTCGAGTGCTTCCGGGCCCACTCCGGGACGGAGCGTGCCCCCCCCTCGCCCCCGCACCTTTTCTCCAGCAGGTTGTCGAGCGCGTCGGCGAAAGGGTCATTGGCGTCCTCCTCCTCTATGAAGTCCGGGCGGCACGTCGTCCAGGTCGTGCTGCTGCTGGCGACCGAGTCGCAGTCCCTCTCCCCCAGGTCCGCGCAGGACCCACGCTTCCCCACGGCCCTCTTGCCCATGGCTGCTGGGGCCCTCTGCGTTGGGGCCCCCTGGGGCCTTTCAACAACCTGGATGGGGCGGCGACCCCAGGTCCGAGGCGGCTGAGCGCGTGCGCAGCTGCGGTGGCTGCTGCTGGGGGGCTGCTGGGGTGTGCTTGTGTGCGAGCTGGTGCATGATTTTGCTGCTGCAGGGGGAATGGCACGACGACGGCGGCAGCGGCGGCGCGTGCCAGGGCGAAGACTAGGGTTAACGCGGTGCGGCCTCAGAGCTGGCTTAGGAGAGGGGTGGTGGTCGACGCTCAAGTAGTCTGGACCTGCTCATCAGAGCGTGCGGTGCGCCACTGGCCGTCCCGGGCCAAGATGCGACCACGTACGCGCCCGCGAGCCTCCTGCCGGGCGGCCCCAGCCAGCTTGCTGCACAGTTCCAGCCTGCTTTGGCCTAACCAGGACGGAGGATGATCAGGATCAGGTCTGATCCGGATGCCCCTATGCCCTGGCCATGCAAGTGTACGGCAACTCTCGAGCACCCCGGCACCGCGCACGACGACGACCGACGCACGACGGCACCCGCACATCAGCACCGTTCCTCACACGCGCGCGCCCTGAGCTTTGTGGGCCCGTGAGCGCGGCCGATTCTTAGACCACCCTCCCAGCGCCGAGCAGCTCCTGCAAGGGAGGCGACAGGATGGTGCAGCTGGAGGCGAACCTGACGCTCACGCTCAAGCACCTGGCGCCGCACGGCGCTGTCGTGAGCGCAGAGCAACAGGTACGACCACTTCCGTGCGAGTCGCGGCGCAGGAGCCACGCGCAGCAGCAATGCTCTGATGCATCAGAGCGAGCAAGGGGGCCAGCGGTGCACATGCGCTCCGCGTGCGCGCGGGGGCTGAGCTGCGCTCGTGTTGGGTCGCGCGGGGCTCATGTCCTCTCGCTCGCGCATGCTCTGCAGGCGGCTCTCGACCACTCTCTGCCCATCAAGCGCACCGAGGCCGGCCTCAAGAGCCTGGTGCTGTGGGGCAAGCTGCTCGCCACCAATGGCAAGGTCGGTGCGCGGCACGCAGTCGCGCATGCGCACCCGGAGCACCTCGAGCCCGCATTGCTGCTGTGGGCGGCATCCAGCTCCTTCTTGCTGGCAGCAGTCAGCAAGAGGGTCACGTCAAGGACGCTCGGGGTGGCCCGAGCCTCATGCCGCTCACGCTGTCGGCCGTCCCTCGCCGCGCAGGACTACTTGATTGCCGAGGGCCACAACACGGCGCTGTTCAAGGACGGCCGCATCTACTGGGAGGCCAAGTACTACTTTAGCCAGGACGGCGTCAAGTGGCACGACCTGGTGGCGGTGGACGCCAAGACGGCGGTTGAGGCGGAAAAGGTCAAGGCGCTGCTCTCGGGCGACCCGGGCAAGGTGAGGAGCAGTGGCCACGTGTGTGCGCGCGGGAGCACGCTTCACCTTCATCGGTTGCAGCGGGGCCGCAGGGTCGCGTGTGGGCGGCGCTGCCTGGGGGAACGGAGCACACTGCGCTTGTCCGCAATCGGACGCCCCATCCGTCTCGCCCACGCGCCGCAGATCTTTGAGTTTGAGGAGAAGGACCCCGACGCGCCGCCCGCGCCAGCGGAGGAGGGCGCCGAGGCCGAGCCCCCCAAGCCGCGGGTGGTGGCGGTGCCCGAGCTGGCGCTGCTGCGGTACCGCATCGACAGCATCAACGCCGCCACGGGCGTCATCCCAGTGGTGAGCAGCAGAGCAGCGGCGTAGGGAGCGGACGGGGAGCCCTCACGCACACGAGACGTGTGCGGCGTGCGCCATTGGCGAGCGTGCCCTCCACCGTTGCTGCCGCCGCAGAACTCGATGCTGCCCGACGCGACCAACCAGATTGTGTCCAACCGCCTCTTCACCGGCGTGGCGTACCCCGACAAGCTCGAAAGCTACATGCACCGTACCACGGTGCCCAACGGGCCGACGCTCGCCCAGGACTTGCGAGGCAGCTGGTCGGTGCAGTACGACCCCTTCAAGAAGGTGGCCGTCTGCCGGTGAGTGTGGGTGGGCGAGGAAGGGGCTGGCAGGGGGCGGGGGGCAGGAAGGGCACAGGCCAGTGCCTTCAGTGCCCCACCTGACCTGTGACCGCCCACACTCTTACGTGCCGGCGCAGGAACATCATCTGGCCCGGCTACACGTTCTACTACCACGCGCACGACCTCACGTGGGGCGCGCTCTACGTCGGCGACGGCGTGCGCAACGACGACATTGTCTTCATGCTCTGAGCTGCCTGCTGCACTGAACTTCCTGTCAGGCCTGCGATCGACTCCGCATGTGCGATGATGGCCCACGCGATGCCACGCTACGCAGCATTGGGGCGCAAAGCAGCAGGAGCAGCAGCACCACAGAGCGTTGTAGAAGAGCTACACAGTCACCAAGTCGTCCCCTCAGCTCTGGCCGCGCATCACGTGTGCGCATCCCGCCATGGCCAAGGCCGACGAAGCTGCTGCCCAGGCTGAGGAGCGGGAGGCGCGGGAGCCGCTGCTGAGCAGCAGCACAGCGGCTGAGCCGGCCACAGAGCCCGGAGAGGCCGCAGAGCCTGGGCAAGTACCTGGAGGACCTGGTGAGAAGGAAGGTGGCCACGGCCGCGTTCGTGCGCAGCAGCGCTGCTTGCCGCATTCGCTGCGAGTGCTTCGCGACGCTCTGCTGCGGGCGCGGGCTCACCGAATGCCCGGCTTGCCGTTGGCCGTCTCAGGTGCCCCCCAAGACCCCACCACGACCAGCGCGCCTCTTGCGATGGTGGAGCAGCAGGAGGAGCAGCTTCACCGGCAGGAGAGCAGCTCCGGGCCCAGGGTGGAGGCGTGGACGGCGGACGTGGCCCCGGCGCTGGCGTTGGGCACCGCCCTGCCAGGGGCCCTGCCAGTGGGCGCAACGACGGGGTGGGGGGCCGGCGCGCCCCTCCCGCAGCAGCCGCCCTCCCACAGCACGGCCGCATCGGCGCGCGAGCGCGCGGCGGCCGACGCGTTCCTGGCCGCCGCCATGGGGGTCTGGCAGCCGCACGCCGAGTGGGAGCGGCTCCGGCCCACGCTTGCGGCCTGGTTGGTGGCCAGCGTCATCAACTTTGTCATCCTGACGCGGGCCGCGTTCAACGGCTTCCTCCTCGCCATCATCAGCGCGGTGCTCGGCTTCACGGCCAGCCTGCGCGTGGCGCTGCCGTCGTGCCGAGGTGAGCGCGCACACAGCGCGGTGCTGGTGTGCAGCAGCTCCTTGGACTCTGGGGCAAGCCATCTCGGGTCGGAGCAGCAAACAAACTTGCACGTGCGCTGCCGTGCTGGCCCTCGCGTCTGAAACAGAGGGCATTGACGAGCTGACGCTGGCCAAGCAGACCAACGCCTCCGCCGGCATCGCCATGGCGCTGAACTTGGTCACGCTCTTCATCACCGAGACGGCGCTGCTGGTGCTGGCCTTGTCCCCCTGCGGGCCCGACGCGCCGCACGGCGGCGCCGGCCCGCACGGTGGGCACGACCTCAGGCCGCCGCAAGAGGTGCAGGAGGAGTGCAGCTCCCTGCGGGCAGCGGCGGCGATGGCGGCCTTCGTCTTTGCCCTACTGCTGGGCACGCACGGGGCGCTGTCGGCCCGCGTGGCACAGCGGACGCAGGTCATCATCCAGATGCTCAACCCCGTGACACACGGGCGCGTGGAGCTCGGCCACCACGGCGGGTGGTGATTGTGGCGGGAGCTCGCTGTCCGCCTTTTGTTCTGCTCCTCCTGCTCCTCCTGCTCCTCCTGATGTTCCAGGGCTCAGGTGCATGCTGAAATGAGGGATTGTGATGTCGAGACGAGATCAAGCGCTCCTGGTTTTAAGCGATCCCGCACGATGCAGCAGGCGCTCAGGCCCTCCCCGCGGATGGCGGCTCGCGCGCCTAGTGTCGCGACTTGCAGCTGGGGTGGCGGGCCGGTGGTCCTGCCGCGCTCGCCGCCCAGCAGCAGCGGCACCCAAGGAGCGGCGAGCAGCATCATCAGCAATCCCGGCGTGCTGGGTGCAACCCGCGGCGCCCATCGCGCTCTCGCGCCTCCTCTCCAGGCGGCCAAGAAGCTGCAGGTGGCCACCGTCGCGCCTCAAGCAGCGCCGTCCTCAGGAGAAGCGATACCTCAGGCTGTCAGCGTGGCCATCATGGCCAGCTCAGTCTACGCGGGGCTCCTGATCCTGGCGGTGCGTGCGGATCCAGCGCGCAATCGGGGCGAGGGCGCCACCTGGCGCGGTCCTCGCGCCTCACCCCACCATCCATGGCTGCTTGTCAACGCGTGCCTCTCTTGTGTGCGCGCAGATGGCGTTTGCGCCGCGTGTGGCGGCCGTGCGGCGGACGGTGCAGTCGCTCTGGGTGTTTGCGCCGCTGGGCCTGACGTACCTGGCGCTGCTGGCGCTCTCGTGGACGCCCGACACGCTCGCCACCATCATGCCAGGCAGCCTAGCGGAGGGCCTGTCAGGTGCGGCAGGAAGGGCTCTGCGCAGTTGGAGAGCGCGCTCAGCGGGCCCAGCGCGGCGTGCACGGCCTGCCTGCCCACCGCGTGGTGCAAAGTTGCCGCTACGCTGGCTCATGGTGCGCACGCGCAGGAGGCTTCAAGCCGCAGTTCTTCCCCCGCTTGGAAGGCATCTCTGCGCTCTTCAGCCAGCCCGCCACGGCCGCCTCGTGGGTGCTGCACATCCTGGCCATCAACCTGGTGCTCGCACGCAGCATCTACCTGGACGGTGCGCCGCCGTAGCAGGGCCAGTGGGCTGGCACGATGCTTTCCACGATGCCATGGTCAGATGCGCGCCCAGTCGGCGTTCATCACTTGTCCCGCTCTGCCGCTGCTCCGCAGGCCTCACGCGCGACGTCCCGACAACGCTCAGCGTCCTGGTGGCCAGCGTGGTCGGGCCGCTGGGCCTGCTGCTGCACTGGCTCACACGGGTGAGCCTGCAGCGCTGTTTTGCTGCTGGACCGGCGGCGGGCTCCCCTGGTCGTGCCACGCGGCCAGCAGGCACACCCACGCGTGTGCGCGTGTGACACCACTGTGTGCTTTGCGTACACAGTGGCTCATCTCGGCGGTGCCGGCGCTGAACCCAGAGGCGCGGGAGCGCGAGATGAAGAGCCCCGACGGCGGGCGCATCATCATCCTGCCGTACGACCGGGCGTCGTGATCAGCCCGGGCGCCGTAAGGATGATGATGCTCTCCTCTTACCTCTCCTCGGACAACCACCTTGACGGAGCGGGCGTGCTGGGGCGCGTCGATCTCACCGATCCGTTGATCCGCGCCGCCTCCAATTGGCTCCCGCCCTGCCTGCCTTCTTCCAGCCATGAACATGCACACCACCACGACTATTCTCGCTGAATTCTCCTCATGCCCACGATGCATCTCTCTGCTGCAAGCGGACCACTAAGCTGCCCACCGCCGCCGCCGCCACGCCGTCCCCGTGATCATCCCTCCCCCTTGAGTGGAGGCAGGCCGCCAGGGGGGACCACCACCACGCCGCCCTGCTGCTGCAGAGGACAAGCAGACAAGCAGCTGGGTCTTTATGCGCAAAACGGCCATGGAGGTGGCGCACCGCCCCACCTCCTCGGCCCCTCCACCGCGCGCGCAGAAGCGAGCAGAGCCTCAGGCAGCAAACTCGGGCTTGGTTCCTGCGCACGAGCACGGCCACGCCGCGGCGCCAGAGCAGCCAGGACCTCGGCAGATCACTCTAGAGCAGCGGCAGGAGGAGCGAGCCGCAGCAGAGGGAGGAGCGCAGCAGCGGCCATGGCGCTTCCCGGCCAGATGACGCCCGCGGGCGTGCCGGCGTTCAAGCTAGTCCTAGTGGGCGACGGCGGGACAGGTGCGCGCCCCTGGTGGTGCCGAAGCGTGGTGCTCTCGAGCACCCAGGGCAACTTGAACTTGCGCCTGGCGCGCCAGCGGCAGCAGCAGGGGCCCCGGGCGAGCGCACCGTGCACGCGTGGCAGCGCAGCTGCTCTGCGCGCGCGCGGGGGGTTGCCGCCTGCTCTCTCGAGAGCCCAGGGGCTGCTGCCGTCGCGCTTGGGCCTGTCGCCCCACCAAGGGAGCAGCACCCCCCCCCCCGCCCCACGCGCGCGCAATCGCCCGACGCAGCTGGCTCCGTCCCTTTTGCCTCTCGGACGCAGGCAAGACGACGTTCGTCAAGCGCCACCT
>VFQP010005332.1_pt1 | contig 11329 bp, 10 predicted proteins | sample 3512351 | NCBI WGS metagenome assembly VFQP01 (sample SAMN10412372, study PRJNA504923) | tailings metagenome | isolation source: Relicate 1 Philex TSF1 revegetated site | place: Philippines: Tuba, Benguet | collected 2017-08-29
TGGCAGCAGCAGACGCGCGGCGTGTTTGGCGCGCCCGAGCCGCGGCGCAACCTGCAGATCCACACGCACGACAAGTACAAGCAGACGACGCACCAGCCCACCTACAAGTGAGCGTGGAGAGGGAACACGCGCGTGGGCCGCATTTGCGTGCCAAATCCAACTGTGGGTTGTGCCCGCTCAATCCGTGCAGGTGGATGGTGGGCCGCTTTGTCATGGACCGCAACGGCGTGGTCTGGCATAAGCAGGCCAACCGCGGCAGCAAGCGGCACGTGCGCAGCGCCGGCACGCTGGGCCGCCTGGCCCGCTGGAAGGCGCTGCACCCCGCCTACGCCGCCAAGCTGCGCAAGCTGCCGGGTGTGCGGCAGACGCTCAAGTACTGGCAGGCGCCCGACGCGCGCAGCGTGCCTGGCTTTGAGGGCGCGGCGCCGCACGTGCCGCCGCCCAGGTGGAGGGCCGAGCCGGACAAGGCCAGGGACCCCGCGCTCAAGCCGCACTGAGGCGCAGCGCTCGCTGCTTCTCTTGCGGTTTGCAAACGGTGCAAAAGGAGCGCGCCAAGCGCGCCAAGCGAATGATCAAATGGCGCAGGGCAGGCAAGGTCAGGAGCAGCGGGACGGCGGGGGTTCGCTGGCCCAGGCGGCACTGCGCGAAGGTCAGCCGTAGCACCTGCGATCAGTGGTGGTGGTGGGGACGGGGCATGGCACGCGTCACGTGCACCGTGGATTGGGGCTTGGTCCGGCCCCGCCGAGGTGTCCTAACAGATGCAAATCCTACATGCACACACCTGATGGGGTCGTTGCAGTTCTTGGCGGGGTTCTGCGGCCGGCCAAAGCGCCCACCGCGCGCCAGATACTCTTGGTGGTCTGCGGGTGGGCGGGCGGGCAGGCGGGCAAGGCAGCACACACACTGTCACACAAAGCGGCCCTCTCGCCCACAGAGGTTCCCGCCCTGACATGGCCCAGCGACGGCGCCCATGCCGAGCGCTCACAGGGCTCGGCGTTGGTGTACTTGTCCAGCGTGGTGATCTCCGACACGATGGGCGAGGAAAAGCGCTTCTGCGCCGCCTGCTTGCTCTTTTGCGCGATGTCCAGCTCCTCGGGGGAGGACACGTACACGCCGGACCTGCGCAAACGTCAACACACAAGGAGCCGTCGCGGCGTCAGGGACACCTTGGCCAGCCCTTGGCGGCACAGGGGCTCGTGGGCTCGTGGGCAGATCTGAGAGGCGGTGCTGCGGTTGCGGGCTGCGGCACCACCGCGTGATGAACAGGGCGCAGGGCGTGGGCCCTCGTTCGCGAGTGGCCGTGGCCAGGCCCGGTGGGCCGTCCCCAGCGCCGCACCTGTACTGCGTGCCCTGGTCGCCGCCCTGCCGGTTGAGCGTGGTGGGGTCGTGCCCCTCCCAGAAGACGTCGAGCAGCTGCTCAAACGTGACGGCGTCGCGGTCGTACAGCACCTGCACCACCTCCACCGCGCCCTGCAGCAACGCGCGCCAACACCACCAAGCACCCGGCCGCAGCAACCATGGACTAAGCATGCTTTGCCCCTGCACCCTCAGTCCAGCGGCACCCCACCCCTGACGTCCACCGCGTGCGCCCCGCACCCCCCCGCTCACCGTCTGGCCGGTGCACACGGCGTCGTAGTCGGGCGCCTGCGATCCCGTGTAGTTGGCGTAGCCGACCGACGTGCTCACGACGCCTGAGCGCACAGGGGGGGGGGGAGGAGGGAGGGGACGGCGGCACGCACAGCCGGCGCGCGGCCACGGAGTTGGGCGGCAATGCAGCCCCGTGTGGGGCGCTCGTGCAGTTCCTGCCCTGCTGAACTCTCTCTCTCTCTCTCCCTCTCTCTCTCTCTCTCTCTCTCTCTCTCTGCAGCTGCTGCCATTGCCGGCGCCGGCACTCACCGGGCACGCGCTGGAACCGCAATTGTGGCGACCAGAAGCAGCCCATCCCCAGGGTGGCCTGCGCGGGAGATGCACGCACCGCCTGGAGGCGCCCTCGGCACCAGAGGCCACAGCCACGGCCGCGCCGCGCTGCGCTGCGCCCCTGTGGGGCCGCCCGCGCCTGCCTCCGGCGTCGAGGGCGCGTCCGTGAGAATGCTCCGGCACGGCAGCGCTGCTCGCCCGCGCCAAAGCCTAACGAAACTGACCGTGGCCATGCGGTCCTTGGGCGTGAGCGCCACCAGCTCCACGTCAAAGGTCAGCGGCTTGCCCGCCAGCTCGTGGTTGAGGTCCAGCACCACCTGCATGCACCGCCACCACCACGCAGGCGCCGCGCGGGCGTGAGCGCGCGGCTCGCGCGGCACGCAGCCCGGGCGCCAGGGGCCTGGCCCGGGCGCCGCCCCGCCATACGCAGACCGGGAAGGAAACGGACCGCGCGCACTCCCTGTCCATCCGGCACCTCTGTGCCGACCCCAAGCCCCCCCCCCCTCAACCCCCCTCTCCCCGGTTCGGCGGCAACCCACCTCCTTGTCGTCAATCTTGGTGCACGTGCCCACCATGCCGTTGCTGAGCTGCACCTGCAGGCCCGCCTTGAGCCCCGGCGGCGCGCGGCTGGCCGGCACGCGGATCACCAGCTCGGGGTTCACCTCGCCGTAGGCGTCCGCCGGCTCGATCCGCGACTTGCGCGACTGCGCGGCACCACCACCACCCAACGGAGCGGCAAAGCGCCGCCAGTGGGGCACGGGCGCGGCTGCTCAGCGCGGCTGGAGATGGGAGGAGGCGGCGGATGGTGGTTGGGGTGGCGCGCACGAGCAATGCGCGGCGCACCGCCCCACGGGACGAAAAACGCGAGGGGAAAAGGCGGCTGGTGGGTGCGTGGATGCTGTGAACATGAGTGTGCGGAGGTTGAGGCTGTGCTTGCGGCCCACCTCGCCGACGGCCAGGCCCGTCACCGCCAGGTCAAAGCCCTTGATGACCTGCGAGCGCGTCACGTCGGCAGGCGCCCCAAGAGTGGTGTGGGCCTGCCCGAATGAGCACCGGCGACGAGGGCGCCGCGCACGTGCACCGCGAGCATGGCGCGCACCTTGCCGCCCCCAACCAGGAACTCGAGGGGCGTGTCGCGCGGGCGGCTGGAGTCGAACACGGAGCCGTCGTCCAGCGTGCCAGTGTAGTGCACCTGTGCGCCAGAGAGGGCGACGCATGCTGGAGCCCAGCGGTCACTGGCCGCTGCCAGCTGAGCCATCAGGAATTCTGGTACGTGGACGGTGACGTGCTGGCAAGCTGCACCCGTGTTGCCGTGTCCGGGCTGGCCTCTGGACAGTGCCTCGGAATCTGGAGATCGATCGTGTGGCCAGGCGCGCTGCACGTCGTCGAAAGGACGCTGCTCATGCGCCCATGCGCCCATGGACAATCGCCCCACCTGCACAAAGTCGCCTGGCGACGCCACTTGCTTCGCAGCCGCCATGTGGGTGACGGGCCTCCTGCTCGCTGCTGCTGGCCTCTGCACGGCTCTGCTCAGCTGCCTCAGTGACAGGCCCCTCAGGTGCCGGATTGTGCTGGCCATCTGCTCTGCACACTGCAATTGCACGCGTGGCCATGAGCGCTGGTTGGCGCGCAGCAAAGGCACCCATGCAGGGCGGTGCACGCTGCCGGCGGTCTCTTCAGGAGAGGAGAAGAGAGGTTGCAGGGTAGGGAAAGGCCTGACACGAACAACGTCGAGGGGTCCGCGACGTCATGGATGGATCAGACCTCCTCACGGCGGAGAAGGAAAGTCGTGGGAGAGCTGCGGCAGCAGTGCACAGAAGAAGAACACGACGCAAAGGCCCCTGTTGCGCTTGGACCGGGTGGCGTGGCGGGGCGTGCAGTGTGAGCCGTGGGCCTGGAAATTTCGCAGCTTCCACGCCGTCAGCGCCCTCGGCCTTTGCGCAGCCGCCAAAAGGGCGCGCAAGATTTGCGGCACGGCCCCCCAGCGCCTTATGCGGTGATGTGACGAGGTGCGGCGCCATGCTCCCTCCGTCCCTCAACGGCCTCCGCCGCCGCGCGCCGGCGGCCCCGCGCGGGGCTCAGCGGGGCGGCGGCGGCGGCGGCGGTTGGGCACCGTGGCTGGTGAGCCGAAGAGCATGCAGGCTAAGGATGCGTGCCAAGACGGGCGAGTGCGTCCCTGTGCGTCGACCGCAGAGCCGCAGTTTGGGGCGTGAGTTCTGGGGGGCTCTGGCGGCGAGAGGGAGCAGGGGCTGGGCCAGGCACGCGCGCAGACACAAACGACACGGGCGCCTCCTCTCCGGGCGGCTGCTGGGGCAACGGCTTGAAACGAAAGAGCATGGCCCGCCACGCACGCTGCACCAGCGGCCTCCCCGACACCAGTGGCTGAAAACAGGGTACGGCCGTTGGAACAGTACCTTGGAACCAGACGTCGCACAGCCCTCTGCCCGCTCCGCACAGACACATCTGATCGCCACGCACGGCTGTACCAGACGTGAATCCCTGCACAAACGCAGACAAGGCCCCCGTGCGCGCCGCAGCGGTGGCGTGCGTCCAAAGTCTCGTCCGTATGACAAGCCGGAGGCGCAAACGCGCTCACGCAGTAGAGGCCGCAGGGGAAGCAAAGCAGACAGGCGCCATCCGTCACCATCTTGAGCCGCTGGGGCCCTGGGGATGCCGTTTCCCATTTGCTTTTTTTCCTGGTTGGGGTCAAGCCCTCCCCCCCGCCCCGCGACCCCCACCTCGCGTGCACGGTGACCTGGTGCTTCGCCGCTCTTGAGTGAGGAGGTGGGGTGGAGTGGGGTGGGAGCGCCGGAGTTAAGGGCGGGGCGCAGGGGCTCTGGACACTGAGAAGAGGCGCTTTCGAGCAAAGGAGGTTGGAGCCGCCGAAAGGGGAGCGGGGCAGGCGTTGCGGCGGGGAGGATGGCTGGTGCGCAGTAGCAGCCAGTGTGTATAGGAAGCACGTGGAGGAGGGAGGAGGAGGAGGAGGAGGAGGAGCGCTGCCGGCAGCAACCAAGCGACGAGATGGAGAGCTGGCAGGGCAGACGGCGCATTGGGTGTCATTGCCAAGCCCACGGGCGGGATCCAGGGGCAAGAGAGGCATCCTCACACTGGCAGGCTCGCGTGCGGTGGGTGGGGCGCCCACCTCGCCCTGCGCGCCGCGCGCGCGTGGGCGTATTCAAACGGCAGCAGTCGGCCGCAGGCACACCCGCCCGGGGGGGCGGAGGGCGCGGGACCAGCGGCCGGCGTGTCAATCTTCAGGGTCCAGGCGAGTTGAAACGCTGACGAACGGCTTGCGAATCTCCAACTTGAGTCAAGAGAGGAGGCGTGCAGGAGGTGCGTGCATCAAGGAAGACGGGGGCGTGCCACGATGCATAAGGGTGGGTCCCCCCGCGTTTTGAGTTGGCCGGCTGAGGAGGGAAACACATTGTCAGACGGTGTCAAACAGGTCAAAGTGAAGAAGGTAAGCGCCCTTTCCTCAAGGGTTCCGTCGCCGCTGAGCAGCCTGGCCAAACTCTTAGCCCCCCACACACACTCTACATCTCCGTCCGCGTGGCGGCGTAAAGAGGGAGGAAAAGATGCAGGCCCGTGCTGAGAGGTCAAGAGAGAAAGAGAGGCCCGCGCTTGGTCCCGCCCCAGCCCAAGGAATCCAGGGCACCAGAGCCCTGGCCGCCGCTGGGCCTAGGCGAGGCGTAGTAGCAGGTACACGCTGCGGCCGTCAGGTCACGTCGGCGTCCACGCCCGCGGCCCCGCCCTCCAAATGCACGCATGCAAACCAAATGATGCCGAGCAACGAGTGAGGAGAGAAAGGGAGGCGTGCTGGGCGGGGGAGGGCTTGCGTTCATCTGTTGTACTCGTGGTGGTGACGGACTCTGCCACTGGGGTGGCGTTATTCGCTCCGTGTGTCTCGTGTTTTGGGGGGGCCCAGAGCGCCTGGCCTGTTTGTCTCGGGAGCCCAGCGCGCACAGTGGCACACACAAGTTGATGGCTCCGCAGGCCGCCGCCCCCTGAGGCCACTTCGAGGCGGGACGCAGGGCAGGACGGCGGCGGGCGTGGGCATGCGCTGGCGCCAGCGGCGGCCGCTACGTGGCCGCGGGGCACGTGTGGCGGCAACGCCGGGCCCCCCGCCCCTTTGGGCGAGCACTTCGGGCCGAATCGTCGTGCGAGCCTCGCCGGCGCCCCCACAGGCGCCCGCGGAACGACGGAAACCACGCTCGCGCTGGACGGGACACAGACTGGGGGCGGGACGGCGCTTTCCCTTGGGAAGTGTGCGCACACACGTGGGCACACCCGAGCCAAGGAGGAGCAGGCTCCTACGCATGCGCCGCCGTGGCCGTATGCGTGGCTGTGGCAGCATGAGCAGCCCATGCTTTGGGCGGGTTCCTCTCGAGGCTCCTTTCCTAACTTTCCTGCCTTGCTTTCTTTCTCTCTCTTTCTCCCCGCCCGTCTCCTTGCGACGCCGACCCCGCCCCAGGGGCCAAGGGCCCAGCGCGTAGCTCCGCGCGCGCGTGCGACGGTGACGCAGCCGCGGAGCGAGCGGCCGGGGCGCAGGGTGCGGCGCGGCGAGGTGCTGCCGCTGCGCCGGGGGGCGCGACCAGAGTTCGCGGCCGCACGTCGAGGTTTTCCGCCCGCCCGCGCCCCCGTTCGCTGTATGGCGCGGCGTGCGGTGACACCCTCCTGCTGTCCGCCAGGCCTTCGGAGCGTGTGGGCGCTACAGTAGGGCCGACCTCCCGGCTCCTGGCCTCGCGCTCTCTCAACCAGGAGGCGAGACGGCCTGGGAGGAGGCGCCGCGCCCGCGCACTCATGTGAAGCACAGCGCGCCGCCGCCGTCCATCTCGGCACGCTCCGCCGCCGCGCGCGCCAGCATAGACAGCGCAGATGAGGGGAACCCGCCGCCCGCCGCCGCCGCCGCGCCCTCCACCCTCGGCCGCTTCGCCGCGCCGCCGCCGTCGCCGCCACCGGCAGCCGCGGACCCGACTCCGACCGCAGCGCGCGCCTCCCAGCCACGCGCGTGGCCGCCGCCGCCGCTGCCAGTGCCGCTCTCGCGCGGCTCGTGCGCCGCGCTCAACGTTGCCATGTCGGGCTCGGGCGCCTTGCCGTCGCCGCTGCCCGCCACCTCCCGGCCCAACAGCAGCAGATCTAGCGTGCCGGCGCCGTTGGCCGCGCCGTGCGCGCCCACCGGTGCGCCGCCGGTGGCGGCGCCGGCGGCGGGCTCGTGGCCCGTGGACGGCTCGCTGCCGCCGCTGCCGCTGCTGCCGTGGCCGCGCAGGAGCACCTGGCTGTTGGTGCCCGTCCCCGCCTTTGACAGAAGCTGCTCGCCCTCGGGGCCGCCGCCGCCCAGCAGCAGCGGTGGCTTGAGCGGCCCGCCCGGACCGTGCGGCGAGGCCAGCACCGCCGTCACGCGCCCGGCGCCGTACCCGCTGGCCAGAGCCGGCGGCGGCGGCTCGAGCCGCTTGCCCTGGTGCAGCTGCGGGCCGCCGCCACCGTCGTGCAGCGCCAGCGAGGACGAGGGCGCGCCGGCGAAGCGGGGCGGCGAACCAGAAGGCGAGCGCGGCGAGCTGCTGCCGCTTCCGCCGCCGCCGCCGCCGCCATTCGTGTTGCCCCCGCCAGCGCCGGCGCCGTTGTCATTGGCGTTGCCGGCGTGGTGCGTGCCGGCGTTGCCGCCGCCGGGCCCGCCGCCGCTGCCGCCGCGGCCACCCGCGCCCGCCGGGCTGTTGGTGGTGGTGTTGGTGTTGCCGCCTTCGCCTTCGTTGCCGCGCTTGCGGCGGCGGGCGTTGTGGCGGTCGAGGCGCGTGCGGCAGCTGCGCTTGGCGCCGTCGAACTCGGACAGGTGGTGGAAGCGGCCGCACTGCTGGCAAAAGCGCTGCAGCACGCCGTCGCGCATGATGCTGGGCACCTGCACGGCAGTGGAGCAAACGCGGCGTGTGAAGACTTGGGGAACGAGCAGGCGACGGCGCAGGGACCGCGCCAGCGCGGCCAACAAAACACAAACAGTCGAGTGGCTCACCTTGAGATGGTAGTCGCAGATGCGGAAGCGCTGGTGGTACTCGCGCAGCTGCGACAGGTCCGCCGCGCACCCGTCGATGCTGCACACGCCGCGAGGCACCGCCGACGAACCCGACCCGCCGCGCCCGCCGCCCACCTGCGCCGAAAACACACAAAGCTCCGGCTCAGGACCCTCCCTCCTCCTCTCGTGCGGCAAAGACATGCAAGCGGGAAAAGGACAGAGAGCGCGAGAAAGGGGGCGCCTGCTCACCATCGCCGCCCTGCCGCCGCCGCCGAGCCCGACGCCGCTGCCGAACGCGTCGAGCCCGCCGGAGGCGGCGGGCTGCAGCAGCTGCAGCCCGCCCGCCGCCGACGCCGTCACCACCTGCCCGGCGGCCAGCGACGACGGCAGCACCAGCGCGCCCTCAGGCAGCGCCGCCGCCGCCGCCGCCGCGCCGTGCGGCCACAGCGCGGCGGGCGCCGCCACCGCCGGCGCGCCCCACGCGCCCGGCGCCACACCGGCCGCCGCCACCGCCGGCGCAAAGCCGACAAAGGGCCCCGCCGGCTGGCCCACCGGCGCCGCCGGCGCCAGCAGCGAGGCGCCGCCCGCGCCCAGCAGCAGCTGCTGCTGCTGCAGCGCCGCCGCCGCCGGCGCGAATTGCGGCGGCAGCTGGAAGGTGCTCGGCAGCATGCCGGCGCTCTGCAGCGCCGCCGTGGCCGACGCCAGCTGCTCCACCGAGGGTACGTTAATGGTGGCCAGCTGCCCGTTGGTCAGCTGCACAGTCACCGTCACGGGACCCGACACCGCCGCCGCCGCCGCCGCTGTGGCGGACGCCGGCTCCGACGCGGCGCCGGCGAGGTTCACGGCGGCCGCCGCCGGCGGGGCGCCCGGCGTGCCCGGCGCTGCCGACTGCGAGGGCGTGGTCGTCGTGACGGCCGGCGCCGTCACGGCGGCGGCGGCGGCGGCGGGGGCCGGCGGCGGCGGCGCGAGGAGGTGCGCCGAGAGGATGGCTTGCGCGCGGGCCAGGCGGTCGTGGTCGCCCTTGCACCAGGCGTTGGCGGCGTCGACGAGGTCCTGCAGCGGCCGGCGCGGCGCCAGGTGCGCCAGCAGCTGCGCCAGCGCGCCCTCCTTGACCAGCGGGAAGGCGGGCGACGCCAGCACGTCGTGCAGCCTGCGGGGAACGTGGGGACCGGGGCACCAGGACAGGCGGGTGAGGCGCGGCGCCGAGCAGCTATGCACACCGCGGGGAGAGAAAGAGGGAGTGGTGGGGCGGCCGCTCACCTGGACTCGCAGGTGGCGAGAAGCACCTCGATGACGGCGGGCTGCGCCGTGGCCACGGCCAGCTCCAGCAGCGCCGGCAGGTCGCCGACGGGCGGCGCTGCGGGCTGCAACCCCGGCGCCTGCGCCTGCGGCGCAGCGTAGGCCAGCGCCGCGACGCCCTTGAGGTACTGCAGCGCTGCGTTGGCCAGCGAGGCGAGCTCCAGCTTGTTGGCGGCGTCGTAGAGGTGCAGCGCCTCGCGCGCCGAGCGCATCTCCGCCTCGCCCGTGTAGAGGAAGCGCAGCGCCGCGTAGAGCGCGTCGGGGTCGGCGCCGGCGAGAGGCAGCTCGGCGTTGGTGTAGTGGCCTGCGGGCGCGCGGAGGGGATGCGGCACAGTTGAGGGGGCGGGACGGCGGCGGGACGGGAGAGCGGGCGAGGGATGCAGCTGCTGGGGGTGGATCCAATGAATACATGCAGCGGCAACCAGTTAACGTCGCGAGCTCACCGCTGGCGAGCAGCGCGCGGAGGCGGGGGCTCTGCGCCGCCAGCACCACCTGGTGCGCCCGGACCACGCGCTTGCCGCCGCCGGCCTGGGGATCAGCGCCTTGGGCCTGGGCCGGCAGCAGCAGGCTCACGCGCACGTCCGAGTGCGCTCCGTCCTGGTCGAAAAAGGCCGCGAACAAGGCGCCCACGGGCGCCGATTCCCTGAAGACGACCTGCGCAGAGCCAGCGCGCAACAGGAGCGCCCAGGGCGAGCGCTCTCAGTGCATCTCTGCTCCGCGCGCACTCCACCGCGCCGAGTGCGTGTGCACGCTGCGCGTCCTGCACCGCTCCACCGTCCTGCCCATCGCCACTTGTGCAGCTCTTTCGCAGCCAAGCAGGAGCGGGCACCCCCGCGCCCTCTTGCCACGCGCAGCGCTGCGCGCACGGCTGCATACGAGCGCGGCCACCCAGTCCTGCACTGCGAGTCTCGGACAACGCCCCGTGGGGGTCCACGAAGGCACCGTGTGCAGTTTGCACGGATTGATCGGGCCTCAGCTCCTGCCGTTGCTCGCACTGCGGCCGGCCACGCGGCTGGCCTGGCGCGCTGGCCTGGCCAGCTCGGCCCGCGCACCGCCGAGCGCCAGCGTACGCGCCCGCTGCAGGGCTGGGCTGTGCGCGTGGCTCGTAGTCATGCTGGCTCCACTCGGACACCCGGCACCCCCACCGCGCAGGTCAGGGCCGCTGCGCTCACCGTCTGGGCGGCGGCCGCAGCCGCAGCGCCGGGCTGCATCGTGCCGTCGCGCCGCTGGCACGCCCGCTGCGTTGAGGTGGAGCCCCGCGGGACGTTCACCAAGCCATGCGCCGCGAGAGTAGAGCTCTCCACTCGACGCGCAAGGGAAAAGAGCTGCCTCTCTCCTGCTACCTGTTGTCTTCTCGTTCTCGTCCACCGTGTGCTCCTCTGGGCCTTGTGGTCCTGCTCATACTCCCACATGCTCGTGAACCCGCCCGCAGCGATGCTTGGACCGGCCCACATCCGCGCGAAGGAGGCGCGAATCGCGGCCAGGTGTGCTCACAGTCTGGCGCCCACTGCTTCCGCTGCGCGACCTGCCCTGGAAGGCGTTCTTGTGCTTGCACCCGGTGTACCTCGTGTACCTCGCTTCCGCTCGGACTGCGCGCAAAAGGTTCGAGGCGCCACGCGCAGTCTGCGCGTCTGGCATCTCGAGATTCTCCCTCTCTGGCCACGAGTCGTGGGTCGTGCGCAGACGCCCTCGACGCGAAGGCGACGCTGCCGCCGCGCCCGGCGGGTCGACACGGGCGAGCCGGCGTACAGCAGCAGCAGCAGAAGCGGCGGCTCACGGCCCGCGGGCGGTCGAAAATGCGAGGCGCCACGGGGACTGCCGATCCGCAGCGCTCGGCGGATCGCTGGCCGGCTCCAGCGCCGCCGCCGCCGCCGCCGCCGCAGCGACAGATCGCGCTCTGGCCGAGCTGCACGCGCCAGGCCTAGGCCGCGAGCATGGCGGCACACAACAACATCCAGGCGCGCGTGCACCGCCGCACCGTCCTGCTGCGGTTGGGCCCATCGCCACTTGTGCAGCTCTTTCTCAGCAAAGCAGGAGCGAGGCATCGCACCCCTGCGCCCTCTTGCCACGCGCAGCGCTGCGCGCACGGCTGCATACGAGCGCGGCCAC
>VFQP010005333.1_pt1 | contig 11328 bp, 19 predicted proteins | sample 3512351 | NCBI WGS metagenome assembly VFQP01 (sample SAMN10412372, study PRJNA504923) | tailings metagenome | isolation source: Relicate 1 Philex TSF1 revegetated site | place: Philippines: Tuba, Benguet | collected 2017-08-29
TTTGGGTATAGGTGTTGACCACATTTTGGGTATAGGTGTTGACCACATTTTGGGTATAGGTGTTGACCACATTTTGGGTATAGGTGTTGACCACAATTTGGGTATAGGTGTTGACCACTACCCTTTGCTGTCTCACTCCACACCTGCTTTCAACAAACAACCACCTTCCACCAAACAACCACCTCCCACCTCCCTACACAGCATTGGCGACTGTGCAGTGGGTGTCACATAGTCAATGCACACAGTCAAGGGTGTGGAGAACCCACCAAGCCCCTCTTTGGCGGCTCCCAATGACGCTCGTGAGGTACCTGGTGCCTGATGGTGTACCTGGTACAATTTGACGACCACACAAAGAGCGCAACGATGTTGAGCAGCTTCTACCATAGAGCAACAAGACAATTGTTACCGACAATACATTGTGACCAAGACATGATCCATGTAGTCCATTGTGTACACATAGTTGTAAACAAGTAGCAACAACCACCACGTGTTGCCAATACAATTTTGAAAGTTTCAAGACCAAATATGTTGTACAACATTCTCGCAGCGCACCGAAACGAGGTAGAGTATGAAAGCAGCAGTGAAAGAAAACCAATGACAGTGCTGGGTGGTTTCTGGGTAGGAAAATAAACACAAAACCATGAGCCTGTTGTGCGCTGCAATAGCAAAACAACACACACAAGCATGATGGGAACAACATGAATATGTTCAAAATAACACACACATGATCGGGGAAAACACACATGTGATGAAAATAACAGATTTAGGATGCCATGAATTTGTAGTGGACAACTTCCTCGGCCAGAAAAAACAACAACAGGGATACATAACAACACAATAGTAAAACAACAACAGCATCATGTTTGACCATCGTCATGTTTGACCATCGTCATGTAGACCACCATGCACCCCCAGTTGTAACAAGGGCACTGCAGCAGCATGCACATCATTGTTCATGTCCTGCACACCACCCTGTGACCCTCCTTGCTGTCCCCCACCACTCGCCATGTCATCCCCCCCACCCCCCCGTTCTCTCCCATCCCCCACGACGCCCCCTCTCCCCTCGTCATCACCTTCCTCCTCCCCCTCCTCCCCCTGTTCCTCAGGAGGACATAACTCACTGCTGGTTGTTGCACGCTCTGTTTCACATGCAGAGGCAGGGCATGTGGGGGTTGTAGTATCGACCCCCGCACCATCCCCACCATCCCTGCTGCCCATGTCCATACTGGGAGCAGCAGAGGGGGATGGGGTTGTGTTTTTGGTGCTGATGGTTTTGGAGGTAGAGGCGGTCCTGCCTTTGGCTCTCAATTTTCTACCAGGCCACCTCATGAGACCCAAACGCCTATAGAGTTTTTGTGTAGGGTGTATTTGTGTTGTGTTTGTATTGTGCTTGTGTAGTCTATTTGTGTTGTGTTTGTATTGTGCTTGTGTAGTCTATTTGTGTTGTGTTTGTATTGTGCTTGTGTAGTCTATTTGTGTTGTGTTTGTATTGTGCTTGTGTAGTCTATTTGTGTTGTGTTTGTATTGTGCTTGTGTAGTCTATTTGTGTTGTGTTTGTATTGTGCTTGTGTAGTCTATTTTCACAATATAGCACAACAATTTCACAACAGGGGTTGAGGGAACGACACTCGTCATCATGATGACAACAATGCCCCAACATACCGGCAATGACGCTTGAGTGTATTCACCCCCACTCCCAAATGCGCTGCAGCCTCATGTTCAGGCAATGCAAGCAACCCCTGCTGCTCTAAAAATTCCACAGTCACAATAGATGTGTCCAATCGTGCCCCACCCCTTCGACTGGCCCCTTGCTTCTTCTCCACCCCACCCAACCCCAACGAACCCCGCATGGAGCCTATAGAGTAGGTGCCTGTGGTGCTGCTGGAGTGCGCATTGTCAGAGGCGCCCCCACGATGCGTGATGTGTGGGGGGAAAATGTGGGGGGGTGGCATGTGGGGAAACAGGGATGTGGAGCCCAATGGACCCACCATGGCAGCATTGAGGGATGCAGCGAGGGAAGATACGTCAAAGGGAGGGGCCTGTATTGACATTGCCAGTGCTGCGAGGGTGTCGGGGGCCGCGGTGGGTACGGCGGGAGGGAGGGTGGGGGGCAGCACCATGGGCATGACCATGGGTGGGATGGATGGGAGGAGGGATGCTGCTGGTAGTGTTGACGTTGCTGCTACTGACAACGCCACTGCAGCTGCTGCTGCTGCTGCAGACGCTGCAACAACTGGTATCGCTGTGTTGTTGTCATCCTCAAGTAGCTGCGTCATGAGTGGCATCAATGCAGCTTTGCGTCGTTGCAATTCTGGTGTCCATCCACTCACTTTTGCCTGTGCATAAATATCTGCCATGCGCTCCATACACAGCCCGAGCAAGTGTCCCGAGTCTTCCATGTGCATTGATGGTGATGCGGGGGGGGCTTGGGATGCCGGTGGTGGAACTGAACACGCAACCGATGCCATGGCAGCTTGCTTGGTTTGCATGGCCACCATGAGTGCCTCGTGCAAGGCATCCAACACTGCCCCCTGGTTTTGCTCAAACTGCACATCTTGGCTATTCATGATTAGGCGTTGTAAGATGCGACGAAGAGGCCAAGTTACGCGCTCAGCAATATAACTGATCAGCACACGCTGGACATTTATTTAATGGGGAAAGCCTAGGAGATGGCGAGGGGGGAGACTTGGCGTGAAGACAAGTGCATGGGCAATCAACGCACCCCGACTTTCCCAAACATAGTCAGTTTTACAATCATCATGTATGCTCTTGTATGCTCGGTGGGTTACTGTGAACAATAACACCAAGCGCATATACCTGCCCGACTACCCATTCGGTTCTTGCGTATGCAAGCGTGGGTTGTATTGTGCTGTGGGTGCGTGTTATGTGGGGTGTAGTTTATGTATTGTTAAAGTGGGCTATATGGTGCGAAAAAGAAGAAAAATGGTGGGCGTTTGCGTCGCAGTGATGAGGCCCCGTGCACAATTTGTCACCACAAAACAATCGGAGTGGTCACCCTGCAGGTCCCACCCTCACGAAACACCCTGCAGGCCCCACCCTCACGAAACACCCTGCTGTGAAACACACTTCTGTGAAACACCCTGCTGGACAGTTGAGGATTGACTGTGTGAAGTTTGTTGTGTGCGCATGGGTGTGCTGGTTGACCAGTGTTTCGTGTGACCCCCCCAGTTGTTTTTTCCTGCTGCATGTTTTTTTCATCATCATTTCATCATCATTAATCATTTATTAACCATACGACAAAGTGAGACACACCACACACACCCTCAGCAGCAACACCACTTTACATCACATCCACCATGCGCATCCTTGTCACCATCCTCGCCATCGCGCTCATCTGCACCCCCCAGCCCACCACCGCCACCACGCTGGGCGAAAAAGCGTACAACTACGTCAAGGACAAGGTCACTGGCCACCACAAGCCAGCAGACACCCTGGCAACACGGCTGGAGATGGCTCGGGAATGCTGCCGAAATTGCTTCAACCAGCACCTCTCTGATCAACTGCCCGACATATCCTCCATGCCAGCTGATGCGTGGGAATCCATCAAGCAGCGCATGTCTGCTGGAATCGGCAAGGTGTGGTGATGGTGACGGCGGTGGTTATCATCATCATACTACTCACTCATCACACAAACTCCCCAGGCCAGCGACGTAGCGCAGCAAACAGCAGATGCAGCCAAATCGACTGCACGGCAAACAGCAGACGCAGCCAAGTCCACTGCACAACAAACAGCAGATGCAGCTTCCAACACCAAGGATCACTACACCGCCCTCTTTGGCAACTATTGGGATGCCCTCAAAGACTACCTCACCAGCACCCAAGCCTATGCAGCAGACACAGCACGCAGCACCGTGGACACAGCAGCGCAGACAGCCAGTGATGCCAGTGCTGCAGTGGGCGAGCAAGCACAGCATGCAAAGCATGGCGTGGGAGAGGGGCTCAAGGCCGCATACAACAAGGTGGTGCACGGTGCTGAGCATGCTGCTGCTGGCGTGCGTGACACTGCAGAGGATGCACGGGAGGGCGCCAAGGCTGCCGAGTTGTAAATGGGGGATGATGAAGATGTCTGTTTTTTCCCCCTCAAAAGCTGTCATTGTTGTACGTTTTGCTTGTTACACCATCTGTTACACCATCAGTCAATTCAACAATCACCACTACAATTTGTCCACAATTGCTTCAGCCACTCGCACCACGTAAGTCAATCGCCACACAAGCTGCTGTGCCTCAGCCCACTTGCCTTGCTCAAACGCCGCAGCAAGCTGTTGCTCAATGGCATGCTGGGTGTGCGCATTGTCGTCCAGCATGGTACGCAATACATTTCTGTCCATTTCGTCTTCTGCTGCTTGGTGGGCTTCCATTACCTCCATGAGGAATGCTGGGTCATCCACTGTCAACCCCTCCTGGGGGGCCATGCCCTGCCGTTCCAACTGTATACAGTGTGTGTATGCAATGTGTGTGTATGCAATGTGTGTGTGTGTACAATGTGTGTGTGTACAATGTGTGTGTATACAATGTGTGTGTGTACAATGTGAGAGTTGTGGTGACTGAAAACAACCATGGCAGCATAGTAAAAAAAGAGAAGGGGGGCCCCCAGTTTCATCCGCACAGACCATACCAGGTAGCGTGCACGGGCCAGGGGTGTGCGTAGTGTGGAGTATGCTTGGTTGACGAGGGCAGCTTGGTCCTCCGAGTGTGCACGCTCTTTTGGATTGGCAGTGGAAAACTTGTCGGGATGCAACCGTCGCTGCATGGCCTTGTATGTACGCTCCAGTTCCGTCACATCCACATCAAATGATGGTTTGCTGTGTTTTGTGATGGTGGTGTGGTCTGTACAATAATCGTGTTGAGCAACAAGGGAGGATACGCACATCATCATCATCATCGTACATGCCCATCACAGCAAAGTAATCGGTAGTAGTGACGGGCTGGATGGCACCACATGATCCACAAAACTTGTCATCCTCTGTTTTTGGACAAGTACTCTGCATGCCACATCGCCAACAGCTGCAAGGTGGATGCTGTTGGGCATGTTGGGCATGTTGGGCATGCTGATCGTGTGCCCAACGACGTGCAGGTTGCCATGATTGATGTGATGTTTGTGTTATTGTTGGCAGATAGGTGAGCAAGGGATTTTCCACGTGTGGAGGGTCGGCAGCAAGTGTTGATGGTGGATGTTGTACAAAAGCACTGTTGAAAGTGCGAGTACGGAGCGCCCTCCACGATCCACGCAACCACAACGCCATGAATTGTTGCTATTGGAATATTAGATGCTAAATCGTTCTGTACTGTTATTTTTCATGTCAAAAACGTGTGGTCAAACTCACCTGATGGTCACTCGCCCCAACTTACACACAGCCCATCCAAGACATCCTACGTAATTGTGTGTTGTGTAGGACAGCCAGGTAGGACAGCCACATACCAGGAGCTGTCATGCATGGTTGGGGCACCTCTTGAGGGGCCAGCAGGGAAGAACAACGTGTTTGGGGGAGCGCTGTGTTGTCGCCAACCTCCCTGTCGGTCAACCAATCTGATCAACCAGCCTACACACCCTTGCACCACACTCTGCCGGTAACAAACATGAGTTGCACAACTGCACCCTAAACCCTCCCCAGCGACCGTTAGTCATCACTTGTTTTTCAGGCAGTTTTTTCTTGGCAATACAACGTTCCGTTCATTCTCATATTCTTGTTCAAACACCCCGACATTCTCCATCATGACGTCTGCTCGTCTTTTCATCGTGCTGGGGTTGTTGGCACTGGCAGCATCAGGTGCAGTGGCGGACAAAGACAAGTGCGAGACGTGCAAGGAGCTCGTCAACGCTACTCGTCAGGTATACATGTTGATCAGGCAGAGACTACGTTGTTCCGAGCGTTGGGGTTGCTCGATCTAATAGTCGCGAATCACGCGTGTCGGGGGCAAGTTGAACATACTTTTCTCACACGATTACCACTTTCCACCCCACACAGGAGCTGAAGGATCACGCAGGTGATGCCAAAGAATACCTGCTGGGCGTCTGTGAATCGTCCCCCGCCATTCTCAAGGATACCTGTGTCAAGGTGCTATTGGTGGTGCTTTCCCTTGTCCATTCCTAAACACCCTGCCCGCAACTAACCCCCCCCCCCCCCTCCAGGTTGCCAAATCTGCTGGTGACGCCATCCAGCAAGCCCTGGAAAAGGCATACGACACCTTCACAGAAGACAAGTTCTGTGCCTCTTTCTGTGGGGACACTGAAACAATTGCTGCTGCACAGGAAGCCACTGCTGCTGTTGCACAACAGTTTGCCCAGCAGCTGCAATCGCTCATCGATCAGGCACGTGCTGCAATGAGGGACATGGTGGAGGGGCCATTTGACGTGGCATGCACCACCTGCAAAAACATGGTCACCAAAACAAAAGAATGGATCAAGGAGCACCAGGTATGTGTTGATGGGGGTGGGGAGTGCATGTACTGTGTGCTGTATCGATGTGTGCCATATGCTGTGTCATGTAGTTGAGGTCCACCATGTATGCTCATTCCCCACCACGTATGCGTACTCCCCCCCTTTTACACTAGATGGATGTGCGTGACTTTATGCACAAGAAATGTGATCAGATGAAGGACGTAGACCCTGTGAAATGCAAAGAAACAGCAGACCAAGTTGCTGACAACGTAGAGTCAGCATTGCAATCCCTGTACGACTCATTGGATGAGGATACAGTGTGTGCTGCATTTTGTCCAGCACCACCAGCACCACCCACGCTGTTGAGCCGCATGCAAAAGGCAGCAGGCTTGGTTGTGCAGCAGTAGTAATCACAGGGTGATGAGCGTGCAAGAGAGTGTGCTGATCTCTAAGAGAGGAGAAGAGAGTAGTAGGAGGAGTAGTGTTCTGGTCTTCTCTTTTCTTGAGGAAGCAGAATGTGTTTCTGTTTTAATGCGTCAGCAGTGCTGTGTATATGATCTTGTGTGTAGCCACTTGCTCCACAAGGGGGGTGTTGTTGCACACACACAATGCAATTGCCATCAACTGCATGCAACTTTTTCACGTGCTATACACACAATCCATGGTGCTGCACATAATGCATATTAAAGCCAAGGGTTTTGGAGTTGAATGTGTTAATATATAGAGACACAGACACACACGCTGCACACACATGCAAGAGTATGCATACAAGTTTGTGAAATGCTAAACAAATTTCACGAATGGGAAAGCAAAGCACCCCCCAAACGCGTTTTCCTTGCAGCATGCACTGCAGCAAATACCAAAACACGTCATCATCTTGCACGTGTGTTATTTATTCGTCATCCCCCACAATTCATTCATCATCCCCCACAAATTCAGCGATATCATCGAGTGACAACTTCTCCACAGACAACTCATCCAATAGCTGTACCGCTGCCAACCCAGTGTCGTTGTTTTTCTTCAGCAACGTGGCTGCACGATGCCGCAGGGCCCCCCCGACAATCATGACACGGGACCCCTCGCGTCTGGGGACGACGGTCTCAAGCTGCTCTTGATGTAATGACTGTGGTGGTGGTGGAGGGGTGAAGCACTGTGGTGAAGCACTGTGAAACTGTACTGTGCTATGGATGGTGTAATTGTGTACGTGGGTGCTAGACAGGGGATGGGTTGACAGGGGATTGTGGGATCTGTTGAAATGCATTACATTGTCACCCCCATTCCCCTTCCTCATGTACACACCGCTACACACCCCGTACACAACACACACTCACCCATACACATACCGTAATCACCTCCTTGTTGTCGTCCATGACAACATCACACACCGTTGGCTGCGCCACGTCCACCACCACCCCCTTTTTCAGGTACAGCCGCCCCTTGCGCACATGTTTATCCACCACCCGCACCCGTATGTGAGGCAACAACCATGGCTTGACTGACCGACTTTGCGTTGCTGAATGACCATACGTTATTGTGGCTGCATGGCCATGTGTTGCTGCTGCTGCTGCTGTAGATTTGGATGTGGATGTGGGTGCTGATGATGGGCCATTGTCATGAATGTGGTGTGTAGATGCATGGGTTTTGTGTGTGTCATCATCATGGTGTGCACGGGTTGATTCCCCTCGATGAGGATGGTGATGATGATGGTGATGATGGGTTGCTTTTTTTGTCTTTGTATCACTGTCACAATAGTCATTATAGTGAGTAGTATTATCATGCCCACCACCAACACCACGACCACTGCTGTTGTGCTTGTCATGGTGTTTGTGTTTGCTCCTTGATGTGTGTTTGTGGGGAGAGGTTTCCTCTGGGAGGGTGTCTGAGAGTTCTTTCACACGTACAGTCACTGTTTGTTCACTTGGTAACAAACGCACTGTTGCACGTTCTGTGTGTGAGCGAATGAGGGGGTGATGATATGAAAAGTATGTGTATTTTTTTGTGTGTGTATACATTGTATGCATGCTCTTCTACTATGCATTGAGGGTGCATGTGAAATGAATTGGGAATGAGCACATGCATGTATCACCACCAACATTCCAAATCACACATACAACACCAACCCGTCACCCCACCTCCTTTTTTTCACACCTGATCGCCCCTCTTCTTTCGGTTGTATCGCCACTACCACACACTGACACCCATGATGCCTGCCATCCACCACCACCATACGTTTCCCGACCACCGCCCCCTCCTTGCGACGCTCTATCAATTTGTCATCAATGGTTTTAATGCTCTTGTGTTGACCTTGAGAATCCACATACACCAGGTCCTTGGGGGCATCTCTTGTTTCCCCTGGCTTGATGTGTTTCTTGTCGGAGGTGGGGGGGGGGGCGGGGGTGGCACCCAGGCCTAGGCGATGGGGGCGCTTGACGTACTCAACTGGCTTTACTACCTGTGGGGGGGGGGGAATGGGGACTGGGGACATGGGCATGAGTTGCATGTGTGTAGTACAAGTACACAAACGAATCTATTGCTTGTGTGTATATGTATGTTGTGTTTATGTTGTGCATACATCCACCCCCACCACGTCCCCTACCTCCTTTTTACGGCCAACACCTTGCCCCTCATTCCATCCCATCCCCCGAAGCAGCGCCATGCCAAAATCCTCCACAGGCATACGCTCATACGCATCCAATGATGGATCTTCTGGAAGGGCCTTGAGATCCTCACGAAAACGTGCAGTGTCTGCTTCACGACTGTTTGCTGTCGTTATGTTGCCGCCATGCACACCATTGCTCGTCCCGTTGGCAGCAGCATCACCATGCCCACTAGTATGCATGCGGTTGAGTCCATATGTGACCTGACGTGCTTCTTCAGGTGCAGCTGTTTCGAATTTGTCAGCAGCATTTTCCAAATCTTCTGCTGCTGCTGCTGTTGGGAGGAATCTGGGGGCCCTGTTTGTGGCACGCCCCCCACCACTCTGAAACGTGTCGGTCTGCTTGGCGATGACACGGGGGCCTGTTGGGTCATCCTTGGTGGGCTGTGCCAGTTGGATGTTGCCGTCTGCAGCAACACCCGTGACGAGCTCACGACGTTGGCGCTTGGTGTCATCATCGTGGATGCTCACTTTGGCTGCTGGGCGTTTGTTGCCTAGGCTAAAGGCAACGCCATTTGACGTCATGTAGTTGTTGATTTTTGGGGGCGTGTATTCGTGTGGATACAATGTGTGAATACAAGAATCTGATGTGTTGTTGCTGCAATGGTGGTCTACACAGTGTACGTGCTTCTTTGTTCTCAATCCGTATGTTGCCAATAGTGTGAACACGTATTGTGGCTGTATAATTTTGTTTGAGAAGCAGCAGCACACATAATAAAACGGTCAACAGCACGGTCACTCATTGAATGGTGTGCAAACCCCAACTCAATCCCTTGATATTCCTGTTGTTCAATCCCAAACTCGTCTTACAATCACAAAAATACCAATCACACAAAACCACTCCTCCCATTTGATGGCAACACATGCGCCCATCAGCGCACCCCCTCCGTTCCCTCCTCTCCCAGACCTATAGCACGTCAGCCACACCTAGCCCAGATGTCCACACCGTTGTCATTGGTGCTGGTGTGGTTGGTCTTGCCATCGCACGCCAACTTGTGCAACACATCCCGGTGACATCCTCATCATCCACCACCACCAATGTGCTCATCATAGAACAAGAAGCATCTTATGGGCAATCCACCAGTGCACGCAACTCAGAAGTCATACATGCAGGCCTATACTACCCTCCTGGCTCGTTAAAGGCAAAAACATGTGTGCAGGGCAAGGCGCTGTTGTATGATTACTGTGAATCCCGGGGTATACCACATGCACGCTTGGGTAAACTCATTGTGGCAAAAGACGATGCACAGGTGAGGGTTTCTGAGTGAGGGGAAGGTTACCTTGGGGAAAGAAAGGGTTTTGGATGTGTGCGGTTTTGGGTGGGATGCGTGTGTGCATACATGACATTGTACATGCATCATGATGTTTATCAACAAGGAACACCACACATACCACCACATACACCACCATCATCATGCGGTCCTCCTCCCACACCAACCATCCTTCACCCACCATCCTCCACACCATCCTCCCTCACAGATACCAGTGCTGCATGCCATACAAGCACGTGCTGCAGCATGTGGTGTGCATGATCTCCAGCTGCTCCCCACAACACGTGATGTACAGCACATAGAGCCCTATGTAAGGGCAAGAGCTGCATTGCTGTCCCCTTCATCAGGCATTGTTGACAGTCATACGTATGTGTGTTTGTGGTGGGGGGTGGCGGGGGAATGTGTGTGTGATATATTAGGTTGATGTGCGTGATGGGTGGTGTTTCAACATTACACACACTGCGCAACACTATGCGCAGTGCAGCACTACACACCCACACCGCAACCTTGTACTCACATATACACATATACACACCCACTCACATATACACACATACTCACATACTCACACATACACACCTACTTACACATACACACCCACTCACACATACACACACCCTCATTTCTGTGTACCCCCACTTCTATGACAGGCTGATGACGTGTCTCTTGGCTGATGCTGAGTCAGCAGGTGCCACCCTGGTCACACACAGTCGTGTCATCAGTGGTGATGTACAAGGTGGGTGTTGTGATGTACAACGTGGGTGTGTGTCTGTGGTGAAACCAGGCAGTACCAAGACACGATACACCCTGTCTGTGTGTGTGTTAATGAAACAACACTTTTATGAACACAGTATACAGCGTGGCATACACACCACACAAGTACTATCATACACACACACACACACACACACACACACACACACACACACACACACATCAACACCCCCACCTATACACACACACATCAACACCTATACACACACACATCAACACCTATACAC
>VFQP010005334.1_pt1 | contig 11327 bp, 9 predicted proteins | sample 3512351 | NCBI WGS metagenome assembly VFQP01 (sample SAMN10412372, study PRJNA504923) | tailings metagenome | isolation source: Relicate 1 Philex TSF1 revegetated site | place: Philippines: Tuba, Benguet | collected 2017-08-29
TATGGCCACAAACAACTGCATATGCTGGTTGAGAAGGCAGGAGCGTTTGAAACGCGCAAAGACGGAAACCATATATTCATCCGTCGCAAACCCACGAAAAACCCAGCACCGAAAAAGAAATAAGCCTGCGCTATTTCCCCCATACCCGCGGGCGTACGGCGGGCACGGCGGCAACGGGGTGGTTTTCGCGCGGCGGGCTGTTATAGACGGCGCGCAGCGATGACAGGGTTTTCATGAAGGTTTCCGATTGCAACAGTCGCGGGTCGGACACTTCGATCTTCACGATGCGCAGCCACGGCGACAGGCTGTTGTCGCACATCGCCTTGAAGAATTTTTGCGACAGGCGTTTTTCTTCGGGCAAATGTTTGGGCAGGCTTTCATACAGCATTTCGATGACCATGCCGGGCTTCACCTTTTCGGCCGCTTCGGCGTGGCTCATAAACGTGATGCCGCCATGTACGCGCTGCGATAGATAGGCGTCGGCCACGTCCTGCTTGCTGGGGCGGATTTGGTCTTTGGGATACAGCGCCTGCAGGCCTTCGGACATATCCATGAACGGCCAGACCAGATTGACGAAACCGACTTCCAGCGGCTGGCCATTTTTGGTGGCGCCTTTCCACCGCTCGTCAAATTCGGCGCGGCCTTCCAGCTGCGCGGCAGGTCCCAGCAAAGCTTCGCGGAAAACGCAGGGGATCAGCGATTTGCCAATGCAGCGCGCGCCCTTGACGCTCACCACCAGCGGGTCTTGCGGATTACCCAGCGCATCAGGCGGCAAGGCATGCGCCAGTTTTTCCATCACCTGCACGATATGGTCGCGCTCGGTCGATAGAAAACGTCTGTGTGCTTTTGGGGTGTCGTCCCCTGCCATGATGCGCCCTCGGTGTCTGCTCAGGCGTATTTTATGGCAAAATTGTTAATAAATTGCACCTGTTTTCGCCCATATATAAATCAAAGACTTACATACAGGCACGGCAAACGGCTTATTCGTTCAGGCCAAGGCCGCTGCGCAGGTAATCGTTCACGCTCTTGCTGCCCGGGGGCAGTTGCAGCGACAGGCGGGCATATAAACGCTCCGCCACGCGGCGCGCGAAAAATCCGGCGATGAGACACAGCAACAAAACGGCAAGGCTGAGCGTGATAAAAAATATCACCATCGCCGCCAGCATGCCGTACATGATGTTACGGTACAGCGCCAGATCCGGCTTCACGTCGATCGGCAGATCAGGCAGCTGCGCGGTGGATACCAGCGCACGGCGGCGGGTATCTGGCAGCATCAGGCTGTATAAAAACTCGCCCGCAAAAAACAGAGGATCGCGTTTTTGATTTTCCATCGTCATTACATCCGGAACACGCCGAATTGCGGCTTGCCGATGGGCGCATTCAATGCCGCCGACAGCGACAGCCCCAGCACCATGCGGGTATCGGCGGGGTCGATGATGCCATCGTCCCACAGGCGGGCGCTGGCGTAATACGGGTGGCCTTGTGTTTCGTACTGCTCGCGGATGGGTTTTTTGAATGCGTCTTCTTCGGCTGCCGGCCAGATTTGCCCTTTGGCGGCCATCGCATCTTTTTTGACCTGCGCTAGTACGCTGGCCGCTTGTTCGCCGCCCATCACCGAAATGCGGCTGTTCGGCCATGACCACATAAAACGCGGATTGAACGCGCGGCCGCACATGCCGTAGTTACCGGCGCCGAAAGATCCGCCGATCAGCACCGTCAGCTTCGGCACCTGCGCGCAGGATACCGCATGCACCAATTTGGCGCCGTCTTTGGCAATGCCGCCCGCTTCGTACGCGCGGCCGACCATGAAGCCGGTAATGTTTTGCAGGAAAATAAGCGGAATGCCGCGCTGGCTGCAAAGCTCAACGAAATGCGCCCCCTTCAGCGCGGATTCAGAAAACAGAATGCCGTTGTTGGCGATGATGCCGACCGGATAGCCGAACAAATGCGCAAAGCCGCAAACCAGCGTCTCGCCATACAATTTTTTGAATTCGTCGAATTCGCTGCCATCGACGATACGCGCAATAATCTCGCGCACGTCAAACGGCTTGCGGCTGTCTTGCGGGATGATACCGTAAATCTCGCGGGGGTCGTACTTCGGCTCTTCCACAGCGCGCACGGCAAGATCGACTTTTTTGGTGCGGTTCAGGTTGCCCACAATACGGCGCACGATCGACAGCGCGTGGCCGTCGTTTTGCGCGTAATGGTCGGTCACGCCGGACTGGCGGCAATGCACGTCGGCACCGCCCAGATCTTCGGCAGACACCTCTTCGCCCGTTGCCGCCTTCACCAGCGGCGGGCCGCCGAGGAAAATCGTGCCCTGATTTTTGACAATGATGGATTCATCCGACATCGCGGGCACATATGCGCCGCCTGCCGTACAGCTGCCCATGACAGCGGCAATCTGCGGAATCCCCATCGCCGACATGTTGGCCTGGTTGTAGAAGATGCGGCCGAAGTGTTCCTTGTCCGGAAACACTTCGTCCTGCAGCGGCAAAAACGCCCCGCCGCTGTCGACCAGATACACGCAGGGTAGATTGTTCTGCTGCGCGATTTCCTGCGCGCGCAGGTGTTTTTTGACGGTAAGCGGATAATATGTGCCGCCCTTTACGGTCGCGTCGTTCGCCACGATCACGCATTCCTGCCCCGAAATGCGGCCGATGCCTGAAATCATGCCGGCAGCGGGCACGCTGCCCTCGTACACGTTATGGGCAGCAAAAGCGGAGAATTCGAGGAACGGCGAGCCGGGGTCGATCAAATGGCGCACGCGGTCGCGCGGCAGCAGCTTGCCCCGTGCCAGATGTTTGGCGCGCGCCGTTTCATCCCCGCCCTTTTCTATCTCGGACAGTTTGGATTTGAAATCGTCGACGATTTTCTGCATCGCCTCCTGGTTGGCCGCAAACTCGGCAGAGGCAGACGACAGGCGCGTGGACAAAGCAGACATCTAAGAATCCCCGTTCAAAGTTGATGCGGGAAATTCTAGAGGACGAAGGGATGATGGGGAAGGATATATATAGTGCGGAAGGAGAGACAGGGCGGCCAAGTACAAGGAGAAGCCGCCCTGCCCAATGAGTAACGGTCAAAGCTACTCAATCTTTAACAAATTCAGATAGATGCCGTTTGATTAACGGTTTTTGTTGGCCGCGACGCTGGCCCAGTATTCTTCGATTTTGATATCGCTCTCTTCTTGCGTGTATTTGTAGTCCGTCCACAGGCTCAGCTTGGGTTTGCCGTTAACGGTTGCCGCCTCTTGCTGGTCGTCATTATTGGCGGGCATTTGTACGATGTTGGGGCAAATGTCATAGCTTTCGCCAGATTGCGCCAGTGCTTGTTCTACCTTGAGGTCAGATCCAAAAAGTCTCCAGAACATGTCTTTACTCCTTGCTTCGATATGGGGAGCCGTCAAATTCTTTTGTGCTTTTATAAGTCTGCAATTCTTGCAGAAGCGGCTCGCTCTCTAAATCTGCGCGTACATTATGTTAATAGAAGGTTAATGTCAACCCCCTCTGGATTATATACTATTAACTAACTGATTTCGTTCTGTTTTATGTCTATGGGGCTGGCGGGCGCGGCTTCAGGCGCAGGCCAGAATCGCGGACGGAATCAGCCAATTCAGATATAACTACTTGATCTTGCTTTGCTTTTTGGAATGAATCGCGCAGGTCGCGCCCTTCCAGCAGGCTGCGGGTGGCGGCATCGATTTTTTTATCGTGAAATTTCATAACGATAACGGCATCCGCGCCATGGTCCAGCAAATAATCGACCATTTTCCCATCTCCCGCTTTGGCGGCAAAAAACAGGGCTTCGTTAAACTGCGCCTCCACATTTGCGCCTGCATCCACCAGTGCGCTCAGGCAGTCCATATGCCCCGCCATGGCGGCGGTGCGCAGGGGAAGGTCTTCGCCGAAATGCAGATCGGCGCCATCGGCCAGCGCCTGACGCAGCGCGGGCATATCACCCTGCGCCGCGGCGGCGACCAGACGGTGTGCTTTGGCGCTATATTCGGTTTCCATCGACGGCCCCATCGCGAAATAACGGTATGGCAATATCCTACCCCAACAGAGAGAGGGTTCAAGGGGGTAATCGGCAGGGGGGATGCACGGCATAAAATGCGGAAAATCAAAGAAAAAACATGATTTTCGCGGGGTGAATGCTATTTTAATGCTCTGAAAGGATACCGCATGCCGTCCCATATCCGCACGACCGACGATATTTTCTACGCCAAGAACAATCTGGACCCGCAGCGCATCAGCCAGCTGGTCAGCGATAACCTGACCCGCGCCGACGACGGGGAGCTGTATCTGGAATACGTGCAGTCCGAATTTTTCAGCTGGGACGACGGCCGCTTGAAAACCTGCACCTATGACACAGACATGGGCTTTGGCCTGCGCGCGGTCGCGGGTGAAACCTTTGGCTATGCGCATTCCAGCGAGATGAATGAAAAAGCCATCGCCCGCGCCGGTGAAACCGTCAGCAGCGTCACGCAAGGATATGGCGGCACGATGGATCTGGCGCCGCAAAAAACCAATCACCAATTGTACAGCGACGGCAACCCGCTGCTGCAAATTCCGTTCGAGCAAAAAGTAAAACTGCTGCAAGACATCGACGCCTATGCCCGCGCCAAAGACAGCCGCGTGAAACAGGTATCGGTGCAACTGGCCGCATCGTGGCAGGCCGTGCAAATTCTGCGCGCGGGCGGCGAAAAGAGCGCGGACATCCGCCCCCTCGTCCGTCTCAATGTATCTGTGTATGTCGAAAGCGCCGATGGCCGCATGGAAGACGGCTATCACGGCCTGGGCGGCCGCTATAGCTATGACGCGCTGTTCAGCGAACGCACATGGAAAGGCGCGGTTGACGAAGCCTTCCGCCAGGCGCTTGTGAACCTTGATGCCGTGGCGACCCCTGCCGGTGAAATGACGCTGGTGCTGGGCGCGGGATGGCCGGGCATTCTGCTGCACGAAGCCATCGGCCACGGGCTGGAGGGTGATTTTAACCGCAAGATGACGTCCGCTTTCTCCGGCCTTATCGGTGAACAAGTGGCGGCGCGCGGCGTCACGGTGGTTGACGACGGCACGCTGCCCAACCGCCGCGGCTCGATCACTGTCGATGACGAAGGCACGCCATCGCAGCGCAATGTGCTGATCGAAGACGGCATTCTGGTCGGATACCTGCAAGACCGCATGAACGCCCGCCTGATGGGCGCAAAGTCAACCGGTAACGGCCGCCGCGAAAGCTACGCCGACCACCCCATGCCGCGCATGACCAATACCGTCATGCTGAACGGCCAGCACACGCCCGAGGAAATTCTGGCGTCGGTTAAAAAAGGCATCTACGCCGTCAACTTCGGCGGCGGGCAGGTCGATATCACATCGGGCAAATTCGTCTTTGAAGCATCCGAAGCCTACCTGATCGAAAACGGCAAGATCGGCGCGCCCGTAAAAGGCGCCACGCTGATCGGCAATGGGCCGGATGCGCTGACCAAAGTCAAAATGATCGGCAACGACATGAAGCTGGATGACGGCATCGGCACCTGCGGCAAAGAAGGGCAGAGCGTCCCCGTCGGCGTCGGCCAGCCCACCCTGCGTATCGACGGCTTGACCGTCGGCGGGACGGAAGCCTCCTGACCGGCCGCGCGCGCATCGCTGCGCTGCTTGTCTGCGCCCTGCTGATGGCGGGCACGGCGGCCATTGCCCAGCCCGCCACCAATACCGACGAGCAACTGGCCATGGATGCCGCGCGCAAGGCGACCGGCAAAATAGAATCTCCCACCCACGTCAACGACCCGACCCTGCCCCCCGGTTTTGTGCCGTGCCAGCGTCTGGAAAGTTTGCTGAAAATCATCGTCGGCCAGCGCCGCCTCGGCTATCTGGCCGATGCGGTCGACAATACCGGCATCGTGCATATGTGGTTCATGAGCCGCGAGCGCCGCAACTGGGTCGCCATCACCGTCGATCACGATCTGACGGCCTGCATTATCTCCGAGGGAAGCGATTGGCGTTTTGCGCTGGAGCCTGCGCAGGAATAATCCAGGCCCCTATCATGCCGCACGAAGGCCGGAATGATTTCGGCTTCGAAAGATATGAATTACTGCAGACCGCCGCCAAGCACTTTGTACAGCGTCACAAGGTTCGACAGGCGCTGTTGCTGCACCTGAATTTCCCCCTGCTGCGCGGTATAGAGCGAACGCTGCGCATCCAGCACGTTCAGGTAACTGTCCACGCCCTGCTTGTAGCGCAAATTCGACAGGTCATAGGCATTCTGGGTCGCGGCCACCAGCGCGCTTTGCGCCTGCAGCTGGTCGCCATAGGTGCCGCGCGCGGCCAGTTCATCCGCCACTTCGCGGAAGGCGGTCTGGATCGCTTTTTCGTACTGCGCCACGGCGATTTTCTGTTGCGTCCGGGCGACCTCCAGATTGGCGACGTTGCGCCCGCCTTCAAAAATCGGCAAAGTTACTTGCGGGGCGAAAGACCACGCCAGCGCGCTGCCCGATTTGAACAGGTCAGACAGGCTTTCGCTGGCAAGCCCCAGCGAACCCGTCAGGCTGATACGCGGAAAGAACGCCGCGCGCGCCGCGCCGATATTGGCATTGGCAGCCAGCAGCGTATGTTCGGCCTGCGCGATATCGGGGCGCGACAGCAGCACATCCGACGGCACGCCCACCGGCAGGTTTTCAAGGATCAGCGCATCGTCCAGCGTTTCACTGGCCGAACCGATATCGATATCGGCGGTGCCGACCAGCAGCACCAGCGCGTTTTTATCCTGCGCGACAAGGCGTTTGTATTGCGCCAGATTGGTGCGCGCGGTTTCAACCGATGTGCGCGCCTGCGATACGTCCAGCTGCGAGCCGATACCCGCATCAAAGCTACGCTGGATCAGTTCAAACGATTCCTGCTGCGCGGTCAGGGTTTCTTCGGTCAAGCGCAGCAGCTTGGCATCGGCCAGCAGCGTCAGGTAGGCATTGGCAACCTCCGCCACTAATGCGATCTGTACCGATTTACGGGCTTCGTCCGTGGCCAGATATTGTTGCAATGCCTGCTCGTTCAGGCTGCGGATACGGCCGAAGACGTCTAGTTCAAACGCGGTAGTCGCCACGTTGGCGCTGTATTGCGACGATACCGTATCGCTGCCGCTGCTGCTGGCATTTTCAGGAATGCCTTGACGCGTCATCGCGCCGCCCGCGGAAACAGGCGGGACAAGGTCGGCGCGCTGCACGCGGTAAGCTGCACGCGCGGCCTCGACATTCAGCGCGGCCACGCGCAGGTCGCGGTTGTTCTCCAGCGATGCCGCAATCAGGTTCTGCAGCGTCGTCGATCGGAAAAATTCGCGCCAGCCTGTTTCAGTCGCGGGTTTGGCAGCGGCCGCCGCCTCTGCCGTATCCGGACGGTATGCATCGCCCGTGGGCCACGATGCCGCGGTGGGCAGGTTCGGGCGCAGGTATTCGGGCACGAAACTGCAACCACCCAAAAGGGTCGTCAGCATCAGCGCGGCTGCAAACTGTTTATGCATGCGTTTGGCTTTCGTCAGGGGTTTCGGCATGGGGGGTTCCGGCTCCGTCAGTTTTTTTGCTGAATGTCTTTTTCACCAGAATAAAGAACATCGGCACAAAGAAGATAGCAATAAATGTGGCCGATGCCATCCCGCCAATAACGGCAATGCCGATTGCGTTACGGCTGGCCGAACCCGCGCCTGTCGAAATCGCCAGCGGTGTTACGCCCAGAATAAACGCCATCGATGTCATGATAATCGGACGCAGGCGCATTTCGGCCGCCATCATGGCCGCCTCGAACAGTCCCTTTCCTTCGCGTTCGTACAGATCCTTGGCGAATTCGACGATCAGAATGGCGTTCTTGGCCGTCAGACCGACGGTGGTCAACAGCGCCACCTGGAAATAAACGTCGTTGGTCAGGCCTGCAGCCTTGGTCGCGGCTACCGCACCCAGAATACCCAGCGGCACCACCAGCATGACCGAGAACGGCACAGACCAGCTTTCATACAGCGCGGCCAGGCACAGGAAAACCACCAGCAGCGAAATCGCGTACAGAAGCCCTGTTTGCGCACCTGCCTTGATTTCTTCATATGACAGGCCGGTCCATTCATAGCCGATACCTTCGGGCAATCCAGCGGCGATTTTCTCGACCTCGGCCATCGCCACGCCCGAGCTGATGCCTTCGGCGGGGGTACCGTTGATGTTGCGCGATGAAATACCGTTGTAGCGCTCCAGCTTGGGCGAGCCGTAAATCCAGTGCGCCGTGGCAAAAGTAGAGAACGGCACCATCTGCCCGCTGCCGTTGCGCACATACCATGCGTTCACGTCTTCGGGCAGCATGCGGAATGCCGCATCCCCCTGCATGTACACCCGCTTCACGCGGCCGTCATGCAGGAAGTCGTTGATGTAGGACGACCCCCATGCGGTTTGCAGCGTCGCATTGATATCGCCGATGGAAATGCCCAGCGCGCTGGCCTTTTCCTGATCGATATCGACTTTGTACTGCGGCACGTCATCCAGACCGTTCGGGCGCACCGCCGTCAGCAGCGGGTTCTGGCTGGCCGCTCCCAGAAACTGGTTACGCGCCGCCATCAGCGCCTCGTGCCCAAGGCCCGCCTGATCGACGAGCTGCAGGTTGAAGCCTGCGGCGTTGCCCAGCTCGCGGATCGCGGGCGGGTAGAAAGCGAAAACCATCGCATCCTTGATCTGCGACAGCGCCCCCATGGCGCGCTTCGAGATTTCGAATACCGTCTGGTCTTCTTCGGTGCGCATGTCCCAGTCTTTCAGACGCACGAAACCCATCGCCGAGTTCTGCCCGCTGCCGGCGAAGTTAAATCCGACAACGCTGAATACGCTGGTCACGTTCTTTTCTTCCGTCTTGAGGAAGTATTCTTCCATCTTTTTCACGCTATCCAGCGTACGCTCGGTCGTTGCGCCCGGGGGCGTGGTGACCTGTACGAACAACAGCCCCTGATCTTCATCCGGCAGGAAGGACGTGGGTACTTTCGTGAACAAAAACACCATACCACCAACCAGCAGGGCATAGACGAACAGGAAGCGGATGCCGCGCTTGGCGATATAGCCGGAGCTGCGGCCATAACCGCGCTTGCTGCGGTCAAAGACGCGGTTGAACCAGCCGAAGAAGCCGCCGCGCTTTTCCCCTGCCCCGTGTTTGTGCGGCTTGAGGATGGTTGCGCAGAGCGCGGGCGTCAGCACCAGCGCCACGACAACGGACAGCGCCATGGACGATACAATCGTCAGCGAAAACTGGCGGTAAATCGCACCGGTCGATCCGCTGAAGAACGCCATCGGTACGAATACCGCCGACAGGACCAGCGCGATACCGATCAGCGCGCCCGTGATCTGGTCCATGGATTTGCGCGTGGCTTCGCGCGGGGGCAGATGGTCTTCTTCCATCACACGCTCCACGTTTTCCACGACAACGATGGCATCGTCGACCAGCAGGCCGATCGCCAGAACCATGGCGAACATGGTCAGGGTGTTGATGGTAAACCCAAAAGCCGCCAGAATGCCGAACGTACCCAGCAAAACAATCGGCACCGCAATCGTCGGTATCAGCGTCGCGCGGAAGTTTTGCAAGAACAGGTACATGACCAGAAAGACGAGAACGATCGCCTCGATCAACGTATGGATCACGCTTTCAATCGACAGCTTGACGAAAGGGGTCGTGTCGTAGGGGTAGAAAATATCGACGTCTTGGGGCAGGAATTCTTTTAGCTCGGCAATCTTCGCCTTCACCGCATCGGCTGTATCCAGCGCATTGGCGCCGGTCGCAAGGCTGATACCCATGCCCGCCGCGGGCTGGCCGTTGAAACGGGCGACGATATCATAGCTTTGCACGCCCAGTTCCATCCGCGCGACGTCTTTCAGGCGCACCTGCGATCCATCGGTATTCACGCGCAGCAGAATTTCGCCGAACTCTTCGGCCGTGCGCAGCTTGGTCTGCGCCATGATAGTGGCGTTCAGGCGCTGGCCTTCCACGGCGGGGTTGCCGCCCAGCTGCCCTGCGGATACGTCGACGTTCTGCGCGCGCACGGCGGCGGCCACGTCGGCGGTCGTCAGGTTGAAGCTGTACATTTTATTCGGGTCCAGCCAGATACGCATCGCGTAGGGCTGGCCGAAAACCGTCAAGCTGCCCACGCCCGGCACACGGCTGAGCGGGTCAACCATGCGGGAGTTGAGCAAGTCCGAGATCATATACTGGTCCGTGTTGCCGCTTTTGGAGAAAAACGCCGCCACCATCAGGAAGCCCGACGTGGATTTGTTCACGACCACACCCTGCTGCTGCACCTCTTGCGGCAGCAGCGGCAGCGCGGTTTGCAGCTTGTTTTGCACCTGAACCTGCGCGATATCGGGATTGGCTTCGGGCTCAAACGTCAGGGTAATCTGCACGTTACCCGTCGCATCGCTGTTGGACGAAAAATATCGCAGGTAATCAATGCCCGTCAGGCGCTGTTCAATCACCTGCGTCACGCTGTTTTCCAGCGTTTCAGCCGATGCGCCAGGGTAGCTGGCAGAAATCGTGACCGTGGGCGGGGCGATCTGGGGATATTGTTCGACCGGCAGCGTGGTGATGGCCATCGCGCCAGCCAGCATGATCACAATCGAAATAACCCAGGCGAAGACCGGATGGTCGATAAAGTATCTGGACATGATAAAACTCTCGTCTGACAGAGTGACGGGCGGGCATTACAAGCGCCCGCCCCGCGGATGTGTGCCGTATTTAGTCTTGTTCCGGCGCGGCCGGTTGTTCGGGCGCGGCGGGCGGCTGCTCTGCCGGTGCCTGCTCGCCCTGCGGCGCGGTGGGCACGGGCTGGCCGTTCATTTGCACGTCGCTGTTGCCGGCGGGCTTCGATGTGATATTCGGCACAACCTTGGCCCCCGGACGGATTTTTTGCAGGCCCTCGACCACAACGCGCGTGCCGTCTTCCAGCGGCGCGTTCAGCAGCCACTGGTCGCCCACGGCGCCCAGCAAGCTGACTTCTTTTTGCGAAACGGCATCCCCCTCGCCCACGACCCAGATATAGGCACCGCCATCGGGGCGGCGCTGCACGGCCTGCTGCGGGATCATCGTGCCCGGCTCGCTCGTCTCGCCCGTGATCAGGGCGCGCACGAACAGCCCCGGCAACAAGATGCCTTCGGGGTTCGGGAAGACGGCGCGCAGTTGCACGGCGCCCGTCGTCTGGTCGACGGTCACGTCGGAAAACTGCATTTCGCCTTCGTGTACGTACATATCGGCCTCGCCCTCCACCGTCAGGCGGAGGATGGGCATTTTCGCCTTGGCATCCGACATGAAACGGCGGCGGAGTTTGATCAGCTC
>VFQP010005335.1_pt1 | contig 11327 bp, 15 predicted proteins | sample 3512351 | NCBI WGS metagenome assembly VFQP01 (sample SAMN10412372, study PRJNA504923) | tailings metagenome | isolation source: Relicate 1 Philex TSF1 revegetated site | place: Philippines: Tuba, Benguet | collected 2017-08-29
CGCAGCAGGTGAGTGGTGCTGGTTGGGGTGGTGTTGCTGGAGGGCACCGGGGGTGGAGGGCCGGCTGGCCGCCGTGGCACCTGTGCGTCCGTTTTCAAGCGGTGAACGGTCGTTTGTTAAGCATCACCAGCACGACCGCACGGCATTGTCGTTGAGCACGGTGAGCTGGCCAGGGTGAGCTCACCTGCACGCGGTGCCGCGCTGGCGGGCCGGGGCCGCCGCTGCTGCTGCTGCTCCGTGCCAGCGGCGGTGCTGGGCGTGCGGTGCTGCTGTTCGTGCGACGGCCTGGTTGTCGTCATCACCACGCTGCTCCTGACCGAGGGGGCCGCCGCCCGCGCGGACGCAGGCCTGTGCTGTGCTTGCGCAGCGCCCGAGGGTGGGTGCGGCGGGTCGTCGTCCGCCATGTCGTGAAGGCGCTCCTGGATGCTGAGGATCTGCTGCTGCAGCAGCCGGCCCTGCTCCAGCAGGGTGAAGCTGGCCAGGGCCTCTGATACAGGGTCGTGCACGGGATGCCGCGCCGACCCAGCTGGCGCCCTGGCGCCCCACCCGCCAGGGGGCTGCTGGGCGGCTGGGCGGTGCTGCGCTTGCGCGCCGCCAGCCCCGCCCAGCACCGCTGCCATGATGCGCTTGTCCGTGACGAGGGCCTGCAGGTGGGTTGGTGCCGAACCGTCGAGACGAGTGAGTGCACTGGAGGCGGCCCAGGAGGCCGCGTGTGGCTTCCAGGAGGCCACCTACCTGGCGTGTGAGGCCCTCTGCGCTGCTGCTGCTGCTGCGCAGGGCGGCGAGGACGCTCTGCGCCTGCCACCCCGCGCTGGCGCGTGCGGAGGAGGGCCGCCGCGCCCCCGGCGGGCGCGAGTGCTGTTCCCGCTTGGCGCCATGATGGGCGTCGCCTGTCTGACGGGCTGCAGGTGGTGCTGGTGAGCTTGATGACCCCCACGATGGCGGTGGCGGCGCGCGTTGTACCTGCATCATGGCGCGGCTGGAGCAGACGGTGTACCTCCTCACGCTTGCGGTGTACATGCACACCGTGGCCAATGGCGCGCAGCACGAGTTGCTTCTCTCTCGCACGCTGGGGGTGCCGCACGATCATGATGCCGCGGGCTGCGAGGGAGAGCCCAGCCGCGGGAAGAAAGCGAGAGCGTCATCGCACCTCCCTGAGCTCGCGCGTGACCGTGTTGACCGCGGCGCCTGCTGCTGTTCGGCTCTGCGGTGGGTCGATGCGCCAGGCGGGCTCCCCCAGCCGCGAGCCGCCCAGCACCTCCGCCATCGTGCGCGGCGCAGCGTGCAGCGCTTGCACCAAGGTTTTGCACAACGTGTTTCGTGCGGCGTTCCACGAAGAAATGTGCCAGCACGGCGGAGCACACCCGTTCAAGATACAAGGCAAAAGGAGAAGCAACAGGTTCACCGCTGCAGGATTCCAAGCTGTGGCAGAAGTAGTGCTTGGGAATGCACTCGGGGGCAGGGCACACATGCGCGGGCTCACGTCTGCCTGCGCACAGCGGCCCACAGCGCCACAAAGGCCGCCAGGAGGTAACCCCAAAACAACGCAAACAAAATCCCGACGTTCTCGCCGACGGTGCTGTTGTTGAAGTCCAGGATCTGCGCGCACAGCGTGGGCAGAGCGCACGACGTGTCACGGCCGAGCGTCAGCCCCATCCTCACCATCACCCCCGCCGCCATCACCTCTGCCACCGTGGCTCACCTCAAGGGTGTCCTCGCCGGGGCGGTAGCCGTTGACGCAGCCCGAGTCGCCCGCGTCGCACGAGATCTCCAGGCCGCTGAACTCGTTGATGGACAGCGCCTCAAAGCCGTACCTGCGAGCGATGACAACGTGGTGCTGCGAGCTGCTTGAGCCCGGTGGCTTTGCGGTGGCGCGTGGCCTGTGCGCCTCCGCTGGACACGTGCAAGACCTTGCGCACGCCCCACCACGGCGACTTGCCTCATGGGTGAGATGTAGGAGATCCACCTGAACCACCATCCCAGCGAGGAGTTGTTGACGAACCTGCGGGCGAGAGCCGTTCACACCCGGGATGCAGAGCGTCAGGACTCGTCCACAGCAACAGAGCGCTTGCTGCTGCCACGCAACGGAGCTTTGCGGCACTCACAGTCCGCTGAAGATCATGAGCGGCTGCGGAAATGATGGACGCGAGCATGGGCAAGCGCAAGCGTCGTGAGGGACATTGAGTCACAGCGCTCACACAAGGCCACACAACAGCGGCAGCCGCAGGCAAAGCCGACGCGCGGGATCACTCACCAGGAGGAAGAGGGGCATGACGGTCATGGCCATGGCGAGGTCGTTGAAGAGGCAGGACACAAACATGCCCAGGGCGCCGCCGCTGCGCGCGCGCAAGCAACAGCAGTAGCAGGTGTCAGCACGAGCTCCATTTCGACAACTGCAAGGTGGTGCTGTCAGCAAGGAGGTGGCTCGGTCCAGAACTCACACGTTGTCCATCAGGACGAGCACCAGAGCGAACCAGAAGAACTTCTCCACCTCCACTTGATATCCGACCATGAAGTAGATAATCGCACTGCACGTCGCACAAGAAGACGCAGCGTGCTTGCGAGGAGGAGGCACCGCTTGCGTTTCGTTTACCGCGTCATGGCACCGGACTGTTGCGCACGAAGCGCATGGGAGAGAGGGCGCACGTGCCTGGAGACGAGGGGCAGGACGACGCTGGCGGGCACCGTCACGATGACGCGGGAGGAGAAGTAGGCGGGCAGGCCGTACAGGCGCCCCTGCGGCCAGCAGCGTCCAGTGTGTTTGGCAGGGCGGCATGAGGGCGGCGCGGGGAGTGGGAGCGGGCAAGATGCAGAAGGGGGCTGCTGCCGCGCGTGCAGACTGACTGACCGTGTACTCCCGGTTGAAGACTGCCTTCTCCGTGCCAAACGTGGTCAGCCGGCCCATCACGCTGGCAAACATGCCCTGCAGCAACAATCGGCGCACTCCAATGGCTCTGCCTTGGAGGCATGGGCGCGAAAAAACGGGGGCAGGGCGCGCTTCGCTGCCGCTTGGGGTGCCGGCGAGGCGCCCCCGCGGCCCGCTGCGCCGGCAGGCAGGTCGGGGGGCGGGGGCGGGGGCCTGAGGGCGCGCCGCCTGCGCACCTGCACCACGACGATGAAGAGCGAGCCCGTGCGGTCCTGCACGCTCTGCTCGTCGTCCCCTGCGACGCACACGCGCACGGGACGAAGCCGCAGCGGCGCCAGGATCCATGAGGTGCAGCACGGCGGCGGCGCGCCAGCATCCACGCGCTGGGCATGCGCCTTCACGACCACCCGAGGGCGCGTAGTCCAGCCGCCGCGCGCACCGAGCTGCAGGTAGATGAGGCCGATGATCACGCTGAGGAAGATGGTCTGCGCAACCTTGCCCTTGAGGATGAGCTGGTTGCGCCACTCGTTGTTGCTGCGCCCGCACACGCACGACGACAGCGACAACGTGCCTGGTTCGAGCGCCCCGCGCGGCAAATCCCGGTGGAGCGACGAGCGCGGCGCGAGGCGGCGGCGGCTCCCATTCACCGGTGCCTCACGGCGGGCAGCGCACGAGCTGGGGGCACTCACGCGGCGCGGCGGAAGAGCAGGCGGAACTGCGTCCAGAACGAGGCGTAGTGGATGATGGCAGACGCGTCGACGCCGCCCGTCAGCGCCGGCAGCGAGCCGTCCAGCACCTGCACAGGGGCCCAGGGACGCGCGCATGGGGCATGCCGCCACGTCAACGGGCCCGCGAGAAAAGGGGGTCGTGCGCGCGCCTAGCCAGGGCGCGTTGGTGGCCGGCTGCCAAGAAAAGACGGTTGCACCAGTGGCGCTGGCAGGCGTCGACCCCGCCCGCCGCCTCACCTGGGTCATGGACTGGTTGAGCGACGACGCCTGCCAGGCGTTGATGAGCCCGCGGATGCGGTGCGCCTCCTGCTCCTTGGCCTGCAGGCGCTCGCAGCGTGGCATGGCACACTTTGTGCGTGTTTGTGCTGGATTTGCATCTGTTTGGACACCTCGCCGGGGCCGGGACCCAACTACCGGGCGTATCAGACAGACATCTGGCAGCGCAAAGGCAGGTTGTGTGCCCCCACCGCCGTTGCCGTCTCCACCACCCGCTTCCGTGCCACACGCCCACCCCGCCCTGCCGCCCCGCCCGCCGCCCTGCCGCCCGCCCGCCCCCGCACCTTGAGCCTGCTCTCCTCGTCCTCCACCAGCCCCGCCACAAAGTCCAGGCTGGCGTCCGTATCGCTGCGGCTGCCGGCGTTGAGCACGCTCATGAAGAGGTGGTCGGCGGGGTTGTAGTTGGCCGGGCACGCGTACCTGCGGCAATGCAGCATGATGAGAGGAGCGATTGTCACCCCCCAGCTCACCACGGCACAGGCAGCGGAGCGCTCGGGCCAGCGTGCACGTGGTGTGGCCCTCAGCGTTCCCCGGAGCTCGCGCAACGCAGCGCAGAAGGAGTGCCCGGCGACTCACCCGACCGAGGTAAAGTAGGGCACCATGTCCACCACGGGCCCGTGGTACAGCACCTGCGTTTTTGCGTCGCAGCGGCACGGGCAGGGAGCAACGTGCGTGTGGCACGGGCAGCCGCTTGTCGGATGCCCGCGGTGCTGAGTGCCAAGAGAGAGATGTGAGAGAGAGAAGGGGGCGCACCTCTCCCTCGGCGAGCACGATGGCGTCGTCGAACGCGGCGAACACCTCGCTGGAGGGCTGGTGGATGGTGCAGAGGATGGTGCGGCGGTAGCGGTGCGCCACGTTGCGCAGGATGCGCACCACCTGCGCGCAACAGAGAGCTCCCCCACGCGTGCCGTTCAAGCCCGCAGCGCTCGGGCGCCGCCACGCGTGCACTGCCGCTCTGCTCCCGGCTGTGTGCGCAGGGGCGGGAAAGGCGGGAGCAAAAGAGGCACCTTGTAGGCGGTGTACGAGTCCAGGCCGCTGGTGGGCTCGTCGAGGAAGAGCACGCTAGGGTTGGTGATCATCTCCATGCCTGCGGGCAGGCCAGCGGGTGTCGGCGCACGCGCACGGGTCAGGCAGGTGATCTGAGGTGCGCCCAAGCCCGACGAGGCGTCGAGACAGAGAGGCGACGCACGGTGGTGGCGGAGGGAGGTGCGTGCGGGAGGGGTCACCCAGCGCTCACCGAGGCTGAGGCGGCGCTTCCCCCCGCCGCTGATGCCCTTGATGAGCGCCGAGCCCACCAGGCTGTCCAGCGACTTGCGGAGGTTGAGCATGTCGGCCACGTCCAGCGCGCGGCGCACCTGCAGACGCGCCGCGGCCACGCAGGCGACGCGTGGGCCGTGCGCTGTGCTGACCCATGTGCTGGTGCGCTGCCAACCGGGCGAGCCGCGGGGCTGACTGCGATGCGCCCTCGCCTCATCACCAATGGTCCATGACCATGTGCAGAAAAGGTTTTTAGATTAACAGTTTTAAGATTCCTCACCTTTTCCTCGTGCGGCATGTCCCGGGGCAGCTTGAGGTCGGCGGCAAACAGCAGCGCCTCGCGCACCGTCATGGTGTCCAGGATCACGTCCTCCTGCACAGGCGCATGGCGCAAGCGAGGGGGTGCCAGCTCGTCAGATGCGAAGGGCGGCCGGCTCGTCAGATGCGTCAGATGCGGCTCGTCAGATGCGGCATATGCGGCGATGTGGCCCCGACTTTTGGAGGCAAAGCGCCGCTACCGGGTAGCGACGGCGCCATGGCGCGTGGGCATGAGCGTATTGCCGCGGAAGTCAGGAGGAGGACACCGTGCGCAACTGCAAACACTCGGCCGCACCTGGTGCACAAAGCCGCTGATGCGTCGGATCTTGTCGCCCGTCATGACCTGCCCGTTGACGCTGATGGAGCCGCCCACCACGGCCTTGGCGTTGTGGATGCCGGCCAGCACGTTGAGGAACGTGGTCTGCACGCCAGCAGCACGGCGGGAAGGCGAGCGGTGAGGCGTGGCACGAGACGTGCTCGCCTCCTCCACGCGGCGTGCGTCGCCGGCACGTGGAGGGCATTGAATGACGGGCCGCCTCTCGGCGCATGAGGCTACCACCCACCCTCCATGGCCTGGTCGACAATGAGGGGGCCGAGGTGAGGAGATGGGGCCTGGTCGATGCCGTGCGTGTTCGGCTGCACCCCACGGCCCACCCCCAGACACACCTTGCCGGCGCCCGAGGCGCCCATGACGGCGGTGAGGCGCCCCGGCTGCACCACGCCGTTGAGGCCCTTGAGAATGTCGCGGCTGACGGTCTTTTTCGTGTCGCGCTCCTCCACCTGGACCGTGTAGCGGAGGTCCTTGAACACCACCTGCGCGGACGGCGGTGTGCGTTGGTGTGCAGCGATGTCAAGACAGAGTTCGCAGGAGCGGAGGCACACAACTGGAGGCTGCAGGGGCGATGACGTACGCGTTCCCTCACCTGCATTTCCGCAGCGCCCGACAGCGTGGCGCAGTCCGGCGAGCCCTGGCCATCGCCATCCGTGCCGCTCTCCACGTCCGTCACTGACGTGCCAGTGTGCCGCAGCTTGTGCGTCTTGGCAGGGGGCTCCGCCGGAGGCGGCATGATGCTGAGCGCGGGTGGAACGGGCTCGTCCACCATGGGCACCGCTGTTGCCATGATGTCACACTGTTGCTGATGAAGGTCTTGGCGCGGGCCGCGCTGCTGGAGAGTCTGCCCGCGCAAAGGTGAGCAACTGGTGGTGGGAGCGGAGCAGTTGGAGGGAGCGAGCTAGCGTGCGAGGCGCAGAACAAGTATGTGAACTGCGTGCGAACTTGGACTGCTGTGAGAGATTGCAGTGGCGATCGGGTTGGGGGTGCCCACGGCAATCCGCGCTCCTTGCGCGAGTAATCCCCCCCTCAGCGACCAACACGATAGAAGCGCGCGGAAGACGCGCGCATGAAGACACTTGGGGATGAACATGAGGTCAATCACAAAGGAGAGCCAGGCTCCAAGCAGCGCCAGCTGGGGGAGGCGGATTGTCAGGCCCGCGGCGGTCACCCAGCAGCCGCGGGCATTTTGCCAGTCAGCTCCTCGTCCAGCGCCAAGTGCGTGCAGTCGTTCACTCTCGCCAGCTCCCACGTCTGCTCTCGCTCCAACCATACCACCTGCGGCCAATTGGCAGCTCTCACGTCAGGGTCAGCAACCCCAGCACATCCTGCGGCAGTGCCAACGGCGCCCCCCACCTCCCTCCGCACCTCTGTGACGGACGTGTTGTGCGCGTGAATGCGCCGCGAGAAGGCCGGCGCGCTGTCTAGGATGCCGCGAAGGAAACTGCGTGCACCACAGAGCAAGCGCCGTGGCCGCACCATCGCACGCCCGCCGCCCAGACGAACCAGCGCACAAGCATGCCCTAGACCTGTGCCCCTCACCACTTGATGGCCAGGCCGTGGGAGACGACGAGCGCCGGCGGCCCGCCCGGCCGCAGCGCCGGCAGCACCTGCTCCCGCACAAACGCCGTCACGCGCTCCTCCACCTGCCGCTGGCTCTCGCCGCCCGGCGCCGCAAAGTTGTGCGGGTCGCGCGCGATGCGCTCCACCACCTCGGGCTGCGCAGAGGGCACGCGGTGAGATTAAGAGCTCTGTGCCTGCCGCAGGTGACGCCGCACAAATTGTCGTGTGCGCCAGGTGGCAAACCGACGCCCCGCCTCATCACCGTGTAACACTCTGCCCGCAGCTGGCCCTCCCAGGCGCCCTGCTCCAGCTCCAGCAGCTGCTCGCTCGCCACGGGCCGCAGCGCTAGCCCCTGCGGGCGCGGCAGCACGAGGGCGAGGTGGGTGCTGCGTTGCGCCCTGCACCATCGCGGCGGCCTGCCCACCGGCCGCGCGCCCCACCTGTGGTGAGCACAGGTACGCGTGCCCCGCCTGCCGGGCCGCAGCCAGCGCAATCGTGAGCGTGTCGACGGCCCGCACGGCGGTGGACGTGAAGCAGGGGCCCAGCTCCGCGTGCTTGGCCACGCTGGTGGCCAGGTGGCGGCCCAACGCCTCCGCCTGCAGTCGTGCAGGCCCAGTCGCCTGTGGGCGGCGCAGTGCGGGCTGCGGGCTGGGCGGCAAGGCGCTGCGCCATCGCCGCACCTGCCGCACGCCCTTGGGCGTGAGCGGGGACTCGTTGCTCCGCCCGCCCACGCGGCTGGCGAGGTCCAGGTTCATCTGGCACTCGGCGTGGCGCACCAGCAGCACGCGCCGCATCCTCCTGCGCACGCGTCCGTGACGGCTGCGACCAGCTGAAGCACAGCTGAACCCACGCTGCTGCGCCGCTTTGCTCCACCCTGAGGGTCTTCCGTTGATCATGCACGATCTGGACTGCGAGCCGCCGCCGTGCGGCTGTGCAGAGGATGCAGGCGGGGTTCCTGGGCGGCGGCGGCGCGCCCTCCAAGAGCAAGAGCAAAGCTCGGGCGGCCGCGCCCGTCGATCGCCCGATCGACCACGGCGGCCAGCAGCCCCAGGAGTCCCCACAGCTGCAATTGAGCCCGGAGCAGTGGGAGCGGAACTTTGCGCAGTGCCTGCAGCTGCTTCAGGGTGATGCGGCCACCGACGAGTCCAGGTAGGCACGCGCAGCCCGAGCAGGCCGCCCACTCTCTCTAGCAACGTGGGCGTTGAGCTGAGGCGTGCACGCACGGCGCTAACTGCAGGTTCGTGGGCCTGCTCATGGTGGCCAAGCTGCTGCCCCAGGGCGGCGCCGCCGCGCTGCGCCGCGTGCACGAGGCCGTCGGCTGGCCCTTCCTCCAGCGCATGCTCATGCCGCTGGCGCAGGAGCAGCAGGTGCGCAAGTTTGCCAGGCACGCTCTCACGCGCTCATGCACCTGCTTTCCCCCTCTGCGTCGCAGCCAATGACTTTTCCACTGTCCCTCGTCACGCGGCAGGCGGCGCCGCTGGCGCCGGAGCAGCGGGAGCAGCAGCAGCTGTGCGCGGCCGTGGGCCTCTCCGTGCTGAGCGCGCTCAGCGCGCTCCCAGAGGTCGCCTCGGACGCCCGCCTCCACGCCCTCATCCCGCACCTCACCCACCTCTTGCTTCTCTGGCGCCCCGCCGCCCGCCCGGCAGCAGCCGTGGTGGTGGTGCCTGATTGGGCAATGGCGGGCGACGCGCTCGAAGCGCTGGTGGCGGCCGTCGGGCAGCCGGGTACACCGGGCGTGCAGGCGCGGGCGGCGGCGCGGCAGGCGCAGGGCTTGCGGGCGGCCGCGGCGGCGCTGGGCGCGGCCCTGGCGCAGGGGATGCGGTGCCGGTGGAGCGCCGGCGAGCTGGGCGGTGGTGGCGGCGGGCCGGGCGGCGTCTGGCAGGTGCCGGCGCTGGCGGCGCGCCTGGCGCGGCTGCTGCTGGACCGCGAAAGCGCCGCTGGTGCGATTGAGCCGCCGCCACCGGACGTGGACGCCGCCACGGGTGAGTGTGCCGGTGTCAAGGGCGGGCATGTCGCTGCTGCCGTGTCATCACGTGCACAGGAGCGGCGATGTGTTTCCCGCCCTGGTCGCTGTCTTGCGCAGTGGGCGCGCTGCTGCCGGCGCTGGGCCATGCGCTGGGCCTGCCAGAGGTGCTCGACACCCAGGCCACCTCGCTGGCCTTCCGGCAGAAGCAGCAGCAGCTCGCGGCGCAGCAGCAACAGCAGCAACAACAGCAACAGCAACAACACCAGCAGCAGCAGGAGGCAGACACAGCCATGGCCATAGACGCGCCCCCGCTCCCGCCGCCAGCAACAGCGCCGTCGCTGCAAAGCAGCGCCGCAGCTGCCCCTCCTCCGCAGCCATCCAGCGGCGGCGGCGTCAGCGGCACGGGCGTCCAAGCGGCGGACGCGCCGGCGCCGGCGGCGGCGGCGGCGGCGGACGCCGCGCTCCTGCAGCTGGAGGCGCTCCACGCGCTGCAACTGCTCCTCAACCACCTGCTGCTGCTCCACAGCGCCGCCGCCGCCGCCGCCGCCGCCGCCGCCGCCGCGCCATCCTCGCTGCTCGACCCTGCCGTGCTGGGCCGCTCCGAGGCGCCCGCGGGTGCGGCGGCGGCGGCGCGCGGCGCCGGCCTGGGCGGGGGTGACGGTGACACGCTGCCGGCGGGGTGGGGCGCGGCGGCGCGGCGCGGGCTGGGGTGGCTGCTGCGCGCGCGGGCGGGTGAGGCCGTGCGTGACGCGGCGCTGCAGGTGGCGGCGGGCCTGGCGGAGCTGTTGGGGCCGGGCTGGCTGGTCACGCCGCCGCTGGGGGCGGCCGGCGCGGCGGAGCGGCGGCGGAGCAGCGGCGGCGGCGGGGAGGCGGGCGGCAAGGGCGCGCCGTCGGAGGAGGGGCAGGAGCTAGCGCTGGTTCTGGCAGAGGTGCTGCAGGTGCGTGTGGTGAGCTTTGCGCTTGAAGGCAGGGGGTGCCCTCGGGGTCCGTGCATAGGAGGTGCTGCACGTGCGCGTCCGCACGCCCGGGCGCGTGGATCGCTGGCCTGGCGGCAGTGCTCCCGGCACGCCGCAGGGCGGGACTGCGCTGTCACATCCGGTCGTTCGCGGGCCTGGGCACTCTGGCTTGCGCCCTGACATTTTGCACGCCTGGCTGCGTGTTGTGCACGGCAGGTGGAGCTGGGCGTGGCGCTGCGCGACGCGTTGTTCGGCCTGCAGCTACCTGCCAGCTTCTCCGGTGGCGATGCTGACGACGATGACGACGCCACCAAGGCGCCGCCCGGCTCGCGCCACGCTCGCCCGCCTGGCGCGCCCGCCCCACCCCCCCACGCGCCCCAGCCGCAGCAGCAGCAGCACGACCCCGCCGCCGCCGCCGCCTCCGCTGGCCAGGCGGCGCGACGCCGCCTGCCGCCGGTGCTCGCGCTGCTGGAGGCCCTCGTCGAGGTCTTGGCGCAGCAGGCCGACATGGACCTGGCCGAGGAGGAGGAGGAGGAAGCCGAGCAGGAGCACGTGGACCAGCAGCACCACCAGCCAGGAGGAGGCCCGTGGGCGCGTGTGCCGGCAGGCAGCCTCTCGCCGTCGGCTCAGCAGCGGCTGCTGCATTCGCTGGCGGCGAGCGTGCGCCTCGTGGCGCAGTTCCTACACTCGGCGCAGGACGCCCTGCTGCCGCCCGCGTCTGTGGCGGCGCCGCGACACGAGGACGGCGGCGCCGGCATGGAGGTGGACGGCGGCGCGGCGGCGGCGGCGCCGGCGTCACCAGTGCCTGCGTGGGCGCCCGAGCTGCTGCTGGCGTGCACGCGGGCGGTGGCGCGGTACCTGGCCGAGGCCCCGCAGGCGCTGGAGGAGGAGGGCGTGCTGGGCGTGCTGCCCGTCATGCTGTCGCTGGGCGTTGGCGGCGCGGCGGCGGGGGGGGAGGCGTCGTCCGTGCGGGAGGAGGCGGAGGACGAGGCCATGGTGGTGCAGGCGGTCCGGTTCCTGCTGCCAGGCCTCTTGCAGGTGTGTGAGCCCTTGCCGCGGGTAGAGC
>VFQP010005336.1_pt1 | contig 11318 bp, 11 predicted proteins | sample 3512351 | NCBI WGS metagenome assembly VFQP01 (sample SAMN10412372, study PRJNA504923) | tailings metagenome | isolation source: Relicate 1 Philex TSF1 revegetated site | place: Philippines: Tuba, Benguet | collected 2017-08-29
ACGGCGCGCAGTACGGCGGCTCCACCACCGCCATCCTGGTCAACCTGCCGGGCGAGTCGTCGTCGGTGGTGACCGTGATCGACGGCTACCAGATGGCACGCAAGGGCCGGGCAGGCCCCGCACTGGCTGCCGCTGGTCTGGGCTCGTTCTTCGCGGGCTGCGTGGGCACGCTGATCCTGGCGGCGTTTGCGCCACCGCTGACCGAGCTGGCCTTCAAGTTCGGCCCGGCCGAGTACTTCTCGCTGATGGTGCTGGGCCTGATCGGCGCCGTGGTGCTGGCCTCCGGCTCGCTCGTCAAGGCCATCGGCATGATCCTGGTGGGCCTGCTGCTGGGTCTGGTGGGCACCGACGTGAACTCGGGCGTGGCCCGCTACAGCCTGGGCATTCCCGAAATGATCGACGGCATCGGCTTCATCGCCATCGCCATGGGTGTGTTCGGCTACGGCGAGATCATCCAGAACCTGTCGCAACCCGACGAGAAGCGGGAGATCTTCACCACCCGCGTCAAGGGCCTGATGCCCACCAAGGAAGACTTCAAGCGTATGACGCCTGCCGTGCTGCGCGGTACCGCGCTGGGCTCCATGCTGGGCATCCTGCCCGGTGGCGGCGCGCTGCTGTCGTCGTTCGCGTCCTACACCATCGAGAAGAAAACCAAGCTGAAGCCGGGCGAAGTGCCCTTCGGCCAGGGCAACATCCGTGGCGTGGCCGGCCCCGAGTCGGCCAACAACGCCGGTGCCCAGACCTCCTTCATCCCGCTGCTCACGCTGGGCATTCCGCCCAACCCCGTGATGGCGCTGATGGTGGGTGCCATGACCATCCACAACATCCAGCCCGGCCCGCAGGTGATGACCAGCAACCCCGAGCTGTTCTGGGGCCTGATCGCTTCCATGTGGATCGGCAACCTGATGCTGATCGTGCTGAACCTGCCCATGATCGGCATCTGGATCAAGCTGCTGTCGATTCCCTACAAGTGGCTGTTCCCCGCCATCGTGCTGTTCTGTGCGATTGGCGTGTACTCCGAGAACAACAACACCTTCGACGTCTGGATGGTCGCCATCTTCGGCATCATCGGTTACCTGTTCGTCAAGCTGCGCTGCGAGCCGGCGCCGCTGCTGCTCGGTTTCATCCTCGGGCCGATGATGGAGGAAAACCTGCGCCGGGCGCTGCTGCTGTCGCGCGGCGACTGGTCGGTGTTCGCCACCCGGCCGCTGTCGGCCGGCCTGCTGGGCGCCTGCATCGTGCTGCTGGCCATCGTGCTGCTGCCTTCGGTCAGCCGCAAACGCGAAGAAGCCTTCGTCGAAGACTGACCACCGGTCTCTTGTCCCCGTGTTGGCCCGCCCCTGGCGGGCTTTTTTTGTGGGTTCAGTCCTTGAGGATGCCCAGCACCTCGGAATGGAACTCGCGCCGGTACAGGATGAACACCACCAGCAGGGTGCCCAGCACCATGGCCAGCGGCGAAAAGAACCAGGCGATGGCGGCGAACGAGAAGTAGTAGGCCCGCAGGCCGTCGTTGAAGGTCTCGGCCGCCGACCCCACTAGCTCGGCCGCGCGCTGCGCAAAGGTCTCGCGGTCGTGCTGCCCGTCCGCAAAGGTGTCGGGCGGTGGCATGCCGCCGATCACCAGCGAGACGAAGGTGTACTGGCGCATGCACCACGAAAAACGGAAGAAGGCGTACACGAAGATCGCCACCATCACCACCACCTTGAACTCGAACACCACCAGCGAGGTGGCCTGGGCGAACGGGATCTCGCTGACCAGTTCGGCCGCCTTGTCGGTGGTGCCCAGCAGCGCGAACAGACCACCGATGATCAGGATGGCGGTGGACGAGAAGAAGGACGGTGTCTGCGACAGGCTCTGCACGATCAGGCCGTCGAGCATGCGAGGGTCGCGCGACGTGGTCTGCCGCATCCAGTAGAGCCGGTAGCGGTTGGTGGTGGCCAGCAGCGAAGGCTTGCGCTGACCATGGTGACGGGCAAACCAGGCGTAGCCCACCCACAAAGCAAAAAAGCAGACCAGCGCGAGCCAGTCTGCCCAGGGAAGCAGTGTCAGCAGTTTCATGGGGGGCTATGTTACGGCCCCCGCGCCGCTCACACCATCAGGCGGCCGAACGGCGGCCGTCGATGCTCCAGGCACCGGCGCCAAAGGCCACCAGCGCCAGCAGGCCGCCGGTGATGGCGATGTTCTTCATGAACATCAGCTGCTGCATCATCTGCTGCTCGGCAGGCATGGCCCAGAAATTGTGGAAGAACAGCGAGGCCACCAGGGTGAACAGCGCCAGCGCCAGCGCGGCCCAGCGGGTGCCGATGCCCAGCAGCAGGGCGATGCCGGCGCCGGCCTCGATCACGATGGCGATCACCACGCCCAGCTCGGGCAGCGGCAGGCCGACCGAGCCGATGTAGCCGGCGGTGCCGGAGAAGCCGCTGATCTTGCTGATGCCGGCGGGCACGAACAGCACGGCCAGCAGCACGCGGGCCAGCAGCGACAGGGGATTTTGCAGGTTGGCAAGCATGGTTTTTCCTTTGAAAGTGGATGAAGTGAGAAACAGGGAAACGGATCAGGGTTCGAGATCGAATACCAGCACCTCGGCATCCTGAGCCTGGTCGATGCGCAACAGTGCTTCACCCTCGATCAGGGCGGCGTCACCGCCTTGCAGCGACTGGCCATTGACGGCCAACGCACCGCGGATCAGGTGCACGTAGGCCTTGCGTGCCGGGTCCAGCCGCAGTTCGGCGGCGTCAGCCCCGTCGAGCAGGCCGGCGTAGATGGAAGCGTCGGCGTGCAGCTTGACCGAGCCCTTGGCCGCATCGGGCGAGGCCACCAGGCGCAGCCGGCCACGCTTTTCGTCATCGCCAAAACGTTTCTGCTCGTAGCTGGGCGTGACGCCGCGTGCATTGGGCTCGATCCAGATCTGCAGGAAATGGGTCTGCTGGTTGGGCGCATGGTTGAACTCGCTGTGCATCACGCCGGTGCCGGCGCTCATGCGCTGCACGTCGCCCGGCGGAATGCCCTTGACGTTGCCCATGCTGTCCTTGTGCGCCAGGTTGCCCGACAGCACGTAGCTGACGATCTCCATGTCGCGGTGACCGTGGGTGCCAAAACCGGTACCCGGGGCGATGCGGTCCTCGTTGATGACACGCAGGTTGCCCCAGCCCATGTAGGCGGGGTCGTAGTAGCCGGCGAACGAGAACGAGTGGAAACTCTTGAGCCAACCATGGTCGGCGTAGCCACGTTCCTGGGATTTGCGAAGGGTGATCATGCGGGTCTCCTTGTGGGGTTGCGCGAAGGACTCCACTGTAGGCAAGACCCCGGGTCCGCAGGCACACCCCGTTTGATGGCTTTATTCAGTTTTTTTGAATAACATTGCATCAATCATGCAAAACGCCCACCACGCCCTGAGCCCCGACAACCTGCGCCTGGTGGACACGGTGGCACGCACCGGCAGCATGGCCGCGGCCGCGCGCGAGCTGGGCCTGGTGCCCAGCGCCCTCACCTACCGCGTGCGCCAGATCGAGGATGCGCTGGACGTGCTGCTGTTCGACCGCAGCGCACGGCGCGCGCGCCTGACCCCGGCCGGCGAAGAGCTGCTGCGCAGCGGCCGTCACCTGCTGGAAGAACTCGATGCCCTGGCCCAGCGCGTCAAGCGGGTGGCCACCGGCTGGGAACCCCAGCTCACCATCGCGGCCGACGTGATCATCTCGCGCACCACACTGTTCGAGCTGTGCGAGGCGTTCTACACACTGGGCGCGCCCACCCAGATCAAGCTGCGCGACGAGACCATGATGGGCACCTGGGAAAGCGTGTCGGCCGGTCAGGCCGACATTGCGCTGGGCGTGCCGGCCGACGTGTTGCCGCAGGCGGGCATACAGGTGGCCGACCTGGCCAGTGTGCTGTTCGTCTTCGTGGTGGCGCCCCACCACCCGCTGGCCACCTGCGAAACCGCCATCACCGACGAGCTCCTGCTGCAACACCGCGCCATCGCCGTGGCCGACAGCACACAACGCGGCCAGGGCCTGAGCGTGGGCCTGCTGCCGGGCCAGGACGTGCTGACGGTGCCCAGCATGCAGCACAAGATCGAGGCGCTGCTGCGGGGGCTGGGCTGTGGCTTCGTGCCGCTGCCCATGGTGCGCCCCTGGCTGGACGCAGGACGTCTGGTGCTCAAGGACGTGGCCCGCCCCGAGCGGCTGACCCGCCTGGGCTACGCCTGGCGCGACGGTGCCACACGCCGCGACGACACCGGCCGCGCCCTGCGCTGGTGGCTGCAGCAGCTCAAGCAGGCGCGCACGCGGCGCGCGCTGCTGGAAAACCACCACCACGGCTGACGCCCACCCGGCACGCTGCTACAGTCGGATCAAACCCTGACACCGAGCATGAAGACCAACGCCCGCCATTTCGCCGTCATCGGCGCCGGTATCGCCGGCATCGCCTGCGCCCGCACCCTGGTCCAGGCCGGCCACCAAGTCACCCTGTTCGAAAAGAACCCGGCGGTGGGCGGCCGGACCGCCACACACGGCACCGAGTTCGGTGGCTTCGACCACGGCGCCCAGTACTTCACCGTGCGCGACCCGCGTTTCGAGCGCGTGCTGCGCGATGCCAGCGCCACATCGCCCGCCACCGTGCGCCCCTGGAGCGCCAACACCGTGCGCGTGCTGGACGAACTGGGCCACGTGCTCGACACCGCACCGCCACCGCGCGAACCCCACTTTGTGGCCGCGCCGGGCATGGGCGCGCTCACCGACCAGTGGGCTCACCCGCTGGCCGCCCAGACCTTGCTGAACACCCGCATCACCCGCATCGAACGCGACGTGCTGGACAACAGCCGCTGGCAGCTGCGCAGCGCCGGCCCGGATGACAGCCAGCACGTGCACGGCGGTTTTGACGGTGTGCTGCTGGCCCTGCCCAGTGCCCCCGCCAACGACCTGCTGGCCGCCAGCGGCCAGGCCGCTGGCTGGCGCGAGCGCCTGCAGGCCGTGACCGTGGCGCCCTGCTGGACGCTGATGCTGGCCTTCCCGCAAGCGGTGCAGCCCGGCCTGACCACGCTGGGCCCCCACTGGAACGCCGCACGCAGCACCCACCACCGCATCAGCTGGCTGGCGCGCGAATCCAGCAAACCCGGCCGTTCACCGGTGGAACGCTGGACCGTGCAGGCCAACCCCGTCTGGTCGGCCGAACACCTGGAAGACGATGCCGAACGCGTCAAGGCCAAGCTGATCAAGGGCTTTTCGCAGATCACCGGCATACGCGCCGAGCCGCCCTACGCCGAGGTGTTCCGCTGGCGCCAGGCGCAGACGCAGGAGCCGCTGGGCCAGCCCTTCCTGTGGAACGGCGAACTGGGTCTGGGCCTGTGCGGCGACTGGTGCCTGGGCCACCGGGTCGAGAACGCCTTTGTCTCGGGCCTGGAACTGGCGCTGCGCGTCGTTGCCGAAAGGCCGTGACGGCGTCCGGATACCGGGGCAGGTTTGCTCCCTCGCCCACCGGTCCGCTGCACGCGGGCTCCCTGGTGGCAGCACTCGCCAGCTGGCTGGATGCCCGAGCAAACCACGGCCGGTGGCTGGTGCGCATCGAAGACGTGGACACGCCGCGCTGCGTGCCCGGCGCCGACCACGAGATCCTGCGACAACTGGCCGCCTGTGGCCTGCACCCGGACGAACCGGTGCAGTGGCAGTCCCAGCGCGGCGACGCCTACGCAGCCGCATTGCAGCAACTGATGAACGACGGCAAAGCCTACCCCTGCGCCTGCTCGCGCAAGGACATCACCGACGCCCTGGCGGCGCGTGGTGCGCAACGCGAACGCCACGGCGAACTGGTGTACCCCCGCACCTGCCGACAGGAAAACGGCGGCCTGCGCGGCCGCCCCGCACGCGCCTGGCGCCTGCGCGTGCCCGACGACACGCGCGTGGACTGGCACGATGCCCGCCTGGGCCCGCAGACCCAGGATGTGGCCACCGAGGTCGGCGACTTCGTGCTCAAACGCGCCGACGGCCTGTGGGCCTACCAGCTCGCGGTGGTGGTGGACGATGCGGCGCAAGGCATCACCCACGTGGTGCGCGGCGAAGACCTGGCCGACAACACGGCGCGCCAGATCGTGCTGCAACGTGCACTGGGCCTGCCCACACCGAGCTACCGGCACACACCACTGGTGCGGGATGCGCACGGCGAAAAACTCTCCAAGCAGACCGGCGCGCGCGCGCTGGACACCAGCGACCCGCTGGCCGCGCTGAACACGGCCGCTGGCGTGCTGGGGCTGCCACCACTCTCCGCGCAGCCGGCGCCCGCCGGCTGGATCGCGGCCTGGGCAGCAAAAAACTAAAATGCCGGGTTTTCCGGCGGCCACATGACAGACACCCCCCCCCTCCCCGACGAGGTGCCCTTCATGCGCACCATCAAGAGCTATGTGCTGCGCGCAGGTCGCACCACCACCGGTCAGGCCAAGGCCTACGAGACCTGGGGCCCGCATTACCTGCTGAACTACCGCCCCGAGCCGCTGGATGCCCCTGCCGTCTTTGGCCGCGTGGCGCCTGTGATCCTGGAGATCGGCTTCGGCATGGGCGAAGCCACCGCCCACATTGCCAGCGTGCGGCCAGGCGACAACTTCCTGTGCTGCGAGGTGCACGAACCCGGCGTGGGTGCGCTGCTCAAGCGCATCGGCGAACAGGGACTCACCAACATCCGCATCCTGCGCCACGACGCCGTGGAAGTGCTGGAGCACATGCTGCCTGAAGCATCTCTGGACGGGGTGCACATCTTCTTCCCGGACCCCTGGCACAAGTCGCGCCACCACAAGCGCCGGCTGATACAGCCGCCCCTGGTGGCCAAGCTGGCTACGCGCCTCAAGCCTGGTGGCTACCTGCACTGCGCGACCGACTGGGAACCCTATGCGCAGCAGATGCTGGAGGTGCTGGGCGCCGAGCCGCTGCTGCACAACACCGCCCCAAGCTATGCGCCCAAGCCCGACTACCGCCCACTGACCAAGTTCGAGAAACGTGGCCTGCGGCTGGGCCACGGCGTGTGGGATCTGGTGTTCCAGCGCCGCTGAGCGCCGCCGGAGCAGCCGGCCCTCAGCCGCCCAAGACGCGGTCGCGGCCTTCGGCCTTGGCCTGATACAGGTACCTGTCGGCACGGCCCAGCATGTCCTGCACCGATTCGCCGCAGCGGTACTGCGTGACCCCGAAACTCGCGGTCAGGTGCACCTGTTCGCCACCACCCGCATCCACCGGCGCTCCGGCCAAGTTCAGGCGCAGGCGCTCGGCGATCTGGGTCGCGGCCTCCAGTCCGGTCTCGGGCAACACGATGAGGAATTCCTCGCCACCGAAGCGGGCCAGCCAGTCCACCTCATTGCGCAGCGCCGCACGGCAACCCGCCGCCACCTGGCACAGCACCTCGTCGCCAGCGGCATGGCCCAGGCGGTCGTTGATCTGCTTGAGCGCAGCGCCGCACGGCAACCCGCCGCCACCTGGCACAGCACCTCGTCGCCCGCAGCATGGCCCAGGCGGTCGTTGATCTGCTTGAAATGGTCCACGTCGGCAAACAGCACGGCCAGCGGCCGGTTGTAGCGCTGGGCGCGCTCCACCTCGGCCGGCAGGCGCTCGTCGATGGCGCGGCGGTTCAGGCAGCCGGTGAGCGCATCGGTGCGTGAGAGCTGGTGCACCTCGTTCACCAGCCGTTCGAGTTCGGCGGTGCGCTGCGCCACGATGTCGTCCAGCCCCGCGATGTGGTCGCGCAGGCCCGATTGCAGCTTGCTGAAGCCGTCGGCCAGCAGGTCGATTTCGTCCACATGCCGGCGCGTGGCACGCAAGCGCGGCAGGGGTGTCATCAGGCGCTCGGCGGTGAGGCCAGAGGCGAAGCGGGCCATGGCCTCCAGCGGCTGGCGCAGCTGGCGCCGCAGCAGCCAGGCGATCAGCAGGCAGACCAGCACCGTGAAACCACCATAACCCAGCACCACCCGCAGCACGGTCTGGCGCACCTCGCCCAGCAGGAAGTCGGGGTCGCCCGCGAGCTCCAGCTGCCCCAGCGGCAGGCCCCCTTGCGGCGCCATGACGTCCATGGCGTGCACCGCCCCCCGGTTGGCCAGTGCCGCGTCGCCCGCCTCGAACACCTGCCCCGTGCTGGCATGCAGGTGCACGTAGCCGATCTCGGGCCGGTCGGCGATGGCGTCGACCTGCCGCTGAACCGCAGCGGACTCGATGTCCCACAGCCCCACGGCCAGCAGCGGCACATTGGTGTGTCCCACGTCCTGCACCAGCTGCTCGAAACGCTGCTCGTGCTGGCGCACCTGCCAGCCGATCTGCAGCACCAGCGCCACCGTCATGCACAGCAGCGCCAGAGCGACGATGCGCCGGATCAGGTAACCCGAGAGCGGGCGGAAGTGCCGGTTGCGTTCCATGGTTACTGCAGCAGTTGGGCGAAACCGAATTCGTAGCGGCGCAGGCGCGGGTTGTGCACCTTGCTGTAGCGCCGGAAATCGATGCGTTCGTAGCCCTGCCCGAAACGCGACAGGAAGACGTCGGCCAGCCGTGCGTCAAACAACGCGAACATGGAGCGCTCCAGCATCAGGCCTTCATCGCGGAAATCGCGTCCCTTGAAATGGTCGTGGATCAGGACCATGGCCCAGGCCCCATTGATGAAATGCCCGCCGGCCAGCGCGGCGAGCTGGCCCGACTTGATCGCCTCCATGGCTTCGGTGGAGGTGTTCACGCCGCTGAACCACAGGTTCCGGCCTGGCGTGCCGCCCTGCTTCTCCAGCGCGGCCATGGCACCGAAGGCCATGAGATCGTTGCCGGCCCAGACCAGCCGTGCCTGCGGGTGGCGGGCGTACAGCACCTCGGCCTGCTCGGCGGCCTTCTCGCGCGACCAGCCGGCGTGCACCTCCTGGTCCAGCACCACGTCACCGGCCTCTTGCACGGCCCGGTGCATGCCTTCGTTGCGCCGCACGGACGACGGGGTGCTGCGGTCACCCGCAATGGCCAGCAGGTGCAATTTGCCATCGGTACCGAAGGCCTTGGCGGTGCGGCCGCGCGCGATCAGGGCCTTGGCGGTCAGGTAGCCCGCATCCTGGGCACGGGGCTCCAGGGAGCCTATCCATGAGGTGTACTTTTCGCGCGGCCCGCCCATCTGGGCCAGTTGTTCGTCGGAAGGCTTGCTGTAGGCCATGAAGACCCGGATGCCGCTGCCATCGAACAGGCGCAACAGCTCGGGGCCGGTGCCGTAGTCGTTGGAGAACACCACGTAGTCCGGCCGCTCGGCGGCCGGCCGGGCCACCAGCGCGCGCGCGATATCGAAGACCCGCAGGTGCTCGCGCTGGGCGTAGTGCACCTCCAGCGTCTGGCCCAGGCTGTTGGCTGCTGCCTGCATCGCCTGCGCGGAGGCCAGCCAGAAGGCCTCGTCGGATTTGCCAGGATTGATAAAAGCAACCCGCTGGGCGAAGGACGACCCAGCCATCAGCAACAGGATAAGAAACGTCAGCAGGCGGACCATATCCCCGGATTTGTTCTTGTGAGCGGGCACAATGCCGAACTTTACACGCCCCAGCTGACGCCTTGACCCGCGCGCCCCTCAACCCGGCCATACCCACGCTCGACGGCGTGGGGCCCAGCTGTGTGGCCCTGCCGGCCGGCCCCTGGGGCACGGTGCTGGATTTCCTGGCCGAGCGGCTGCCCATCGTCAGCCGCGAAGCCTGGGCTCAGCGCATGGCACGGGGCCGCGTGCTGGACGACCAGGCGCAGCCCCTGCCCGCCGATGCCCCCTACCGCCACCCGACGCGCCTGTACTACTACCGCGAAGTGGACGACGAACCGCCGGTGCCCGAAAGCGAGACCGTGCTGTTCCAGGACGACTGGCTGGTGGTGGCCGACAAGCCGCACCACATGGCGGTGGTGCCCGGTGGGCGCTACGTGGCAGGCAGCCTGCTGGTGCGGCTCAAGCGCCGGCTCGGGCTGGACACGCTGAGCCCCCTGCACCGCATCGACCGCGAGACCGCGGGCCTGGTGGTGTTTGCCGTGCAGCCCCACACACGGGCGGCGTACCAGGCCCTGTTTCGCGACCGGTTGGTGCACAAACGCTACGAGGCCGTGGCCGCCTGGCGACCCGACCTGGCCTTGCCCCACACCCATCACAGCCGGCTGGAGCCAGTACCCGGTTTTTTCACCCAGCAAGAGGTGGCGGGCGAACCCAACAGCGAGACCCGGCTCTCGCTGCTGGAGCACAACGCCACGCACGCGCGCTACGCCCTGGAACCCACCACCGGCCGGCGCCACCAGCTGCGGGCCCACCTGAATGCGCTGGGCGTGCCCATCGTGGGCGACCGCTTCTACCCTCTGGTGATGCCGGCCGACCTGCCCGACGACCACCAGCAGCCGCTGCAGCTGCTGGCACGCGCGCTGCGCTTCACGGACCCGTTCACCGGGCAGCAGCGGCATTTCGAGAGCCGGCGCCAGTTGCTGGCACTGGACGCCCTCACGCCGCCGTGAAACGCCGAACCCAGAACGCGAAGGCGATGCCGCCTGCGTACATCATCACGCCGTAGATGGCACCCGGCAGGCCCAGGGCGTCGTTGCCGAGCACGCTGCTGCCGATCATGAGCGCCAGGGTGGCGTTCTGAACCCCGGTCTCTATGGCGACGGTGACACTCTGGCTGCGGCTCAGCCGGCTGACCCAGGCGGCCACGAAGCCCCCCACCATGGCCAGCACGTTGAGCACCACGGCAAACACCGCCAGGCTGGAGAAATGCTGCACCAGCAGCCCCCAGTTCTTGGCCACGGCCGCCACCACCACCAGCACGAACAGCACCGTGGCCACGCGCGTGGCACGCGGCTCCCAACGCTGGGCCAGCACGGGCTTGAAATGGCGCGTGAGCATGCCCAGCAGCACCGGCAGGCCCACCACCACGAACACCTGGGCCATCATGTCGCCCACGGGTACAGCCACCTCCTGCGCGGCGCCCATGAAGTGGTTCAGCGACCAGGCCGTGATCAGGGGCAGCGTGACGATGGTGAGCACGCTGGCCACGGCGGTGAAACTCAGGGCCAGGGCCACGTCACCCCGCGCCAGGTAGGTCAGCAGGTTGGAGGTGGTGCCCGTGGGGCAGGCGGCCAGGATCATGAAACCCACCGCGAACACGCCCGTCATGCCGAAGGCCTGCAGCAGCAGGTAGCACAGCACCGGCAGCAGCAGGAACTGGCTCAGCACACCCACGATCAGCGCCCGGGGCTGCTGGACGATGCGCCGGAAATCCCAATGGGTGAGCCCCAGGCCCAGCGCGTACATGATGAATGCCAGTATCAGGGGCAGCAGAACGCCCGTGACGAAATCTCCCTGCATGTGTG
>VFQP010005337.1_pt1 | contig 11316 bp, 19 predicted proteins | sample 3512351 | NCBI WGS metagenome assembly VFQP01 (sample SAMN10412372, study PRJNA504923) | tailings metagenome | isolation source: Relicate 1 Philex TSF1 revegetated site | place: Philippines: Tuba, Benguet | collected 2017-08-29
TGTGTGTGTGTGTGTGTGGTGTGTGTGTGGGGGGGGGGGGGATGGGGCTTTGATAAGGTTGGTGTGTGCGTGTTTGTGTGAGGGTGGGGCCACACACACCCCTAATACCATGCACCGTGACTCATATGCAAGGTGGAGATGATCCTGCAAGCATGGGAGTATGAGATGCAGCACAACACCCAGTTGCAAGAGTTTTATGAATCCACCAGAGGGAAATTCAAAACAGCAGCGGGACAGGCCTGGGCAGCGGAGATCACGGAAAGACGCAGGCTGTACTGGCAACAACGTACTGCCACACCATCCACACATGCAGCACCATCATCCGGATGAAGGACGTTGACCAGGATTGACCAGGTTGACCAGGATAACGGAGTTGACCAGGGTTGACCAGAATAACAGGGGGTCATCCAACAGTCAACGTGCATGCGAACATGACCACATTGTACTTTGTATTGCCAACACACAACGCCCCCCATGTGACAACACCAACCCCATTGCATGTGCTTTTGTAACATCAAGTATGTGTAGGCACAACAGAATAGAGCAACAGTAGCATCATAAAATAGAGCACCACCATGACAAACAGCACCACCACGATACACAGCACCACCACAATACACAGCAGCACCACAATACACAGCAGCACCATTTGCTACATGCCGCGTGACTCGCCCCCCCTGGGTGTTCCTCCGTCCCCCCTGGGTGTTCCCCTTGCTAGCCCCCCTCTGCCCCTTAAACTCCCTTTTCCCAAGCATGACCAGGAAACACACGACCCTGGCCAATCCACAAACCCCTGGGTTGCATGATGCTGCAATGCTGCTGGATCACCTCCCGCCCCCACCCCACTGCTGGCTGTGGAGGTCATGCCGATGTGGAGCATGGATGCCCGGAATGATGCTGCATGCATAGACACCCCACCCCGATACTGTGATACACGCATAGAACGACGTGCACGTGGAGTGACTGTTGTAGAGCCTGCCAGTACTGTGGAGGGTATTGCCTGTGGGGCCTTGATGCTGCGTTTGGTCGTGTGATGATCAACAACATCGTGGTCATCATCAGTGGATGTGTGGGATGCTGCACGCACACCCCACCGGGACTGGCTTGCCGCATTTGCAGCTGCACGAGCTGCTGCACGCTCTGCACGCACCGTATCCAGTTGCTGCCACACCCTGCTGCTTAATTGTGCAAGTAGGCGATGGTAGCCCTCATGCGCAGATGTCGACAGTGGTGATGATGGGGTGGGATGGTGTGTGGTGTTGTGTGTTGCATTGTGGTGGTGTGCTGTGGTAAGAGGATGCATGTGCTTGCTTGTAGTGGGCATGCAACCTATGCAACACACAAAAACACACACACACACACCTGTGTCGTGGTTGGCGGTTCCATCATTACCTGCCTTGTCCTGCACAGCTCGGCGCCCTGCCATCACAGTGGCTGCCCCTTTGCCATCATGGTCGAGCAGGTGCAGCATCAGTGGGTTGGCAGTGTGGTATAGTACAAGACTGATGAAATCAGCAATTAGAAAACAACGAGCAAGCTCCAATGCTTCCTTGTGTATGGAGTGAGTTTGTGTGGTAGTAGTAGTGGGGTTGTGGGCTTGCACAGACAATACTACATCATCATGTTACACATACTCGTAGCTGGTGCAACTCGGAGGGTTGCAGGGCATGCAGCATAGGCGCGAGCATGTGCCCCGCTTGTTCATGTTTGACAACCAACCTCTGCAATGCCAGAGCTGCATCCTGCAGGTCTTTTATGGTGTAGACACCATGCTCCTGCGCACTGGGTATACCATGGTGCTGTATACATCTCCAACGGAGGCAGGTTGCAGCCAACAAGAGCTGTTGCAAGCGGTGCTCAGTTGCTGCTTGCAACGTTACACCGTGTATTCCATCGTCGATGGGTGATTTGATGACGCCCAAGCACGTTTTACGAGGCATCAGATGTTGTCATCGTTGATTGGTGATTATGCATATGACGATGAAGCATATGATTCCATGTTTGAAAACATCGTACGAGTGGTTGCTTTTGGTGCTTGGTTTTGGTGCTTGGCTTTTTCTGTAAAGTGTTGGGCTTCACTTGGATGCAAAACACGAGGGCGTCTTGGTTCTTTGACAGTACCTGCACGACATGCCCACAGCACTCTTGTATGTGCACCATTGTATGCTCACCATTGCATGCTCACTCTTGTATGTGCACCATTGTATGCTCACCATTGCATGCTCACTCTTGCATGCCCAAACATTCTGGGGTTTGACTTTCTAGGTTGACAGTGCAGGGGGCCCACTCTGAAAAATTATATATAGCACCAAAATACATCTGCACAAACATACGCATTCATCACAAAGCAACATCAGCAGCAATCTGTCGCAGCAAGCAATCGTAACAAGCAGTTCTCAGCACAGAGCATACAACACGATGGCATTGTTCACCGCATGCCTGAAACCCGATCCTGTCGTCGTCGAGCCCAAAATACCAAAAGAGACAGCAGAGGCAGAGGCACAGGCAGACATTGAGACACCCATGAGCGTTGCGCGCGAACAAGGTGCGGACCCCATCGATCGCATGCCCGCCGACGTCTTCACGCCACGCACGAATCACTCCCAAATCACCACCCAAATCACGCACAGAGTCTACCAAGGGCACCCATAGCGCCAAACACTCTCGATGGGGCAGTGGTCTGTTTTCCTCTGCAAGGATGGGTACCAAGCACCACGCCCCCCCCGCCGAGCAACACCCCACCGATGAACACCCAGAAGAGGCTCCAGCCAACCCTTCTGCACCCAACACTGCCCGGCATTCCCACAAGGACAGCAAGCACTCGCGCACCGACAGCAAGGATGACAAGCACCTGCGCCGCGGCAGTGGCATCTTTGGCAGTGGCTTCTTCCTCACCCGCCGCTTGTCCCGTTTTGGCTCTGGTCCGCTCCCCCCCACCGACGCCGAGCATGCCCCCGAGGGTGAGACCTCTGGTGTACCCACCCTGCGCAATATCCAGGATTGCATCCACGCCGACCAGGCCAACATGGCCTTGGTGACCTACAACCCCGCCAAGGCCTCCCCTGAATACCGCTACTCCGCCCGTGGTGGCCCCACCCGCCTGCTCGAGACCATGTCCCCCAAGCTCATGCAGGCCGTCCAGCAGGTTCCCCTGCTGCGCAACATTGCCTATCGTGTGGAGGAGATCCCCCACTCTGCCCTTGGCCACCGTGCATCCATGCGTGCTGCCGCCCTCCGTCGTGCCGCCGAGCGCAAGGGCTACCTGGCACCCACCGCTGCCCAGCTCCAGCGCCAGCGTGCCATGGTGGAGGAGGGCAAGGTGCCCCCCTCTGGTAGTGTCACTGCTCGCTCTGGCTACAACACCCATCGCGCTGGCGGGTACCCCACCTACCGCAGCAGCAACCTGGGCCATGCGACGGCACGTGGTGGCAGTGTGACTGCTCGTGGTGATGCCAACAAGATGCTCCATGATGTGCCATTCCATGAGGCACACAAGCTTATGACCAGTCGCACATTGACTGTGGAGGGCAAGCCCATGTGGCGTTGATGACAAGGTTGTATACCTGGTTGTACATTTCTCTCTTTTTTTCTTCTTTTTGCGGGTATGAACAGTTGTTGTCTCTCTTTTCTATATGATGCATTGGGCATCATTACGCGGTGTGTATGTGTGTGTGTGTGTGTGTGTTGTGTGTCCGTGTGTGCGTCATCACCCCTTTTTTTCCCCATAACCTTATTGTCAGAGGTTATACATCATCATCATCATCATCATCATCACCAGAGGCAGTTGTTTATTGCTTATTGCTATAAAACGCATGTGCTTGCCTCTGTCAAAAGCACTCACCATCAAACCTGCCGGTCAACGACCATTGACCATTGACCATGCATCAAGTTGCCCCGTGAGTAGGTGCTATACACTGCTGTACATAGGGAGTTGTTGTTTTAATGTGTGGGTATTCTCATCTGTGGTTGTGTGTGCTGCATGGGGTGGTGATGCAGGAGGTGCTTTGTTCTTCACACGTCGTGTGCTGGGCTGGTGTAGTATGCAGGGGTTGCTATGCCCAGCATATGACGAGCATTCTCCTGTGTTGTTTCCTACCTTGTTTCTAACACCATTTGTCATTGTTAGTCATTCATAATGGTGTGCTGATTTCCCTGCACAAAGCTTACTGCTTGTGCATGCATGTATAGATCATACTCATGTCATATATACGTTAGTGACAGCCCTGCACCTTGTTTTTATTTGCCATCAAGGTTGCATCATGCGCCATGTGGATATGGCTGGCGCTCACACGAGTAACATTATGCACTGTCATTTCTCCCAGCGTGTGTGATACAACTGCTAAACAAAACAAGTGGACTCGCATAGCATCAAAATACGTCTGGGCGGCACATGCCACAGCCCAAAAACCATCACAACGGCTGTGCGTGCAGGCACATGTGCAATGTTGCTGAATCTCCACCTCATCTCCACGTCTGCAATTGCCCCCACGCCTGTTCACACCAACAGCGCCTTCCACTTGTCAGTGTTTGTCCCAGGCCCCTCCCCCTCAAGGGAGGTCAACGAATACGCCTTGTTGACCGTCCCCGGCAGCACCAAACACTGCACTGCTGCTTCTGCAACTGCGATACGAGATGTCTCCCCATCCAGGGTGTCTTTTGGGGATACAGTGACGGCCTGTCGGGTGCCACTGGTGGCCTGCAAGAGGGTGTTGAGGTCGTAGGAGGTGTAGGGACCATCTGTGAGGCGCCCTGGTCGTAGTATCTGTGTATGGGGTGTATGAGGTGGGGTGTATGGGGTGTATGAGGTGGGCTGTATGGGGGGGAGAGTATGTATAAGGGGATATGCAAGGAGGGATTGTATGTTCGGGGGTGATCGTCTAGTGGAAGGGGATGTGGTAGACATGTACCCACACACAGCAGCATGTTTATGGTCGACAAAAAATCAACCACGCAGAAAACATTCAAACACAATGTGTACACACCGTGTAGGGTATTCCGGATGCTTCCAAAACCTCCTCACCCTTGCGTTTCCACTTGAGCACACCAAATGCATTACTGTGTATTTGGGGGGGGAAAGAGTGTATGCCACATGATATATCACAAAGTGGTAGTTTCACAGAGTGGTAGTAATGGACAACGTTTGTCAGAGTATCACACATGCGCATCACCTACAGGATGACGTATGGAAAGCTGCTCTGGCGCTCCACACCCGCACTCGACAAGAGCACAAAGCGCCCCACAGTCTTGGGGTCGCATGCCGTTATCAAGTTGCGCACGCCAACATAGTCTGTTTGTTCTGGGCCATTGTCGTCTTTCCAGCGAGACGAGGGAAACGCAGTGGTGCCTGTGCAACAAATGACAGCCACTGCGTCGCCCAGCAGCGTGCGCAGCGTGTCGGCGTTGCGGCAGTCTCCCTGTACGACCTCAACGTTGTCAGCACCTTGCAATGTGGGCGGGGGTGTGCTACTGCGGGTGAGGGCACGTACTCTGTACCCACGCTGCGTGTGGTGGTGAGGTTGGGTGATGTGCGTCATCATAGAAAGATGCCTGTGGAACGTTGCATACCTCGGTTAGTTTTGCTGTAACGAGCTGTCCAACACCACCAGATGCCCCTGCAACAAATACCAAAGCCCCTGGCTCCTGTGATACGATGTGACAACACGGAGGAATGCTGATCAGACGATCTGCAGCAGTATCTTTCCCCGACATACCACAGTATCTGTCCCAGCTGACACACGCAGCGCCGCTGATCGACTCGGGCGTCGTGTGTGCAACGTTGAGATTGGCTTTACCAACAACATGTGTGATCTACAGTCGACAGCACCCAATACGGAAAGGAATGAAAAGAATCACGCACTGCAGCACACAGCAATATGTTGGTAAAAAACAACACAGCAAAACTAGAGTATCATGATAGCAGTAATGATGAATACACCACAAAACACATCACTTGCTGCCCGCACTCACAAACGAGCGAATGGGCGTCCTGCAAAATGGACAACACGGCAACTGTGGGCTCTTGTAGCAAATCCCCTGCGCACACTGCATGCACAGCTGATGCGAACACTCCCCAATGGCAACATCCCAAGCCCGCTCAAAGCAGATGGCACACACATTGCTTGTGCCTCCACCACCATGCTGCAGCCCCTTGCCCTGCACAGCCACCCCGTTTAGTTCCACAGATGAGCCCCCCTCATCGCTCTCCTCCTTGGCGTCGACATACTCTTGGTCAGTCACGGGGGCATCCTCATGCCCCTTGTCATCATCTGTGGACGACAGCAACGTGGATGGCTCATGAGACGCTCGACGTGCACTGTGTGGTGCTGCATGTGTTGTTGTTGTGGTGGTGCCTGTTGTCGAAGAAGTACACCCACCACACGCGTGGGACGATGTTTGCGCGCGGTCATCGTCCGTGTGTGCCCTCTCTTCATCAGTATGACGTGCGGGCCCTGCAAATGCGTTGAAAGGGGTCCCTGCAGGTATCCCCATGCGTGGTAACTGCAGTGACAGTGTGCGAGCCACAGCACCCGTGTCGCTCCCACTCTCCGTGCTGTATGCACCACTCGGCACACGTCGCACCACACGATGGGACGACCCCGAACGACTTCCACCAAGTCCTCGTCCACCCACTCGAGGCGACGCAGGTGTGCTGCCTTGTACAGGTGTGCTACCTCGTGCACTGCCTGCATTGCTGCCGGTACCACTGCCACTGGTGGCACGGGCAAGGGGTGCATGGTTACGAGGGCGAAACCCGCAGGGGGGGGCCGACTGGGCTGGGGACAGGCCCCCTGTTGACAGGGCGCCTGTTGACAGGGCCCCTGAGGAACCATTGCGGTTGTGTAAAGATGGTTGCTTGGACCTCCACAAGCTGGTATCTGGGGTGTTTGCTTGTGCTGTGTTGTGGGTGTGTGGGTGGGTGTGGGGGGTGTTTTTGGTGCATCACACATGATCATCATCATCATCAGAGTGTTTGTGTGGTGAATCACAAAGAGTAAGGGCAGGACAAGCAATATACATACGTTGCGGGGTTGGTTGAGATGTTGATGCATCTGTGGTTGCTTGTTGTTGTTGTTGTTGCTGCTGCTGCTGTTGTTGTTGTTGTCGATGGCGGGGGTGCTCTGCTGGTGCAATGCTCGGTTCATTTGCTCCCTGTGCGTGTGTGTGTGTGTGTGTGTGTGTGTGGAGCCCCTCATGTTGATGTGCACAGGTATTGCATATCATGTGTACACATGTGCAACAACATCACCACACCACTGATATAAAACACCACTGATATAACACACCACTGATATAACACACCACCACGTACCCCAGCATCGCTCCCTCGTGCTCCTCCTCCTCCTCCTCCACCACCACCACCACCAAGAGGAACAGCCCCCACCTGGAGGGCCTCTTGCAAAGCGTTGATGGTGTTGCGCAGCAATTGCAGCTCTGTGTTTTCACCACCCGCACTTCGCCCCCCTCGTCGTGATGACCTTGTGCGACCCGCATTCCCACCAGCATGACCTCCACCTGCACCTCCATTCCCACCACCCTGCTGTGCCTGCTGTGCCTCACTCACAGCAGCAGACGCTGCAACAAACGCAGATAACACCTGGTCGTCATTTTGTGCATCATTCCCACTACCGTTCCCACCACCACCAACGTCCCCCAACTCTAATCGCTGGCGTAGGACTGCCATCCCCCGGCGCTCCTCATCAGCAAGTGATTGCAGCTGCACCAGCAATTTGGCTCGGTGCATCATGGACAGCATGACGTCACGAGTAAGGTCACCCCCCCCACCCCCACCCCCACTCCCACGACTGCCAGCACCACCACTCGAGCCACCCTCGGCAGTGCGACGGCGGGATGCAGACGTTCGTCGGCGTCGGCGTCGATTTTCTGAACCACCACTGCTGAGTGGCTGCTGGAGCTCCAACAGCTCAGATGCTAGGTTGTAATGCCCGGCAAGCATGGCACATTGGGCTGGTTTGAGTCCCATGCTGTTGCGCATGGTACCGGGATCCTCGCCATTGCGGTCGACACGACGATGCCAACGGTGCAGCATGTGGCATATTTCACGGTGGTTGAGTGCTGCTGCAATGTGGAGGGCAGTGGAGCCAGGGCACAGCCAGGCAGTGGAGGAGGGCTCCACAGTGCCACATGTGGGAGAGGCACCCCCTCGCAACAACACCCGAACTGTGGGTTGATGGGTGGTACATGGGTAAATTTGAGAGTGTCAAGGGAAGGTGCGAGGGTACATGCACACACACACATCACGTGAACATACCAGCTTCGGTGTTGCCCGTCAACGCAGCGACATGCATTGCAGTTAACCCCTTGCTGTTGCGATGATCCGCGAAACGCACAGGTCCATACTTGTCCTGCTGCATTGCGTCTGCCAGACGAATACCTTGTGCAGCGCAGCTGAGTAATACATGCAAGCACTCTGGGCTGCGACCTGGTTCGACAGCAAGATGCAGGCTTGTGTTGCCCTTGGTGCTCACTGCGAGGGGGCTGGCACCAGCACGCAACAAACACATGAGCACATCCAGGTGCCTGTTGTGTTTGGTGGTGTCACATTGTGTCACATCCTGTCTGGTGTCCTGTAAGAATACATGTAGTCTACACGTGCATTCAACAACGTACCCATGGCGGCATGCTTTGAGGAGCGGTGTTTCGCCCTTGGTGGCTTGAAACTCAAGTGTGGCCTGTTGCACCTGGCTACTTGCTGTTTGTAGCACATCACACAGGAGCTCCACCATGGGCAAGTGGCCACGTTCTGTGAGTTGGGGAAAAGTGGCCACAGTTGAGGCGCATTGATGACCAAACACATGGACACATGGAGGATTACTCGAGGAGCACCTGTTCCTCTCAACATCCTCTGTTGTGTACTCATCAACCAATATAATATGAAGATACAAACCCCAAGTATGCGTGACAGAGTGAACACAGTGAATAATGCAGTTGTATACGTGCCTGCCGCGCAAGACAATGCATTGCGCTTGGAACGTTTGGCAGACGCAATCGCGGAAGGATTTTGGTGCAGGATCTGGGAGAGAAAGGGAGGTGAGCGCTGGGTAGTTGAGGCGGGATGCTGCTGTGTCGAGTGACCCCTCCACACACGCACCTCCAACACCGAGGTCACATCATTCTGGCTTGCTGCTGCAACCAAGGAACTACCACCACGGGTGTTGCCACACGAATGAGTGTTGCCCATACGTAATTGATGGGTTTTGATGGGAAGGTCAATTGCTGGCGGTTGTTGCTTGGGGCGGCATGGTGCTTGATGATTGGATGATTGATTCCTGTTTGTTGCTGTTTGTTGGATTGGAGTTGAGAGAGGAATGTGAATGATTGCCTATATATGTTTTCTCAGCTGCCCAGGCTTCACAGCTCACAAACAATGCCCATTCTGAACTAAGGGCATGGAGCAAGCATTGCTGGCAACTGCATGCGGTTTTGCTCTAGCGATTAGCCACATTATCGTGTTCCAAAGGCCCAAGCACATCATCGTACAAACACCTCGAGGTGTGCCCAACATTAAAAAGACCATCCCTCAAAACCCTTGCAACAAGTGCTGTGGCACGGGAAAAGTCACTTGTGGAAACTGCAACGGTGTTGGTACGTTTTTTCTGATGGTCAACCATGCTGATGGTCGCCATTGTCCCCAGACTGTGTTTGCCACCACAGGTCGTGTCAACTTTCAAGACCGTGCTGTGCTGCCCAAGGGTGTGTATCCAGAGTGGTGCGCATACTGCAGAGCAACTGGACGCTGGTATTGTGAACGGTATGGTGGTTGTGGCGAACACACCATCCTAGGCAGTGTCAAACCATGATTTGTTGCTACATCATCATGTTGTTATATCAATACAGGTGTATGGGTACTGGTGTTCGTCGTGATCCCATTGGCTTCCGTCTCAACTAGTGTGCCTTGTCATACATAGCAGCACACGCAGCGCAGTAGCAGTACACATACACACACCTCACACACACGTGTTGTGTGCATAGACAGCTCGACATACCCTGTATGCACTGCTGCAGCACACACCCACATCGTGCGCAGCACAAGTGTACGGGATTGCACACGAGACACACAGCGTTGCTGCAGTCAACACAGAGACAAGCATTTCTGTGCAACGATCAGCACCCTTTATTCTGTTACAACAGTGATAACAAACATACTAGAAAGTCTATACGTTCTAACAAGGTCAATACAATGACGTCAGGTGCTGCAGGTGGTGCTGCTGCAGGTACCACTCCTGGTCAACATGATGGTCAACATGACGGAGAACTACTGGATGGGTATGTTGCAGCATTTCAGGAGTTTGCTGCTATTCCTACAATTAGCAAGGCACAGATTCAGGGTGTTTGTGATGATGCCATACTGATGCAGGTGTGTTGTGTCGTAACACAGATGAATGTAGACAGATGTAAAGACAGGTGTTTTATTATTCGTCAAAAATCAACATACTCAACCTTGACATATTCCTGTAATCCAACACCCACAATACCCACACACATCACCATCATCATCAACCTACACACCTACCTACAAATCAAAGGTCACCATGACACAGCGAGACCTCCCCAACAACACCATGCTTCGATACACAAGACATGCCACCCTCTCACGCACCACCCTCGACAGTGTCACACATGATGCAAGCACAAGCACACCACATGTGCAGGTGTATGCAACCCCTCCCCAACAACTCAACGACTCTTTGTTACACAGTGTGAGCCCCACAGGTGTGTGTGTGTGTATGTGTGTGTATGTATGTGTGTGTTTATTTGTGTGTGTGTGTGTGTGTATTTGTGTGTGTGTATTTGTGTGTGTTTATTTGTGTATGTGTGTGTGTATTTTATCATATCCTTCACACCCCACCCCACCACCTATCCTACACACCCTTTTTTTCCCTCAACCCCACCATACACCCCCCCCACCTCTCCACCATCACTCAGGTGACATGGTTCTCATCATCACCAAACCCACCAACAGCACTGCTCACTCCTGCGGCCTTGAAGTGTGGCATGGAGACAGCCTGGTACACCGACTGCAGGTGCCCACCTCCCTTCATGGGGTGCCCTATAACGATGGGTGGCTGGGGGTGGGGGCAGCATGGGCACCTGGTGGCAGACGAGTGGCATATGTGGCTGAGGTATGTGTGTTTGTGAGTGTGTGTTTGTGAGTGTGAGAGTCTGTTTGTGAGAGTGTGTTTGTGAGTGTGTTTGTGAGTGTGTTTGTGAGTGTGTGTGTGTGTGTGTGTGTGTGTGTGTGTTGTGTGTGTGTGTGTGTGTGTGTGTGTGTGTGTGTGTGTGTGTGTGTGTGTGTGT
>VFQP010005338.1_pt1 | contig 11315 bp, 15 predicted proteins | sample 3512351 | NCBI WGS metagenome assembly VFQP01 (sample SAMN10412372, study PRJNA504923) | tailings metagenome | isolation source: Relicate 1 Philex TSF1 revegetated site | place: Philippines: Tuba, Benguet | collected 2017-08-29
CCCATTCCCGCCCGCACCGTGAGTTTGGAGCTTTGCCGCTCTGCAACGCAGAAAGCATCGTCCGCCTTTCGCATCTGCTCCACGCCCATCGTCTGTTTGCGTGCTGCATCACCCACCGCGCACACAGGGCCAACTGCCCCCCTGACCAGTGCGCCACCAACTTCGAGGGGACCGGTGCGTCAACACCGGGGAGGGAGGGGCCCGCAGAGTTGCATGTCTCTGACTCGGGATCCAGCGCATGGCTCTTGCCACGACAGTTCCTTATCTGCTCCATGAACCTACCTCCTGTGCCGCAGTGCCGTCTGGCTGCTACTCGGGCAACTACGACGTGCTCAGCTACGGCCAGGTGACTGACTCGGCCACGGGCTCCACCTTCACGGTGCCCCCGCCGCCCTCGACGCCCACCAGCACCAGGGGCGCCTTCCTCTTCACGCCCACCACGGCCGGCGCCTACAACGAGATCTTCCTGCTCAGCAGGGTCACGGACTCGCGCCAGGTGAGTGCGCGTCGGCACCTGCGCTGAGCGTGGCGTGCAACGCCGTGCACCTTTGCCGCACGGCCACTCTGGTAGCGCCGCCAACGCACGGCGGGGCGCGGCGGGCCACAGAGCGTCAATCTCGCATCCACGCAATGGGCCGCCGCCCACGGCACGCAGCAAGGGTCCGCGACGGGGCGGATTCGGCACCACCCCAGAGCAAACACGCGTGGTGGCCGCAGGTGCTGAGCTTTGACCTGTACGTGTGCCCCCCCGACGGCACCACCGACCCGCTGGACATTGGCCAGTCGGTGTACGAGACGCTGGTGCAGGCCTGGATCTACAGGGGCAGCGCCGGCGTGTCGCAGGACGACCTGCTCATCTTCCAGGTGCGGCGGGGCCCCGGTGCTTGTCGCTTGTGCACCCGGGAGTAGGAGACTCGCTGGCTGACCAGAGACAGGCCCAGCGGACGCTTATGGATGAGCATCGATGTGGTGCACGCACGAGGAAGCCAAGGGGCGTATGGTGGTGTGCCGCACGAATGCACGCCGTGCAGGCCGAGCTGTCCAACATCCTGGACAGCGCCGGGCAGTGCAAGTGGAACACCATCTACGCGCCCGTGGGCTCCCTGCTCTCCCTCAACCTGGCCTTCCGGGTGCGTGCCGCGCCCGCACGCACAGGGCGGGCTGCACTCGCCCGCAGTGCAGCGAGCTGGAGGGACATTCGCCCACCTCGTGACTCTGGCTTGCCCCGGCTCGCCCCTATTCCCCCCACGCGCAGCTGAACGCGTTTGCGACGTGGAACATTGAGACGCAGCCCCTGTTCTCCGTGGTGGTCGTGGTGCGTGCTTGCGGCCTCCACCCAGACTTGCAGTGTTGCACGCTGTGGCGCAGTCGACCGCCAACTCAGGCCCGTGTGCCGGTTCGGCCGCCCTCAACGCGCAGGTTGACAACATCAGGCTGACGTGCTTCCCCCCCCCTCCGTCGCCGCCAGGTGCGTGTCTGACGCCACTGGCGGGCAGTCCTCTGATGGATTGCTAGTGCGCATGTGTTGGCGTGGGAGTGCTCAATACGACTGTGCCGCTGGCCGGCCGTGACGCAGGAGTGGCGCCCCCTCCGCCCAACACGGCGGTCAAGCGCCCGCCTCCACGCGCCTTCCCCCCGCCTCCCGGCTCGGTGAGTCCTCAAAGACTTGACGCACTTGGGCAAGCTGCACCAAGGCCGCGACGTCAGGGCGCAGCGCCTGGCCACGCACAAATGACAATTTGCGCTGACACGCTCCGCGCCCGCGCAGGCCTTCCCCTTCTGCGCCTGCAACCGCACAACCTCCTCGCCCTACACCCTCAGCGCCCCATCCCTCGTCTCCGACGACAAGGTCAACACGTTTTGCTTCACCCTCAACACGGCGTCCACGGGTGGCGGCCGCTGCGGCAGCTTCAACCTGCGCAAGATCGAGTTCAACACCTGTGAGAAGGAAGACGCACTGGGGCAGGCCACCCACGCTGTGCTCCCACGCTCGAGGAGGCCTGCAACCGCCGGCTCACATTGTGATGCGGGCGGAGCTTGCTGCCCTGCGCAGACTCCAAGTGCCGCGGCTCGGTGAGGTCAGCCACGGTGGGCAGCACCGTGTTTGCGCCCTCGTACACGGCGTACCCGTCCCAGGGCGGCTACACCTTCAAGGTGCGCGCGTGCTGTTCGTGTGACAGGGAGCAGAGAGCTTCAAGGTGTGCGCGCTGCAAGGTTCGGCTGTGGAGGGGCGAGGTGCGTGGCCACGCCTGCTGTCACGCGCCGCAGGTGACCAATGGCAGGACGGACATTGGCACGCTGGCGGGCCTGGACGGCGCCAAGGTGTGCGTCAACCTGGTGGTGGGCAGCGCGTGCCCCACCTGGGCCGACTTTTGCCGGGGCGCCTCGGCCTCGGCGTGCCTGGCGTCCTTTTTCGACACCACCAAGAAGTGCTGCCCACTCACCACGCCTGTGGCCAGCAGCGGGTGAAAAGGGTGACGTGATCGGACGCGCTTGCCGGGCGGTGGGCGCGTGAGGATGCGCCGCGGCGGGCGGGTGGCCGCGCGTGTCGATGCGGCGATCTCCGCGCCCACATGCGTCGGCGTGGCCGGCGCGACGCCACCTTGACATGTCACCCTGGCAGCGAGCAATCTCGCGCCAGTCCCTGTTTTGGGCCGGTGGGGGTGCCGAACACACTCATCACGGCTATTTGGCGTTCCCGGGGCTAGCGGCCCCGTGTGCCACCGTGCTTGGTGGTGGTGGAACTGAGCAGGGTGTGGCGCGTTGGCGCTACCAGCGCTGGTGGATGCATGTGCCTGGTGAGGCGCTGGCGCCTCATCAGCGACAGGAGAGCACGGCATGCGGAGCTCGTGGCCCGTGCCTGTATATCTCTGTAGAGGCGCGCTGCGCCGCGCTTGACGGTGGGAGACGGTGGGAGGGCGCGCCACGCGTCTCCTCAGCCTGGCCCCCGTGTGCGGAGGTGGATAATGCCAAACATCTACCGGCCGCTGACCAACTGACTGACTCATCTGCATCATCATGAAGGAGGAGAGGTGGGAGAGTGTGCGGGCGGGCTGTGCGGTGGTGGCCACAGGCGTGGCGCAAGTGTGAATGGGGCCGTGGGGTGGGGTGCTTGGCCCCACCACGACGTCCCTGGCATGCTCTGCACCACGCTGTTGCTGCACCATGGGCTGGGGCAGCCGACGCTGGAACAGGTTGGCGGGCCCTTTTTGTCGTGGCGCGCCTCTGTGCGTGCTCTGTGTGCGTGTGTGCGTGTGTCGCTGCCACCTGGGCCGGTCGAGAGGCAGGATGTGCCCTGGCGGCAGCACCCGACGGCATCGTGGCGGCGTGGCAGGTTGCGCTTCTGTGCGGTGTGGGATTCCGTCTTCCAAAGTCCGTGGCAGGTTGCGCTGTGTGCACGTCGCGTGGTGTCGAGATCGCATTCCAGGGGCGTGGCCCTGCTGCGTTCCTGCCGAGGCCCCTTGAACCCCCCAAGGGCCGTGATTTGTTCCGGAGCACTCCACAGACAAATTCAGACAATTCTTCAACGTCTGCTCTGCCCCTGCACTGCTGGCGTTTTCACGTCTGTGCCTTTGGTGGGGTTGCCAACCCTTGGCGCACCTCACCTCGGCCACAGCGGTGTATGTGGTCGATGCCTGCCCATCCCCCATTCACGTTCACTCGCCTGCGCTGCCCGCTGAGGCAGTTCTGCAACTCGGAGCGCGCACCGTGCGCGCACCTCACAACCGGAGTGTGGAACGTGGAGCGCCCCCGCCACAGGCACGGCATGCGCAGCTGACACGAGGCTAGCCGTGCTGCAAGGTCGAGCAGAAGAGCTTCTCGTCCTGCCCGCACGGCCCTGAACCGGGGTGAACTCGTAGCGAGTAGCGGCGAGTAGCGGCGCGGCATAGCATCGTGCTCGTCTCAGCGATCGACTGCGCGCCGCTCCCTGACGCACAGCACCGTCCGTCTTCTCCCTCAGCTCTGCCGTCGTCACCAGTCGGCACAACATGAAGGCGCGCCGCAGGAAGCGCAAGCTGATGCCAACGAGCAGCATCACACGCAGCTGCAAGACCGGCCGCAGCAGCGCTACGGCGCAGCAGGCATCATGAGCCATCACCATGGGACGCGCCCCGCCAGCCTCAGCCGCAGCACCGGAGCCGCAGCAGCAGGAGGCGGCGGAGGAGGAGCAGCATCAAGCCGCGGAGGTGCAGGCGCCGCACCCCATGGAGGCGGCCGTGCTCCTCCCGGCCCGCCCTCCACTGCGCCTCCCGCGGCGCTCGACGCCCACCACCTGCCGCAGCAGCTGCAGCAGCAGCTCACGCTCCTGCCTCCTCCGCAGCTCCACGGGGCCACGCTGGCGTCCGCCTCCTCCCATCGGCACCTCACACACCAGCCCGCACACACGCCGGCGGGCGGCGGCGCCCGCAGCGCGGCGCCGCAACTGACGTCAGCCCAGCCGCAGCAGCCCCAGCTGCTGCGCAGTCCCAGGAGCAGCGGGAGGCCCCAGCGGCAGGCCGCCGCCCGCGTCCGCACCTACCGAGGCATGGACGGCCTCGCCGACATAAGCCCTACCAGCAGCGAGTGGGACGTCGCCGACGCAAGCCCCGACGAGGGCGAGGACAGCATGGAGGAGGGCTCCTCGGGACGCGTGGTGGGCGAGGACGTGGCCGCGTCGCTGGGCCTCCCGCGCGGCCCCACGTACCGCCCCATGCGCGGGCCTTCGGGGTCGGGCGCGGGCGGCGCGGCGGCGCAGCGGGCGCCGGGGGCCAGGGCGGGTCCCGGGGGCGGCGGCGGAAGTTTGGGGCGGGGACGGCCTGCAGCCAGGGGCCCTGCGCCGCGGCGGGCGGGCGGCGTTGGGCAACCAGGCACCGCGGCGGCGCGGCGCACCGCGCCGAGCGCGGCGGCGCCGCCAGGGCCCTCCGCCGCACACCGGCAGTCCGGCAGCGCATGGTGGCAGCAGGGCGGCGGGGCGGCGGGTGCGGCTGGGCTGCAGGGAGGCGAGCGGGAGCAGTGGGTGGAGCTGGCCACGTGCCGCGGCTTTGAAGCGGCGTACCTGGCGGCCCAGCAGCAGCGGGGCCCCGGGCGGGAAGCGCCCACGCTCGAGTTTTCCAAGTGCAGATACGCGATGCGCGCCGCCCTGCGCGCCCTGCTGGGCCTCGAGGTGCGTCTGCGTTTGCATGTCTGTGCGGACACGTGGGCGGGGCCGGAGCTACCGGGCGCATCGGTTGCGTGTGCTACAGCGGTGGCCGCTCCTGCGTTGCGGCGCCGAGGCTGCGAGAGAGCGCCGAGCTCGGCGCCGGCGCGGGAGGGGGCCAGAGGGAGGGAAGTGCAGCAGGTGATGTGTGCTGGGCGGACGTTGGTGGGGTGCTGGGGCGACGGCGGTGCGAGGGGGAGCGCAAGGAGACGATGAGCAGGCTGGGCAAAATTGCTTGGCCGACAAAGCCGCCGACGCCGACGCCGTCGGCCTTCCCGCGGCGCCGGCAGCGACCTCAGCGCCAACACCCCCCCCAGTGTGTGCGCGCGCGCGTGTGCGTGCGTGCGCCGTTGGGTGCGCAGGTGCGGCGCACGCGCGAGTGGGGCACGCTCAACCAGCTGTGCGGCGAGGCGGTGAGGCTGGGCGTCACGCACTGCCCGCTGCGGCTGCTGCGGCCCTTCCTGCCGCGCGGCGGCGGCGCGCGGCCCCGCCGCAAGGTGCGTCGCGCCGCCGCTGAGAGCGGCGAGACGAGCTTCACAATGCCCTGTCAACGCTGCCAAAAGGCATGGGCCCGAACGCCTTCGCAAGTGCGTGTGCTGGTGGGTGCGTGTCGTTGCCGTGCGTGCAGATGTCGGCAGAGCAGGCGCAGCCGCTGTGCCACACCAACTGGTGGCCGCCCCGCTCCGCCGCCGTCCGCCAGCTGTTGGATCCCCTCGCCCCGCCCTATCCGCCGGGCCCGCAAGTGGGCGGCGGCGGCGGCGGTGCTGGGGCGCGCGGAGCGCGGCAGCAGCAGGCGGCGGCGGAGGTGGTAGAGGTGCTGGGTATGGCCGAGGCGTTCATGCGGCTGCAGGAGCGGCCCGAGGGCGGCGGGGAGGCGGCGGCGGCGGCAGCCGCGGGCCGCAAGCGCAGGCGCTGGCAGGCGCTTGGCGGCGGCGGCGGGGGCGCTGCGGCGGGGGGAGGGGATGCGAGCGGCGGCTGCGTCAGCGGCGAGGAGGGCGACTCGGAGGAGGAGACGAGCGAGGAGGATCGCTGGGTGCGCAACCCAAAGCGGCGCAAGGCAGCGCAGCGATTGGACGAGGAGCAAGAAGAGGAGGAGGAGGACGGGGACGAGGATGGTGGCTTGGGCGTGCCCGCGCCGCCTGGCCTGGCGGCGCTGGCGCCGCGGCTGCTGCAGAACCGCCAGACGCAGCTGCTCGGCAGGTTCTTCGGGCCGCTGCCGCCGCCAGCCAAGCCCTCACCCAGAGGTTTGCATGCCGCCCCGCCCGCGCCCGGCGCGCTGCTGCTGGCGCCCGGGGCCGGGGCGGCACGGGCGGCGCGGGAGGAGGTGGCGGCGGTGCCTCTACACCTGGGCTTGGCGCCGCTGCGCTCGGCAGCATGGCCCAAGCTGGGGTGCGGCCAGTGCAGCGCGTGCCGCGAGGGGCCGACGGACCCGCCGCAGCCGTGCCTGCGCGTGGCGGCGGCGGTGCCCCTGCCGTCGCCCGCCGGGCCCTTGGCGGCACCGCCACCGCAAGGGGCGCCGCAGGGTGGGAATGAGGCCGGGGGCGTGGAGGAGGAGGAGGAAGAGCAGGAGGGGCTGGGAGGGCGGCGTGGTGGTGGCCAGGTTGCGGGCGGGGGGTCGGACGCGGACGTGGAGGACGGCGACGGCTCGGCGCGAGGCGCGGGAGGGCGGCGGCCCCGGCGCGGCCGGCTCCGAGCGCGGGGCGCGTCGGCGGCGTCGCGTGCGCAGCGGCGGGTGCAGAGCGAGCACCGGCGGCAGCTGGAGGCGCAGGCCAGGGTTTTGGGGCACCATGAGGGGGTGCTGGACGCGGGGCGGGTGGCGGCGCGCGGCGCGGGGCCGGCGGCGGCGGCGGGCGGGCTGTGGCGGGCGGCGGCGCTGGGCGCGGCGGCCAGCGTGCCGCGGGTGGGCGGGCGGATGGCGGAGGCGCTGCAGCAGCGGCAGCAGCAGGACGGCGCGGTGGTGGTGCGCGGCGGGGAGCTGCGGGCGTGGGAGGAGGGCGCTGCGGCGGCGAGGGCTTTGGGGCTCCCGGCGGCCATGCTGCAGGTGCGCGCTTTCGCTTTTTGCGTGTCTCAAGCGCTCAGGTACAGACGAGCGGGGACACTGGAGCGCGGAGAGAGGTTCAGCTTGCGTTTCAAAGCCCTCTGAGTAGTGCCATCTCGGTGCTGTGGTCCACAAGCATGCGGCCGTGTGTGCGTGCTTGTGCCGTGCGCGAGGGCAGGAGGCGGCGCCGCCGGCGTGCGGGTGGTGCGGCGGCACGGACCACTCATGGGAGCACTGCCCGCTGCACGCGCTCGTGACGCCCGCCTCGCGCCCCCTGGCGCTCGCCGGCAGCAGCGCCGCGCCGGGCGCCGGCCTTGCACCGGGCCACGCAGCAGCAGCAGGAACAGCACGCGGCGGCGGTGGTGGCGGCGGCGGGGCGGGCGCGGCAGAGATGTTGGGTGAGGCCTGGGAGGAGGCGGACGTGCCGCGGCGGCGGCAGCAGCAGCGGCCGCGGCTCGGGCAGTGGGAGGAGGTGGGCGACCCCGCGGTGGGCGTCGCGCTTTCCGGCTGGGGCGTCGGCGTGGGCGACGGCGGCGCTGAGAGCGGGGGCGGCGGCGGCGGCGGTGCTGCCGCGGTGAGGGTGCGGGTGCGGGCGGCGGGCGACGCTGCGGCGCTGGCGCGGCCGCACGCGTCGGCGTCGGCGGAGCCGTTGGAGGTGCAGGTGAGGGCTTGCGATGTGCTTTTGTCGCAGCAAGACCAACAGCAGTGCTGCAGGCCAGGTTGTCCCTAGGTCGGTGGGCGTGCCATTGCCGCGCGTGCTGCTGCAGGTGCGTCCGGTGCGCGCGCACCGCGCGTGGCGGGACGTGGCGCTGCTCCAGCCGCACCACGCCGACACGCTGGCGCTGGAGCAGGCCCTGACGCTGCAGCACCAGGCCAGCCACGGTGCGGGGCATACTGGATCGCTGTCCTCTCCTCGAGTACTGCCCACCTCGCTGAAGAGGCGTTCCCGCGCAGACGCGCCGCCCTGACGTGACCCCCCCCCTGGCGCGCTCTTGCTGTTGTGCGTGCCCCCCGCAGCCCCACCCTGGCTGCCGTACCTCGAGCCCAACATGGCGCAAGACCTGCTCGCCATGCGCCAAGCCCTCGCCGGGGCGCTGCTGCCGCAGGGCAGCGCCGGGCATCCTGCCGGAGCAGCGCAGGCGCCCGGCGAGGCGCAACAGGGGGACGAGGAGGGGGAGGCGCGGCGCATGGAGGAGTGGCTGGGCCCAGAGGTGTGCCTGGCGCTGCTGCTGCTGGCTCAGGAGCACGCCGCGTCCGTCGCCACGGCGGCATCCTCCTCCAGCGGCACCCACGCACCCGGCGCCGTGCCGCAACAGCCGCCGTAGCAGCGGCAGCAGCAGCAGCAGCAGCAGCCACGCCAGCAGCACGAACCGCCATAACTTCGCTGGGGGCGCCGGCCAGAGCCCGCGCCGTCCCCACGCCTGTGCATTTGCCAGCCTGTCTCCCTCGGTCTCCCTCCCATCGTTGATTTGATTTCGAGAACCGTTCGTGTTGCCTTGCTTCGAGTAGACCGTGGATGCGGATCAGTGCAGGACGTGTTGCCACGCTTGCGAGATTGGAACAGCAAGCAGGGCGAGCACAACGGGGCACCTCCCGCAGCGCGCGGCAGGGCGCAGTGGCAGGCCCAGCAAGTCAGGCGACGTCACGTCACGCTGGCCCCGCCGGGAGCTCCAGCACGTGCAGCTCCATCCGCTTGAGCCCAATGGGCGCCACCGCCTGCGGCCGCCACGCGGACACCCGCCACGCGCACCACCACAATCACAGACGCACACCCTGCCTGCGCTCGTGCACATCCCCCTCGCTACCTGCCCTGCGGCGATGACGAGTAGCAAACACGCACACACTGAAGTGCGGCCCTGCCTGATCGCACAGGCGTGGGGCGCACCTGGAAGACCTGCGCCGCCGCGTCGCCGTCGGCGTACGCCGGCCCCTCGTCCGGCGCGCCGGCGGCGCGCAGCGCGGGGAAGGCGCCCTCGCAGTGCCGCTGCTCCCGGACCACCACCCTGGCCTTGTCCGGGCTGTCGTGCCTGCGCGCACGCACGCGCCGGGTTCCCCACGCCGCCAGAAAAGCACACATCTGCGCTGGATGGACGGCGAGCAGTGCTGTGCTGAGCGGCCTGGTGCGAGGCGCTGCCACATCCTGAGGAATCAGCTGAGGGGAGGCGGCGCCGCGCACCTGCAGAAGAGCCGCGTCTCGCGGAGCCGCACCATGCACCCGTCCACCCGCAGCCAGAAGCGCAGCAGCACCAGCCAGGCCCGGGGCATGACGCGCAGCTTGACCGTCACCTGGCTCACGCCGTTGTCGTCCAGGTCGCTCTCAAACAGAGGCACCTGCGCGGCGCCAGCAGCAGCAGCAGCAGCGACGACAGCTGTGGCCGCGGCCCGCTGGCTGCCGCTCTGCTGCCCTGAGGCGTGGGGAGGCGCGCCGCGCGGTCCTCGAGGTGGGCACGCCACAGCTGAGGCGGGCGCTCTCTCTTTTGTATTTGCAGGGGGGCTGCAGCCCTGAACGAGGCACGTCGGCGCACCTCGTCGAAGAAGAGGATGGGGTCCCGCTCCATGAGCAGCGCGCGGTCTATCTGCTGCTGCGTCTCGCGCCACGGCGGCAGCGCGGCGGCAGGCGGCGCCTCGCCGTCCCCCGGCGGGTGCACCTGCTCCTGCTGCTGCTGCTGCTGCTGCGGAGCCTCCCCTTGCTGCTGCGCTGCGGTCGGGCCTTGAAGGCCTGCGCCCGGCTGCGTCTGCCCCGCTGCGGCGTGGCCCGCAACGTACTGCCCAGTGTCGCCGGCGCCAATGGCGCGCTGCGCACGCTGCGCCGTGACGACGTCCCCGGCGTAGGGCGTGGTGAAGGTCCAGTCGTAGAGGATCTGCACGGCCTTTTGGTTTTCGATCTCGTGCAAGCGCGCCGCCCGCCACTCCTGCGCACAAGCATGCGAGGGCCTCGCGCCACCACCAAGGTGGGACGGCTGTACGGATGTAGCCGGCCAGGTGCCTCGCTGGTCGTCATCTTGACCTTCCCCGGGAGCGGTGCAGCAGCGCTGCGAGACAGTGTGCCGGCGTGCGCGCCGCACACGTTGCCAGTTGGCCCCCGCCCCCGTCCCCAGAAGGCCCCACCTGCGCCACCTTGACTTGCAGGGGCGGCAGCCCTTCCTGCTTCCACGCCCTCAGGGCGTCCAGCGCGGTGAAGTCGAGCGCCACGCCCGACGCCTCATGCAGCAGCGTGACGCGCGACGAGCTGAAGAGCATCTCTGGCAGGGCCTTGACGTCGTCACCCACGGACTGCCTGCGGACGAGAGGTGCAAGCGCCGGCGAGCCTGCGGGGTGCAGCGCCCGGTTTGAAGATCTCGTCGCACGGCGCGCCCCGCTGAGCACCTGAAGGCGTCCACGTCCTTGTCGCTGATGATGGGGCCCTTGCGGGTGCTGATCTTCCAGCCGTTGATGGTGATGCCGTTGGTCGTCACGCCGTGGGCGCGCGGGTGCCCGTGGTGCGCCGGCGGCGCAGGCGGCGGCCCACCCGCCCTCCCGCCGCCAGGCCTCACGCATGCCGTCTCAGCGCCCAGGTCGTGCTGCACCATGGCTGCAGAGCTCTGCTTTGCTTGGGTGGTGGAGGCTCGCATGCCCTCGTACGGCTCCCCTTGGACCCAGAACACAGCGCTCGGGGCTCGCAGCAAGGGATTCACAGCTGCTAGCCGTCTCATTCGCTCGTCGGGATCCTCGCGCAGGCTTGGCCGCTCGCAGAGGCCTTTCACGGCACCAGCATCGAGCGGGACAGGCCGGGACAGCGAGCCCACATCACAGGCTTCCCGAGTAGCAGATCACCTGGTGGCCCCTTTCTCAGCTTCTCGGAGGCGTGTTGCTAGTGCCTGCCGCCCCGTCGAAGTTCAAGCAGCATGTCACTGCCGGCGACCCCGGGGCAGCAGCGGCCCGCCAGCAAGGGCGCCGCTGCTCTCGGCGCGTTCGGCTCCAAGCCACCCACAGCCGCGCCAGGCACGCCGCTGGCTGCGCCAGGGACCGCGTCAGCGCTTGGCACGCCGCGCACGGTGAGCCGAGGAGCAGCGAGCAGCGCGTGCCGGCAGCGAGGACAGCGCGAGCGAGCCTGTCCCCGTG